>Ga0179593_1359040_pt1 | contig 17162 bp, 16 predicted proteins | sample CZODoug2_1_08_16_FD_185931 | JGI IMG/M metagenome (GOLD analysis project Ga0179593, IMG submission 185931) | Vadose zone soil fungal communities from Angelo Coast Range Reserve, California, USA - CZODoug2_1_08_16fungal (PacBio error correction) | ecosystem: Environmental > Terrestrial > Soil >... | reverse complement strand
TCTTATTTCTGGATTTTTTCATCTCGTCACTGGAAAACTTTCTTATCTTCAACAACCATCGGCCACCATAATAACCCAACTTGGAAACCCCCAGGACTCCCCCCTTCTTATTTTCTCACTTTCCCCAATAACGTCTAAGAACCATGGAAATGCAAGACAACCACTCTCCCTAATTCTCCCCCACGACATCAAACTTGAGAAAGATATTCCATGTAACCTTAGAATCGTTACCCGCATTCATCCCACAGGCTACATAATACTTGAGCCGATTCCAAATTCTCCCCCGAATACCATGTATGCTCTCCCTCCCGGCCGTCCTCCCTTTCGTAGTTCCTAACTGCCTAAGTCGATAGGTTTCTATTTATTAATGGTCTCTCATCTTAATTTTCTTTATTCCTGTCTTCGATTTCTTTCTTCCTGTTGCCAATCCTAATTTCCGTGTAGGGGGGTCGTCTATCCCCTTGCCCCCTCCTTGGGCGTTCGTTCCTTTCCATGCGTTGGAGAATGCTGTGTGTATATTCTTCCCCTGCTCCTCCTTTCCGGGTGCTGTTCTAACAAGCAGGAAAGCTCAGTCTTTTCTAGTCTAGTGTTCTTTTTTCATGGATACCTGGTCTTTGGGCTTTTGGATGTGCGCTCGAGTGACTTGGCTTTTTCTTGCTTTTCGTTGTGTATTCTTTTTCTTCAGGGTTTCTTCGCGTCCCTCAGGCTTTCTTTTATCGGTGACGTTCATATTCCCTTGTTCAAACGCCTCTTTAGTGAGCTATTCTTTTTCTTTGAAGCTTCCCTTTCCCGGGTTATTGTGTCTGCAACCCCAAATTTTCCAAGGCGGCCAGCTGGCATTTCGGCTCGCCCGATTCTTCACTGGGAGTTTTTGAGAGCTCAGCCACCCTGCGCTTCACGTAAGTCCTACTTCGTCCCTCCCACCCTCTTCCTCCTTCCAGCGCTTGCTGGACAGGTTCGTATCCGTTTTACATATTTTTCGGGCTAGGGAGGGAACCCCCTAAACCCATTCCCATTTCTTCTTTTTCTTTGTGGTGTCCAAGTTCACATCTTTCTTCCAGGCTTCTTACTCAATTGTGGACTTTAGCCGCCGCTCCCCTATCTTCCCCTTTCTGGATTTGCTCTTTTTTGGCCCTCGAATGTAACCTTCCCGGTTCCTAAAGTTGGAGCAAGGATGTTGTTTTTACCCCTGTGCTGAAGCGATCCCTTTCCTTTCCACTTCTAAACACCTTTCTTCTGCTCTGTCTTTTCACTGTGAAAAAGCCCTTTGTTTTCCTCCCCGTTGCTCTTACTCGTATGTTTTTTTATCATTTCCATTACGCCTTCCGTCAACCCTTGGCGAAAGCCACACTGCGTTATCTCCTTCCCCCGCAGAAAACCCTTTTCCCCGTGTTTTTTTGCCTTGGTGTTTTTTTTCCCCGTGACAAAGCGATCCTGACACCCTCTCTCCTTTTTATTACAGGTTCCCTGACCTCACACGATCCCAGCAGTCCAACTCCAATTCCTCCAATCCCACCCCTGCTCCTTTCGGAACTCTTCTCAACCCCCTGATCACACTAGTGCCCTTCCCCCCAATTTCCTGCAAGAACATGTTTTTTGTCCTTGATCTCCCCCTTAGCTTCGATGTTTGTCTATCCCCCCTAGCCCCCTAAAATCACAACACCATGGCCTGCAGTGACCCCCCTTATAATCACTCAAACATTTTCTGATCCTTCTCCCTTAAACCACCCCCATACTGAACCCCGCCTCCGTGGTTCCCTTTTCCCTTTGTGTGTCCTTTACTTTGGGTGAACACCTCCCTCCCGTCCTTAAACCTCACCTTTCCCCCCCTTTTTCCTCCCCTTTTTTTCCGCCCCGAGTTATAAATGTCTTCCTAAGATTTTAATCTTCTCCCAGTGGTGCAAGCTTTTTTGTGTCCTTTCAACCCCCATATGCAACAGCGGCTCTATCACTGATGTACCCTTCAAACTCATGCGTTGGCACCCCTTTCAGGAAGCCCTTTTTCCCCCTTGTCGAAGTTGAAGTCCTCCCTCCTCCTCCGTGGACTTCTTTAACCCATTCTGAGTGGAAAGTTGCCATACTTTGACCAACTCCTTCGTGACCTTTTCTTCCCCCGCAGGGTTTCCCTATTAACTCCAATATACCTTATCGATATGAAGATTTCCCCCTTCCATGGACAGTACTTGTGGCCTCGGAGCTTGGCGAATATCATCACGTCCCTTGTACGTGTCCTTTCATACTACTGATTTCCGCGCGCGTAGGTTCCTGTCGGCCACAAATCAGCCCTAGCCTTCAAAAATGACAGCCCCTGTTTCATTTTTTGAGTGTGTTTATTTAGTAGTTGTTTTTTCATTGAGAATTTTGTATCACATCCTTCTTGTGATGAGCCACTGTGACCTTAGCTCGGTGGTTTTTTTTTGACGATCCTTTGATTCATGCCCCACAGCAGGTCTGACGTGTTCCGCAAAATTGAGTCCCCTCATCCCTTTCTCTTCTCACTCCATCCTTTTTTTGGCGCTAGATGGGCCCGGTAACTTCATCACTTTTGGTCAATGCCGTCGCATTATTTTCACAAACAGACAATGCCCTCTCATCCCCTTTCTCCCTCACCATTCTTTACGATTTGTTGTTTTCGTCTTCTTCAATAACACCTAAACGGCTGATACTCCACATCCACAATTTTCCTTTTCTGGCAGTTTTGTCTTTTTTTTGTTAAGTCCCCCTTAGCCCACCACGATGTTCTCGGACCCCCCTTGCTTCCTTTCCCTTCCCTTCCAATTCCCTGATTCTCTCGCGCCAGGCTAGCCCTTTTTCCCGCCCTATCCATGCCGCTTTTTTGAAGCCCTCAAGATCGATTGTAGTTTTCCAGTTAATCGACCCCTTTGGGGATAATTCCCGTCGAATGTTTCTTTAACCTTATTTACCCCGGTCCATCAGAATGGTTAACATTGTCCCCTTTAATTCTTCCTTTAAGATTCCCCTCGCGCAAGGGACCAATTCTTCCTGCCAGTTGCAGACTATGAGTTCTCATCATCTGATAGACCCCTCTTTTTACTCTTTTTTTGAGACCCCACTTCACCACGACCCAGAAAGAGTAATACATAGGATCTTCTCACCCTTCTTTGTGATTTTACACCCCTATGTTGCCATGTGAATGTAGGTTTCACCGGTATGAGTTTTATCCCACTGCGGCCCTTAACGTCACCCCACCCCCCCCCCCCCCTTCCCGGCCCCCTGTCTTTCTGGTTCCAGTTTTGATGTGTGTGTGTTGTTTTTTTCCCGGAAACCCGGATATGTCTTATCCTCCCAGGCAAGTGTGATGTATGTCTCTTCATTCCCCTCCTCGTCTCTAGGGTTCAGGACACCCCCCCTATAATTTTAATTTCCCCCTTTAAAATGTTTTTTTCGGTCAACTAGGATGTGAGTGTTGCCCTGTTTCACAGCTTACTCGTATTACAAAGTTCCTGGTTGGGCTGTTATATTGGTCCCGTTGTTTGATCTCGTTTTTGAGTCTGCCTTCCCTGCATCTTTTTGGAGGACTTTTTTAAATGTTGAAAACAACACCTTTGTAGCACTTTTTTTTAGAAATCACTGCAGCTTTTGCTCGTTAACTCTCTGCGTGTGGTCTTGCTCCATGGGTTTGCCTTAAGGAATAGAGATCAGTAAGTACCTCTTCTCCCCCCCCTGATGCCAGAAGGCATTTTTTTTTTTTAGACCCTTCTTTTCCCAACTTTCCCAGGTCCCCCCCGCCTTAACCCCCCCGGTTAGTTTTCCCCCTCTTTCAAGAATTCTCGCCTTCAAACCTACCAGATCCTTTTTCTCCCCTCCTTCAAGCTCCTTAGAGTTCATTCAAACACAAGAGACATCAGATTTTCGCTCTCTTTCGCTACACTTCCCAAATTCTTACTAAGCGGTGAAGAACCTTTTTTAACTTGTGCGACCCGCACAAGCCCCTCTCACTGGGCTTTTTTGTCTTGCCCTACTAGCCAACATAGGTCATTCATTCTACTGATTGTCCCGACATAAGCTTTGGATGATACCAGTTCTTTTTTCGGGGTTCTCAACTTATTACGTGGACTTAGAAGGGTTGTCTTCCTTCTGCGCGCACCTTACCCCGAGTTTTTCTTTAGATATCATCAGGTTCCCGAGATAATTTCATATATCCTCTTTTCCCACTTTTGATGATTTCCTCCATCCCTTTTCAGCAAATCCCCTTCGAACACTGACTGCACGCCCTTGTTTGGTTTTTCCCCCGTCTCAAGTATTTCAATCTTACTGCCGTCGCCCAAACCCCCTACCCCCTTCGCTTTCCGCCAACATTCCCACGCCACTACAAGCGCCTCCGCAAGAGTAACCTCGCTTCCCATCCCCCTTCCCCAGCCCCCATGCAATTAGCTTCCCTCCCGAGTCTTTATTCTTGTTAGCTCACCCTGCGTCCTCTCTTTTGTAGTCCTCCTCTCCACACCGCAGCGCCACCGGAGGGGACTGGACACAGACGCCCCCCTTCGTTTTGACTTTCTCTACGCCCCCCCTCCCAGAGAGATGGGATGGCCCTTTATAAGCCCTCCTTATCCTCTTCCCGGAATGCGTCTGAGCCCAGGAAGATCCTTCGGATTCTTGTGACCCCTAGCTTCTTTTATGCCGTTTAGGCATCCATAAAATGCTTAGGTCGAGTCCCCAGTACTTAGTTCGGGAGACTTTTTTTTTCATCCCGGAGGTTGGTCGGTCTTTTTGCGCAGCTTTCGGAGCGGGTGAATGTTAAGAGGGCGCCCTTTTGGATGCTCTTTGCGATGGATTGGAGCCTTGTGTTTTCGTTCATGATCTTTCGGATCGATGATGTTTCCCCTCGCCCTTCTCAACTCCTTTGTCTTCCTGGGTTCACGGTGGTCTTATTTTATGTTTTGTTTCTTGTGGGTGGGGGTTGTGATATAGCCTGCGGGGCAGTGAATCTGTAATAATCCGCTTCCCGAAGAATTTTCTTTTCTTTTCAATACACCCCTGTTGTGTGTTGATTTGCTGACGATGTCTGGCTCTTTCAACAGTTAGATCTGCCATTTATTTTCCACCCCCTCGGCACCCCATCAACACCTTTGCCCAAAGTTCCCTCCCACTAGTAGACGCTCTCACCCATCAACCTCTCCGACGTCATTACCTCAAGCCCCCTTTTTTTTCACTCATCTCCTTAGCTCCAAAATGAGCCCTCCCCCCCTTTCCACCGGTCCCCCCATCTCGAACCCGCCAGCCAATTTCAACGCCCAAAGACCCCACTCTTGCGCAAACTACCCTTTCTCCCGACTAAGTATGGACCCCCTACAAATCAGCCGTCCCTCATATTATTATGTGATTAACCCCCATCTGCATCAGTTACGTTTCAAATCCCTATTCTATGGTTACCCTCCGCCTCCTGGGTCCTCTGGCTCTGCGCGTGCTTCCCCCCTGGTGAAAATACTCATATCCGTTGGATTTCCGTACGAAATTCCACGACTTTTCTGGAAATTACTGCGGTGTCTCTGCTTGTTGAGCTTCGCCCACTCCCAGCGCGGGCCTTACTCTTTGCGAAATTCAGACCCCTATGTTCCTCCTGGCGAGTTAGGTCCAATTTTTTTTTGGTTCTTGGGCGTGTTTGGGAGCGTCGGTGACGTTGGATGTCTTCTGCGTTTCGTGTCTTGGAAGGTTTGTCCGTTTTCGATTTTTTTGTAGTTCTCTTCTTTTCGGGGTTTCTCGTTTCACGGAAGTGTTAGACGTTCACTCCGCCCGTTTCGGGCTAAGTCAGTTCGCTGTGCTCCCTTTTTGTTCCCCCTGTGATTTTTGACTTTCTTTGCCTGCACCATGGTTGGCCCGTTCCCAGGTTAGGGACCCAACGCCTGACGGCTCTCACCTGAGGAGTTGGGTCTTCACCCCTCGGTGGATGTCTTCGACTGCTCCTCCAACCCACGACGTCACGTCTAACCGGTGTCTCCTCACACTTTGTTATACCCTTTTTCTGGCGGAATGGCCTTATAAGTATTCAGTCATACCTATTGTTCTTTCTAGGTTTCGTTCAGACCCCCAACCCCGCATGGCGGTGTGCGTGCCCCCCCCTTCCACTCTGGTATTCCCGTTAGCACGTGACTTGTCGAGACTCGCTCCTATCTATCACCCCCATCGATGCTCTTGTTTTACTCTCAGGTTTTTTTTTTTTTTTTTTTTTTTATTTACCGTAAGGGGTTCAACTTAATTTTTTTAAGTGAGCTGTATGTGATTTCCTTTTCCTGCTTGAATTTCCCTCCGACTAACTTTATTCGGCTTATGTTTAACTGTGCCTGCCCTTGTTGTTTTTCAGCTAGTTGACGCATGGTTTTTTTTGTTATCTCGTCATTACTTCTCTCTCCTCCTTACCGTAAACCATTTTGCGAAATACCACGCGTCTCTCTTAATGCGCCGTACGCTTTCCCGTGCTTTTCCTTCCTCCAACGTGTTTTTTCCTTTCCAAAGTTCCGCATCTCCCAATCTGATGTCTACAGGTTCCCCCGACATCCACTCACCAAAGACTGCCAACCCCTTACCTCCTCCCCCACCCCCTGCCTTTTCCTTCTCCGGTCCTCTTTTTACTTTCCACCCCTTCGAAACTCGTGCCTGTTCCCCAACCTTTTTGCCGAAAAATTTTTAGGTTCTTTTCGGCCTATTTTCTTTCTTTTAACTCAATGACAAGACCTCCCCCCCTTCCTGCCGGACCCTTCATCATACACTCCCAAAGGTCTTTTTCGATTGATCCCTTTTCCATCACACACAATAATTCCCTGAATTTTGGGAGGTCCTGTTGTTGGGCTTTGACTTTAAAGTCCAGTGCGCAACAACCTCCGCCCTTAATTGAAAACCCCCCCCCATTTCCATTGCCCTGACTGGATTCCCTCTCCTTTGAGGATACTTGTTTTATCTTTTTGTAATTTCCTTGGTGATCAAGATTTTTTTGGTCTCTAAATTGCCAACACTTGATCTTACCCTTCCTTTCACCCCCCCCTCATGCGTCGGCATGGAGGGTACTACATTTTTCCTTGTGCGACTTTCTTAATGCTTCCTTCCCTTCCGTTCCCACCCTGCTTTTGCCCGTGTACATAGTTTCTTCCCCAGTTTCCCCCCTTCGAATTTCCATGATCCCATCTTGGTCGATTAAACCTCACCCTCCCTTTCTCCTCTTCTTCGGGTATGGCCCCCATTTAGGAGTACCAGGAGTTCTGGTTCGAAGAAGTCTAATCTCAATTGGTTTCCCTGTTTGACCGATTCGACCCATCTCTTGTAGGTTTTCGTTACCACCCGCCTGAAAGCCTTCACACCTTCCCGCCCAGTTTGAATTTGTTCTGGTTGGAGTCGATCCCCCCCCTTTTACGTTTTTATGACTACTGCTTCCACAACATCGTACATCATATTGTGATGTCGCCCCGGTGCCCTTTCTTGCTAGTTTTTTTTTTTTTCGAGAATTTGTCTAGTCCTTTTTCACAGCCACGTTTGACCGTGAAGCAACCTGAGTCTTCCCTTTCTTTTCTTCTCTCTTGTGTTAGTCTGAGGATCAGGTTGCTTCACCTTGCGGTTCAATTCCGTAGCCTCCCCCTTCCCACCCAGACAAGGTCTCTTTTTCAATCTTCCAGGCCCATCCACCCATTATGTCCTCTGTTGTCCGCTTTTCAATAACACAAAAAAAAACTTAACCCTCCTCCCCCAACTAATTTTTGCCCCCTGGTGGTAGGGTGTGAAGAGATTTGCGTTTCAATCAACTACCTACTGCTGTGTCGAATACTTAGTCATACCTTGCAACTCACCAGTTTCTTTTCCCTTCTTCTCTTCTTCTCGCGACAGTCCTTCAGGCCTTCCGCCCTATCCATGCTGGCCCTGCATTTGAACCGCCGTCAAGATCGCTCTGGAGAGTGGACTTTCCTAGACAATGTTTTGTCCGCAACGATTGCTGCGTCAACCTATTTTCCCCCCCGGTTACACGCCTGTACCCCATGTAAACTGAGGAAGCGTTTTCACCGAACCCCGGCGACAAACCTTTCCTTTCTCCATGTGCAGATCTTAGTTGGTTCACTATACCTGTCAATCCAGATTTGGTGACGGCCCACATTTCCCTGACCCAATCCTCGTACATCGTAGCTCAGTAATTATCCCTCGTTGCGAGGAACCCTCAATGTTCTGCCCTTTCATGTTTCCTTTTTCAATTCCTGTTGAGGTTTTCACTGATTTTAGCACCCCACCCCCGCCCTTCCATTTCTTTTTTCACTGCGGTTTGTTTTAGGATTCCAGGATCTCATCCCTGGAGTCTATCCTGGTCATGCAGGCCCCGGTGTGAGTCTTTTTTCTGATATTCCCTTCTTTCGGTCCCTGACAACCTCTTTCTCGATACAATTTGATTCCTGGTACTTTTTCGGGGTTGACCAGTCCCTGAGTGTACTTAAGTAAAGGCGGTTGTGGGATTTATTTGCCGTTTGCCCCTTTGTATCTCGTTTTTCTTATTGCCCTTCCTATACCATTCATATTTTTTGAGGATTACTTTGTCACTGGCAAAACCCTGCTGCCTGTCACGAAAGGCAAGTCTTTTTTTTGTTGGATTAAGAGTTTTTACGCGTGCTTTTCATGGTGCCGTTCAATTCAATTTCGCGCAGTTCCTTCCCGAGAGTAAACCCTCCCCGATGCCCCCAGCTTTCACGGAGAGGCCCAGCCCCTGTTTTTTTAACAGTTAAAGACAATAGCATCCCAGTGAGCCTCCCTGTAAATTCTAACTTTTTCCCTCACATACCGCTCCTTGGTCGCCCACCTTCGTATACAATTTTTGCAATTTCTCTGACACCCAAATGACGATGTACAGATCTGATGACTTTAACTTCACATGGTTTCCCCTACCTTGAAGAATTTCACTTTTTTTCCCCCCTAAACTCCCAGCCAAAGGGGTTTTCTCAGACAATCTCCCACAGTCCAAATATTCTGCATATACCATTCTAATCCCCATACGCTGGTCTCCCCCCTCGGTGGCTCCCCATATATCCGTGGTCCCTTTTTAAGTTTTTGGCTATCGTCCTTCGCGCCCCTCACCGATGTCAGAATCATCCTTCCCCTAGTTTGTTGAACCACCTCCTTTTTAAACCTTTTTTGCGTTCCCCCCCCCTTGACCCAACAACGCTCACATGAAGACTAGAACGACCCCCGGTTAGGAGGTGTGACCATTATCTTTCTGCCGTGTCCACCATGCAAGGTCTAGTTCCCCCACATCCCACGCCCTCTCCGGAGTTTTGCCCCAACCTCCCACGCCACTCAACCCCCTCAGAAGACAGCCCCCCTCCGTAACCCCTCGCGTGGCACATCTTCCCCCCAAGCCCCACCCATCACATTTTATCCCGAAACTCGCTAGTTTTATTTGTTAGACGCACCCGAGTACTTTTTTCGCATGTAGACGATGCTCCCCCCCCCTCGCCCCACCGGCAGGGGCACCCTGTCCCCTCCCCCCTAACACCCCCCCATTTGTTCGTCCTTTTTTTATTGAGTACTGGGGATGATGATGGTTTCCAGGGCTACTCTACGGGCCAGGATCTCTTGAGGACTGCCCCTGAAGCGCTTGATTTGGGACACGTCACGGGGGCCCTGCTTCTTTTTTCTACTCCACCTGAGTCCGGTCTTCTTTTTCGACCGAATTTTCTTTTGTTTCTTGTAATATCGCCAGGCGGTGTTGGGGGTCTGTAAGGCTTTTCTCTAGTGTCGGAGTATGTTGAATTTTCCTCTCGGTAGGAATGTTTGATAGGGAGATGCTGTTTTGACGTGTTGATTTTCATGTATGAGGAGGCCTCTGATTTGAGCACTTCTACAGTTTTCCCTTGTTGGTTTTTTCCATTGTGTGGTCCATCTTTTTCCTCTGTTGTTTATCTATTCGAATGGGGACCGAGACTCTTTCCCTCATCCCGGCCGCCCTAAGCCCTTCTCTATATTCCACGTTTGTTTTGGTATGATCGATTGTTTTTTGTAACTGTTCCGTTGAGGCATCCACTCTTCACAATAATAACCACATCCCCCCCCTGCCTCCCCCCTTCTTAGATTAGGCCACATCATTATATGCCTGGTCCTTTTATGTCTCAATCAGAATAACTTCGCTATTCACCGTCCTCTCCGACCTCTTCGCCCCGTCCTTTTAAAGCCCAAAGCCAGAATAAACTGGCGCCCTCTTTCTACGCAAGTATGAATCTCCCCTAAGCCTAATCTATATAGGCTTCATCGTCCAATAATTCAGTTCGTGTAAAAGAATACTCTTTCTTCCTGGTCTCCTCCGCCTTGGGCCTGCTACGGCGGTGATCTCCTGGTGCCCTCCTTCGTGGTAGGGGCGCGAACTTCGCCCACGAACTTTTTCTTCGGGCCATGTACCCCTTATTTTGGCCCCGCTGCGGTTTAGCTTCGTCTAGCCGCGGCTCCCCTTTTCCCTGAGTACCCCTTATGCCTCTCTTGACGGACGCGTGTCACTGCTACCTTTTTTGTCTTTTGTGGGGGCTGTGAGAGTCGCGGTGCAGTTCTGTTTCTGTGGTGTGTAGTGTTTTTGAGGTGGGCGGTTGATCGCAGGTCGTTTGCGTTCAGTCAGGTGGCTTTCACGAGGTCAAAGGCTTCGTGGCACTTTTCACTTCATTCCCTGGCGTTCGATTCAGGTTCTGATTAGAGTTTCTTCCCTGTGGATGATTGAGCCTTGACAAATGTGTTCAAGGAGTACAGCGCTGGTTCCAACAGCTTGCCGGTTGATTGATTGTCTCGCGGGGATGCTCTCCCCTCTGATCTACACATCTCATCCTCATATAAGGTGGACGCAACCTCGGTACATCCTCTGATTATGGATTTGCCCTGCGTCACTCGGCATGCTTTTTTCTGTGTCCCGTGTTAGTCCAAGAACAAGCCGGCGCGGTGATTTTTTTTTTGTGCACAAGTGACCCTATTTTCTTCATCTCTTACGCCATGTTCACTTGTAGCCCCTCCCGAATACCTCTCCCTCCCATCGGGATTGCTCGTGACCGAGTCCCTTACTCGACCTTGCGCACTCTTATTCTCAATTTCTGGGTAGTGAGTAGCGTTTTTTGCTTACTTTCCTCTCCACCTTTTCCTCTGCTATGGTATTCAACTGTTCACGTTCATTTTCTTTCCTCTCCTTTGCCTTTCTTCTTGCATTCGGCGATTTGGTTCCTCTTCATTACTTGTCTCTCCCTTCTGACCCCCCATTGCTTTTTAAATGCAACGTGTCTCTCTTTAATGGCAGCCCAAGTTTTTTTCCTCTCGCCAACGTTTTTTCCCGTGACAAAGACGATCCTCCCAAGATAGCATGTATACAGGTTCAAGTCCCCAACCCCGATGTCCCAATTTTTCCATAAGCCAAAAACCCATCCCAACCCTCCTTCCAGCTGTCATTTTTGAATTTTTCAACCCTGCGTTCCCAAACTCGTGACCCCCCCCCCCTAATCGACCAGGTAAAATGAGTGTCCCTGAAGCGTCATAGATATCCTTTCTGGAATACAATACGACAAATACCCTACAACCCTGCTTCCATGTCAGGGATAATACTCCCCCAGGATGGATCATTTCCTGCCATTCACCCAAATACTTCCCCAGAAACTGCTGGGGGCGGTTTTTTTTTTTTGCTTTCTACTTTCACTTGAACACCTAAGACCTCATGAACCGACCCCCCCCACCCCCCCCCCCCCCCCCCCACCCCCCCCCCCCACACCCCCCCCCCCCCCCCCCCCCCCCCCCCCCCCCCCCCCCCCCCCCCCCCCCCCCCCCCCCCCCCCCCCCCCACCCCCCCCCCCCCCCCCCCCCCCCCCCTCCTTTGACGTTCATTGATTCCTCGACCGTCCTTATCTGATGATATAAGATGTAATGTCTTTCAATTTCTTGGTGGTTTCAAAACCCAAATCCCCCCAAGAGGTAGATCTCACGCTGTATTTTCCCCCCTCATGCTTCTTCCCCTGTCATGGCGAATTTGGTCCTTGTCCGGGGAGTCTTCCCCCAGTTTCTTCTTTTTTCCCATGTTGCCACCATGTGGTTTGACCCTTTTACATAATGTTGACCCAGCCGATTGAGCATGTCTCCCCCCCTGCTGGTCTCTTCACTTCCAATAGCCCATCCCTCCTTGTCAAGGCGTTCTGAATGTTGCAGTATAGGGCGGACTTTCTAATTTGGAGAGAAGATCTACCGCTTTGTACTTTCCCTCTCCCGAGCCAGCCGGTGACTAGTTTCGTGAACCAGCAGCACTCATTTCCCCCCACCTTCCAAGCCCCCTTTTCAGGGTGGAGGTCTTTTTTCTTCCCTTTTACGTTTTTCTCCAGAATATGTACCAAAACCGTACCAATATTTGATGGAGCCCGGTTCTGCTAGGTTTCTTTTTTGGTCTTTTGATTTGACGTCAATTTCCCCCTAAGTCTAAGTTCCCATGCACGATTCCTCATCCCTCTTCTTAATCCTCCCGTGGTTGTTGTGATCCTTATCTCTGACTTAAGGTTTTTCATCCCACCTTTTGAGGTAACTGTCCTTTCGCATTCTCTCAACCACCACCAAGCCCCTTGCCTCCTACTTCTTCCCTAAGTAGCAAGATTAAATTTAGACCAAGAAACTACATTAGCGTCAGAGTGTGTGTTTTTAGTCAAATCCCCCGTCCCCGGATTACCCAATCCACCTTCAAAAATGGTGAGGCAGTTTTGCATTCTATTCTTTTTCACCTGAACCTAGCACTTCTTTAGTCCTTTTTCGCATACCGGTCCACGGCCCCTTTTACTTCTTCTTTCTACTACGAGCTGCTCTCCGGATTCTCTACTTTTCAATAATGTCATCTATATGGTTCGAGTGTTCCCCCTGGGGATTCGTTACACGTAGAAGGTGCTTTGTAACTGATTTTACCCCGGCCCTCCATGGTTCCAAATGTCCCCCCTAGAATTCGGCCTTACACTTCCACGGCTCCCAGTCACCTTCTGCAGGTGTTCCCCTCCGCATTGATTTTTTTCAAGTAATCAGTTTGCGCGTTGGACCTATGTTTTTCCCACATCCCCCATGGAAAGACCCAGTTTATTCCAATTTCTGACGCAATGATCCTCTGGCGAGGAAAACATGTTCCCCCTCCCCCCTTGAAATGTTCTTTTTTTTCAATTTCCTGTCTTAGGATGTTACCCCCTTTACTTCTGAACGGCCCCCCCCCATTCCCCCCTTCTTTCTGTTCCCCTTTGTGGTGTGTTGGAGGACCTGATCTCAAAAGGGGGGGAGTATTATCCTGCTGAAGGCCGTTTGGTTCTCGGGTCTAGCTCTTCTCTTTCTAGTCGCTTCCCGTCCCCCCTCTCATTCCTTGCGCTTACCGTTTTGGTGAACTGCCGAGTGTCGTGGGTTGTACCGTCCCAGTTCCGCCAGAATGGCTGCCCCCGGTTTGGTTGGCTTTATTTGTGACCTGGGATCTCGTTTGATCTGTACCTGTATACTGCCATCTCTTTGGATTTTTTCTTGCTTTGCACTTTCCACCCCTTGGTCCGATGCAATGCACTTTCACATTTTTTGCTTCGCTAAGATTTCTTTTGGATTTACCCTTGTTGACGGCTCATAGTCCTGACAGTACTGTTCCCCTGAGCCTACACACCATACGTTATCAAGTAATCAAGGCTCGTCTACACTGGCTTCGGGCCACAGCCTAGCCTCATTCACACCCTTATTTTTACCCCTTCAATACCGCCCTTGCTCGCCTTAATCCACATAAACTCACCTTTTAGAACATCCTTTTTAAGTCGCCCCTTAGAGTGACCCCCTTTATCCACCCATATCAATTCCAGATTGTACTCGGTCTTCGAGTCGCTAAAAGTCACACCCATTGCTTATCTCTTCAACTTGTGAAAACGACACCCTTCAAATGGCTTTTACTCTCCACAATAGAAACTCCCCCCTTCCTTGATATCCCTTACGAAATGTACCTCAACATTCGTTTCTAACCGATGTGTGATTTTCCACCTATCTTTCCGTGGATTTAGCATATCTCTCTGAGGCGAATTTGGGGGTTTTTTTTTTGTTCTTGCTTTTGGAGCCCATAATTCAATCATTGTCCGATCCGTCATTCTGTTTTCCCATCTCCTTGGCACCTATTGTGACCATATGCTATCCCCTTTGTTTACCAGCCCACATAGTCCCTGAATAGTCCCGATTTGCGGTTGCCCGTCTCCACGTCTGCCTGTTCCCTCTCCCCGCCCGGCACTGCCGCCTTCACCGCGCTACGAAAAAATTCCCCCTCATCCCTTGAGACCGCCCGCGCCCTTTTTTTTTCACATCCCACACGCCAAAGCCCAAGCAGGTACCCATTCCTCGCCGTAGGACCGAGTCTTTCTGCTTTGTTTCCGTCCGCTCGCCGCAGCTTTTCTCTTTCCCTCCACCCCGTCAGCTACCCATGGGAAATGGCAAAGCCCCTTTTGGACGTTTCTCGACTCCCCCTTCCACCACCGTATGAGTGATTCTGGCCCCCTTGCTAATTACTCTCCGTCGCCGGGCCTCGAGTCTCCAGTTTCACTGAGAGATGCTTGGACACTGCTGCTGACTTTTGTCCGAGGTTTATTAAGCATAAAATCTTTCGGACTGAGGGTAGCAGCTTAGTCTTTCAGTTTATTTTTCTTGCTCTGAGGTGTCTCTGTGGGTTGACGTCGGTTCCTTTCATAGTTCCCTTCTAGGGTGCGTTCGATTTGAAATGTGTGTAGGCTTTCTTTTGAAGTGTGTGCTGCATCCCATGCTTTTGCTGATTCAGTTTTTTCTCATTTTCGACTTATTTGTTCGTCCCTTGGGTCCCCAAAACACCAAACACAACGTTTTTGATTATACCGGGTAGGCCTCGCCGGGTTTTAGAAGCTGGCCGCAGTAATCTTTTCCTCCCTCCATACGTTGTTAGCTATATTTTGGGCTTATTACGGTACACTGGCCCCCGGCGGGGCCCCACCCACCCTTCCCCTTAATTACCAAACTGCCCCCCTGACCTACAACTTTGTACGACCTCCGGTGAAATCATCGATCAGCCTGACAGCAAGCACACACTCCTAGCAGACATCCACATTCAGCCTGCCCTTCCCCCTTTTTCCTCTCCCGACCTCTTCGCATCATTTTCCCCACCAGCTTACCCCTTGTGAGAAAGATTGACCGCTCACTGCCTATTCTGACTACCAAATACTATTATCCACTCTGCCTACGTGCCTTAGTGCAGCATCCTAGTACCTTCGTCTCTTCCTACTTTGTGCCCTCTTCCCGGCGGTTTTTCTTATTGCCCCCCTATCATTCCGGTATGGGGAGTCCATTACCGACTTTGTGCGTTGCATGTCCCCCCTTCGGTGCGTCGTTTATCCGGTCCTTTTTCTGCGTCGGGTGAGGAGTCCCCCCAGAAGAAAGACTCTTTTTCTTTTCGAGTGTCCTTGGATACCTGCTTTGGGGCTGGGTTGGGGATGTGCCGCTCTATTCGATGGCGTCTTCTGCTGGTCTTTTTTCTTTGACTTTCTTTCGGTTTTAGGCGCAGGGTTGTGTAGAGCCAGTCCAGGTTTTTTGAGCGTTTCTGACAACGTCAGACGGGAGACGTCCCGAACCTACTTTTTTTCATGTCACGGGTTCGTCATTTTCAGAGTTTCGGTCCCGGCTGCTCTCAGCCCAAAGTCAAAGGGCTTCATGATGAGTTTGCACCGTCATGACGGATTGCCCCCCTTGACTGAGTCGTCGTCCCTCGGTTGAGGGCGCGCAGAGCGCCTCCCTTTCTCCGTCACACTTCAGTATGTGCGACCGCCCCAATATTTCCCTGCGTATTCTTTCCACATGGTCCTATCTCATACATCTTTAGGGAGCAAGAACCCCTGAAAAAAGCGCGTTTTTCTCTGTCTTGTTTTCCAGTTGAATATGTTCTCCCTACGCCTGTAGCGACTCGTCTCCCGAATTGCACCAATTTCTGATTGTCCTTTTCTTTGTTTTTCTCTCCTGTTCCTCCTCCTTCTTGAATTTTAAAGGGTCGCAATTTCTGGTTATTTTTGAAAGTCGCGAGCCCTTTTTTTTCCATTTACGTAAGATAACACTTTTATCTGCTCTTTTTCTTTCCCAGTTCTTTTCCCAGCCCTGTTTCTTTCTTCTTCTTGCAGTGACTGTTGGGTAGGCTTTTTCCTTTCCGTCAACCCATTTGAGCTGAACGTCCCCCCCCCTGCGTCTCGCTTAATGCGCGTTTCAACAGCTGCAGTGATTTTTTTGAAATCCTGCAGCCCCTTTTTTTTTTTTTCCCGTACCCTTGACCACTATATGCATTCCTTTAATCAAATAGACTCCCAGAGCAACAATACACTCCCCCTCCTGCTTTCATTAACTCTTTGACGGTCCACCGCTCCCGTTGACTGTCACCCCCCCCAAATGTCATCGCCCTTACAAATTCGATTTTTCCTTTGATCTTCTCCCCCTGCCAATACTACCATACCTTTACCCAATTTCCTGATTGCAGTATACCGATCTCCTGTCCCCATAAACACCCACTAATGAACCAGAAAGACTTGGTTCAAGGGGCGGTCCTTTTTTGGTTGCACCGTGTCATGTCCCACCTCCTTCCCGAATTGCCCAAGAATTTACAGGTTGACGTCCCCCATTTATCTCCCTTCCGTTTTTTCTAATGTTTCTCTCGTATGTAGTAATCCCTTTCCCCCTTTTGTGAAGATTGGTTCATTCCCCCCACATAGGGTACCCATCGGTCTCTCCCCCAGATGTTATTCACACCCACTATTCTTTACCAATCTTTCTTGGCTGTATCTTTTCCGGCTTCCGCCTCAATGTTTGTAACAATTATGATGGACACGTTGTAAAGACAGCCCCTTTCCCTTTTGACTGTTTCCCCCCATGTGTCGATTTTAACTTCCCCTCCATTACCTCTTACTCGTTTCCCGCTTCGTGAGCCTGCGTTCAGAGAGGAGGACTTCAAACCGTGTCGGTCCGAGTTCGAGCCCAGGTAGGTGGCTAGGTTCTGACCCAGTGCAGCTATCCCCCCCCTGTCCCCCAGTTTTGCATTGTTGCTTGTTTTCTTTCTTTTTACGGTGTTCTTCTCCCTTGACAAAATCGTACAGGATCCCCAGTGCCTCTCGTTTTTGCCCTCTTTTTCTGGCTACGTTCCTTACCTTTTCTGAAGTGTCAGGTTCCCTCTG
>Ga0179593_1339488_pt1 | contig 17162 bp, 21 predicted proteins | sample CZODoug2_1_08_16_FD_185931 | JGI IMG/M metagenome (GOLD analysis project Ga0179593, IMG submission 185931) | Vadose zone soil fungal communities from Angelo Coast Range Reserve, California, USA - CZODoug2_1_08_16fungal (PacBio error correction) | ecosystem: Environmental > Terrestrial > Soil >... | reverse complement strand
TATGGCCCCCCCCAAAAAAAAAAAGGGGGCGGGGGGGGAACCCCCGCCGTGGGCGGGTGGGGGCCATGGGGTGGGGGCCCACCCCCACACCCCCCAACCGCCAAACCCCCAGAGGGGGGGGCCAATTCCGGCCCAGACCCGGAAGTTTTTGTTCAAGGGGATTTCACCTGGGGGGCAGGGCCCGGGCTTTTCCCCCAACCCAATTTAAAGACCCCTGGGGGGCCCGGGCAAACCCGGCAAAAAAACCGGCCCAGGGGCCCCAACAAACAAAGCTTTCGGGGGATTCTAGGAAACCCGGGGCCGGGGGCCCGGGGGCCCCCCCTCCAAGCCGGGGGGCCCCGGGGGGCCCCCAGATAAGGGGGGAAGTAATTTTTTAAAAAACCCAGGGCGGGGATGTATTTTCGCTTGGCCCCCCAAAAAAAATGTCCCCCTTCCCCAAGGGAAAAAAAAACAAAAAAACCCCACGGCTCGGGGCCCGGTTTTGGGTGTATTGGGGGGCAATTTTAACAAAACTTGGTTTCTCCCGTTGGGGGGGCCCTTTGTTGGGGGCGGCCAGTTGGGGGGAAAAGCCCCCACCCCGAAGCGGGATTCACAATGGGGGCCCCATGGGGAAAGGGGGAGGGGTTGGCCCCGGGGGGGGGGGTGGGGGGGGGACGGGTTTCCGGAAAAACCCCGTTTTGTTTCCCAAGGTCCCCCACCCCCAAAAAAAAAAGAACTTCAAAAAAAAAAAAAAAACCCCCACCAACATTAAAAGGGGCCTTCCTTTCCATGGCCCAGGGCCCCAGTCAGTTTTGACGGTCCGGGCCACCACCCCTCGGGGGTTCCCAAAAAACTTTGGGACGTTTGGGGGGTGCCAGGGGTCCCCCATTCCAATCATCGAGGGGGGGAAAAAACGTTCCCGGGGTCCCAAGAAACAACCTGGGTGTTTGGGGGGGGGGGGGGGGGACCCTCGTTGGAGGTTTCACGCGGGGGGGCACACGGGGACGCGGGGCCCCAAAAGATGGCTTGCCCCACAAAGGGGGCCCCCAAAAAAACACACCCCCCAAACCCCCAATTCCGGGGGTCCCCACTTTAAATTTTTAAATTCGCTCAAAGGGTTTTTTTGCCGTAAAAATTTGTTACTGGGGGCCTCCTCACCCCACACACCCCCCCCCACGTGGTTTTCGGGGGGGGGCTGAAAGGGGGGCGGTGGGGGGGGGGTCCCCAAATGGAATCCAGCCAAGCGTTGGGAAAAAAAGGGAGAAAAAAAAAAGCCGAGATTTCCGTATGTGTTCCCACCCGTTTTGCCTTTCCGGGAGGGGGGGGGGGGGGGGGGACCGTAGGGGGGGGGGGGGGCCAAAGGGGGGGGGGGCCTGGGAAAAAAACCCAATTTTTTGGAGCCCATTTTTGTTTCCCCCCCCCCAAACGCCCCCCCCCATTTATTTTTTTTAAAAGGGAAAAGACCCGGGGTTTCGGGGGCCGGGGGGGGGGACCCCCCCAGCACGGCCTGTTTTTGTCCTTGTTTAAGGGGCCGGGGGGGCCCGGGGCGGGGACCGCTGGGGGAGGGGGGGGGGCCAGTTTTTTTTTTTTTTTTGGGCTCCGGGGGCCTTCCGGGGGCTGGGCTGCCCCACGGGTTTGGTTTTCGGGGCCCATTGGGGGCCCGGGGTGGAAAAAGGGTGCGATTTTCCCCGGACCTTATTTTGCTTAGGGGTCCCCCCCACAGGGGCCCGGGGCCTTGGCCGGGGGGAGCCGGAGGTCCCACGAACCCCGGTTGGGGATGCGTCGGGGCGGGCCAAAATCGCCCAAACCTTCCGCTGGAGTAACAAACACAAAAAAAAAGGGGGAAGCCCGTTTTGTTTCCACCGGAGTTATCCCGGGGCCGGGGGGCCCCCCCCCGGGTGGGGGGCGTGCACACCAGGAAATTGGGAACCCTCGGGGCGGAAAAAAGGGTTTCAGTGGGGGGGGATATTTTTTTTTCGCACTGGGTTTGTGTACTTTCCCCTTTGGGCTCCCCCAAAATGTCGATTTTGAGGCCCCGCGGGACCAATTTCAATTTTTTTCACGGCCGGCCCCACGGGCCCGCACCCACGGCGTTGTTGGGGGGGGCCCAAAAAGCGGGGCTTATTAAAAACAGGCCCCTCTGCGGGCCGGGAATTTCCCTTCCCATTCGGACAAATGTTCTTTTCCCCGCAGGGGGACTTTTGCCCCCCCGACCGATAATCGGGTGAAAAAAAAAAAAAATTTCACTACCTTCCTGGTCCGGGGGGAAAACCCCCCAAAAGGGCCGATTTTGTTCGTTCTTATGGGGGGGGGGGACGCACTCGGAAAATTTCGGACATGTTTTTTAGGGGTTCCCCCACCCCAGGCGGGTCCCCCGCAGGTTGATTCGTTGTACCGGGGGGGGGGACAGGGCCCGTCCTTCGGGTTTTTTCGCCCCGGGGGGCAAGGGGGGGGGGGGGGAAAAGGGGGGGGGGGGGAAAAACTTTTTTTTGTTTCCAGCCAAAAAGCTCGGGGGGGGAAGGGGGGGGGGGGCCCCGCGGTGTTTCCGGCGTGTTTCGGGGGGCCCCCAAAGTCTAATGGTGGGGAGGGCAAAACAAAGACTTCGGGCTTTTCCCCCGCGCGGTTCCAGGGCGGGTTTTTCGGAAAAAGGTGAACAATCCCGCCCCCCCAGGGCCCCAACCGGGCTGTCCCCAAGTACAACACAAACAACAGGTTGGGGGGCCCCCCTGGGGGGGGAACCAGGATCGGCCCCCCCAACCCCGTCCTGTTCCAAAAAAGGGGTCGGGGGGGGGGGGCCCCCCCCCCCCAAATGGCCCAAAAAAAAAAAAAAAAAACAAGGGGCCCACCCAAAGGGGGAAAAAAAAGAAGGGTTTTCGGGACAACATTTTCCCAAGTGAACAGTTTTTTTTTTTTCCGGGGGACAACTTCCCCCCTCTCTGATGGCCCAAAAGCCGGGGGAACCCCCCAAGGATTTTTTTTACCGGGGCAGGGCCCAAGCGGAGTGATAAAAGGGAAAAAAAATCTGGGTGGGGGGGTGGGGTTTAACCCGGAAAAAAAAAAGGGGGGGGGGCGCCGGCCCGGTTCACCGGGGGGCTTTCGGGGGATCATTTGGGGGGGGCACCGCCGGGTTTGCCGGGGTGGGGGGGGGGGGGGGAAACCCCCCCCCCACGGCCAGTTTGGCGGGAAAAAAGGGAATATTTTTGTTTCCCCCCGTTTAAAAAACCCCTGGGCATCCTTTTTGTCTCTCTTCGTATTTCCGCCGTATTCTTTCCGTTAAACCAAAAACCGTTAAAAACACCCCCATGGTTTTTCCCCAATCCGGGAGGGGGTTTTTTTTTTTTTGTTTTTTTTTTTCCCCCAAAAAAAAAAAACCCCGCGCCCAAAAAAAACCGAACCCCCCGCTTTAAATATCGGTGCCGGGGGTGGATGGGGGGGGGACCCGGGGGTTTGGGACCCAACACCGGCATGTAAAAGCGTGGGGTAAATTTGTGGCCCCCCAAAAAACAGTTTTGGGGAAGGCGGGGGCGCTCCAACACCGTGTCCCCCGCCCTGGTGTGACCAGGTGTTTCGGGGGCTTTTTTGTTTACAATTTTTCTCCCAAAGGGGGGGGGGGAACACCCCGCCCCCCCCCACTTCCACCCCCCCCCCCCCCCCAATTTTCCCCCAGTGTAACCCCCACAAAAACGGGAGTTGTCGATGTTTTTTCCCGGGGGGGGGGGGGGGGGGGGGGGGGGAGGGGGACAGGGGGGGGGGGGGGCGGGAACCAACGGGGCAACCAAAAAGGGCCAGGCACAAAAAAACCTTGGGATCCTCACATTCGGATTTTTATACCGGGATGGGTTGATTTTTTTTTCGTTGGTTTTTAGGTTTTTTTTGGTTCCCTTTTGGGGGGCGGGGAGGCGCAAGGGGGGGGGCGGATGGGGGTTCCCCCAACCAACCAACCAATTTTATTTTCCCACCCCAGCAACATTGTTTTTTCGGTTTGACCCGGTATTTTACTATTTGTCCAATGGCCCCCAACCTTGTTTTGGGGGGGGGGGGGCCGCCCAATGTTATTCTTGGATCGGGTACAACCACCCCGGGGGGGCGGCGGGGGGGGAAAACCCCAAAAATTTTCCATTTCGGGGGGGCTGGATGGGGGCTTGGGGGGAACCCATTTCCCCCCCGGGGCCACCCAACCGGGGCCTTTCGTGGTTTGGGGGGGGGGACGGGAGGACCCCCCCCGGCTATCAGTCCGGTTTGTTGCCCCGTTTGAAATTTTTTCGGGCGAAAACAAAAAAAAAAAAAAAAAAACCATTTTGACACCCCCAACCCCCGCCCCCCGGCCCAATTCTTCGGAAAAGGCGGGGGGGGGGGGGATTTTTGGGAAAAATTTGGAAAAAAGGCCCCCATGGCTGGGGGGCCCGCCCCCCCTTTTCAAAGGCCGACGAACAAGGAGATTCGGGGGGGATTAACGGTTTGGTCGATTTTTTTGGGGAGCAATTTTTTCCTCAGGGGGGGCTCATAAAAAGCGGTTGTTTTGCATTTTCCACCCCAAATTTCATGAATTGATGGGCGGGGGGGGGGTATTCGGGTGGGGCCCGGCCCTGTTCCCCGGGGGAATGGCCCGGGTTTTTTGATTTTTTCTATTCGGTTTGGGGGGGCCCACATCTTGTTGCATATTTCCCCTGGGTTGATTCCTCGGGGGCATTACCAGGGGGGGGGGCGGGGGGGTGGCGGCCCACACCGGCCCCAATTTCGATGTTTGGGCCCCCGCCTTGGCTTCACCCCTTTCAAGGAAAAGGCCCCCGGGGGCGCAAAACCCCCCACCAACCGGAAAAATTCTCTTTAAATTTCAGGACCCCCCGAACAAAAAAATTTTTTTTTCTTACCCCCCAGGGGCTGGGGATTTTATTGTTCTCCCCACCAGTACGGGGGCGGTGTTTCGGGGGGGGCCCCCCCGCCTTGGGGGAAGGTGGTGCGTCAACATTCCCAAATCCCACCCACACCGGCCGGGGTTTCCAAAATTTTTCCTGGATGGTTTGTGTTTTTTTTTTTCTTGGGTTTTGCCTTTGACCATGGGAAAAAAAGGGTGAGGGGGGGAAGGGTGGGGTGGGGGGGGGGGGGGGGGGGGGGGGACCAGTTCCTTTTTTCCCCTTCTAACAACAAACATGCCAAAAAAGTAAACCGGAAAAGGGGATTTTTCCCCGCAAAGGGCAAGGGATTAACCCGGGGGGTGGGGGACCCCCGTGTTGTTTTGGCCGGGCCCCCCCCCGGCCCCCCACATTTTTGTCGGCCCCCAAGCCACAAAAAGGGGCAACCAATTCCCCCTCTTTTAACCAGGGGGGGGGCCCTCTGGTCGGGACACCCAAAGGGGGGGGTGGGCCCCCAGGGGGGGCCCCAAAAAAATGGTTTCCGAGGGGGAAAGGGGGGGGCCAAGGTTTTCCCCCCGGGGGGGGGGGGGCGGACCCAGGATGTCCCACACCAAAAAAAAACCGTTTTTTTTTAACACCATGGTGGTGGGCCGGGCCCCCACCCCAACCAAAAGCGGGGGTGGCCGGGGATTCGGGGCCGGGGGAAAAACAAAAAAAAAAAAAAACGCCCCCCGGGGGCAGAATTGGGGGGGGGGGGTGGGGGGGAAGGTTTTTGTGCAAAAACTCCCAAAAGTCGGGGGGGGGGGGGGGGGGGGCGGGGGAGTGTCCCGGCCACCACCAAAAGGGCCCCCCACCCTCAAGGGGGGGGACCCCAGGTTTGATTTCCGCCCCGGGTTGCCCCCCGGCCCGCCCCCCCCAGGGGGGAAAAAAAAACCAATTGTTTTTAACGGGGGGGGGCCGGGGGGCCCCGAGGCAGGTTTTTTGTCCCAGGTCTTTTCCCCTGCAAAAAGGGGGGGAAAACCCTTTTCCCCAGGGGGATTGTGTTGCACGTATTTGTCGGGGGGGGGGCGGATCCTCTTGCCTCTTTTTTTCCTTTCCTTCCCCCTGTCCCCCGTTTTTTGTTTTGTTTGTTGGGAGAAAGGAGGATTTTTTTGTTTCCGGCCGATACCCCGCACCCCCCAACATCCCTGGGGGGGAAGTTTTGTTTTTTTGTTTGTGTGTTTTCTGGGCCTCAGGGGGAAAAAACATGGGACTTTGGCCCCCCCCGGGGGGGGGGCCACCCGGGGGGGGGGGCCCCGATGGTCTGGGTCGGCCCCCGCCAAAAAAAAACCCCGGGGGGGGGGGGCCCGAAGTCCCACCCAACCCTGTTTCCTTGAGGGGGGGGGGGCCCCTTGCGGGAAAAACCTTCACGGGGCCCCGGGACTTGGAGGGTTGGAAAAACAAAACAAAACGTTTTCAAATTCTTTTGCGGGGGCCGGTTGTTTTTACCGGGCCGGGGAACATCCGGCCCCAACCACCCGGGACTGGTTGGGGGCCCCACGGTGGTGGGGGTGGGGTGGGTGGGGGGCCAACCTGGGTTGTGGACCGTTTTGGGGGGGGGGGGGGGGGGGGGGGGGGAACAATCCCGGGGTGCCGGCCCCGGGGGGACTTTGCTTCCTTCCCCGGAAAAACCCCACAATTTGGGGGGGGCCCTTGGTTCCTCTTGGGGAAAACCCCCCCCAAGGGAAAGGGGTGGCCTGGTAGGGGGGGGAGAATGTTGTGGCTGCTGGGGCCGGGGGGGGGGGGACGATTTTTTGGGGGGGCCCCGCCCCCCGGGCAAAACGGTTTTCCGGGTATTCTTGGGCTTGTTTTTTTTGGCGGGAAAAAAAAATCCTTCGTTGAAACTTGATTGTAAGGGAGGAAAGGGGGGGGGGGAACTTGTTTGCACTTTTTCCCATGGTCAAGCCCCACCAGAAAACCCATTGTTTTTTTTCCAAGGTGGATTGGGGGGGGGACCCCGGGGGGGGGCCGGGGAATGATTGGAGGCAACTCACATTCCCCCAGGGCGGGCCACCAACCAGACACACCCACACGGGAGGTTGTTTCACGTGGGAGATAAATTTTCCCCCCAGGGCGCGGTTAGGGGGGGGAAATTTTCGGGGGCGAACTTGTAAGGAGGATATCCACCCCGGGGGTGTTTCGCCCCGGGCACACTTTTTTTGCCCTTTTTGGAGGAACGGCCAAAGGGGGGGGGGCCCCGCCAAAAATTCTGGGGGGGGGGGCGGGTATCAGGGCTTGTAAAAGGCCCCGAAAAGGGATTCCCAACAACAATGGGATTTTTATGAAAGGAGATTGGGGGCCCCCCACACCGATTAGGGGGGAAAATTTTCCCCCCCCCCAACCGGGGGGGGCCCCCAAAAAAAAAAATTTTTTCCCGGAAAAAACCCCCAGGGGGGCCGGGCCCCCACGATCCCCCCCCGGGGCACCAATTTTTTCAATTTTTTTTTTTTTCCCCCCCAGGGGGGGGATTGGGGATTGAAACAAAAACCCCCCCCCCAAAAACCGCTATGAAGCGAGGGGGATTTTGCCCTTTCAATGCGGAAACCCAAACAAAAACCGGTTTTTGGAAAGCCCGGGATCTCCTTTCCGGGGCGGGGGCACTGTGGAGGGGGGACGGGGGCCAGGGGCCCACTGGGGGGGCCTTCATTTTTTTTCCCACGAGCGTTCGGGGGAGGGGGGATGGGGGGGGGGGGGGGGGGGGGGGGCAGGGCGTTGATTGTTTTTCCGAATTGCCCCCCAAACGGGAACCCGATAGGGGGGTGGGACCGCCGGGGGGTTTTCCCAACCACACCGGAAAAAGCCGGTGGGGGGGCGGGGATTTGGGGTGTTCACGAAGGGGAGGGGCCCATTCAGGCGGACATAGGGGGGAAATTGGTTCCCCAGGGGCGTTGTTAACACCGATTCAGGATGTTTTTTTTAACACCAATTTTTTGTTGCCCGGGGGGGCCCAAAAAGTGGGGCCAAATTAAGATAAAAAACCCCCCCGGGGCCCAACAGGAAAATGGGTGGGGAATAAAAAAATGTGGGGGACCAAAAGCCCGGCTTCCGCACCAAGGGGGGGACAAAAAAACGGGAAAAAAAGAAAAACCACGGAAAAATTAAAAAAAAACCCCCACAAAACAGGGCGCCCCCCGATCGGAGAAGGAAAATTTCCCCATGTTGCCCCGGCCTGGGAGTTTCGTTCCCCCGGGGATCCCCGATCGTGGGTTACTGGATGGTTTGGGCGGTTTTTTTTTCCATTGGAGATTGTGTAAAAAGCGGGGGGGGGGGAAACAAAAAACCGGTAGGCCCCGGAAGGTTGAGGGGGGGGCTTCAAACCAAAAAAAAAAAAAAACTTGTGGGCAAATTAAAAACGGCTTTTAATGGCGTGGGGCCCCAACCCCCCCCCGGTTCTCGGGGGGGGGGGGGGGGAAACGGGGGTGGGATTATGTGAAAGGGGGGCGTTTTCGGGTTTGGGCGGTTTGGAAAAACATCGATTTGTATTGAAAAACCAAAATGGGGTTGAAACCACGTTTTTGTTACGGAATGCCCCAGGGGGTAAACCCCGGGAAATATCTTTTCCACCACCAAAACTTTTTGGGCGGGTCCATAAACGGGCGCCCCGCCCCAAAAGGGGATCCGAAAGGGGGCCCGGGGAACCACCGGGGGCCGCGGGCCTTTCCCGGTTGAAAACCCACCCACCCCAAGATCCCACCTTATTGACCTACCCCCTTGGGGGCCGGGTTTAAAAAAAAAAAGATGGGGGTTGCGGCTTTGGGGGTACATAGGGAGGGGGAAAGGGGGGTCCGGGGACAAAACGGGGGGTCCGGGAGTTTGTCCCCGGAAAATAAAAAAAAACCTTTCTTCACCACCTGGGGGGGGGGGCTTTGTTTTGCAACCATTTGCGGCTTTGAAGGGGGGAAGGGTTGGGCCCCGCACGATTTCTGGTCCACCCCAGGGGGGGGGGGGGGGGGGACCCACCGTTGGTTACTGGGGGGGGGGGTGGGGGGGGGGGGGGGGAACAGGGGGGGCCGGCTGGGAGGATTTTTTACACCCACCTTTCGGACACCCCCCCGCGACAAACCGGGGGGGGCAGGGGAAAAAAAAGGGGGCGGGAGGGATGCCCTCCCACCAACAGAGGGAACTTTGGCCCCCCCGGGGGGGACGCCACCTCCGGACCTTGCGGAAACAAGGGTTTTTCTGCCACGCCGGGAAAAAAAAACAAAAAACAAAAAACCCCCGAGGGGGGGACGCAACAAAATTTTGTCAGTTACCCCCAACTGTGGCGGGGGGGAAAGCGGGTGGAAAAACTTTACAATCGATTTCCGAGGCGGTTCATAGGGGGGGGGGGGAACCAAGGGGAAAATCGGCTGGGGTTCGGCCACGTGATTGGGATTTTTTTTCCCCGATGATTGCGGGGGTCGGGGGGAAGGCCCCCACCCCGGGGCGGGGGTAAGATCGGGAAGGGGGGGGAAGGGAAAAAATTCCCCGGGCCCCGAAGGGGGGGGGCCGTTAAAATAAGGGCCGCTTGGCCCCCCACAATTCCGGCCGCCCCGCCGCCGGGAAAACAAATTGATGTCGCGGGCACTTTCCAAATTCGGAAATTTTGGCCCAAGGGAATACAAAAAACCAAAAAAAAAAAAAACCGGCAGGGATTTTTTTTTTTTTTTCCCCCCACACTGGGGGGAAAAAACCTCGCCCGAGGGGGTCCCATTTTCCCGTGACCACCGCCCGGGCCGGGGTTTTTTTTGGTTAAAACCAGCCCGTGAAACTGCTTATTCCAGGGGGCGGAAAGTGGGCGATGGGCCGCCCCCCCCCCCCCCGGGCCCCCTTTTTTCCCAACAACCAAGGGTTCGGGGGACCTCGGGCCTTCCCCACCCAGGCAGGGGGCCGGGCCCTGGGGGGGGGGGGGGAACCGGGACGATAGTATTGCCCGGGGAAAAACTCGGGGAATTTTCCGGGGGGGGGCCCCCCCCACAATTGCCCCCCCGAACCCAACACCCAACCCCCCCCCCCCCCCCACCCACCACACGGCCCCAAGGGGCAGCCCGAATTTTAGGGCGGACAGCCCCCCCACGCCCTGTCCCAGCGGTTCCACGCCCCCCCCGGGACAAGCTGAAAAAAAAAGGGGGGGGGGAAGCCAACACGTGGTTGTTTGTTCCGGGCGACAACCCCCGGGTTTTCTTCTTTAACTTAAAAATGGGCAGTGGGAAAAAATAAAAAAATGCCTTCCACCAAAATGGGGGTTTTTTTTCAAGGGCCCTGGGCTAAAACGTTCCATTTCCGGAAAGGGACCAAAACCGGATTTTAGGATTCTGTTTCCACCCCGCGTTTTCTCTTTTTTTTCAAAAAAAACCGGCTGCTTTGGGAAATTCCCCAGTTTGGGGGGGACCCCACGCTGGAAGGCCGGGGGGGGGAAAACGTGTTGAAAAGAACCAGTGCACACCAATTTTAACGGGGGGGGGGGACCACTTGGAAAGGCGGCCCGTAGATTAAGTGGGGGGAACCCGATTTGTTGGGGCTTTGGTGGGGGCCCAAAGGGCCCCATCTTGGCCCCGGGGGGGGGCGCCGCCCCGGAAACGGGGCCAAAACGAGCCCCCCCCCCCCCAAACCAACCCCCAGGTTCTTGGGGGGGGGACGGGGGAAAAAACCCCGGTTTTTTTTCCGATGGGGGAAAATGAAGGGGAAAACCTTGTGTTGTTTCCCCCCCAGTGGGGGGGGGGGGGGGGACCGAGGGGTGGGGGCGGAAACCCGGGTAAACTGGGGGGCGGGGGGGGGGGAATTGGGGAGGAAGGGGATTTTAAGTTGTTTGGGAAGGTCCTTTTGGTGGGGGGGGGGGGGAAACCCTTGGGGGAAACACGGGTTCGGAAAAAAAAAAAACGTCCCGAAAAAAAACCATTCTTTTTTTCATTTTGCACCATGTGGGAAGGGCCGCCCGCTCCCCAAAAAAAAACGCGCCCCACAAACCCCAAAGGGGGCCCCCCCCCACGAAAGGGGGTGGAAAAACCAAGGTGGTTATTTGCCAATAATTAAACCCAACGGTGGGGGGCGGGAGCGTTTTCTGGGGAAAGGAGTTTTCGCAGCGAAAAAAAAAAAGCCCCCCGCGGGGTTATTATTCTTGGCCGGCGAGGGGGGCGGCCGGCGGTTCATTAGATTCCCCGAAAAAGGGCTGTTTTGGGGGGGTGCCTGGGGGGGGGCGGTTTTTTGTGCCCGGGGGGGCGGGGGGGCCCAGGGGGGGGGCTTATTGGGGGGTTCGGGGGGGAAAAGCGGGGGCGGGGGGGCCCCCAGGGGGGGGAAAAAATTTTCCTTTTTGGGGGAAAAAACTCGGCCCCCGATGGGGGGCCACCCTCGGTGTTGTTTTGGGGGCCCGGGTGGGGGGACCCCCCCCCCCAACCCATTTGGTTTGCCGCCCCACAAGGGGGGGGGACGTCAAGGCTTTTTTGCCATGTCACTTCTCTCTTTTTTCCTTTGCCTGTCCTCCCCGTGTTGTGGTTGTTTGGGGGGAAGAGGGGGGAGGGGATGGACAAAAAGGGGCGGGGGGGAAACCCCAGCCCTTTGGCCGGGGGGGCAATTGGTGGGCCCACCACCCACACCCCAGGCACAAAAAAACGAGGGGCCCATTGCCGCCCCCGAGAGTTCCCCAAGGGATTTTGTTTTTCTTTGGGGGGCCGGGGGGCCCAGGCATTTTTCCCCCCCCAACCCCCCCCCCAAATAAAAAGCCTGGGCCCCCGCGGGGGGGCCAACGGGCCCCCCCCCCCCCCCCCATGGGGTGGGCCCCAAACAGGGCTTTTCCGGGGGATTCTAGGAAAAAAAAAAAAAAAACCCGGCCCCCCGGGGGGGGGGCCCCCAAGGGGCCTTCCCCCGCCGGCAAGGGGAAGTTAACTAAAAACCCCCCGGGGGGCGGGGCTTATTTTTTCGGGCTGTTTTTTGGGGGGCAAATCCTTCCCAAAGGGGAACAAAACACCCCCCACCGGCTCGGGCCCCGTGTTTAGGATTGGGGGAGCCCAATTAACCCCCCCCCCCTACCTGGTCCTCAGGGTGGGGGGGGGGGGGGGGGGGGGGGCCTGGTGGGGGGCCGCCCCACAGTTGGGGAAAAAAAGGGCCGCGCTTTTTCCATGGGCATGGAAGGAGGGGTCGGGGGGGGGACCGGTGTTCGGGAAAAAACCCCCCCCCCCCGTGCACAGGTTCCCCCCCAACCCCCAACCAAAAAAAGGGGGGACTGGTCCCAAAACCACCCCCCCAACTTTAAAGGCCTCCTCAATGTCCCCCCGCCAGGGTTTTTACAGGTCCCCGCCCCCCCAAAACCCTCGGTTTCTCCCCCACCAAAACAAAAACCTGGGAAAACAGTGCCCCGCAATTTTTTTTCAACATTTGTTCCGGGAGGGGGGGGGGGGGGGAAAAAACAAACAAAACAAAGAACGGTTTGTCCCGGTCTTCCCCAAAGGAAAAAACCTGGGTGTTTTGTGGGGGGGGACCTGCGGGGGGCTGTTCGGGGGGGGGGGGGGCACCGGCGGCGGGGGCACCCAGAGATGGTGGGGGGATTTGGCCCACATAAAAGGCACCCCCACCCCACCCCCCACCCACCCCCCCCCAAAAAACCCCAAATCGGGGGTTTTCCCCCCCCCCCAAACCTATGACCCCTCGGGGCTTTTCAAAAAGGTCGTAATTGGTGTGGTTTTGTTTTTTGACTGCTTTCAACCAAAACCCACGGGGGTTCCGGCTTTAGCGTTTGGTTTTGTTGCCACAACCCCCCCCCACTTGGGGGGATGGACCCCCAGGCCCAAGCGGTGGAAAAAGGGAAGGGGAAAAAAAAAAAAAACCGCCGAGGGGATCCTTTAAATGTTTCCCCGTGGCCCCTTTCGATTGGGGGGGGGACGTAGGGCAGGAGGCCTGGGGGAAACAAAAAAAAAAACCCCCCCCATGGAGGGGCCAATTTCCCCACACCACGGGCCCCCATTTTATTAAATATTTTAAAGGGAGAACCCCCCCCCCCCGGGGGGGGTTTCACGGCGGGACACCACCACAGCTTCACCCTTTTTTAGCCCCCCGGGGGGGCCAGGCCTGGACCCGAGGGGGAGGGGGGGGGGGGGTGCCCGGGCTGCTTCCTTTCGGGCCTGACGGGGCTTTTTGGCTTTGGTGTGGGCCCGGTTGGGGTTTCGGGTGCCCCACTGTGCCCCGGGAAAAGGTGGGCCCCCGGGGGAAAAGGTTTCGATTTTTCCCCGACTTATTCCCCCTTGTTTCGGGTCCACCAAAACACACCCAGGGGGGGGGGGAACCGGGAAATTTGGGCCACCCGGGGGAGGCGAAGTTTTCACCACCGGGGTGGGGGGGGGGACCACCGTGGGATGGGGGGGGAGTGGGGGGCGGGGCCAAATTTTCGGGCCCCACCCCAGTTTCCGGGGCTGGAGGGGGAGGGAAAAAAAAAAAAAGAAAAGCCACAAAAAGCGAGAAAAGCAGTTACCCCCCACCCGGGGCGTTAAAATCGGGACGGGCCCCAGGTTCCAACGGAAAAATGACCTTTTTTTCGCCGGGGAAGGTTTTCCAGTGGGGGGGATTGCCCCACCGCCGGTTTGTTAATCCCCTTGGCAAAATTCGGGTTTGAGGACGGGCCAAACACAGCCGGGGGGGGGGAACCAAACATTTTGCACAAATCGGGCCGGCGGCCCCCCGGCGGCATGGTGCCAAGCGGGGGGGGGGCTATTAAACCGCCATTATCGGCACCCGGGGATTTTCCGTCCCTTCGAAATCTCCCCCGCCGGGGGCCTTGCCCCGCGTGGAATAATCGGGGGGGGGAAAATCCCCACATAAAATGCCCCTTTTGCCCCCGGGGGGGGGACCCACTAAGGCACCGATTTCACTGGGGGTGTCCTATGGGGGGGACCCGCTCGGGAAAATTTTCGGGGATGGGAGGTGCCCCCCCCACCGGGTCCCCCGGCAGTGTTAAAACGGGGGGTTGGGGGGGGGGGGGGGGGGGGGGGGGGGGGGGGGGGGGTGGGGGGGGGACATTGGCCCGGTTCCCCCTTCGGTTTTTCGCCGGGGGGGCAAGGGAAAAAAACTTTTTCGCCCAAAGGGTCCGGGAGGGCGGTTCGGGGCAAACAAAAAGGTCTATGGGGGTGGGGGAAGGGGTGGGGGGGATAGGGGGGGGCAGGGGCTTTTTTTTTCGCTTTCCCCAGCGGGGTGGTTCGGGGCGCGGGGGGAAAAGGTGGGGGAAATTGTTCCCCAACGCAGCCCCGGGCTGGGGTTTGTCCCCACAAGTTAAAACAAAAAAAAAACAAACAGTGGGGGGGGGGCCCTGGGGGGGACCCAGGATTCCGGAACCACCCCTTTTATTCAAAAGCGGCCCCAATTGGGCCAAAACAAAAAAACAAAGGGCCCCCAAAAGGGGGAGGAGAGGGTTCCCGGGAACACTTTGCCCCCGACCGGGTTTCGAATTTTTTTCCCCCCCTTCTTTTATTGTGTGTGCCCCAATAAGGGGGGGGCCCCGGAACCAGGGCCTTTTTGTGGAACGGGCCCCCCCAAAGGGAAGGGGTGGAGGTATAAAGGGGGAATTTGGTGGTGTGTTTTTTTTTTGAACCCCCGGAAACAAAGGGGGGGCCGGCCCGCCCGCTCCCCCCGGGGGGGGCCCGGTTTTCCGGGCTTTTTCGGGAATCCTTGGGGGGGGCCGGCGTGTTTCGGGTTCCCGTGGGGGTAACCAGGGGCAGTGGAAAGGAACAGCCCCCGTAACCTGGGGGCATGCGTTAAACAACGGTACCCCCCCCACCCCCTGGGGTTCCAGGGGATTCGGGAGGGTTTCACATAAAAAACCGGGCCCGGCCCCCCCACAAAACCGGGAAAAAAACGCTTTAAAAATTAAATCGTTTCGAAGAAACGGTGGGCCCCACAACACAGGCATTAATTTAAAGGCGTTTTTTTTAATGTTTGCCCCCACCAAAACCCCCAGTTTTTGTTTGTATAGGGCCCTTCAAACAAAAAAAAAACTTTTCCAGGGGCCCTACCGAGTTTTCGCCTTTTTTTAAAAATTTCTGTGTTCCCAATTGAAACCCCCCCGCCCCCCACCCCATCCAGTTACCCCACCCACGGGATCGATTCCCCCCACCCCGGGGGGACCCCCGGGCCCCCAAGGGCCCCACCCGCCAAAAACAAACCACCCATGGATTGTTCCTTCCCATCAGGTGGAATCGGGGCCTTGGTTTGGTTTATGTTTTTCCAGTGGGGTTTTTTCGGTTTTTCCTGCGGGGGGAAAGGGGGGTGGCGGGGGGCTGGTTCCACAAAAAACCATTTAATTTTCCCCCAGGGGGCATTTTTCGGTTTTTTTTTTTTTTTTTTGGCCCGGGTGAAATTCTAATTGCAAATTGGGGGGGCCCACCTTTTGGGGGGGGGCGCCGCCAAAAATTTGTAACTGTCTGGGAATGTCCGGGGGTTTTTACCCAACGGCTGGGGAAACACCAATCTTTTCCGGCTGGGGGAGGCTTTTCCTGAACCCCATCGCCCCCACCACGGGCTGGCCCTTTTTTCCGTGGGGTGGGAACGGGGGAAAACCCCCGGGCTTTTTATCCCGGTCCGGTTTGACCGGGAAAAAAAAACATCCCACCCGGCCACGCCCACATTTCTCGGGAAAAAAAAAGGGTCCAGTGGATGGAAAAAAAAAGCCCCCCCCCCCAATGGGCTGTGGGCCCCGCCCCCCCTTTCAAAAGGGGGGGGGGGCGGGGGGCCCGGAAAAGGGGAGGGAAATTTTCAGGATTTCAAACGGTTTTTGGGGTTTTTCCGGATGGGTGGGAGCCCCGGGGGCATCTTTTCGGCACGTACCATAAAAGCGGGGGGTTGTTTGTGGTTTTCGTTTTCAATCCCCCCCACAAATTTCATGATTTTTGAAGGGGGGGCGGGGGGACAAATCGGTTGGGGGGGCCGGGGGGGGGGGGCGGGGCCCTGGTTTCCCGTGGGGGAATTTTGCCCCGGTTTGTGGAATTTTTTTCTAAATCGGTGGGGCCCATTCGTCCATAATCCCCTGTGGTTGATCTGCGGGGGGCTTTGTTAAAAACCAAAGGGGGGGGCCGACCCCCGGGGGGGGGTGGCCACCATTTGTTTGATGGTGGGGCACCCGGGGGTTGGGGGGGCTTCCCCTTTTTGCCAAAGGGGGACCAGGGGGGAGAAGAAACAAAGGCCCGCACCGGACAACCCAAACGGGGGATTAATTTCCTTGCTTTGAAAACAATTTTCAGGGGGGAAAACCCGGAAAAAAAAATTCTTAACCCGGCTGGGGGGGATTTATGTTTTTCTCCCCCCCCAACAAACAGGTGTTTTGTAACCACCCCACCCGGGGCGTTTTCCAGGGGCCCGGGCTGGTAAGGTTTGGGTTTGTTTTTGGGGTGGGGGCTCCAATTCATTTTGCCGGGGGGGGGGCCAAGGGGTTCCCCCATCCCTTGGGGGGGATGGGGTTTCTTTTTCCTGTGGGGCTTGGACCCCCCAGGGGGGAGTGTGGGGGACAAGGTTTTTCTTTCCCTCTACAATCCAAAAAGGAATGTACCCGGAAAGGGGGGATTTTTCCCCCCCCCCCCCGGCCAGGGGGGGGGGGGGGGGGCCAGGGGGGGAGGATTGTTTTGTTTTGGTTTTTAACCCCCGGATTACGGTTTGGGCGGGGGGGGGGGGGGCGGGCCGCAGGTCCCCACATTTTGTCCGTTCGGCAAGCCCCCAAAAGCCAAAAAAAACATGTTTTTCTCCCCTAACCCAGGGGGGGACTTGGTTTTTTCCGGAACACAAGGGGGCCCCCCCCCCCCCAAAAACTGGTTCGGAGGGGAAGCCAAAGTTTTCCGGGGGCGGGGGGAAACACCCCCGGATTGGGTTCCAAAAAAAAAAAAAAACAGTACCACCCCCCACACCCCCCCATGGTGGGCGGGGGCCCCCACCCAGCGGTGGGGGGCGGATTTTCGGCCGGGGAAAAAAAAAAAAAAAAACCAAAACAACAAACAAACCCGCGGGGCCCAGATTGGACCGTTTTTTTTTTTTCACAAAAAAAAACTCAAAGTTTCGGGGGTGGCCGGGGGGGGAGTTTTTTTCCGGGGGGGGGGTGGGGCCCAAGGGCTACCCCCCCCACCACCTTTCAGGAAAACCCCCAACAGGGTGAATTCGCCCCCGGGGTTTTTTGGGCGGGCCGGGCCCCCCCAGGGGGGGGGACCAATTCCGGGGGGCGGTTTGTGTGCCACCCCCGGGGGACCCCCCCAGGTTCCCCATGTTCCTTGGCAGGGGAAAAAAACTTCCCCCCACAGGGATTTGTTTGGCCACCACCCGTTTCAATTCGGCCGGGATCGCTCCCTT
>Ga0179593_1519989_pt1 | contig 17163 bp, 18 predicted proteins | sample CZODoug2_1_08_16_FD_185931 | JGI IMG/M metagenome (GOLD analysis project Ga0179593, IMG submission 185931) | Vadose zone soil fungal communities from Angelo Coast Range Reserve, California, USA - CZODoug2_1_08_16fungal (PacBio error correction) | ecosystem: Environmental > Terrestrial > Soil >... | reverse complement strand
CCGCCGTTTGCGAAGAATTCACGAGCATCCTGCCTACCCCTTTTGTTACCGTTCAGAAAGATAGTTCATTTGCTTTGGGGTTGATTACGGCTGCAGACTTAGCAAGCATGCAGTCTCCTTCCCCTTCCCTCCGCGCGCCATTACTGGACAGCTGTTTTTTCTTTTTTTTTCCTCCCGCCCGATCTAGCCTCAATTTTTTTGAGGAAACTCTTACCTCTGCTAGTCTCTTTCCTTCCAAGTACGCCCGTTCGTCTTTCTTTGGAAAAACCAAGGAACTTGGCCTCTTCTCTTCCAGCATCTGCTGGTCGCTCTCACAAGTGTGGAACTTTCAGCTTATTGAATCGTCACTTATTTAGCCCTTTTTACCTGTTTTCGAGTGACTTGGTCTTTCCCCCCCCCCCCCCGCTGCCTGGTAAGGGGCACACCCTTGTTTTTCGGGTTTTGATTGAAATCAGGGAAAAAGGAAGTTTTTTTTTTTCTAGACTAAAAATTAAGGAATAGTGTCCGGGCGGGAGAGTGCACTAGCTCAATGACTTGGCCCCCCTCGATTTTTGAGAGGATATCGGAGGAGCTCAGTGATCCCCCCCTCCCTTCTCCTCTTCAGCTTAGGCTCTGTCTTCTGGGCTTCATTCGCCCTTTCTTGCGGTAGACATAAGGAGGAACCCTGGGTGATTCCCGGTATAGCAGGACCCATCTCGGACTTTCTTCTTCGGAACGATGCCTTGGGCTCGGTCTTAGGCGAGACGTGGGATGTGATTTTCCTTTTTGAAAAGGTCAGGCGCAGGTACGGGCCTAGACCTGCTGTCTGTTGTTGAATATAACCCCCCTACTTTTTTTTGTCCTTTTCGCATTGCAGAGTAGGATGTTCTACTATGCTCCGCAGAGTTCTCTCATTCTGAATTACTGGGACTTTTTGACCACCGTTCACTATGGAGCCAGTGGGCACTCCTGGAGATTTGTCACCATTGATTGTTGCCTCCCAGGCTTCACCTCCCTTTGCTGCTGGTTTTTCCTGTGCGAGGTGAAGACCCCTCCCCTCCTTATAAAACCGAAAATACGCTGAACCCTTCAGAGAGGTGTATAAAGATTATCTTGCCCCGAGACTCTTTGCAATGGAGGGGCTGCACCCCTAAATTTGTGTTTTCTCTTCTTTCTTTTGGTAAGAAAAATTTTCCCCAAACTTCTTTCCCAGAAGCTTCTCTAAGCTTTAGTGATTTTTTTTCTCTCGGCGTCACGACTGCTTTTTTTTTTTCATCTATGACTGCGAAAATGAGCCACTAACGAGCCTTTTTCCTTTTCCTGCGGAATTACGGAGCAGGCTCCGCTCTGGTTCCATTGTAAGTCACCTTTGAACTTTACTTGGCTTTGGACGTTGGAAACGTCATATGCTCCCCCCCCCCTTTTTCCCAGGTATGGCCACCGATCGGTTCCCTTTTTTTCTTTGGCGCCAATGTTTTCCACTCTCATTCTCGAGTTGACGGCTGGAGTCGTGTTCTGGCCATTTCATTTTTCGGAAATTTATGGTTTTTTTTTTTAAAATACCAGCGATGGATCAGACTTAACCCCCCTCCCCAATGATGAGCGAAGCCCCGAACCCCAAACCCCCCCCCCCACAAGGAGCCTACCACACAGCCCCTTGATGCCGCTTTTTCACCCTATCATCAAAGATGGAGATTCGATTCATTTTCTTTTTTGACTGAAGTATGGCAGACTTTTCCTTAATCCCCATAGAAGTTTCCTCTCTGTTTCGTTGAAACCAAGAGGTTATTCCTCTAGAGCACGCCAGAACACCTTTCCTTTTCTTTTCCGATCGTGTTTTCCCTACGGGTTACGATGAGGTCTTTACTTACTTGTGTTCCGCGGAGATTGCCACTTGCTTGATAGGACTTTCCCCCTCTTTTTGGGAACGCATTAATTGGTTCTACCCTATGAAGCCTTCCCAGTGGCGCGGAAGGCGTGTACCCCCTTTCCCCACACCGGGCTCTGCTTTTTCCCCCCTTTGTTCACAGGAACCCCTCTGGAGGAATTGTTCAAGGTGTCCGGAGTTACCAGAGATCCCCGTACTCTTCCTCTTTACCTCTTACATGTGTTGTTTCGGTATATTTTTCCCCACCTACTTCAGCCCTCCCATCCTCGGAAAAATTTCCTCCCCCAAACTCTCCGCTTTTACCGGGTGAGCCTTCATTTTCGGCCCTGAGGACTTTACCTCTCAAAAGGAGGTCTTCCGGTTGACCCCCACTTATTGGCAGGCATCTATGCTCCCCCTCACAGAATTGTCCCGTCTTTCCTCCCCCAAGAATTTGACGCCCTATCCTCTTCTCGCCTGACGGCCATATTACTTTTTTGCCACCCAGACCTATGCCAAAACCGTGACCCTCTCCCCTGGAACTTGCATTCTTCTGTTCGCTCAAGCTCCCCCCCCGCCCTGAGGTAGGTAGCAACTCCAGATCCTCTGTTGCTGTAAGTCTTCAAATGCACGGTAGTCATCTACAGTTTTCTAGGGCAGTGTTGCAAGCATTCATCTTTCTCTTCCACCTTTGGTGGAGGGTTTTTTCTTTTTCTTAGATCATAGGTAATTTCAGGAGGCTAAAATCTTTGGCTTTCGTCATGTGGAACCCCATAACTTTTCCTCCCTTTTTTCAATAACTCGCAAAAAAGCCCCCCCTCCCCCCTCCCTTGGAGTGAGAAATTGTGAACTAGTCCCCCTGGGCTAGCCCGATCCCCGAATCACTCTCTTTTGTTTCCAACCTTGAGAGGGCAAGCGCCCCTCCTCCAGGGGAGCTGCCAACCCCACCCCCATTACCGTGAAAAGGGACACTCCCTCCCCCCATTCCGGGCAACGGAAACTTTTTTCCCTCCCCCCCCCGGGCTTAGACTTCCCCCCCACCATAACGTATCTCTCCCTTTTGACGCGGGGAGACCGCGATCCCGATTCTGTGTGGCCTTTTTCCTCCTGCATTAGAAAAAAGGATGGACAGCTTCGTTATTTGAGTCCCCTACAATGACTCTTATTTCTCTCCTCTTTTAGATTTTCAAGAGTCTTTTCCTATTGGACTGGCAAAGCACATTTTTCATTTCCCTGGAACCGGCCCTCCTCCAACCCCCCCGTTTAGTTAGGTGAATCACCTAGGCCCCCTCGCCTCATCCAGTATAAGATTGATCATTTTTTTCAAAGAATTGTCCTCTTTTGTATCCGCTTGGTCGCGACACACACCCCGTCCGTAGCAAATCATGCAACCTTACTTTCCCCCCCCATGCAATAGAAAACGCTACCCTTTTCGCCCCCGATGGAAGATCCAGTATTTTGGTTCCTTTTCAGATCCAGAGGTAAGAAGGCAATCCATATCCCCTCTCGCAAAGCCTATTTGTTAGATCCTATTCTCAACTTTCTTTCTTGAGTCCACAAACCCCTCTTTTCGATGGACGTCACTGTCAATCTTCTCCTTCTTCGGATCAATAAAACCAGGTCTTTCCCTTCCCCCCCCCCGCCAAGCAGGAAGTAGACTATCTCTTGGCCCCCTTCCCTCTTCATACTAGAACACTTATCCCCTCACTCTTCCCTTTGCCCGCGACTGTGCATGAATTCGAGACCCTTCCTCCTCCTCTGCCTGCTGAAGATTCGATACCTTGATCTCGGAGTCCTTCCTTCTCTACCTGAATCTCTATATGCCTCCTTCTCTGACTCTCCAAGCCCAGGGCCTTCCTAACCTTTCCCCCTTGATGTTACCCTCAAGTAGTTTGTTTACACTCCTTTCAGTTCTTCGTAGTTATCACAGAACCTCTGCCTTCTTACTGACACCTCCTTGGGGTGCGGGTTCGTCGGAAGTACCCTCCCCCCCTCCGCGATTAACGTGACGATTCATTCTGGAAGCTGCCAATTTTACTAAATGGACGACCCTCATCTTTTTCATGTTGAAAGTTCCCTCTTTCATTCCTTGGCCACCGCCGGCTTTAGAGTTTTTCCTCTTGTTTCAATCACAGCATGGAGAGCCTTGAGCGACCCTCTTTTTTTGTTCCAGCTCCGCGCAGGTCTTAGTTCTTTTTTCTTTTCGAGAAATGCGTAGGCTTATGCCTCTTTCGACCTCTCGATTTCCGTTTTCCTTCAACGTTTTCCCTCCCCCCCCCCACAAGATTTTCCCAGAGGTCCCCTTTTTTTCGGCAATCTCTTTAATGAAGTCCTGCCCCCCCCCTCCTCAATGATATATATCTCTTTCCTTTCTCTCCTTTTTGTGAGTTTTCCCCTTCTCGCGGTACGTAGATTGGGCATTCACCAAGATTTTCTCCCTCCCCCCCCTTACGCTGGAAGATATGTGTTACTGCTTTGTTGGTTTGCCTGGAAGAGTGCAGAATTAGGTTCCTCCTCAAGTGCCGTCTTTCCTCTCCTTACCACGTTCACGCATTCGCTATTCTCTTTCTCTTGCTGGAATGGAGAAAAGCGATTCTCCCCCTCAGGAATCTATCCGGCTGTGACGTTAACTGATCTCCCTAACGAAACGCAGGGCGAGACTTTCCCTCAAATGGGAATAGAGATTTCAGCCTCCCCAGATTTTTTCTCCCCGGGGCTTGAAAGCCCCCCTCTTAAGACTTGAATAGTAAAGTTGATTGGCTATTTCCTTTTCCGGAGACGTTTTTACTTTTCGGGACACGCCACCCCCCTTCTTTGAAGGGGAGTCTCCTCAGCTGGGCCTTGTTCTTTAAAGTCGGAAAAGAACGTCATTTCTTTTTTGTCCCCCCCTCCGGAACTCACAATGAGTCGAGTAAGGTCTGGGAGCTTTTCTTTCTCTCAGTACCGCTTCCCATAGTGTCCTTGGGATTTTTCCCTCTCTTGAGGGATCCTGCATATATTCCTCTTTTCAGCTTTCTCCTTCAGAGTTTTTTGTGCCAGCAGAGGGCAGTCGTCGAAAACTTTGCCATTGATTTTTTCTTTTTCTTGATAAATAAGGGAACATGATTCCAAGTTCCTTACACGAGCTGGAATTGGGTCTCGGCCCACTCAGACACCCCCACAATCTTTTCCCCTCGAGTCTTTAAACTTTAGGATTTTTTCCTTACGGGATCATCCAGCTGAAATTAGACGTGGACCTCCCCCCTGACATACTTCTCGTTTTTTTTTTTCTTTCATATGAGAGAAAAGCGGCACTTCCTCCTTTTCTCTCTATGGAATTACGGAATCTCGGGATGCATTGCTTAAAAACTTTTTTCCCTCCCATCTCCCTGGAGTGGGATCTCTTTTTTTCCTTCGCATGTATAATGCTTTTACCTTCCTGACGATGATTTTGGGTATTTTTTTTGCGTCAAGCCCCCTTCACCAACGACATCGAGGACCATGTAGAGCTTTCTTCTCCCCCCCCGGATTATATGACGCTATCTAGTTCTTTATGTCGGGTACTTCACCCCCTTTGTGGACATGGAAGAGTCTTTCAGTACTTAAAAATGTGAACCAGGACCAGTCCCTTTCTCTGAGAGAGTGAAGGAGCTCGCCTTTCCCCCTTGAACTAGCTTTTCCTCTTGGGAGATTTCTTTCGGCTCCCTTAGTCCATGCCCCAAAATTCAGTCCCTTTTATTTTTCCTTCTAAGAGAGGCCCCTTCTTTTAGCTGCCTTTGTTAAGTTCACCGGCCCTTTCAGATGGGTATCCCAGTTTTGCGTTTGGAAGATCTTTTTTGGCCCAGTCCCTTTCCCGCAGGCAGATTCCTCTAGGCCCAATCCCCCTTTTTTCTGAGGTCGCTGTCCCCCCCACGTTTCCGCCTTTAATTTAAAACTTTTCCGGTCTTTCCTCTTGAGAGTTACTTCCTGGGTGAAAAATTTGGGCTCTAGATCAATACCCCAGCTTCTTACGTCCTAATTATGAGCACCCTCCTCCCCAAAACAAAACAAAGGAAGTCTCACAAACTAATTACGCGGGGCCCTCCAGAGAAATCCCCTTGATCTTATTCTTCCCCTAGCGTTTTTGAGGACTCTCTCCCCTCCGATTCAGGAAATGAGCTTGGTTTTCCTCTCAAGAACAGTGCGGATGATTGTCATTCCCCTCGAAGCTCCAGGTGCTTTCCCCTTCTTTTTTACGGTGCATTTTTTACAGATTCCCCCGTTTTTTCCTCCCTTGGAAGAGAGATGAGAGCATCTTTCCCCTTTTTCCCGGATAGACACTTTTTGTTAAGGGGCCTCAGTAATGGCGTCGACGCCACCGAAGTTCTCCTGACCCCACCTTCCCCCTTCACTTTTCTACACCGCTCGGAGCTGACTCCGGCGACCCCCTTGGGTCGTTTTCTTGGAGGAATGTTGGAGGTTCTTTTTTTTTTTTTCTGCTGAGGCCCATTTTATTTGAAACGGAACTCTTTTTATCCTAAGTTGTGAGAGTTTTGATCCGTTTTTTTCAAACTTGGCCGCCAAGACCGTCCCCCGAACGTAAGAACACCCCCCCCAAGCTATAGTCTTCCTGAAACCCCCTTCCCCTTCCTTTTAGGCCGGGTCCGAATCTCTTCCCCGGCTCCCTTCTTCTGGCGGCAATGATGACTTCAAACAAATAGCCCTTTCTGTCCTAAAATTAGATTCCATTGCCTCGAGACGGCCAGAATTAATGTGCGGCATAATTCCCCCCCTAGAAAACGTTCCCACTAAACTTTAAGGGATCTCGGGTCGAGCCTTTCTCCCAAACATCCTTTCTGGCTGTCTGCCCTTCATGGCCAGTCGATTCTGGAGTAAAGACGATTCTAGACCCCCCTTCCCTCCTTCGGTATTCCGATTTCAAGTTTTGGGATAGTCTTTAGACACGCACTCCGAGTTTGGTTTTGAAGTAATGTTTTTGGTCGGGGATTAGCTCATATCTCTTCAGGAGCATACTTTTCTCTCCAGGTGAGACCCATCCGGTTTTTTAAGCATACCTCCCCCCCCCCCCTCTCGCGAAACCACTTTCTTTATTGCCGCCCTTCCCTTGCGTTCACCCCCCCCCCTTTAGGAACAGATATTCCGCGCCGCAGATGCCGGGAGAGGTCAGATTCTCCTCCGTGCGCATGGTACCCCCACCCCCCTCAAGGGAGAAGCGTACCCCTTGTGCACCCCCCTTGACAGCTAAAACTTTTGCGCCCAGTCCTCCCTAGTATAGTCCGAAGTTCCTCTTGGGAAGCTCCTCCTTTTTCTCTGCTAATTGAGCCGAGCCTCTCCCCCCGTTGGAAAGAGCTTTTCCTTGCTCGTCTTTCTGCCGATCTCCCCTTTTGAGCGCGTCTTTTCTATTTTTGTTCCCAGTGCAATTTTCCACAAACCCCTCTGCTCAACAAAAGGTGAGGTTCTTTTCCCTCCTTTTCCCTCCTCGAGATACGGACCCTGCATCCCTCCCCCCTGCATTGTTGTAAGATGTCGGTGTGGGCCCCGTTCGCCTAAAAAAACCTCCCTTTAGTACCTGGACTTATCCTTTCACCCCAAAAGGAATCGCCCGACCACGGTTGAAGACCATGGGGACCTAGATCCTGGCATAATAGGGGGTCCTGATTCCCAGTACTCGGCTGTCTCACCCTCAATTCCCCCCCCCCCCAGACTAAGACTCTCTCTCTCCCGCTTCAGGCTTTCAAAAACATCATTCCTTAACTCATAACTGTGCTTCCTCGCTAGCCAAGGAGTAGACGAACTTTCCCTTCTTCCCAAATCGGCCTCGCCCTCTCTTCCCTTCCCTTCCCCTCTTCTTCATGACTAATCCCAAGCCCCTCATTATGAAGACCTGACATCCCCCTTCTCAGGTCCTCCGCGACTCGCTTGAGCGCCACCCTATTTTGTGCATCTCGCTCTGTGAACTTTTTAACGCTGGCAATATTGCGATACTCTTTTCCCCCCCCCCCAGCACGGAAGAACCCCCTACTCAATTTTACTTCCCTACCATAGTAACCCCAGCCCCAGTTCTTTTTTCCTTCAAGCAACCCCCACGGGCCCTTGTCCTGCCCCAGGGAGTTTGCTCCTTTCCCTTCTAGTCTTACTTAACCTCCCGGGTATCATACTTACCTTGTGACCTTTGATCAAGCGGAAAGTATTTCCCTTCAATTCTCGATGCTGAAGGTTTTGAAATCTCGAACCCCTTCTTTCCCTTTAAGCATCGAAAGGGGCGATTCTTGCTCCCTTGACTTAAGCTTTTGTCCCCCCTCAAGATGTCACTAGGGTCTTCCTCTTGTAGAGGGGCTACAAGTCCATCTCTGGATGTAAAAGTATGTTCTGCCTTTGAGGAAGTTGTCTTCGATTCCCCGAAGTTTTCTTTTGCTTTTCCCCCTCCTTTTGAAGAGACGTCCCTTTCCAAAACCCCTCCTCCCCCCCGCCGGCAAAGATCTTTCAAGCTACCTTTTTGGTGCTCTTTTTCTTCTCGAAGTCACTAGAATACTCTCTTTCCCCCCCTTTTTGTTGAGAGATCCTCCCTCTTCCTCTTGCGCGGCGCATCAATTCTCTTGATGAAGGGTCCACTTCCCCCGGGAAGATCTGGTAGGGGTCCGTTCTCTTTTCTTTCGAGATGCAATACACTGCGCTACTTCTCCTCCCGTGAAGTTCATCCTCCTCCAAGTTCGCATCCGCGTTTTTTCCCTCTTGGAAAGCCTTGTGATCTTTTCCCCCGTGCGAGATATGATTTTTCCCGTTTGCATGCTGGATCACCAGATTACAGCTCTTCCCTCCTTGAAGAAGGGCTCGTCTTGGCCTTTTCGGCTGGGCCTCGTCCCTCCATGCTGTTTTTTCCCTTTTGCAAATTGGAAGTTACGCTTTAATCCTCTTTCGGGAGGACCTGTGCGAGGACTTTCGAAAACGAGGACCCCCTACCCCCGCTGACTGAAGAAAGAGCGTTTCTTTCCTCTCCATGACGGGAAAAAAATCCCCCCCTTCCCTTTTCGTGTACTTCTAGTGGTCAAATCTTCTCTTTGCGGAACCTGTTGGGTCTGTCGCGAGCCATCGACAGCCTTGTGTCACCCTGTTTCTTTCCCGTGAGAGGATAGGAGAGATTACTTCTTCTTTTCAGTATCAGATTCCCGCTTCTTTCGGTTAGTTGATTCAGGCCGTTTTGCGGCTGCGGGTTTTCGTCCATATAAGGATTCCCGTCTGGATGGTCGATCTTAGTAAGGAAGTACCCCCCTCATGATGAAGGGCTCTCGGGCTACTTTTTTTGATCTGGGCCGGCCCGGGGAGAGCTTTTCCTCCCCTTTTTTCCGGAGAAGGTACGGGCCATATAAATTTTCTTTCGTTTGTCCCCGCAACCTGACCAGATTTTTTTTTCTTGCAGATGATTTTTTGTGCATGGGCTCTTTTCCCTCTGGCCTGATTCTGAGTCTCCCAACCATATATGGAATAGTTTCCATCTTAAGTTTTCTCTTTTGATATATTCTTTTTTCAGATTGCCTTCCTGTTTAGCTTGTGGGGTGGGCGTTTCCCATCCCCCCCTTCGCGATCACAACGACATAGAGGCCCCATTCCTTTTCCTTCTCATTTATTATCTGCGACGAGATCGAGGCGGCATCGTCCACACTCCCCTTTGTTTGGCACTGCAGAGTCTCAGGGACCCCTTTTTTTCCCCACAAGAGGAAACTGGCCGCTATATCCCCCTTCTCCCCCGGGGAGAGGCGCGTTGGAAATAGTTTTCCCGCTGGTTTCGACCATGATACTGATCCAAATTTTCCCTTGAAAATGCGTATCAAAGCTTCCCATCGCAAGGGAAATATAAGGAGGCGTATCTTCCGGGGCTGGAATTTCCGGGTTCCTTGACCCTCCAGGATTTCTGTTAAAGGTCATTTCCTTCCCTTTCAAAGAGAAAGTTTGCATCTCTCCTTCCAGATAACAGATGACCATGCTTCTTTTTAGTGGAAGGTGCCATTTTACTTCCGTGTTTAGCTCCCTGTTTTGCCTGGTGTTTCTCTGCGCCGGACGGAAACTTTATTTCTCCCCTTCTGTAAATAAAACAGCCCATCTAAGTTTATGAAGCACCTCCCCCCCCCCCCCAAAAAACTTTCTTGTCCCCCCCTTCTCGAGGCGTAGAGAAACTATGACGACCCCTTTTTTTTTCCGATTCATAACCGAGTATGCGTGAGATTAGTTTCGGTACTCGCCTTTTGCCCTTTTCTCCTTTTCCTGTCTTTTAGCAGGCCCTCATTTTTTTTTTAAAAGATTGTCGCTCACCTGTTGGCAGGGAGATCGTGGGCAGGGTTTCATCTTAGGGACTCGTATTTTTCAACTTACTAGGGCCCTTTTTTTCTAGAGGAAGCAATAGGTTCTAGGCCTCCTCCCCCCTGGGTGGATTGGTGCGAACAATTTTTGGAGTGCCGCCAGAAGTGGCGCGGGTTCAACTTTTTCAAGGCGCGAATTTCTCCGGAGCTGACGGGGCATCACATCAGTGGTTTCTCCTTCTTTTCTTTTGAGGCGGAAGATATTTTTCCCCGGACCCCTCTCTTTTATCCGCCTACTTGTTTGTGGTTTTCTCTCAAGTTAAAATCCTGGCCGAACTGTTTTGCATGAGCTACGCTCTCTCTTTCCTGTGTGGGCAAAGGAGTCCGTCCTTTCCTTTTCCCCCCTTGCGAATGGCACGCCGGGGATTCCCCGGTCTTTTTTCGGAGTTCATCCCATTACTTCGTTCCCAAGCCTCTCCTCTGCCGTCCAACTCCTTAGCAGAGAGACGGCAGAGCTTTCCCCAAAAGGACATCAGTCTGGGCCCCCCCCCTTCGGCAAAAGTCCACCTCCGCCCCTTTTTTTTGGCGGATCCCGTGCCCCCTTCTTTGGGGCGCACATTCCCCTTTAATGTCAGTATCTGGATTCCTTCCAATACCGCGCTTGTCTACACCCGATTGATGCTAACTCCAGAGTGGAGGGGTGCTTTTTTCCTCCTTTCCCGATTATCGTGTGGTCGAAGTTTTTTGGTGTGTGTTGGGGTTCGGGTATCCTGGATTACTGTCAGGGCTGGGTCTTTCGTCTTTTCCCCCCCTCAATTTCCATCTGGCCCCCCTCCCAACGCCAACGAGCCTCCACCTCCTTGGAGTTGAGCGGAAGGACTGTTCCAACCTGGGCCGGACCCTATCTTTTCCAGCCGAGTGGGACAGTTTCTTTTGAGTGGTGGCATTTCTCTGCGCGAGGCCCCCACCAAAATTCCCCTCCGGGAAAGACAGTTAGGGTCCCCATTTCTTACCCAAAAGGATCCCCAGCCTTGAGCTCACCCTTCGTAGATGAAACCCCCTTTGTTTTCTTCCCTTTTCGAGGAGAAAATGTTCAATGGCACTTTTTCTTCAGTAGCTCGACACCCCAAGGAGGGAAAAGCGTTGTCCTTTTTTTTCTCTACTGCGCGGATATCGAAGCTGAGCTAACTTTTCTCTGTGTATGCCCCTCCTTTACCTAGACAAGGTGATGACCAAACACTGGGTGCAATTACATGTCCTCCCTCTTCTCCTGGATAATCTTGCTCACATCTCCCCTCCTGTTAATACTGTCGGGTTTTTTTGGGTTTGCCCGCGCCCTCCCCCCCCCAGAGGTCGATTAAAATGGGCACACCGCTGGTTTCCTCCCCCCCCTCCGATCGACACGGCGCCCTTTTTTTCTCAGACGGACCCGAGGCCAGAGGTGGTCGGGATACTGAATTCGCGGTTTTTCCAGCTCCTCGTCGGACACACGCCACCCTTTTTCCGATGACCAAGGGAGTGGTCCCCTCTGGCCCAAAAAACTGAGGCTGGCTGATTCCCCCTAAGGCCAGGTGCCAGGCATCTTCTCCAAAAGGAGACGGCAAAATACCCCCCTTCCCTTGGCAATTACTCCTAGAGGCCCGGTACCTTCATCCGATTTATTCTGACTAATGAAACCTTACGACCCCCTAGGTACACGCCCCGACCGCTTCTTTTCCGAAGAAGAGACCCTGATGCTGCCTCCCCTCTTGCGGCCCCGGGGGACTTCCTCCGTTTTCAACTGGCCAGCGAATGTATCCAACTTCCAGAACCGCCCGGGCCGCTTCCTCCTTCATTGCTAGAGTAGTACAACTCCCCCTTCGGAAGGAAAGTTCGCCAATAGGCCTCTCTTGCTGTCCATTAACTCAAGGAAGCTGGTTAAGGTAGTTTCTTTTTTTTTTCGTCGTCAGTAATAGCCCACAGGTCCTCCGCCTCCCCTTTCCCCTTTCTATCAAATGGAAGAGCCATGTCACCCTGAAAAGCAGATGTTGGAAGCTTTAAAGCTCGATTGAAAAGCTCCAACCCCCTTTTTCTTTTTTACAGAAGGGACTTTTTCTTTTTCCTGCTTGTTAATAAGCATGCGAGGCCTTGGAGATGAGAGTCTCCAGTCCACATTGGTTTTCCCCTTCTTTGCGGGGACCCGGCCCTTGTAGTGTCGTTGAACTTCCCTTTTTTGAATCGAAATTTCTGCCCAGCGCGTCCAACCCATGCACACATCTTCCAGCGGAACGTGGCGCGGTTAATAGAAGATGCAATCGAACGTTTCCTTCTTCTTCCTTTTTCTTTCATTCATTCGTTTTTTGAGAGATCCTCGGTACGCCGATTTGCGCGGCGAATTCAAGACTCCAAGCTTCGCTGTAATCAGATATGGTATCCCTTGGGTTGATGTGACTCCTTTCATCCCCATTAGATTCGGCAAGGGAAGTCCCCTACTCCACGATTCAGCGCTTTTGACCTATTTCCCTTTTACTGAGGGAGGAGCCCTGAGCCTTCTTCTCTCCCGATCGCAGCTTGCTAAAAATCTCTGAGATCCCCTTCTCGGAGAACTCGGGCGGGCGGCCTTTTCAATTTTTCAAATGGGAATCCCCTCTTTTTCAGCCTTAACTATGAGGGCCTCCTTTCTCCTTTGGCTGGACCTTTTTGGCAGCCTTCTTCTTCGTAACCCGTGACGGGCAGGAGGACTGTGCGAGACCTTCCTCCTACCGGGACATCACCTCTTCCTTCTCCCACGTGGACGGTTTCTTTTTTTTCACTTCCGGAACCAAAGGTGTGAGTACGAGTTGACTTTTACCCCATCCCCTGGTTCAGTAGAGAGCTTTTTTATAGTAGAGAGTTCCGCTGTCCCATCGTGCGGCTTGCTTCTCGAGACTTTTCGAAGTCTCTCCTCTCCCCTTTTTCTTGATCGGCCGCAGCCGCGGGCGCGGGCTTTTCTAATGAGGCATGGCTCTAGAACGAATTTAAGACTCTTCAGAGTGAGCCTTATGCTTGGGATCGGGGCCCTCTTGAGTGGGATTCTCGTCGTGGCCCTTAATTTTTTGTCATTGTCCATTCAGCAGCCGCATGCGGTTTTTCTTTTCCTTCACCCCCTAATAGCTGGTTCTTCGCGGAGTTTTGGAGCGGCGCTGGTCTTCTCTAGTGCCCCGCTACTTACTGTTCTCCCCAACCTATCTGGCCTCGTTATTTCTCCCTTTTTCCCCCGTGGCGATTCGGCATTGTATTACCCCCGGTGATTCGACTGTTCTGGGTTTGGTCCCCCAGCCCCTGCCAGCGAAACCGAGGACAACATTCTGGAGGCCTTCTATGAAGAGCTCGAGGCGGCCTTTCACACTCCCCCCTTTGTGTTTGAGCGGCAGCTTTTTTCCTCTTCGCCCCCTTGTGCCCCGAGGAAAGACCTGGCTCTCATCTTTTTGAGGAGAGCCGCTTCCTTGCATCGCTTTTCCCTTTTTGTCAAGCTCTGCTGTTCGCACCCTCCAAGGTCAAATGGATCCAGTCCACTCGTAACGGCGATTCTCGAGTATGCTGTTTAGTTTTTACGGCATTGACGGATGGCGACCTTTGAAGTTTGGGCACGATTTTACGGGCACATTCTGCCTTTTGCACTGAACCTGTTGGGCCCACGCTTTCTATCGCGGGGCGGTTTTTCCCTTTTTTCCTTCCTTTCTCAATCACGCAGTTTCGGGGCGGCGTTTAGTTATCTGCAACTTGACAAATTGAGCTCGACAATACCCCATGGCTTCATAACTTATGTTTTTTTTTACGACATCCCCCCCCAACCCCCACAACTTGCTTCTCAACCAAACTCTGCAGGGAAACGACCCGCCCTGAGATCGCCTCCCACCGCTTTGAGACTATGTCCGCGGTTCTTCCCTCCCCAGATTCACATGAGATGGCGACACCACTATGGTCTTTGAAGCCTGTCCCTCCGCACTTCGTTCTTTCTCTTTCTTTTCCGGGTTCATCGCGGGCCACTGCTTCACACATTACTCTGCAGCTCTTAAAATGCTGGCGTTGACTGGACTTTCTCCTGTGAGGATTGCCTCTGGGCTGCGGGAATCCCCGGTTTTCCCTCTGACCCCGGGCCTCGGAGACGCTATCAAAATTAACAGCGTTATCCTTAATTTTTTTGTTTTTTCTTGGGAAGGTGGCGGGCGTGGCTTTGAAAATGAATTCTCTTTCTTCTCCAGATTGTTGTTGAGATTGCTTTTCAAATAGATTTTTCCCTTCCCCCCTTCCCCACCCCTGACTTGAACAATCTCCCCCCGTATACCTGATGGTTCCTGGGGAGCGTTCCAGACGGCCGGTCGCATTTCCCCCTAAGGGTCTCCCGTCAATGATAGGCAGCTATTCACGGAATTCTTCTACCCTTGCCGCTATTTCCCCCCCCGCCCATCATTGCTCGCATCGCTCCCTCTTATGTTTTTAAAAAGACCCCCCCGATGTTAACCAAGCAAAGCGACCATCCGTGGCCCCCCCCCGGATACTTCCCAATACCAAGAATATGGAGGCCCACTCAAGCTCATGTCGGCTCTTGGAGTAACTGGAACGGTAAAAGACGAGGAGTTAGGAATAGCTAAGAGCTGGTGATCGTTTAGCTATAATCCGTTTGGTTTCCCTTTTCTATGTTGGTGTTTTTTTTTTTCGTCTTCGGCTCATAATGGTAATGTTCTCCTGGCCCCGAGATGGGTATTTAAGTCCTCCCCCTACCCCAAATTTTAATCTGACATGACCATTTTCCCTGACCACGACTCTTCAGCCCCGAAACCTAGGGGGCTCAGGGACGTTCCCCCCCTTTAAGTCCCTTCTATCCGCATCTCTCCTTTGGCCCCCCCCTGCAAGAGCTTGCTCCCCGGCGAATTGTTCTGAGTCAACAATTCCCGCACCTGTGACATCCTTTCAAGGTAAGGCTCAAAACCCCCGAGGACGCAACCTGCCCGCCGGCATGATCCCTTGAAGAGGTAAGTTCTTCACGAATGGTCATTGGTTATAAAAACTCCAGTCCCCCCCAACTTCGGTGACCCGATGGCTTCCCCCATGACGGCTATACCCTCCGAGGTCTCTCGCTTACCCGCGTCTTCCTCTGGGCGACATTTTAGAAAGACACGTGATGAATAAAACCCCCCCAAATTTGCGGTTGGCTCTCACGCCATGGCAGAATGATTCTATAATCACGATAACTTTCGTTGTCCTGATGTCGGTTCTTTAGTGGCTTTTTCTTCAAGCGCCCCCCCCTCTCCCGGTATCTCACGGGAAGGAAATCCGATCCAACCCACGACTCAAACCGCGACTGGGCCCGAGGTCCAACCTACCCTGGTGGTTCTCCGATTTCATTCGGGCTTCCGGATATTACCAGCGCGCCAAGTCCTCGCGCGATTACCAGAGAGTGGTTGCTTCAAAAAATATTGTTTAGTACATTTCCTTCCTGGGCCTTACTCTTCCAACGGTTCGCTAAGGCATCCAATGCATTAGAATAGAGCTGCTTCATCGATTTCTTCCTAAAGAATTTCTCTTATGCGTCACTCACTCCGCGGACCTCCTCCTAAGACAAGAAGACACTGATCATTAATATCCCCCGAACCTTTCCAGCGACTGTATCATATACCCTCCTCCCCCCAGCACATTTCCTCCCATACTCCCCTATTTTTTTTCCGCCTCTACAACATCCACCACTGCCCGTCAAGTTCGCCAATAACAAGTTGCAATTCTGAACCTTAAAGGCAGCTGTGGTGCGGGCCTGAGGATCAAGGTAACCTCCCCTGGCCTCCTCTTCGCAGTACTCTCCCTGAGGCACTGCCCAAAGTTAAAGACCCCTTCCAAAGTCCCTAGCTGTGAATTGACTCCAGTTAACCTTTTAAGCAGTCTCCGGAAGGCCTGGGCTCGATGGCTTTAAGAAAGATGAGACCTTGCATAGCTCGGCCCGTTCAGTTCGCCGGCTGCTATTGAGCAAGACGTTCGGCTCCCTTGGCGTCTTGCTTGACCCGTTTCTGCGACATCTGACTGCGAGTACATCACCCAGTCCCTACTTGCACGATCGTTCACGTGGTCCTGCGGAACTCCTCTCAGCCCGAGCAATACCGTTCTTCTGCGATACCTTCTTTTCCTCCTTTGTTGTGTTCTATCCTCTTTACTCTTAGACCTGAGCACTCTCAAGATGAACGACCCTCCATTAAGATATGGTCTTCGGGCGTGTTGTTGTCTTACCGCTTCAGACAGGATGTTCAAGAACTGCTCTACCTACGAACCTTCGTCATACAGCCGCCATACGGCGACAGCTTGCGCGAGCTGCGGGACTGCCCGCCTACTGGCGCCCCTCCTTCTAGCATGCTGGAGAACTCAGCTGCTTTAAGTAGAGGTCGAACGCGTTCTTTCAATGGCCAAAGGAACTTACTGCCTCAAGCAGTTTCCTTATTTTTTCCCTTGAAATTTCAGCTTCCATCTTAACAGTGAATTGCGAGGACTGCGAGGACCCGCCCCGATTACCGCCCTACACCGATCCTTTTTCCTTGGAAGTAAAGCCGCCTGTTCGGGATGCAATCAACGACCCCCCTTTCGGTTCTGGTTTTTTCGTTGTAATTACTTTTAACCACCTAATTGAGTGGTTTCCGGGACGTGGGAGGTTCTTATCTCCAAATTCGCTGGCCTAGTGCGGCGGGCGCGATAGGAGATATGAAGGTGCCTCCGTCTTCATTTTCCCATTTAGATCTTATTATTATTTCTTTCCTCCCTTGCCGGCGGGCTTTCGAAAAACCTTCCGGCCCCTTCTGTGCTGAGTTTTCTGGTAGAAATCCCCTCTTCCAGCTCCTGGCCCTCCTCCCGCAGGTCTTATTTGTTGTATATGGTTGTCTCTTGCGCCTGGGAGTCGCGTTACGGTACCTGTTCGGAGCAGCGTTCCCTCATCCAGCCTCCGCTGTTTCCGCAAACTGACCTCGGGGAGCTGAATCGCGAGCGTCTTTCGCGCTGGTATCCGAAGTCCCTTCGGAATTCCGCCCGAATCGGGAGTTCTCAACA
>Ga0179593_1409779_pt1 | contig 17166 bp, 23 predicted proteins | sample CZODoug2_1_08_16_FD_185931 | JGI IMG/M metagenome (GOLD analysis project Ga0179593, IMG submission 185931) | Vadose zone soil fungal communities from Angelo Coast Range Reserve, California, USA - CZODoug2_1_08_16fungal (PacBio error correction) | ecosystem: Environmental > Terrestrial > Soil >... | reverse complement strand
CTTTATTTGTGTACAGCCCCTTTTTCCCGGTACGACCGGCTTACCTCATTCCCCACTTTACTTTCCCGGCTTCACAGATTTCCGTATTTGTTTTTTTTTCCTTCTCGCGCTGGCTTTCTATTGTCCATCGTGGAGACCCCCACCCCCTAGTTTCACCCCCTTTCCCTCCTTCTTCTCCAAACTAATCGCGGCAATGGTCTTCGGGCCCATTCTGAATCACATTCTTTTTCCATTGTTTTGAATGGTCCCCCTTCGGGGTGGCACTTTACTCACACTTTGTTTCACCCGCCGTTGTTTCCTTTTCTTTTTTTTCACCACTTGGATACGACCCCGCGCAAAGATACACAGTGTCTCGGTTTTTTTTCAACCCTGCCCCCCTCTCTGAGGATCACCGAATCGCTTATCAAGTCCCCCCCAGTTTTGCGCATTCTACTGAGCGTATACGCCAAGTTTGTTTCTCCGTTTGCTTACTTTTTCACTCCTTTTTTTGTGCCGCCATTTTCCTTTCTGTGTATTGGCTTCAGAAGCGCACATCCCCGTTGTTTGCCTTCCGAGTCAATACAGAGAGTTTTTTTCCTCCTTTTCTTGAGCTCCTGGTTTACTTTTTTTGCTGAACCTCTTTTTGCCGCACAAAGTTACTTCTGCTCACTTTTTTCTTCTCTCTTCCAGTCCAGTTTTTTATTGTTGATTGCCGACCACCCTCAATTTGCTTGCGGTTCGTTTTATTTCTTCCCTCCTGTGTGTCCCTCGTCGGCCAACTCCGGGACCAAATTCTCTGAATCGGGAACCGGTGTCCTGGACCCACACCCACATTTCCTTTTCGGTGCTCTGAAGACAAACTCAAAACCGCCATGCAAAAAATGCGTCGTGGCTGTTTCCCCCCTGCCGCGGCTAACCAATCCCTCCCCCGTCGGCTCTCGCCCTCGCGTTCCACATGGTGCGGAGCATCCTGTCTTCGATGAGGCGTGCTTCTGGTTGAATCTGCGAGCGTCTGCTTTCCGTGTTTTACCCACAGTTCCATTTCCGTGGGTATAGTTCGCAGTTTTCTTTCTCCATTTTGATCTCTTGTTTTAGTTTTTTTCCCTCCCACGGTGGGAAACTTGCAAACGCGAATGCGTTGGCTTTTTTGTCCCCATTTAATAAGTTTGTTTTTTTCCTCTTGGTAAGTTTGTATTCAAACCATCCCCCAGTCGTTGTCCTCGTTATATTTTTTTTCCCTTTTCCCGATCTCCCCCCGGCTCCAAACGTTTGTTTTGCTAGTTCCTTACTTCCTATTCACTCCTCAATCTTTTCTGCGTCTTCCCGACTCCCCCCCCGGAACATTTTTTTTTTGATCTCTACTTGACCCTTTTTTTTGTCTTTTGTCTTTTTGTCCCTCATTTTCATAGCGGTGATTAGGTGAGGTACCGGTCTTTATTATTCACCCTTCTATGCCCCACGGCAAAGTGACTTGGTTGGCACTCTACTTTCTTTTTTCTTGACCTCTTCCCCACTTTTTTTTTCCTCCACACCGGCAGTTGTTCTGACTTAGCGGTGTATCTTTCCCGCGTTGTTGCGCGGTGGGCTGCTTTTTTATTCGTTGTTCGATTTTATGCAAACCCCTGTTGACCAACCCAACATTCTTCTGTTTGTTGCGGACTTACCTTACAAAAGTGGGTGGCGCCCCACCTTTTTTGTAGCAGACTCTTTTCCTCACCTCCCTTAGCGTATCTACCTTCTTTTTTGGGGATGTACTTTTTTGGCCAAAGTGTTTTTCCACCCATCTTTTGTCCTGCTATCTTGCGCAGCGCCTTGTGAATCCATGAAAGCAGTATTTTCTTTTTTGCCCTCTGTCGTCCGTCTTCCCAAAGGTTTTTTTTTTTTCTTTTTTACTTGGTGACGGTTGCCCCCCGCCACCGACCTGCTTCTTTTGTGCATCTTTCTTCACGGCAGCATCCCGTCAATGGCCAAACCCCGTGGTGGCCTCTTCGCACGCTTCAAGAGAAAGTGGCATCTTTATGCGTTTAGCCGCTTCCCACTATTTTTGTGTGTTTTTCCGGTTTGCCTGCTTTTGATCACTCAACCTAAGCCAGACCTCTGTGCTCGTTTGGTTCCTTACAGCTCATCGAAGAAGGACTGGCGTTTGGTGGATGTGCCGTTTCTATTTTTCCCTCTCGAGCAGTTGACACCCCGTTTTATTGTTTTTCCAGTTCTGCTTTGTAACCAGCCACCCTTAACTCTTCTGTTACAACACTAGTATTATACTAGCATGATTACTGGTGGTATGGCAGCTACGTACTTTTTTGCCCTCCATCTACCCATCGTGAGCAGTGCGAGGATCGCGCCTCTCCTTTCCGTGGTTGTCCTTTTCCTTGATGTTTTCACTTCCTTTTTTTCTTTCTCCCCCTGTGCACATCCCTCCCTAATTCTTTTGATGTACCCGCTCCCCCCCCTTACGTATCAGCAGAACAACCGCGTTACACCCAAAATCTTTCTATCGTTCCAATCCTTAACCAGTGTTTTATTCGGCCCTTAGTCTGGAATGTTTTTTTCAGTTGTCCCCCCCCACCCCTTTTCTTGATGATCGACGTAACAGTTTACCAACCTTTTTCCCCCTGCTGGGTTCTGAGGTAAAGCTGCCCGGGCAACATTAAGCCCCTCCCCCAGCTAGTGAACCTCGTCGCTCCCTCCTCTTCTGGCATACGTCTCTTTCTAGTCTTGGCCGAGGACTGAAGTTTCCAAAACTCGAATATTCCGCCACTTTCCCAGTTTTATCCCCGACTCTTTTTTCTTTCCAGCCCACCCCTTCCCGCCACGGGTTTTTCCGCCTGGTTTTGTTTATTTTTTCTTGGTTACAACCAGTGCTGCATCCACCGCAGCACCGATCCTTCTTCTCTCTTTGCGCTTCTCCCCCTTCCGGAAGTTTCTTTTTGCGTGAGAAAGCGGCGGGGCAAACCCACGCCACTCTTAACTTGTTCAACCTTCAAGATGTTTGCCTCTTTCGTCAGAATGTGCAGTAGACGTCTTGGCCCCCCATTTCCCTTTGATTGCACCCCGGCATCTGATTTCCTGTCCTCTTGCTGCCAATAGGATAGCTCTGGGGTGCTTTTTTTTTCCTTACACACCTTCCACACACTGCTGAAACAACCCTTAGAGGAAGTCAGCACATGCCTGGCAAATCTCACACGCCGTAGGAGTAATGTGATTCCAGGAGCGGCTGTCCCTTCATCTCAAGATAGAAGAACGCTGGTTAAAAGGGGGCAAGTGAAACGCTGTAGTGATACCAATAAAGAGATGAACAACATTGGATACAATAGTGTAGAGATATATGTTGCGCGAATTAATCGGAGAACACAAATATCAACCAGTAACTCAATCTATTCGAGTCTCTCCCAATGTCTCCGCTAGTGGTTCGACAAACTAACTTTTTGCCCGCAACCGTTAAACTGCACCCACATAAAACCACAACTAAATTATGAGACCTAAAACACCAAACAAACACAGAATCAACCGCCTAGCCATCGCCCAGCGTTAAAGCCTAACAGTGAGAGGGCGCCTTAAATTGCCTACACAAACCACTGACTGATAGCACACAACATCCCCAAAACAAACCAAAAATCTCGTAATATAACTACCACCAAGATCGAAAAACTACCAATCCACCCACTAACCTTTGATGCCCAACACCACGCCCAACAATAGCCAGGAACTACACCCCGATAAAACCGAAGCAGCCGACATCCTGGGTTTGCCCAGCCCAACAGCGCATGACCTACGAACGAAACCCCGCAATCCGATAGCGCCACACGATTACGACTAGAGAGACAGAAGGGAAAAAGAGGACACCAACTGGAAAAAACTCGCAAACAAACAACACAAAGCTAAGCAAGAACACCTAAGAGGCACTTTGAACCAGATCAAAATACCACCTCGCCCCGAAGAAGGAAACTAAAAATGCATTTAAAGGGCACGGTCTCCTAACCTAATCAAACACCAATGCACCGATCAAACACAGAAAACCACCCTGCATACATCCCGCATTCCCTGAAGAAAAAGAAACCAGAAAAAAAGGCCTACAAAGCCCGCTATAGGCCAACACTCACGACCAACAACCCAAAAAATAACCAAAACCCACAAAAAAAAAAACAAAAAACACACATCTAGAGAACGTCGCCAGGAAGCCCCCTCAAGCCCAAAAAACTCCTACACCCTCGAAAACACCCTCGTAACAACCCAATACCTCATTCAGTACCGAAAACCTAAAACATAAAAAAATAATGCGCGCAGGTATGTGCCGGGCACATTCACGTACGGCCCAATGTATTAGGTCTCAAAAACACCAAAAAACCCCCAGCGTCAGAAAATCCTGTTACCAAGCACCAAAACCCCACCTAAACCAAAGGCCGGTACGAACGACCGACGAAACCAAACTTCACATTACTATAAAAAAGACCATCGCTCAAAACAATCAAACCATCACAGATGCCAAGAATCACAATAACCCAACAAACACACCCGAGAAACAACATCAGCCAAACCAGAGAACTCAAAACAAAACACAACCAGAACCAACAACACCCCCGCAAGCCAAAATCCTAAATGACTTGGCCAACACTAAAAGCAACTTACTGTACTAACAACAAACCCAAACCAAAACTCTAAAAAACTTCACATCGCTCTCCAAAACCGCAAAAAAAACAACACCGCACACCAAAAAACCCACACCAACAAACATCCATAAACACCAAAAAAGAAACCACAAGACAAACAAACCTGTAGCAAAACACCCACAAAACCCAAAAATACCCACAGCACCAAACTAAACCACGCATCAAACAATAAACTAAAAACCAAAATTCCCTTACAAAAAAAAAACAACACACACCAAAACACCCAAAAATCCCCACCCACCGCCTCACAAAAAGAAAAACAAACACAAAAAAAAAAAAAAACAAAACACCACAACCAAAAAAATAAACAAAACATCACCAAAAAAATAAACACAAAACCAAAAAAAAAAACATAAAAACAAAAATAAAAACCAAACCCAAACAAAAAACAACCTTCAACATAAAAAAATAACCATCCAAAACAAAAAAAAAAAAACAAAAACCCCCCAAAAAAAAAAACAAAAAAACAACCCAACTATCTCCCCTATTCAGTTAGATTAGGATTTCGTTTCCACTTTTTCTTTGCTTATGTTCTAAGTTTGCCCACACCGACCCCCCCTGCATCTGTTTTTTATTCCCTTAATTTAGGTCAGCCCCACTCTGGCATGTGGGGTTTCCCCATATTTTCGGCTTGGCATCTTCCCACAATCACTTTTCGCCTTGAGACGGTTTTTTTGCAAATATTTTAACAAAATCTCTTTCTGTTGGCTCCCCCTTTTACGATTTTTAAGTGCCGACTACCCAACCCCTTCTCGGGGTTCAGTCACCATTTTCCGTAAGAATCTCTCCTTTCTTACCCACACTTTTTCCTTCTTTTCGCTCTCCTCTTCCTTTCGCAGATGCAGCGACTGTACCGGCTTAGGTATAGTAATAGTCATGTGTCGTTTTTTACCCCCTCCACACCCCCCCAAAACGTTGTAGTCAGGCCCGGTGACTTTCTCCAACAATGAATTTTCTTTTCCCTTGTTTCTCTGTTAGGGCACTTCCCTGGAAAGAGCCATTACTCATTGGGTCCCCGTCATTACTTTTTTGTCCAGGGTTTCCACTTTTTGCCCCAACAGGTTGACACGTGATTACGATATGTGACTCCCCATCTTTCCCGGTTCAACACGACGTGAAAAGATACCCCTCCCCTGTCATGGTGCTTCGTTGGTTTTTTTTTTCCACTCCCGGTCCCTTTCTTCAAGGTTTCGGGTGTATTTTTGATGGTATTTAACCCCCCCCCCTTACCTTCTAATCACTAACCCCACCCCCCCCTTTTGTGTTTGACGTCTGAAAGCTGCGTTTTCCCTTTCGGGTGTCTGTTTTCACTCTAGACTCCGGACGTTTGTCCCCACCCGTTGTACGCCTTGTTACCTTTTAAGGCGTTTTTCGTGCTTCATATTGTCGCCCCCCTGTAAACCCTGTTGTTTTTCCTTTTTTCCAACCTTTCAGTTACCCGTTTTCCCGCTTTTCTTTTTTGCCGTCGCGAGTCCGTGTAGAGACACCCTTTCCCTTTCCCCAGCACCATTGTCGAAATGCTTTTTGATCGTACCAGTTTTTTTTTTCTTTTTTGTTTGATTGTGCCGTTCTTTGATTGTTCTTTTTCTTTTTTTTGCCAGTGTGTAGAGGAACGAAAGGCGCCGACCTTGGCCAAAACCCCTTTTGTTTTGAACCCCTCGTCTGAAGTTAAACGGAATCTTGCCCCAACCCTTACTTGGGTCGTTATATGCAGACCCCAGGAAAAAGCCCTGTTTTCCACCCTTTTTGCGCTTATTTCCCCGTTTTCCCATCGATAAAATTCATTCACCGGCTTATTCTTATCTGGCTTGCAACCCTTTAGTTAGAGTTTTTTTTTTGGTTCATGCGCGGTTATGGGCCCAGTTTTTTTGCCTCTTCCTTAGGGGTATTAGTTTTTTCTGCGGGGTGTTCGACATTTCCTGGCTCATGTTTTGGTTTCGTTTGTTTTTTTAACCAATTTTTTTTTCCCCCATGTTCCCCCCCCCTGCTTTTTTGACCTTCTTTTTTTTTTTTTTTTTTTTTTCTCCACATTGAATGAATTTTTTTCCTTGTTTTGTGGCCGACCCAACCTGCACATTTGGAGTTTTTCTAGTTTTTTTCAGGGGCCACCCCTTTTGTCCACCGTTTTGTAGTTTCGCCCCCCCCCCTTTTGGACTCCATCTTCGACCTGCTCGAGAGCGCTTTTCGGACACCCCAATATTCTTTCCCTTCTTTCCTTTTTCCCCTCAGTGAGGATGTTCGTTTTATTTGTTCGCGCCGTTTTCTCAAAGGTCCAGTCTTTGTGCCGGTTGGTCATTCTGTCCTTTTTTTTGGGCCTCTGTAAGTTGCGTCCAAAATTGATTGCTCCCCATCTTTGCTTTGTTGCCTTTTTGCTTGGCTCGGTTGTTTTTGTTTTTTTTTTTCCGTTTATGCAATCGTTTTGCCCCCCCCAAAACCACTTTTTTGCCCCCCCCCAAAACACCATGTCTCGTTTCTTTTTTTCACGCAAACCTTCATCTTTTTTCCTGTTTTGCTTGCGCCGGCCTCGGTCTCCCCTTTTTTCTCTCGAAGATGGAGACCCTGAGTCCTTTTTTTCCATATGTTTCCTTGGACCCAAATCCTTTTGCTTCCTCTTTTTTAGGTTTTCTTTTTTTTTCCTTCACTTCACTTGAAGCAGACGGTCGTTGCTTGCTTGTTTACGTTCCTTCTACAAAATTTTGTTTTCTTTCCGTTTTTGAATTGGTTGAAGGACCCTACCCTTTCTTTTCCGCTTGTCCATTCACCGTTCCTCCTCCCTTAATGGAATGGCCCCAAAACTATACGTTTCTTCCAGGAGCCATGTTTTTCCCCGTCTTTTCTAGCTCTTTTCCCTTTTTTTTTTCCCCCCGTCTTTGATTCATCAAACGAAGGAGTAGAACGTTAAATCGTCTTTTCCTTTGATCATCTAAGACTTTTTTTGATGGCGCTGGTGAGATGCCCGACACTTCCGTGTTTCCACAGCGTCCTTTCCCCTTCCTCTGTCTTTTCCCCCCAAATAGATCGTTCTTTAACTAAGTCACCCTTTCCTCTTTTTCTCACCTTCTTCGGGCGTGCAGTATTCCCCCCTTCGTGGTGCAGTTTGGGAGTTCTTTTCATTGTAATTTGTTCCCTTTCCCTTTTCCCCCCCCCGCCCCCCCCCACTAGTATTTTGTTTAAAATGGCCCTCTCGTTTTCTCCCACGTTTTTAGTTGTTTCACCCCCCCCCCCCTCTTGGCCAATCTTGTTTTTTTTTCGAGATGGTGTTTGAACCAACTTTTTTTTGATGTCCCCCCCCGCCCTTTTTCCTTCCCCACAAAATTCAGGCTGGTTTTCGTTACCTTTTTTTGGTGTCCCATCACCCCGCCCAAAAGATGCCCTTGTTGAACCGCCTTTTTGGTTCTCACGTTTTTCCCGCTTCTGCCAGAGATCTTGAGTTCCAACCCCGCTGCTCTTGCTTAAAGTTAAAGTCGTTTATTTTTTCTCCCCCCCCACTTGAAATTCACACTTTGTTCTGCTCTTTTCCTTTTTTCAACAAGTTTTGCTTCCCCCTTGTCCAGCTTTTTTTTTTCCATCCCTTCGCGAATTTCTTCTTCTTTTCTTTAGTCGGCGGGTGGCACCCCACCCACAACACAACATATTTGAAGAGGTAACCAACTGTCCTTTTTTTAAAGATGCTTTTGTTCTATTTAGTAAGTTTCTCTTTTTCTTTCCCTTTGTCTGCTGCCTTGAATGGTTCCGCACGTTTCTTCCTCTGTCTTTGTCCCTCACCCATTCCCCCCCCCAAATGTTGCTGCCCCCCACCCCCTTTTTCGGACTCGCTTTTTTCCTTCCCCCACCCCTTTCTTTTTCCGGTGATTCCAGGCTTGAGCCAATTTTAGCACTTCCCCCTGCTTTCCACCTTTTGGCCAAAAACTATTATCCCCTTTCGTTCTGTTCAGATTTGCTGTTCCTTCGTTTTTCAGTTTCGTCCCCCCCCCCTTTTTTGGTGTTTTTTTCACCCTGTCAAGTTAGTCCGCCCAAGAGATTTTTTTTTTCCCCAAATATTTGTTCTTTTTGTGATCTTAAAAAACCAAACTCACCGCGCGAGCCTTCCCTTGTATAGTTCAACTCTTTGTTTTCCCCTCCTTTTTCTTTCTTTTTTTCCCCCTTCAAAAATGCTGCGTGGGATCGCCCATTTTTCCTGTAACTGCCCCCCCTTTTTACATCTTCATCCCCCTGTAGTCGTGATCATCAATTTCTTTAGAGCGTTCGTCTCCTTTTTTTTTTTTGTTTCTTTTCTTTTTTTTTTGGACCTCGCAACCGTTGGTTGGGAGCTTTTGTTTGATGCCCCCCTTCCCCCATCATCGTTTTTTTCCGACTTTTTTTTCGTGTGTTCCCCCCTTTTTTCCCGCCTCACCCCTTCCCTTTTGTCAAAAAAACATGCATTCGCGGTGTTTGCAGGTCACCTTTTTTTCCCAACCCCGGACACCCTTTTTTTCGTCCTCCCAGTCAATATGGATCGACCCCACACGTTTTGAACGTATACCTGTTTGACATGCTCTGTTCAACCTTTCCCTTCCGCGTTGACCCCTGACGCGCTAATCGAAACAAACCTGGTTGCGCCCTTGATTTACGAGCGATTATTTTTGAGTTTGTTATAGAGTTTTTTTGTGAATCATTTTTTGCCTTTGGCTTTTTTGGTTTTTCCGCTTCCCCCTCCCCCCCCACCCCCTTTCCAGCCGGTCCCCACTCATCTCTGGGTTTTTTTTCCTCGTTGGCATGCGGTCTCTTTTGCGCGACACACCTGTTTTTTTTTTTTTTTTTTTGAACCTTTTTCCAACCCCTTTGTTCGTCTTGTCTTTTCCCTTGTTTTCCCCTTCTTATTGGTTTTTTTTTTATCTCTGACATTGTGTTGAGGGGTGCCCAGGTTTCGCTGGCCCTCCTCCGCGTGTTCCAAATCCGATGTACACCCCCCCCCTCGCTTTTCCTTGGATGTTTTTTGCACCACAAAACATTTTTACTTGGTATGTTGCTCTGCAAAGGTGACCCCCCTTTTTTTCCACCCCTCCCTGGCCACGTTTTGGTTTTTTTCACCGGCCCGCCAAATCATAACCTTGCTCGTATTTCCCTGGAGTTTTCACCCCTGTGTTGCGTTGTTTTTTTTTTTGATACAGCGTGCTGGCGTTGTGACTGTGAACACCGTCTGTTGTCTGTATCGCGCTTTCCCTGTCGAACTAGTGCATCTCTTTTTTTTTTTTCCTTTTTTCCCCCCCACCCCCCTTTTGTACAACCTTCCCCCCAGCTTCTTTTCCCCCTCATCCGTGTGATTAAGATGGAAGGCACGAACCTCAATTGCGTTTTGGTGGAAGGTTTTTTTTTCATCACCCTCTCCCCAAACCGGTTGCCTTCCAGAAGGTACCTACCGCTGTTTGTCTTCTTCTTACCTCTTTTTTTCCTCTTGATGTTTCCTCAAATTTTGATGAGCGATTCGGGGGTACAGTTGAAACTGGCCCTCCCCCCTTTGCAGCATTTTGTGAATTAGACGGCACCACCGTGCTCCCCCCATCTTTTGCTTTTTTTTCTCCTCGGTTTCTTTGTTTCGATGCCATCGCACCTATTTTTCCCCACCTTTGGGGTGGTTTGACATACCTTAAAGTGGCCAAACATGTTTCTTGACGCCCTCTGTTCTGCCATCTTTTTCTTTTCTCCCCTTTCCATTTCCAACGTGGAAAAAGCTTTTGTCTGCTAATTGCGCCACGCTTGTCCATGAAGCAGCATTCGTTTTTGAGTCGGTGCGATGGTTCCCAATGTTTCTTTCCAGTTTGGAATTGTTTTTTTTTTCCCCCCCGCTGAGCAGCTTGCGCCATTCAACGGAATCCGTTTTTTTTGAACTGTTTGTCACAATCAGTCGCTTATTACAATTTTTTTCGGGCAATCCCTTCCCCAGGCCGGTGGCCTTTCCCCAACTTTTTTTGTTTGCCGTTCTTGATCATCAACGAACTGAAGACCTTTTTTTTTTCTTAAGGTGATTTACAGTCATCCGAAGTGACTTCCTTGGCCTGTTTTTTGGTGGTGTCACCACACCCCTATTGTCCTTTCTGTGTCCGTTCGTTTTTGCCCCCCCTTCTTCTGTTTTTCCTTTTCCCCCCATAGTGATCGTCTTAACTTTACGTCCCTTACTTGTTTCCCTTCTTTGCGTGCCCGTCCTTAATAAAAATATTCTGCAGTTTGCGCTTCTTTCGTTCTGGCTTGTTTTTTTGCTTCTTTCCCCGTTTTTTTGCCCCCCCCACTCCTTGACTTTTGAAACAATGCCCCTCGATCCTGAAGTCAACCCGAGTGGTGTTTTTACCCTATATCTTTCCCCGTCCATCCGTTGTTGTTTTTCTCTACCCCTCTTCTTACCCCCTTTTTTTTCTCTCTTTTTTCTTTTTCTCTTTGCCTCGCCGGATTCACAAACATAAGGATTTGGTTTTGTCGCGTGTTTAACCATCCCCTTTTTTTCCCCCCCATCACGCCATTTCCAGTTTCTTGACGCCCCGATTTCAAATCCTCGCCTTCTCACGTTTTATTAGTGCTGAGCCGGAGATATGAGAACCCTTCACTCTTAATGTTGACTCCCTTTTTTTCCTCCCCTCCTTCAAAGGGGTGACTTGCTCTGTGCCGCGGGCACACCTGTTGCAATCCCCCCCAGCTCCGTTACCTTGGTTATTATTCTTGCCTTTCGCGACGCCTTTCTTTCTTTTATTTTTCCTTTTCCTGACCGTTTTTTTTGGCCAAACCCACACACCCCCCTATTTGCGTTTGTCTTTTCTTTTTCAAACGTGCGTTACCGATGCATGCTCTTAAGGAAGCGGAGAGTTGGGCTACCTTTTTTGATTTGACGTTTTCTCTTTTTCTTCCACTTTCCTTTTTCTTGCTTTGTCTTCACCAATCCCCCTCTGACCCCCCACCCCTTTTAAGAGGGCCCTTAGAAGAAGCACATTTTCAACTTCTTCTCATTTATTTTCCCGGTTCTCTATCTCTTTGAAACTCACTCCGGTCTTTTTCCATTTTTCAACCCTTATTTCTCCCTTTTCTTATAGCGGTAAGATTTGGCTGTCCCTCTTGCCAGGTGACCCCCCTTTTTTCCCCTCACAACGTTCTCCAAATGAGATGTTGTTTCAAATTTTTTTTGACTGGCCTTGTTTTTAACCCTTCCCCCTTGCGTTTTTTCTCTGCCAGGAACCTAAATGTGCGATTATCGTCTTGTGTTCTTTTTTCCCCCTCTGCCTTTTTTTTTTTTCCCCCTTTCCGAGTTTGACGCCGAAATCAGTGCCATTTCACTTTTTTTCCTTCAAGATTCCGTATTTGTCGTCTGATTCCGCGCTCTCCTTAGGATAGTAAATCTCGGGGTCCTATACCCCACCCCTTGTGTTTTTTTAATTTTTTTTTTCCACTTTTCCCCATGGAGTTTCGGCCTTCCTCTGGGTGTGTATCACTTCTTCACTTTTTTATCCCGCCGGGTGTTATATTTTTGTTTTGTGTGTAGTATATTCCGGATATTTAGCCTTTTTCCCCTTTGTTTCACTCCTTGGAATTGTCGGTTAAACGGCCAAGTCGTCGAGGTCTAGGCTCATCGAACCTGGTTGCTGACATGATCCGAGCGATAGCTGTTTGGGTGACTTTGTTCCCCTCTGCCCCCCCCCCATCTGTTTTTTTTTCCAATCCTTTGTGCTCCCGCTTCCCCTCACCAGTACCCAAATGTTTGTTTGTGCCACGGCCAGTTTTGCTCCCTAGAGTTTTTCCCGAGTTTTTCTGGCGAGTGCTCGGTAGAGACACCCTTTTCCCGCCCCTGCACAAATCGTCTTTTCCCTTTTTCTTTTATCCCCTTCTTTCTTGATGTTCCGACGCATTTTCCTTTGTTCCCAGTCCCGCGACCCGTCCCGCTCCCCCGTGGGCCGCCCAACCTCGGTTCTTTTGAAAACCTCTTGTTTTTCAGGTCCTTTTTTCCCCCCCCCCCCCTTTTTACTTTTTGCTGTCTGCAGCCACCGAAAACCCTCCATGACACCCCTTTCTTTTTGTTTTTTTTTCCTCCAGGTCTCCGTCCAAAATCCAGTCCAACCGTTCTTTCGTTCTCCCTTTGTTTTTTTTTTCCCCTGGTTCCTCCTTTCCTTTCTTTTTTTCTCCCTGCTTTTACGGTTGACAACGAGCATTCCGGTGTATCCCTTTCGTGCGTGTTCGTCTCTTCCTGCTTTTTTCCGTGTTTTGGTCCCACTTGTGGGTGGGTCACCCTTTCCACCGCTGTTTGGGGTGTTTTCCATTTTTCTCCCTGCTATTCTGAATTGATTTCAGATGGAATTGGTGCCCGCCCCCCCTTGCGGCGTTTCCCTTTTTGGGTTCAGGGTATTTTTTTTTTGATCCCCCTTTTTTTCCTTTTTCCGCCGTTTTTTTACTCCTCATGCTGGCGCCCCCCTTTCCCTTTCTCCCCCCGAGAATCTTTTGCGTATAGACTGAGACTTGATGAGGATTTTTATTTCAACCTTTTTTTTTTTTTTTCCCATGGGACCTCCACTTTTTTTTTTTTCCTCTTGCACTCACCGGCCAATCGTACGTTTCTCCACCCCTGTCTTCCCCTTTCCTGGTATTGCATTTTTTTTGCCCTGGAGTAGGTGTATTGTCTATTCTGTTTAACCACTGCTTTTTTTTACCACACCTTTTTTTTTTTTTTTTTTTTTTCCCTCCCTTTTTCCACCTTTTTGCCACAACTGTTGTTCTTTCTTTTGCTTTGTCGTTTTTTTCTTGCAACAATTATTGCGACCAGCCCCACTCTTCTATTTCTTTTGCCAACTGTTTGGCCCACTTTTTTGTTGTGCCCTCCTTTGCCGTCGCTGGAACTCATGATGCTATTTTTCGTTTTGCCGTTTTTCCACCCCCCCCCGTCAGCACTAAAAGGTTGTTCCCTCGTGATGGTCTTTTTTGTCTCCCCCCAAGTTCCCTTTTTTTTTCTTGTTTCGCTTCCCTTTAGTGACAGCCCCGGAATGGTCACAAATCGCTGTTTTTTTTTTTTTCTTACTTAAACGTTCCTGGTTTCCAGATCTTTACCTTTTTTTTTTCCCTGTGTGGTGTTTTTTTTTTCCTTTTTTTTTCTTTCTCAAACTCCAGAACTTCGCTCCTCTCACAGATCTCGACCCTGGGCCTTGTTTTTTGTGGTGTCTCCCCTTTTGCCAATGTCGGTCCGTTTTTTTTCAAAACCCGTCTTTGTTTTTGAAGATTTTTTGCACCCCCCCCCCCCCCATCGTTTTTTCTTTTTACACTTCACTTCATAAAATCTAGTTGTCCATCAGATCTATTTTTTTATTTGTAATCCACTACTCGTTTAGGCAGTTATTGATTGTTTTTTCTTGAATGGGCCTTTTTTTTTTCTTTTTTACTTCACCCCCCTTCATGATTTTGTAAAATTTTTTCCCCCCCCCGTCCTCTTTCGCAGCAAAGTTCGTTGTGCACCCCCAATATCTATTCCCCCCTTTCGTTTCCCATTATATGTTATTTCGCCCCCCTCTTTTAAGAATCCCCCCCCAATTTCCGAGGCTGGGTTATTCTGTTACGGCCCTCTCCTTTTTTGTTCCCCCCTCAGGTCTCAAGATGACGAGCGGTCTCTTTTCTGCTCACTTCTCTTTCAGTCATCTGCCCTTGACCCTTTCCATCCTTCAATTCTCCTGAAGATCTAATTTTTGCGCCAGTGAATTCCCCCTTGTTTTTTTTTTTGTTTGGCGTTTGCCCCACAAAGTTTCGAAGTCCACCCGAGGACAGCCTTTTTAATGTTTTGTTTTTTGAAATCACCTTCCGCTATTTCCCTCCTCCACTTTTTTTTCTTTTCCGCTTTGGTCAAAAACCCACAACATTATTTCACCTCCTTGCCAACAATCCGTACCCCCTAGGCTTGCACTCCCAGCTTCGAGTAGAGTCCATTCTTTTTTTTTGCTTGGCGTTCCTTTGCTTTTTCACCCCTTCCCAAAACGGCTGCCGAACAACCCCCTTTTTTTCTTGTTCCGTTGATTCCTGACGCCCAACAAACGACAACACACTTCTGCTTACGTCTTTTTTTTTTGGTGCTCCCTCCCCTTTCTTTATTTTCCCTTGCTTTTCCAACGTTGGTCACCCTATTTTTCTATGAGGAGATGCTTTCAGCTTTTTTGAGCAAGATGTAGGGTGTTCAGCCCCAACACGACCTGTTTGCATTTTTCCAATGTTAAGTTAGTCCGACCCAGTTTTTCGGTTTTGCAATGTTTTTTTAAAAATATTTCGTAACATAGTTCCCCGTCTTCCACCGCCTTCTTGAAAGTGGCACCCCCCCCATTTTTTTTTTTTCCCCCAGTCTTATTCCGAAACTTTAAGATGTCGTTGTGATATGGCCACCACCTTTTTTTCTACTCCATTTGCGGTGTTACGACTCTTTGAAGTGCTCCTTCCTCGTCGTTCTCAATTCACCTCCCTCTGTTTATTTCCTTTTTCCCCTGGTTTCGGGATAGTTAATCGTCGTTTGCGGACCCCCCCCTCCACCTGCAAAAAGTGGCGACGGTTGCTACTTCAACAATTAATCTCGCCTTTTCCTTTTGTTTCGTGTTCGGGCTTCCCCCCCCTTTTTCCCCTTTTTTTCAATGTGCGTCCCCCCTCTTCGAGGTTGTGGGCAGGTTTTCCCAAATTTTTTTGTCCCCCACCAAATGGACCTCGGCTATTGTTTCAACTCGTTCTAGAACACTTGTTTTTCCTTTTTTCTACCCCCTTTTCCAACACTGTGCCGTTGTTTCCCCCGCGTCTACCCCCCATGGTTGGCTGCCATTGATAACGATCCGTCGGGTTGATGATTTTCGGTGAAGGGTAATTTTCACCTCATGGCGTTTTTTTTTTCTAGGCCCCCCCTCCACCCCCCCCTTTTTGTTCCTTTTTCAATTCAGCGAAGTTTTTTCCTAGTTTTTTGCCCCCTCGGTTTGTTCCGGTTTCGAGAAAAATTGCCCCCGCACGCCCCCCACGTCCTCCTTTTGATTCTTTTTTACTTTTTTTTTTTTTCCTTTTTTTCTCCTCTTTTGGCTTTGCGTGTTGGCCATGTTTTCCGTTAAACTCGTTGCTTTCCCTCCTTTTTTTTTTTTCCCCCGGGTCCCCAAAAAATCGGATGTGACTTGAACCGTCGTTTGTGCAAAACATTTTTACTTTGTTTTCGTTTCTTCGTACCTTTCCCCAAAGCCCCCCCTTTATTTTTCCCCCCAAACTTCGCGTGGCTTTTACGGCCTTCCCCCCACCCTCATTAAAAGATCCGCCTTTGTATCCTGGTCTCCCCCCCCTGGTTTTTCCCCTCCTTTTTCTTTCTCGCTTTTTTGATGTTTTTCCTTTTTTCTCTGTCCGTGGTTGAACCCCGCGTGCCTTACTATTTTTCTTGTTTATTCCCCTATTTTCCTTTTTTTTCTTTTTTCCTTTCCCCGTGGTGAAACCCTGCCCGCCATGACTTTTGGTTTTCCCCTTTTGAAATTCAGTTCTTCCCTGTCTTAAGGCCGAATTGGTTCTCCTTCTTTGGTGTACGGTCCATGCCCTTTTTTTTTTTTTTCCCCCTTTTTTCTTTAGTCTCTTTTTACACTCTCCGAAGTCTGGTGCGCGCTCTTGAAGCCACCCCCCTTGTGAATCTTGTTTTCTTCCCGCAGAAGAAGGATGACTTTCTTTATTTCGGTTGTCTCCCCTTTGGTTATCCCCCTTGTCCTTTCACCTTTGCCTCTGTTTGGCATTTAGCAGCGGACAGTTCTGTTTAAGTTTTCCCCTTTTTTTTGTACTACGTTTTATTGAAAGAAGATGGTCGGCTGCACCCTGAATTTTTTTTTACGTTTTTACCTGCGGTTTTCCTTTTTTTTTTCCACTCGGTGAAAACCAACATGCTTTTTTCCTTTTCGGACAACCTTCACAGTGGTCCCCCCAAACTGTTGTGTTTAGTGCCGCCGGCGCTGTATCGCCCAGCATCTACGTGTCACGCGCTTTTTTTTTTTTTTCTGACATTTAAAACGTTGACAAAGCAGGCTTTGCTATCTTGCGTCCTCCCTTGTTTTTGAATTCCATGAATCAGACTTTTTCGTTTGAGTAGGAGTTGACGTTCGCTCACAATTTTCCCCCCTGGTTTGGAATTGTTTCCCCCTTTTCCTCCCTCTCCTTCCTTGAAGCACCATTCAACGTTGCCTGTTGCCTTTTCAACCTCAGCCGCTTACTCACCCTGAGTGGTCCCTGTGCCTCTTACGCTTCACTTTTTTTTTTTTTGCCCCGCCTTCTCCTCCACTTTTTAATCTCCCAGTCTTTTAATCGCCCGAAGGCCTGGCTTTGTTTTCGCCTCCTTTGCGGCCGAGCAGCAAAAAAAAGGGGACCCAAAAATATCTTTTTTCTCCATTTTCGTTTCCTTCTCTTCGTTGTCCTGCCCCATGTTACGCAGGCGCTGCGGCGCCTGCCCCTTCTTCCTTTTCTTGATGTTTTTTAGTCTTTTAAGAAAAAACCCCCATTTTGCCACTGCCTTCGCTCATGAATAAATTGC
>Ga0179593_1578479_pt1 | contig 17167 bp, 16 predicted proteins | sample CZODoug2_1_08_16_FD_185931 | JGI IMG/M metagenome (GOLD analysis project Ga0179593, IMG submission 185931) | Vadose zone soil fungal communities from Angelo Coast Range Reserve, California, USA - CZODoug2_1_08_16fungal (PacBio error correction) | ecosystem: Environmental > Terrestrial > Soil >... | reverse complement strand
ACGACCCCAACCTGTTAGACTTCCCACAGTCGCGAGATAAACAATTTCCCCTCCCCCCCCCACTCCCCCTTACAAGCCGGGTAGCTTTTTTCCCGATGTTCCCACCTCCCCACGTGTACTTCCTTCTCCTTGATTCTCTACAACCCGGTAGTGGGCCCCTCTTCTTTTTGTGGAACTTCCGAGTCTGCTTCTGCAACCACCCCCCACTATTTGTCGTTTTCCTTTGCAGCCCTCCATTTCTGTGCTCCCCTTTCAAAAAAGGTGCTCCCCTCTTCCTTCTTTAAATCTTGAAAACATTCGGGTGAGGTCTTTGGCTATTTCGTGCTTTTTCCGGAAAACAACCATTTCTAAATAGGCATCTCTTTTAATATACTCTCCTTACCCGTCTCACCCCGATATGATTCCCTTTGTACCCCCCCAACGAATTGCTTTTTTTTGGGTAACCCGTTTTTTTGTTTTTTTTTCCCAAAGAACCCGTTCCTCCCCCCTCTTCCCCTTACCCCCCCCCCAAACGTTCCACAAAGGTCCATGTCCTCCTGGTATGTCGAATCTTATATTACGCGGAAATCTTTTTCATCCCTGAGCAAACCCTTAACCCCTTTCAGAATTAAAATTTCCTCTGTCTCGCAAATGTAAAAATTTCTAATATCCCGCCGCTTCATGGAAAGCTGGCACCTATAATTTGACGTGTTATTGGAACTGTGCACCCTTCGCCGCTCCTCCCCGGGCGCAAAACCGCCCCCCTTCCTTCCCCTCCGCCCCCACGACTCCAATGCCAGATAAACCAGTATCCACCTTTTTTTTTTTACCCCCTCGTAAGAACAGCATTACTGAATCTTTTGTCCCCTCCCCCCCCTTTCCTCGTAGCCTTTGTCACTTCTTTATGGGTGCCCTAGTTTTGCTTTTTGCCCCAAATAAGGCCGATACTCAAACTCTCAGTATTGGAGTTGTTCCCTTTGACTTCTTTCCTTTTTTGCGTCCCTCCTTTTACGAATCGTTTCCCCCCCGGTTAATTTAGCCAAAAAAGTGATCCTTATCCCTGTAAGTCGGGTCCCCTTTTTCTTTCTGAAGTTTGTAGGTCCGGGTTTTATGTTGTCATTCCCCCTCTGTCCTTGGCCTTTCGTCCATGAGCCACAGACAGCCCGCCTTTACTCTTAAGGCCCGTTGACCCTTCTTTCCTCTTCTGATTGGCATCCTCTCTCGACCACCCTTAGGTGGTTTGATTCGTCCCATTCTCATTTTAGTTTTTGCAACGGAGAGTTGGCCAGCTGCCATTTTCCCTGTGTCACGAATGCCTTTGCTTTAGGTTTCTTAACCTGATAGAGATTATTATGCCCCTTTGGTAGATTCGTTCCCGTTTAAAGGTCCTGAATTCCCTGCCCAAAGTAGTTTATACTCTGTTTCTCTTTTTAGGTGGAACTTCTCCCGCATTTCCTTTCTTTCACCTGGAAAACCTTTTAGTGAAATCTGTAGTGTCCTAATGACCGACCCTCTTCTCATGTGAACAAGCATCTACAGCCCCCCCCCTCTCCATGCGCCGAACCCCCTTTTCCCTCCCCGGCCTTATTGTCCAATAAACTCGGAAAGTCCAATTTCGCCGCAGCACGTTTTTCCCTAATTGAATGGTCCCCTACTTTTTTAAATCTTTTTCCGTCTGTACCGCAGCGTTTGCAGTGAAAAATCCCAAGCGCTCAGCGTGTTCTCTTTAGGCAGGTCACCCCCAAAGATGCTTCTTTTATTATAATTTTAATCTAATTTTTGTTTTTTTTCTCTGAAACGCCTTCCTTTTTTTGTACGCCAGTGGCCTTTAATAACTCTCCCCTTGATAGCTTCGTTCCTTCGCGCACCATCAGACTTCCTGCAAATCCCACTTTCCCCCTCCCCGAGTTTACTCTTTCTTTCAACAGTTTTTTTTTTTGGCTCGCCCCCTTGGGCGTTTCAAAAGGGTCTGCGAGGCTTAAAGCCAAACCTCAGGACTTAGTCCTCATGTGGTCTTGTTCATGTACCCCTCTTGGGGGGATCTTTACATGTTCAACCTTTTCTTGTCCTCTGAAATTACAACCGGGTGATGGCCTTGGCCCCCCCCCCATGGTAAGACTACCCGATTAGGATAAAGTTACTACTTCCCTCTGAAGACCACCTTTTCACCCTGGCGTAGACGACTTGATCCCGAAGTACGGGAAACTTAGGGCTGACGAGTATATGACACCTTGCCTTTTCCTAACCATCCTGCGAGAGATAGTCCTACCCCTCCCCCAGCCCCCGTTACCCCTTGACAAGGGAAAGTGTAGCCCAAATGATGTCCCCTCAATTAAAGGGGAGATTAGAATTCTCCCCCCCCCCCCCTTCCAGATTTTCTTCCGCCACTTTCAATCCTCTGTCCTCTATTTGACCTCCTGGAATGGAGATATGCGGCTTCCTTACGGACGATGATTATGGAGCCCGAGCCCTAATCCCCCCCAGGAAACCCTTCCCTCCCCGTGGTTTTTCCCTTCCCCCCGGCAAAGTGACGTTAGCAATATCGAGTGCACAAGTATTCCGAGAAAACCCGGCCTCTCCCCCTTATCTCATTGCCCCCCTACTCCACTTTTCCCCCACCTTTTTCAATATTGGCCCCTTCCTCCACTCCCCACCCCCCCCCCTCACCTCCCCTTTCTCTTCCATCTCCCCTGTGGCGATTCACCCCCCCCCCTCCTCTCCCCCCCCCCCCTCTCTCGCCCTTCTTTATAATTTTTTTCCGTCCCCCCTCTTCCCCCTTCCTTCCCCATGCTTCGCACCACTCTTTCTCCCCCCCCCATTGATTCTTTTTTTCTTCCTTTTTTTCCCGAATAATTTCCCTTTCCACTCGCCCTTGCTTTCCTTCTCTTTCCCTGGTCCTTTTCTGGCAGCAACTAGTACACAGAGACTCGACGTGATTTATCGGTCCTCACAAACCTGGGTTTCCGTTCCTCCTGGTTTCCCCACCCTTTCAAATGCACCTCTCTTTGCAGTAAGCCCCCCTTTTTTTTAGACCTGAACACAATGATTAGTAGTGAGACGCAGGTCCACTCCCTTTACGGTCGTACAGGAAACCCAGTCTATGATCGTGCCAGAAAATCTTCCCCCCTCGCTAGAGTGTTTTTTTCCTCCCCCTGAGGTAGGCTCATGGTGCCAAAGTGGTCCAGCTCCGCGCCATGGTGTTACAGCTTCGTTGTGTTTCCTCCTCGACCCTTCCCTCGTCCCTGCCTTTATCCCTCTACTTACTCCGGCAGGAGCTTATGTACTTTTCACTCTGTTGCATGTATTGATGCCTAGTCGGTGGACGCCCTCAATTTCTTGCACCCCTCTTGGAAATTCCCCAGGTTTATCCTTCGCCAAAGGTTGGGAACCACTTTTGACCGATTATGATTGTTGATTCCCGCCTCCAGCAATCCCCCCCCCTCTTGATCTCGATCCTTGGCAACCCCCATTCTCCTTTAAATTACTGTGCTAGGCGACTTTGTTAAGGAGATTTCAATCTATCCCACATGATACTTCCCCTTCCTTAGCCTCTGCTTTGCATCGAACGTTATACAGGAAGTTCAACAGTCCCTTCCAACCTTTCCCCCCGGTGAGAATCCTCTCTCCTCCCCCTCACTATTGTACTGCCCTACCGGGTGTCTGGTTTGCGGTTGGCTGAACTTGGTTTCCTCGCATCCTTTCCCCGGAACTCAAAAGAGTTTAATCCCGGGCTCTCTCTCTCTTCATACTAAGTTGTTTTTTGGTTTGAGAGATCCCTTTTCTTGTCCGCGATTTTTTCTCTGGCGAGAGAGGGACGACCCCCACATGCCAATCCCTCTGCCAGCCGGTAGCTTCCCAGATTCCCCCAGGTGACTCCCATACCCCATCATCTTTATTTTTCACACCTTCCGGAATCAGTTCGGCTTCGTGGAAGTGCTCTAAGTTCGTTTCGGCCAGCTGACTCTTTTTTTGTCGAAAAGGCAAATTTTCCGATGCTTACCTAGAAATTCCCTTCCCCGCGCGGTAGCGGCAGCGTGATCCGTTAGACTTGCCCAGCATGCTGTTTTTTCTTCTTTTTTTTTTTTGTTGTGCTATTAGTCTTTGTTTTTGTTTTTTTTTCTTTCTTGGGCCTTCCCCCACAAAAGTGAGACCAATAGTCTTTCCTTTGATTGCTTACTCCATTGTCCCTTCTGGCCACGATAGATTACCTGCGATGATGGCCCGCGACTTGCCCACCTTTAATGCAAGTTCACCCCCTCACGAAAAAACGTAAATTTTTTTTTTCCCCCCCAAGGACCTTCTGCCGAGCGACTAGAAGAGAGATTCTTTTAATAGCGACATTTCGCGAAAAGTCCCCCCCCCCCCCCACCCAACCCCTCCTTAAACTTTTCTCCGCTGGTCCCTTCAATCCCCCCCACATAGCTGGAACGCATGACCCATGGGAACTGCTTCTTGCAATCCAGTTGAAGTCCTTGCCGTAAGAGAAAAGTAGAATCTGCCCCCCTTCGGGTCCAGGCCTCTCCCCCTATCATATTGTGTGGCCACTCCAAAGCCATAGACTTCACTTCACAGATATTCCAGTGCCCCCCCCCCTTTGTTATTACCAGGAACTGCAAGAACTGATTCTCTTTCCTCCTCTAATAAGATTGCTTTCCCCTTATCGTTTTGCCCTAGTGGGGTTGTACCATCCTTAGAAACAAGGTTTTAATCTACAATTCCGCAATTGGAGCTTTTTCCCGTCTTATGCTGAATCAAAAACTCTCACGTGTTTAACCAAAATCCTTTCAACAGGCTGATATTGCTTGACTCCTTGCTTACCCCCCTCCTTTAGGAACCGGTTTTACGAGGGTTCAAATGATTTCTCCTGAAATACGTCCCGCCCCCCTCCCGCGCATGTTCCGGTTTTTGATAGCCTTCAAGGAGTTGTTTATCGACAAGCAGATTGAAAAGTCGGAACCGCTTCTGCTATTTTTTTGAGAGAATGTTAATCGCCCTCCTAGTTTCCCTTTGGCTAAAACTCCCTGTAAGGTGGTACGAGCAGTATTTGAGTGTTTTCATTCCTGCCTAATTCTGTTTACTGCCCTTTCAATCAGATTTTTTTTTCCCGCCCGGGCCGAACTCTTGCCCCCTGAAGACTGAAAATTCTAACGTCCCTTTTCTCGGCAGTTTCCATAGTAGAACCTAGCCCCCCTCCCCCCTGGCTATTCCCCCCCAATCGAGGCAAAATGGCCCTGGGTATTGTCTAATTTTGCACGACCTTAGTACGTGTGAAACGTGCCTGCCTCCCCCAGAGAATCCCCCCCCCCCCGATGACGCCCCGTCATGATTGTCTCCCCATAAAACGAATCCCTCCCACAGGTGTTTTAAACCTTTCAGAACTTTCCATTCCCCCTTGTTACTTAATCTCTATGCTTTCCTTTTTTCCCTATGTAACACTTTTTGAGCGCGACAAATTCTTCGTAGAAGTCTTGCTCTTATGCACAAAGATGTTTACCCCCCCCCCCCCCCCCCCAGTGGCCTTCCCTTACTCTCTTCCACATCCTTCAGGTTTGTTGTGGTGCTTAGATCTCCCCATCTTTTTCACGAATCTGTGTGTGTCCGCCCCTCTTTTTGAATACCAGTTCTTCCCCCCCCCCTCTTTTGCGGATTGGCGCTAATTCTCCCACGGTCCCTCTGAGGAAATTAATCTCGATTAAAGATTCTTGGATTTCTGATTTTTGCCTTCTCGCAATTGGGGGGGTTCATTTTCCCTTTCCTTGGTTTTTTTTTTTTTTTTTTTTGGTGTGGGTTTTGTTTGTTTTTTTTTGTTTTTTTTGTGTTTTTTTTTTTTTTTTTTTTTTGTAACCGCAACCCCTCCGGGTAGCTCATCCCCATTGTTTTACTAGTTTTATGTCTTCCCCCTGGAACACTCTACTCGGCCCTTTTCAACATTTTCCACGTGACCGAGTTTCGCCCTCTCTTTTTTCCCAATTTGACAAGCAGACTGTTGCAAAACCCTTCCCTCCCCTAGCGCCGTCCTTCACCCTTCGGGTATACGAATTGTTCTCCTATTTTCTTCCCGGTCGTCCCTTTCTGCGGCCCTCTTTCCTTACCCCCCCACCTGGGTTTTAAAAAAGAAGTAGAGATAGTTCCTTTTCATAACCCCTCCCCCAATAGCTCGTTCCTGTCCCCATTGAAGCTGTAGGAACTCAATATTAATCTGGCGAGTTCTCGACTCCCCCCTAGCACTCTGTCTCTCTTATCGCCCAAATTCCTCCTTTCCCTTATATTAGAGCTCGTGATCTCCCCTCGTGTCGTTTTACCCCGTCTGTAGCTCATGAGTCCAGAGAACCGCTTTAACCATACACCGGGAAGAAAGTGGCCGTTCTCCCATCACTAACCTTTCCGCAACATCAGCGCGGCAAACTTATCCCTTTCCAAAGTGATCTTGAGTCGAATTAAGCCCGACCGCTCTAGACCACCATCTTTTTTTCTCTTTATTTTCCCCCCCAGTGTTCTTTTACCCTAACAAATATGTCCCAAAAATAACTGACAGAAGTTGATTTATCGTCAGTCCCACACCCAATCTAAGTGCTGATTTACCCCCCTTGTATTCCCCCCCCCAATTGTAAAGTCACATCCCTTTCTTGGAATTTGACCCTGTCGTCTTACCCCTAGACCAATGATTCTTTAGTCTCCTCTAAGGAGTCCTTTCTCCCCTTCCCGTATTCCTACCCGTCCCTGACCTTTTGACTAATCTACTCCCTGTCCCGTTGAGAAGATGTATATGGGCCATGTCCATCCTCGGAGCCTTGACTCCTCTAGTTTGGAAGTGTTTTTTCCATGCCAATAGCCCCCTATTCTTGCCCAACTTGAGGACAAGGCCCTTTCCCCCGAAGTGCCTGCCCTTGCTTTACATTTTTTAAGTAAGGTTTTTTCATGTGGAACTTCTGTGCACGTGTGCCTGTGGAGAACGGCCTCACTTCTTTTTCCCTTTCTTCCAGAGTAATCTACTTTTCCTTCACATTTTTTCCACGCAGTGCATTTGTCAAAAGTTATTGGATGCCTACTCGTAAAATACATGTGCACGCGGACCTGCCACACTTTATCCAAGGATGAAGATACTAGCTCGTTAACGTCCTTCAAATTTCCCCCTTTTCCTAGTGCTACGTGATAAATATCAGCGTGAATAGACTCTCCTTCCCTTCTCTGCCTCCAGCCACCATATTTCATTCACCCCCAGTTCTGGTTTGTGAGTCTCCAGATTAGGAAGACCATACCCAGTTTTCGCCTTGTCCCCTCCCCCTCCTTAAAATTTCCCCCTTTTCGTGGGTCCTTTTTGCTTGCATTGGTTATTGATAGCTCTGACGTCGCCACCTCGCGTAATGCGTAGATAATAGGATTTTTCCTCCTCCCCTTGGTTTTATTTCTACCCTATTTTCATCCGTTGGTTGGTTTGGTATCCGGTACAGAGCTGCTAGACCAAGTTCACAAAAACGACCCAGCTTCCCTCCCCCGCTTTGTCCCCTTGTTCCCAAAGGTCGAGCCCCCCTTTCAGGGGACTTAATACTCTGGTTTCTGACTTTCCCCAACGTAGGTGTCCCCTTCCTTCCGTGGCTGGCCTTTTCGTACCGCCGGAGTCGAGTCCGAGGCAAGATTTTCCCTCGCACTATCCTCAAAGGGAAGAGGTAAAGTGAAGCACGGCCTGACCCCCCCGTCGAGCGACCGAAGTTGAAGGATCTCCCCCCCGTGATTCCAACCCTTTCGTTGAGTTCTTCCTAGTGTCCAACGGAAAAACTCCATCCGTGATCATAGGAATAGAGGTCTAATATCCCCGTTTAACTAGAAATCCGATCCACCCGATGGAAAATTTTTGGGCCTTTTCGCCCCCCCCAGCGATTCCCCGCTTATACTTTCCCGCCCCCCCGTCAACGTTCACCCCCCCGTCTTCACTTGCATGTTGATTCGCGGCTAGATTTTTCCCTCCCTTTCCTTCCCCCGAGGAATCTTTTTCTCTTTTCAATTCGCACAAATGAACCTTACTCATCAAAATTGGAGGTTACTTTCACCAAGGTCCAAATACTCCCCCTACCTGGCTCCAAGCCCTAGTTTCCATGGGACGGAATTCGGACCCTATCACTTCAGTTTATTTGCCGTCAGCAATACGGCGGCGGCGCATACCCTAAGTTTTTTTTTCCCCTCCCCCCAACTTTTTTTTTTTTTCCCTCTTCAATGCCCCAGCTTACGCCCGTGTGATTAACCATTTCCCAGGAGATATTTTTTCCATAATCATTCTTTGTTCTCCTACTTTCAATCTCGCTCTTTTACGTTTGAGTTCTTCGGGCCCCATAGTTGGACGGGCCCCCCCCCCAAACCTGTGAACCTCCCCTGTAATCTGAAATAAGCAGGGCGAGTTTTGGTTCGGAACCTGCTTCCTTCCTTAGAGCTGAATTCTCCCTTTGTTTTTCCTAACAGATTAAACGTTCAGTTGTGTCCGTGCGTTTTCCTTTTTTTCAAAACGGCACGAGTGGTTTTTTGGTTCTTCGAGGCGGGACGCCTTCTCGCCTGACAGACCCGTGCTAAACGCAGCCGCTTACGTAGCTTCTATCGAATGCCGATCTCACCGGGGATCTTTCCCGGGGAATTTGGACTTCCTTAATGTTGAACTCTACCTATTTTAGTTTGAAACCCTTGATTCTTGGTTACCCCAGATCCCAGGGTCATTTATTCCAGATTACGTGGGGGATTATTCCCCCTTCAATCTTATCCCCCTCCCCCAGCCATTTTGTTCTTTTTCCCCATCCGGGGGGTTTAACCGGCCTTCTGTCACAACTTCTTCTACCGCCATTTGTTTTTAGTGACCTCTCTTACCCGCGACGCCCTATTTTCGACCCGGTTCCCCCCCTTAGGCCCAAGGGAAATATTAGTGTCTTGACTGCTGATCTTTCTCCCTGTGAACAGTCTCCTCCCAAGGAGAATGCCCGTCACACAATTGCGAGTAGAACCCCGCCTTTCTTCCATACTCACGTGACGGGTCCCCTACCACAACGTTTGATCCCTTGCACTTTTTCCCGCGTTTTCCCCCAATAGATGGTGAACCCTTTCTGTCATTGCTTTCATAAGAGTCGTCCCGCTACTTCTCGCCCCCCCTTCCCCTCCAAGGCTAGTGCAGCGTGGCTCCCCCTTTTTTCCTCTGGCTTTCAAACACATAGGAGGCCCAACTTTCCTCCCTCTCCGTTGTGTTGGCAACCCCTATTGGCCTGCCTCTGTTGGCAGACAGAGGGTCCGCCCCCCTCTCCACCCGATCCCGGAATTGGGAGTCCCATTCTATTGTCCAGCCGTGAGGCAAAGACAATGAGCCCCTCGCGATTTAAAAGACTATATTTTTCCCAACAGTTCTTGTTCGGGCTCGCCCTTGTGTTTTACACCCTTTAGAGGAGAGAGCCAGACCAACTTTTTTGACATTAAGTGTGGCTTTTTCTTACTTGGGTGTCTTCCTTTCAAATTTTAACCGGTCTCGCGCAATCCCCACTTTTCACAAAGACCTTTTGCCTAGACCCTGTGAACAGCCATGAATGGCTCAAGGGAGAAGATTCCCCTTCTCCTTTAACAGTCTCACCCCTCTAGACTTTTCTCCTATATCATTCCGCGTTACCCCTTCCATCTTTTCAGACCCCCACTGGGCGTTCCTAACTCTTCCTCTCCTGGCCTACACGACATCTTGACCATTTGCCCCAAGGGCATTTTGATGTAGGCCAAATTTCATACGTTCCCCCCAAGATTTGTTTTTCCTCCCAATCGAATCAACTCTCCCTGCTTCTCTCTTCTAAAACCAATTCCGAGATCTGAAGCTCAGGCTTTCTCCCTGTCCCTTGCTGTTTCGGACCTACATGTTTTTCCTCTCCTTGAGTAATCCCCTTAACGTGGGGTGAAACTTTCAAAGTTCCCAATGAACCGGCCGGCCGCAATCTTTTTTTTAAGGTCCCCCCCCTTAAGATCGGGAGACTCTTTCCCCTCTCCCTCACGTATAGAACCTTTCCACTCTCCCAATTGTCGCTTGTAGATCCTTTCTTGGATGGCAAACACTGGCACCCCCAATAGATCATCGAGACCCCAGGCGACGCTCTTTTTGACCACAGAATTATTGTGTGAAGTACTGTTCATACAAAAACCTTGGAACTTTTTTTCCGTATCTTCGGACTTCCCGCTTTTCTGCGGAATAACCCACTGGGTAGTTTCCGTCCGCGGTCCGGCGCCTGGTTGAACCGGCAATACCTGTCCTCTGTTTTAAATCCCGATTCGGTTCGCACGCATGAGTCTTTCAGGTTGGACTGGAAACGGTGCAGTAGCCAAGGATTGTAAAGGGTGTCCGTTTTTCATGCAGACATATTTCTCTGAGTGAAATTGAGCCCTCTGCTTAGAAGTCGGGAATTTTCTGAGGGACCCTTTTCCTTTTTAGTTTTTCTCCCGCGACTCCTTGACGTGCGGGGGCCCTTCCCTCTTCCTCTGCCTTGGACATGGCTTAATCTCGTGGCGACAGGTGAACGGAGAGAGATGCCCCCCGTCTGAGGACCGTCTCATCGTATGGGTTTCGGATAAAGAATTCGCACCAGACTTTGCCGCCGTTCTTCCTGTTCCAAGCACTTTAGCCCATTCCCGTCGCGCTGTCAGTTGCCTTCTTCCCCCTTTTCTTCTTTATATGCTCGTGAAGCATTCAGCTGCCGAACGCCCGGGCTTCTCCCACTCCCAACCGCTTTTCACCGTACGGTGGAGAGACATCAAGATCCCTTCTTTTCCCCCTAGTTCTTCGCTTCCCCAACTCGTCGTTAAAACTCCTGGGTCTGGCCCCTTTGACTTGTAGAGCCTCGTCCGGAACCAACCGAGATGTCCTTCTTTCTTTTTCCCGTTGTTGTGTAGAGTCTCCTCCCTAGGCGACCCCCGGTTAGCCTCAGTACCTTTCTTCCTGCGCTTCCCCCCCCGCCCACCACCTCAAAGTTAACCCCCCCGTTTTGCTTTTAGAGTTCCAAGGCGACTCAACTATGATGGGACTTCCCTCCCTTTTCCTACCCTTTCAAATTCATAGGCTTGCTTTCAGTGTGATTCCGCGTAGGCTTTTTTGTCTTTCGCTTTTATTCGTCCCTTTCTGCTTACCGTGAAGCCGCCTGCCCCTCGCTAGAGTCGTGAAGGTTAATTATTGCACCTTTTATTCTCGTTGATGGGTCTATGTTTCTGGACGCAAAATCCAGCGTGCGAAATCATCTCTCGGTTTGCCTCTAATATCCTTTAGTTAGTTCCCCTTAAGATGACACGATTGTCACTGAATTGATTAACCCCTCCCCGTACTGCCCTGTAAATCCCATTTCTTCCACCCCCCGTAAAGTTAGTCCTAATCGCTCCTGCATTTTTCTTGTATCTTTCGCAGTCCGACGTCTTTTTCGATCCCGTGCAATTGCACCACCTTCCACGGCTGTACGCTTTCCCCCCCTTGTCTCCGTATCCCCTAGTCCAATTCCCCATTTATTCCTAAAAGGTGCCTCACCCTCATATATGGGAAGAACCTTCTACCCGAACCGACATACAGGACCGGTCAGGCGACCCCTTCGACTCATATTTTTCCCCCCCCTCGGCGTCAATATGTTTTTGTCGTTCCCCTCAGTTTGTTCGTCATCCCCCAAATCGACTTCAATTCCATAAAGTTCCCCATTTCTTATTGGAAGTTAGTAACACAGCCCTCAGATTTGTTGTCCAGAGGTACGATTTTTGCTTTTTGCCAAGTGGAGGGGTCCAATCACCATGGCTACCCTCTTAGAACCCCCCAGAAATAGACTTTCTTCGAGCGTGGAAGGTGCTTCTTCTTGCTTAGCCGAGGCCGAGCTTCCTCCTCCCCAGTCCCTCACTTGCACCTCTTATTATTGCGTTCCGTTTCCGGTTCTTTCATCCACTTCCTTTTCTTACGGTTTTTTGGATTTGTTGCTCGAAGACCTGGGCCCCCATGGCAGGAATTCCGCTCCCTCTCCCCCGGATCGCGGCCCTTAGCCGGACTCCGACCGTGAGTCTCGACAGCGGCCGGGGGGGCGGTTCTTCCTTTATCCCTTTGACGGATTTTTTTGTTGTTTCTTGCCTGTGGCTGAGCCGTCATGTTTAGTTTCCATGACTTCCTTCCCTTTTTTTTTTTGAACCTAGAGGTTCGTCTCCCGACGTTGGTACTTTCCCTTGCATGATTTAGGATACCCCCATTTCTCCCCCTTCTTTAGATTCGGCTAGGTTAATCTGTTTTTTGAGAAGTTTGGTTGCGTTTTTCCAAAATTCTCGGCAAAGGGAAATTAGTGCCGCATTTTTTCTTTCTGAACTTTCCCTCTTCATGAACACATAATCTCGCCATTCCCCCGGACAGTCTCCCTCTAGCGCTCGGTTTTTCACTACCCTCGGTACCATTTGGAAACGCCCCCCGGTCCCTTCCGGCACCAGCAACTTTTAGCAGCGGTGCTCATTGCTTTGCCTCCGTTACCGCAGACGTTTTGGCCTCCCCCCCCAACTCTCTTTCCTTTTTTGTGCCCCGTCCCAAACCACAGATGCAGGCCAATATTATGTTCCTCCGTTGTTGTTTTGAGATATAACCTAGGCCTGAATTTTTTTTTCCCCCTCCTCGGGTTCTCCCCTCCTTATAGAGCGCTGGCCTTGTGTTTCTGAAATTCCCTTTCCTCTTAGAAAAATGCCCTCCGGATTTACGATATTTCACCCCTTTTTTTTTTCTTTTTAGTGTCTCCGTTTGGAGTTTCAACTGTATACAGGGTTACACTGCAAATACTTTGGCGATCATCTTGTGTCGGCGACTCACTTTTTTTTCTGTCATTCACATGAAATCCGTCCCCTTTGAAGATGATCTTCACATGTTAACTAAAGATCTTTTGCAGCTCTTGCCCCATTGTTCCCCCTTGCAAGACATGCCACGGTCCCGAATATTACCTATTTAAGTAACTTTAGCCAATTGTACCTATGCCTCATTTTTTCCCAGTTTAGTTCGCGTCTCGAATATTCCCCACAAGGGATTGAAGCATTCTCTAGTAAACCTAACACCGCAACCCATGATCTTTCCCCTGGACAAGGTCCTTAGGCCCAATCTCCCACCCAGGCCTGTTTCGATTCGCATTCGACCAACTCGCCAGCCTTCCCTCTCTCACACTTACTGATACAAGCTCCTGGCCTCCCGGCGGTTTCTCACGATGGAAAGAGAATCCTGAGCCCTCGTAATTCCAGACCCAACCGGCCGACTTTCCCCCCCCCCAATGAACCCCCCTCAATTTATCAGTGATCACTTCGCCCCCTTTAACCGTATTCTCTCTTTTCTACTTACAGCATCACATTTTTCCACTCGCCACTATCTCGGAGTGTATCTTTTCTCCGTTTTGCTTTCACTATGGCCACCCACCAGTTGACGTATGCCCCTGACCACTTCTATCGCAACAAAGTCTTTCCCTTTGCTGCACTTGGCATACCAACCTTGAAAGAACCGTTACTCGTGCCTTGAGTATGATGATCCCAGCTTGTCGCCTAACAAATCTGGTGAAGGAGAACCTAACTTTTCGTATGCCGGCCCTTACCCGTACTGATAGTGCAGCCCTTCCCCCTTCGAGGTCCCTTTCTCTCCTTGTTAGGCCCTTTTTTTCAGGGATGAGTCTGCGCAAAGACTTGCGTACAGCGTGGATTTGTTGGAAACTCAATCTCTGCCATTTCGTTAAATTGAGTCAGAACCTGCTCTCTTCTCCCCCAATTTAGTCCCTGTCATGAAGCATTCTTTATCCTTTGGGAAATTTTAATGGTTGATCCCTTCTTATGCGACTCTGCGTGTGTTTTCGTCATTCTAGGGAAAGATGGACTATTATCTAGAGGCAGTCCTCCTTCTTTAATCCTCTTCTTCTTGATTTACTCAGTTTTTGTCCGGGACCGAAATCGCAAGACGGGCACTCCCGTGCTATTGTTTGGGCAATTATTCAAGGATGAGTCAGGATTTTTATTTTTCACGTTCTTTTATAGTGCTCTTCTGACAGAAGATCATTCCTTTCCTCGAGTAGTCTTTCAAACTCCCAAAGCCACGCCATATTGCCACCACCGGTTAGTTCTCTAGTCCAAGTCCATTCATATTTATAGAATTGGGTAAAGTTCCTTTCCACCCCTTTTCCCCGTGGATTTACGATGGGTTTGACTTGGTATAAGCGTAACCCCTGTCTAAGTCTTTTTTTTTGCTTAGGGTATATTCCTCTTCCTTTGTTTGTTGAGCTATACCGCAGTAACCTTGTTCCGGTACGATATCGGCTAAAAGTCCCCCTCCACCCTCGCCTGAGACACCCCGGTAGTTTGACTGATCCCCAAGGAGACCATTCTTCCCTACTCAACTTCCGTTTGCAATCATTTGTATTTTGGAAGACCCGTAAGAGTAGGTCTGCTTCTTGGTCTTCCCGTTTTCGCCAATCATTGCCCTTTCCGAGGTAAATTTAGACCCGGTGAAATCGCTCGAGAGAGCGAAGCTATCTCCAGGAATTCTGAATTTCTTTCGTCTTGAGGATTTGACTCCCCCCACAATACAGAGTAGCAATTCGGCCCTTTTCCTCTACCCGTCTCAATGCTTAGGTTAACAAGATGGCAACGAATTTGCTGAGCCCACCGCCCCCGTTACACTTATCATTTGTCCGGCCCAAATGTCAAAATCACATCTCCATCCCTTTGTTGGTCGACTTCGAGATCTCTTTCCCCTTGTCTACAATATGCAGACCTTTGCTTTCCCCCCCATTCCCAAAGATGTACAACTTGGATCCAATGACTCCGTCCCCATTCCATTAGACCCGACAGCAGGATGTCCCTGAAGCATACGTTATTACATACTATCTTTGACGGGTATGTGAGGTCAGAGACCGTTTGACCGACTCGCACGCCTTTGGGCGGGCCCCCCCTCCAAAGGCTCAACATGCCAATACGGACAGTGCTTCCCCCCCCCCCCTTAGGCCATCGTAACTGCCACCTAAACTCTTGTTCGAATCTCCCCCCCAAAGCAGTACGCTTTGTCAGCAGAGCGTATGTCTGACCCTCTGGGCCAATCCAGTCAAAAGGGAATCACAATGTTTTGCTGAGTTTTTCCGTTTTACGTTCGTGTAATTCTCGAGAAGTTGAAATTCCCCCCTTTCCCCTTAGATTTCTCCTCTGATTAATTCCTTGCTGGGTACGTGATCACAAATTGCACTGGTTCGGCCCGGTTTTCTTTTATAGTCCTATTGCTCTTCCGCCAGCTCCAAATGTGATGCGCCTTCCCTCCATACTGAAGGTCTTCTCGCCCCGGATCTTGCTACGCTAGATTTAACCTGTCGGGACTGATCCGCCATTCTGCAGATTTGGAGGAGAATTCCTCTTCCATATTTCCTTTTCAACGGCTGTTTTTTCCCCCCAAGCCCTGGGAAAGGTGTCTGAGGAGGCCCCCGTGGTTAGGTTAAATGACATCCCCCTCTCCCTGATGTTTCTTCCCTCCAAAGTGAAGAGTTCTTATACAGGATGCACCCGCCCCGTCTGTACTGCATTTTTTTCCAACGTCGTCTTACGGCCATTTTGAGACGTTTTTCCCTAATTAGTGCCTCTCCCGACATTCGTCTTTTCGTAAATGCACTCTTTTCCAATTGATAATCTTTTTGTCTAATTTGATTCGATTGCGCCATTTTCCATGTTACCCCTAAGACATCCCCCGTTGCGCTCCCCCCTGCCTGAGTTATTTTGTTGGTTCTCATAAGGACGTAGGTGATAACGCCCACCCCAAGTTGCGAGTCCAGGCAAACATCAGAATGTTCACATCCTTCCTCGTGTATTTTTGAGAAGGAGGCGGTTTTTCTTTTACAACCAGTCCGGCGCTAGCAGGTTTGTCTTTTCTGTAAGTCCCCCCCCCTTCTTTTCAACACAGCGCAGGGCTTTATCTCGCCTTAGCTTTTTTGTTTCCTCTCTGAAACAATATTTTTTTTCTTTTCTGTTTTTGTAAAGCACAGCGAGGGCTGCTCCTTGTTCGCTCCGAGGAATTTTTTGTGCGACCGTTCCACTCTTGAGGACGGTGTTTCTTCTCGGAGGGAGAGAGTGAACTTTTTTTGTGATCCATCATCCTTACCCTTCCCGTCCCCCCCCTCCTCCCCTCCCCACACTTCAACCCCTCCTCCTGTTCTTATTCCTCCTTCCTTGACTCCTCAGACCCCCTTCCCCCCCCCTTCTTTCGTCCCCTCGTCCCCATCCCCCCCTCCACAGCCCACCCCGACGCTCCCCCCTTCTCCTGATTCTCCCCCCTTCCATCCCCCCCCACCCTTCTCTTTCCTCCTCCCCCCCTCCCTCCCCCAACCCCCTATCTTCGTGTTTTTTTTTTTTTTTTTTTGTTGTTTGGTAGGTTGTTTTGGGGGGGGGGGTTGCGGGTACGTAGCCTTTGGGGGGGTGGTTTTTTGGTGTGGGTGGTTGGCGTTTAGTTGTTTGCGTTTTTTTTTGTTTTGTTTTGGTGCTCCGCAAAACGTCGCGACCTCACGGGATTGGAAATGTCTGCACCCACCCCGTGATTAGGGAAATGCTATTGTGACCAGAAATGGTTTTTCCCCCCCCTTTCCCAATCTTAGCCCCGGACCACTGGTTTCTCTCTCATTTTTGTTTCCTGGTTGTATAGTTTTCCACCTGGTCCCACTGCTCAAGGTCCTCCCTTCCCTTCCTTTTACACTACCCTGGCCCTTTGCCTTGGCCCCCCCCCTGGAAGCTTCTTTCGGCCCCTTTTCTCCCTTACATAGAATCACCGGCTTTTACTTCGTTAGACACTTTGTCTAATTTCCTTACGGGAAGCGTTTCTGATTTTCCTAAAGTCGTCAACCCCTTTGCTTTCCAACTTGAGAGCTCTTCCCTTTTCACTACCCCGAAATACCCGTCCGTTTCCTGTGAAGAGAAGGGCCAAGCTTGTAGTCCCCATGTTCCACCAACTTCCCGTTTTCCTATCATTAGACAAATTTTTTGAACTAGGGCAGAATCCCCTCTTTTCAATAGCTTCTCCTCTCTCCGGGCCTGCGATAGAAGTTCGCGTGGTAATCCTTATGATTTTTTAGGTTCCCCAAATCTCATTACAAAGCCAAACCTTCCTCCCTTTCCCCCGTTGACCCTTGACCCTCACGGAGAAGTATAGAGGGATCCCTTATTACTGCTCCCGGGACCC
>Ga0179593_1657410_pt1 | contig 17168 bp, 30 predicted proteins | sample CZODoug2_1_08_16_FD_185931 | JGI IMG/M metagenome (GOLD analysis project Ga0179593, IMG submission 185931) | Vadose zone soil fungal communities from Angelo Coast Range Reserve, California, USA - CZODoug2_1_08_16fungal (PacBio error correction) | ecosystem: Environmental > Terrestrial > Soil >... | reverse complement strand
AGTTACTTCTTCCATTGGTCCTTTTTTTTTTCCCGGAGTATCGATAAGCTGAAACCACTCCTCTCTTCCCGGCGGGTGCGGTGCGGCCGCGCGTCCCTTTTTTTTTTTGGCCGTGTAACGGCCGTTATTTTAAGTAAGGAGGAGAGCCGGTCCTTTCTCTGACAGATGCCCCTTTCCCCCTTTCTTTTCCCCTTCTGAAAGGATAAGGTCGTCCTTGGCGATTGGAGGGCACTTGCCTCCCATGAGAGTTTCTTTTTCTCCTGCACCCCCTCCCCTCCCCTCGCGAATGGGCCGGGACGGAAATAAAGGGAAGACCCCCCCTTTCTGACTAAGGAGTCGCCCCCCCCCCTTCCTGCTTTTTTTTTTTGAAAACGGCGCAGTTCCTTTGGATTCCTGCCTTTCCCCTTTTTTCCGCGGGGAGGCTCCCCCCTTTTTTTTAGGGGAGGACTGATTTCCCGGTTTCCCCCCCCCCCCTCCCTTTTCCCCGCGCCAGGCGTCGCCTTTCCCGGCCTCCTCTCTTTTTTTCCGAGCCGGGCATGCAGGGTGTTCCCTCTGGACCCTTTTTTTTTTTTTTTTTCCCTTCCTGCTGGAATTCAGGGAGAACACTCTCTTTCCGCCTTGAAGGGGACGGTTTTTTTTCCGGGGTTTTTTTCTTTTCGCCGTCGCCTTTCCCCGCGCATCCCCCCCTCTGCACCGTGGTTTTTTCTTTAGCTCAGGTCTTCTCGTAGAAGAATGTTTTCTGGGTACCCCTATCCCCCCCAAGGAACAGACCCCCTTCGCGGCGACCTCCCCCCCTCCTTCGATCATCCGCGGGTTTCTTTCTTGCGAGAGGTTTCTGATGGTCCTTTTTTTTTCCGAAAGCAATCGGGGCTGTCTTTCCCTTTCAATCCGGGGGCCGACGTCATTGAATTCCCCTTCCCCAAGAAGACGCACTCAGTCCTCTTTTTTTTTTTTAACGAACAGAGAACAGGGATTCCCTCCGCTGTTTCCGCGTTTTTGGGTAGGCCTCTTTTCTCCTAGACTTTTTCCCCCCTTTCCGAATGAGGTCTCCCCCCCCCTAGGACAGGGCAGGCAGAACCGTCGCCCTCCTCACCGGTTTGTTTTTCCCCCTTTTTCCCCCTTTCCAGGAAGACTTTTCCTCCAGCCGAAGAAATGTCCTTTTTTCGGAATCCATTCCCCCCTTTGGTCTGTTGAAGTTCTTTTTCTCTCCCCCCCCTCTTTTTCCTTCCTTTTCCGGTGAGTTGTCACGTTCGAGGCCCTTCTTAGGTCAGTCGGAGGGGGGAGTAATGGTTTCCGAAAGGGGGGGTGGATTTAGGGCTTCTTTTTTTTTTCCTCCCTTCCCTTTGTTACCCTGTTGTCCCCCCTTCTTCCGAAGAACTTTTTTTTCTTTCTCCCCCCGCTAGGTGACGTGCTCTTCTTCGGAGGATCCCCCGATCTTTCCCGCCCTTTTTTTTCCTTCCCCCCTTTTTTTTTCCCCCTGTCTCGGTGAACTTTCCCTTCTGATGGATTGCTGATATCAGGGATCTCCTTTTTTGCGGGGATTTTTTTTCTCCCCCCTCTAAGAGAGGGGGGAACGACGGCTTTTTTTATGAGCGTCCCTTGTCGGGGACCTCTTTTCCCTTTTTTTTCTGCAAAGATTTTTCTTCTTGCCAGGAGCGATTTTCCCCTTCCCTGGACCAATACACTCCCTTTCCTCCTTGATTAGCAAAAGGCCAGAAGTCCTCTCCTCCCCCTTCCGTAAGCCCTCTTTTTTTTTTTTCCTTCCCGGTTTGGCCCTCGTTTCCCCCCCCCCCCGTGGCGTGGAGGTTGGAAGACTTTTCCGTCTTTTGTTTTTCTTTTTTTCCCCTTCGCTTCGCGGAAAGGACCGGGTCCCTTTCTTTTCCCTTTTTTTTTCCCGAGTGCGAATGGAGGTACGCGCTATCCCTTCCGAGTTTGCTCTTTTTTTCTTTCCCCCTCCCCCTTTTTTTCGTGAGAGACCTGGTTGCCCCCGAGCTAAAGTTTCGATCTAGTCGTTTTTCCTTCTTCCCTTTTTTTCTTTTCTTCGATCGCGCGACTCCTTGTCGCCGATTTTTTCCCTCTTTTTCTTCCCTGCCTCCCCCTCTTTTTTCCTTTGCGGAGGTTTGCACAGCCGTAGGGATTGCTCTTTCCCTTTTCCTCTCTTTACTTCTCCCCCCCCCCCCTTTTTTTTCTTCTGATCCGCATCACAATACGGCTGGGGCACCTTTTCCCTCCCCTTTTTTTTCAGCGCCCGTACGCCCTGCCGCGACCCTTCTTTCCCCCCTCCTCTCGCTTCGTCTTTTTTCTTTTTTTTTTTTTTTTTTTGGGGAATATCACCCGTACGCTGTTCCCCCCTTACAGGGGGAAGGGTGCGCCTTTCTCTCCCCTTCCTTCGCCGGAAATAACCCCCCGTGTCTCCCCCCCTTCCCCTGCCTAAATAAAGTCGCCCCCTGCTTCCCCCCCCAATTAAATCGCCCCACCTTTTTTTTTTTTTTTTCTTTTTCCGTATACCAAAAGGAAGGCACGTTCTCCCCCCCCCCCTTTTTTCGTCGTCGAAGGAAGAGGGCAACGGCCATTTCTATTTTTTCCCCCTTTTTTTTTTCTTCCCTCCCCGTCGTGCGATCAAACCCGCAATTCTTTTCTTGGGGGAATGAGGCGCAGGGGTCCCCTCTTAGCTCTTTTTTTTTTCTTTTTTCCCCCCTACAGGACGCGCCGTTCTCCCCTTTGGGCCACGAGCTTCATGGACTAACAAGGTCCCACGTTTTTCTTTCGACCTTTCCCCCCCCCCTTCTGGAGAAAAATGCCCCGTTTTTTCCCAAAAGTTCCTCCGGTCTCTTTTGCGGCAAGATCGGGGTCCCCGCCCTCTCCCCAAACGCAGTAAAAGACTTTTTGAGTCCCGCCTTTTCCAAAAACCCCGATCCCCCCCGTTTCCCCCCCCAGAGCGATGAAACCAATCACACCCTCCTTTTTCTCCTTACAAAATTCCCTCCCCCCTTTTTTTTTTCCCTCCCCCCCCCCTCCATCAAAATAGAAGCTAAACCTTGCCTTTTTCCTTGATCGTCCCGGCGCGAAACAACCCTTTTTTCCGGTAATCCCCCCCTTTTTTTTTTTCCAGGGAAAGCACTTTCTTTTTTTTTTGAGCAAGGAATCTTCGGAGTCCTCCCCCCTTTTTTTTTTTTTTTTTTTTTTCTTTTTTCTGCAAGGACGGGCAATGCCTTCTTTTTCTTCGCAGGAGGAGAGGGGCGCTTATGTCCCCCCCCTAGAGGAAATAGCCGCCCCCGGGCGTTTTAACTACGGAGAGAGGCAGCGGTTTTTTCCCCTTCTCCTTTTCTTTTTCCCCCTTTCGGAATGAGGAAATTCCCGGGGCTTCCTTTCTTTTTTGCTTTCTTAGAGAAGGCGGTCCTCTCCCTCCACCCCTTCTTTCTCCTTCCGGAGGTCGTCGCCTCTTCCCTTTGCACCGGCTACCAGTACCCTCCTTCTACCTTCTTCCCCCTCCCTCCCCCACCTTCTTTTTCTTTTTCCTCCTGAAAGAAAGGTGGTTCTCTTCTCCCTTGAAGAGAAAGTATAAGGGTTTTTCGACGCTTTATTCTCCCCCTTAAACTGACCCACACCCCTTTTCTAAGACGAGGTGGTAGGGAAATGATCACTCTAAGTCAAATTTTTTCTCTCCATTAAGGGAGAGGAACCCTTACGTCACCTTTCCCTGCAGGAAGAATGGAGCGGAACATGGTACTTTAACCTAGGAAGATAAGAGGGGTGCTCCCCTCTCCCAGATTCTGGCTCCCCCCCCCCCCGAGCGTAATGAGAGTTCACTCATCCCTTCCCCCCTCACGGGCAGAGGAGACTCTTCGTCTTTCTTTTCTTTTCCCTTTTTTTCTTCTTCTCCCGGCACCCGGACGTCTCTCCCCCACTTGATCTGGTGGATCCCTCTTTTCCCCATTTTTTTTCTTTCCCCCTTACCCTTTTTTTTTTTTTTCCCCCCCTCCCCCCCTTTTCTCCGACCGGACATCCGCCTCCCCCCCCAGAAACTCGGGAATCTCTTTCTACGTTTTTTTTTTTTTCCCTTTTTTTTTCTTCCCCCCCACGGAAAAATGAGGCTCCACGTCCCTTTTTTCCCCAAGGTAGAGGAGCCAGCCGCACCCCTTCCCCCCTCTATTCCTTTCTTTTCTCTCCGGGGACGCTGAGGAAAATGAAGTACTCCCCCTTTTTTTTCTTTACCTCCTCCGTTTGGTTGTGTTGGATCTCGACGTATTTTTTCCCCCTTTCCTCCTTGCGATAAGCGACCCTCCCTTTTCCTTTTTTTTCCGGCGGCACGCCGCGACCTTTCCCCGATCCCTCCTTTTCCCTCAGGGGGACGTGTTTCAAGTAGCGGGGGGGTTTTTCCCCGCTCTTCTTCCCTCTTTCTCTCGGTTTTCCAACTGCTGAAGGATAAGGTCGGGATACTTTTTGATTGGAGCCCCTTTCTTTTCCCTGAGCCTACTTTTTTTTTTTCCTTTCTCCCCCCAGGCCTTTTTTTTTCTTCCTTTTTCCTCCTCAAGGTAAGGGCAGGGACGGACCTCCCTTTTTTACATCCCCCCCCCCCTTTTCCCCTTCTGACGTGGGGAGTTTCCTTTTTTTTTGAACCTTCCCAGTTTTCCTTCCTTTCTTTTTTCGAAATAAAAGGACCTTTCAAGGAGGGAACTTCCCCGGTTCCCCCCCCCCTCTCTTCGGAGGCCTTTCCCCACCTTTAAGTTGAATTTTTTTTTTGGGGAAGAGAAAGGCTTTCCTAAACAAAAAGTAACGGCCTTCTGATTTTACCCCCTAGCTTCCCCTTCCCCTCCCTTTTCCCTCTTGAACAAGTTTGGACGTCCCCCCTCTTTTTTAACACAGAGGTTAGGGGAGAAAGCCTTGGGGCCCCTTTTAAGTTATCTTTTTTTTTTTTCCTTTTCTCCCGGTGTAATAATAGCTCCCTTATACTTTCTTTTTTTCTCCCGGACGAAAAAGGGGGATTTTTTTTTTTTTCTCGGAAGGAGGTAGGATCAGCGTCTACTCTTTCTCGGTGTTTGCAAACCCCTTTAAGTTTTTTTTTCCTGACCTTTTTCTTTCTAATAGAGGGGTAGGCCCATGTTCTTTTTCTTTCCCGCAAAAGAGGGCGAGCATTCAGGAAGCCGGGCTTTCCCTGACTTTTCAGACGCAACTTTCCTCCTCTTTTGTTTTCCCCCCCCTCCTATTCGAAGATTTTTCCGCCTGGGTTTTTTTTTTCTTTTTTTTCCTTTTTTTTTTTTTTTTTTTTTTTTTTTTTAGGGGGGCAAAAACTCGGCCCTTTTTGATCGCTCCCCCCCTCTTTTCCTCCAAAATCAGGCAGGGCCCGTGGTTTTTTCCGAAGCAAGGTTTTCCCCCTGATCGACCTCTCCTCCCCTTCAGCAGAAGTGTCTTTTTTTTTTCCCAGGAAGAAGATAGGTGGAGGAGTCTTCCCCCTTTTGTTTTTTTGTGTCCTCTTTTTTCCCTTTTTCCTTTTTTAAGGGGGAAAGGAAGGGTTGGGATCTTCTCCCATCCTCGTAGGGTTTAAAGGTTTCCTTTCTTTTTCTCTTTAATGGTGTAAGATAAATTTTTGGGTTTTTATGGGGTTTTCATAGAGATGTTTCCCTTTCCCCCCTTTGGGGATCTGGCCTTTGTTTTTTTTTTCCCCCAAAGAGGAGAGGAAGGTTTTTCCCCCCCCCCCCAACACGACGTACGTTTTCCCCCCTTCATTTTTTTTTCGGTAACCGGCTTTTCTTTTTTTCCCCCTGAATCGTGACGACAATAAAACCGGCGTCCTTTTCCCCCCTCTTCCCTTTCAGTGTGGTTCTCCCGTCTTTTCTTTTTCTTTTTTCCTCTCAGGGGATTTCTCTGCTTCCTTTTTCCCCCCCCTTTCTTTACCAATGATCTTCCCTTTTTCTCGCCATGCGCGTCGTAGGTGGACTCTTTTTCAAACCAGCCCTTTTCCCCCCCCTCTCTTTTTACCCTTTTTTTTTTCCCCGCGGAAACAAACTTGTCCCCACTACCCTTCTTTTCTCCTCCGCAGTCCTCGAAGAAGACTGTCCCTCTTTCCCCCGGGCGGTGCCATCGTGCAGTCGACCGCTCCCTTGAGTTTTTTTGAGAAAGTTGACTTTCTGTTTTTTTCTCCCGTAGAATAAGGCGTGCTCTCTTTCCCTCCTGGAGTGGCCTTTTTTTTTTTTTCTCTCTTTTTTTTCTGCGATGATAGGAAGAGGTGCTCTTTTTTTCCCCTTTCCCCAGAAGACCCTCGTAGCGGACTTTCACAAAAATCGGCCTTTTTTCTCCTTTGAGTCTGGGGGGGAGATTGTCCCCCCCTTCCCTTCCGGAGATTTCGCTCTCCTTTTTCCCATGCGGTTCGCGGAAAGGGCTTAGGGCTTTCTTTTTTTTCCTCGATGGAGGAGGTGGTCGGACCTTTTTCCCCCCCCGCAGTATTGTTCTCTTCCTCCCCCCCCTCCGTTGTTGTTTGTTCCTTTTTTCCCTTTTTCCAGGCTGGGGGAACACTTCTGCCAATCCCTCCCCCCCCCTCCGAGTCCCGGCCTTCTTCCTTTCCCTTTTTTTTTTTCCCCCCTCCTACCAAGAGACGGGACCACCTCTTTTTTTTTCTTTTCCTTGGGGCAATCTCCCCAGGAAGAGATCGGAAACTTGTTCCTTTCCCCCCGGGGTTTTTTCTGTCGCGACGTCGGAGCCGTACGCCAACCCCACCTTTTTTTTTTCCCCCCACTCGCCCGATGCCTCCTTCTCTTCCCCCTTCTGGAAAAAAGGACCTTCCCGTCCCGCGAGTGGCCTTCCCTTTTTCCTAGTCCCCCTCCTTTTTTTCCCCAAAAAGGAAAAGAAAGGTTTTTCTTCCTTTTTTTCTTTCCCCTAGGGGAAAAAGGCCAGGTGTCACTTCCCCTTCGATCAATCCTTTTTTCTTCCCTTTAGAGAAACCCCCTTCCCTTCTTCTTTCCCTTTAGGGGGGCAATCGAGGGCCCTTCCCCTTCCCCCTTTTTTCTTTAGAAAAGGTAAACCTCCTCCTTTTTTTTTTCCCGTCGCAAAGCGGATTCATGGAATACCCCTTTTCCCCCCCCGGCTTGATCTCCCCCCCCCCCCCTTTTCTTCCCCCTGAAAAGGGAACAGAGACCGTTGTGCCCCCCCTTTTTTCTTCCCAGGGACGGCACGATCCCTGTTTTCCCCCCGGCCCGCTTTTCTTCCCTTTTTCCCTCCGCCGTTGCAGAGCCACCGGCCCCTTTTTTTCCACACAACCGATGCACCCCCGGGGCGCCCTCCCCTTCCTTTGCCCCCCCTTTTTTTTTTTCCCCATGAACGACAACCCTCTCCCTTTCTCCTCCCCGTCAACGGGCACGTCGCAAGAAGTGGATCGTCCCGTCGCCGCCCCCCCCCCCCCCGGTGTTCCTTTCTTTTTTTTTTTCCCCCTGGCACCGCAAGGTAGGCTTCTCTTTTTTTTTTTCGGAGCATGCAAACCGTTGCTAGTCGCCCTTTTTTCTGCAGTTTCCCTTTTTTTTCTTTTTTTCTTCCGAGAAGGAGGAGGGGTTTTCTTCCCTCTTTTTCCCTAGAAGAAAAACGAGGAACCGGTTCCCCCTTCCCTTTTTTTTTCTGGCTCCCCCATTTCTTTTTTCCCCAAGAGCACCCTCCTTCCCCTCTCATAAGGATTTTAATGATGCTCGCCCTCTTTCTTTCCTTATTTCTCCCTTTTTTCCCTTTTCGAAGAAAAAAGAGATTTGATCCCTTTCTGGAGGTAGTAGGAATCTCCCCCCCTTCAGGCTGCCCTCCCTCAACCATCCCCCGAGTCGAAGCTTTCCCCCTCCCGACGTCCCCCTTTTCCTTTTTTTTTTTTTTGGCCCCCCCGAAGTCTGTTCTTGTCTTTTCCCCCCCCCCTTCCCCTTGACCAACAACAGGAACAGTCCCCGTGCTTTCTCCTCTCTTCAGCGACGGTCCAAACGGGTCCGGCGTCCCTTCCCTTTTTCGGGTTTCTCTTCCTTTTTTTTTTTTCGGCAGAAGGACTGGCTCCTGCCCCCCTCCCCCAGGTGGGCCGGATCACGTCTCCTTTCGGGGTCGTTTTTCCTTTCTGGGTAGGACGAAGCACATTTTTTTCCCCCCTTTCACGACAAGAGGAAGCCGGACACTCTTTCAGCGGAGTCTTCCCCTCTCTCCCCTTTAGGTAGTAACGGGAAAAGCCTTCGCTCTTTTTTCTTCCTTTTTATGGTGATTAAGAGGAAAGATCTGCTGCTTTCTCCAAGGGTACTTTCCCTCTTTTTTTCCCTGATAATGAAGAAGTTAGCACGTCCCCTCCTTTACTCTTTTCCCCCCCCCCCTGCGCCGCTAATAAAACCGCCAACTGCGGCTCCCCCCCTTTCCCCGAGTCCCCTCTCCTTTTTTCCCTCCCCTCCCCCCTCTATGAAAGGGTAGTTCGGCTGGCTCTCCTTTCTCCCCTCCGGTGAAGAGCGGCGATCTGTCCTCTCCTTTCGTTTTTTTTTTTTTCTGATTTCCTTCTTTTTTCCTTTTTCCTCCCGCAGGAAAGGATATCAGCTCCTTTTAAAGGAACCGTTTCCAGGTCTCCTTGGTTGTTTTCCTTGCCAGAAGAGATTTTTTTTTTTTTTTTTTGCTCAGCCTCTTTTTGAATAGAGTAGAGAGGGACGTCCCTTCGATTTTTTTTCCCTTCTGTGTTTGGGAGACGGACCCTTCCCTTCCCCTTCGAGAAGGTTTTTCCCCTTTTTTTCTCCCTGCAGCGAATTTGGCCATCTTCTTTTTTTTCCCCCCTTCTTTTCTTCCCCGATTGCGCGCTCTTTCCTTTTTTTTTTTTCCCCCCCTTTCCGGAGCATCGGCCTCCCGCGTCGCCGCTGCCTTTTGGTCTTTTTTTTTTTTAAAGCCGCAGTCTTTCCTTTACTTCTCCCTAAAGGTTACTTTTCTTCGGCCTGTAGGTTTTCCAAGTGATCGAACCCCCCCCCACCCCCCCCCCCTTTTTTCCGAGACAAGGGAGTACCCGTCCCCCTCCCCGAGGGTTCCCTCCCCTTTTTCCTTGCAGGGAAGAAGAAAAGTTTTCCCTTTTTTTCGAAACAACCGAGTAGGGCCCCCGTGTGTCCTCCCTTTTCCCCTTTTAAGGTTTTTTTTTCCCTCCATTTGTTGTGTATAATCCTCTTCCCTTTTTTTTTCGAATGCTCGTCCCCCGATCCCCCCCCTCCTCCCCACAAGGGGGAGGTAGACGCATTGCTTCCCCCCGTAGAAGGATGGTTTTTCTCCCTTTCCTCGTCGAGGCGACTCACACTCGAATCCCTTTTTTATCCGGGCCCGCTTTTTCCGAGAAAAAGCCCTCGTCCCTTCTCATCCCACTTTTCCTTCCCCCCCTCAATGAAGGGCGTTTTGGTGATAGTGGTTTTCCCCCTTAAGCCCTGTCCCCCCTTTCTTTTCTCCGGTTTTTTTCCTGTAGGCGGGAGGACTCGAACCCGTTTTTCCCCCCGGGGCCCTTTCCATGGAAGGGAGAACCATTCATTCCCTCCCCTTCAGAAAGTAGAACTATCCCTTTTGGAATGTCTCTTCCTTGGGGGGGGATGAAAAAAGTCCTCCGAGTGAGTTGAATGGTCAGGAAGAATATCCTTCCCTTATCCCCCTCCTCCACCAGGTGTGGGGAAGAGAAGTTACCTCTTTTCTTTCCCCCTTTCTCTTTCCCGTTGACGTCGGGTGTTTTTTCGGATGGGCTTCTTTTTTTTTTTTTTTGTGTTTCGTTTCCTTTTTTTGTGGATTTGGTTCCCCAAACTCCCTTCCTTCTTTCCCTGTTGATAGGTTGTTTTGTTCCCCCTTTTTTTCCTGCGAAAAGGGAGTCTTTTTTTCCCCCCCCCTGTCGTGTGAGTTAAAGAGGCGGGTGATCCCCCCTCTTTTTTCCCCCCTCCCTTTTCCCCCGGTATAGGGTGTTTTTTCCCCTTTTTTTCTCCCCCCAGAATGATGGATGTGGATTTCAGGGCCCTTAGCATGTTTCCCCCTTTTCCTTTCCCTAGCTTCTTTTTCCTTTTTTTTTTCCCCTTTTTCGAGTAGTAGGTGACCTTTCCCCCCCAATTGCTTTTTTCCCCCTCGATGGACCCTGAGATATTTTCCCCCCCCCTCGGCACTGGCCCTCCACGCACTTTCTGTTTTTTTTCCTCTCCAAAGACGAAAGCCTTCCTCCCCTCCTCCCTTTTTTCTCTACACATGGCCGGTGCCTTTCTTTTCCTTCCTCCGCCGCTTTTTGGGCCCTTTCTTTTTTTTCCCTGCAAACGTGCAGTCGGTTGGAGGATTTTCGAATATTTTTTTTTTTTTTCCCCCTCCCGGACAGAACTGGGTCGTCTTTCTTGGGAAGGAAGGGTGCGACTGGATTTTCATGCTCCCTTTTCCTCGGTTTTTTTTTTTTCTACGGCACAGGGAAGGATCTTTCTTTTTTTTTCTCCCCCCTTCCACGGTCAAGTTAGATTTTCTCTTTTCTTTTTCTTTCCCGGGAGGATCTCCTTTCCCCGGCTTTTTCTTTTTTTTTTTTTTTGCAAAGGGAGTACGGCTCTGCTCCCTTTTTCTTTTTCTGGAAGTTGCCCCCAGGGCCGTAGGTTGGGTCTCCTTTCTCTTTTACCCTCCTTTTTTTTTCTTCTTTCCGAATCACCTACGGATGGGGCCCCTTCCTCCCCCCCTTTCTTTTCCCTGCCAGCGGCCGTACGACTGTCTCCTCCCCCCTTTCCCAGCTTTCTTCCTTTTCTCTTTTTCCTTTTTTTTTCTCCCCCGAAGAGATCGAACTGGTCCCTGTTTCCTTTTTTTTTTTTTCCTTTCTGCGGAGACTCCCCCTTTCCCCCCCCCCCCCCCCTATCACATAGAAGATATCGTCTTCCCCCCTTTCCCCCTTTTCCCCTTACTCGAAACAAAGGTCTGTAACGCTCCTTTCTCTTCCGGACGTTTCCCCCCCCCCCCCCTCCTCTTCCCTCCCCCCCGACACGAAAGGGGTAGTCGTTCCTCCCTCTTCCCTTTTCCCCCCGGCCAGGGGGAGATGGACTTCGGTACTTTTCTTTCCTTTGCTGGAGTGGAGATAAAACCCTCCCCTGCCCTTTTTTTTTTTTTTTTTTTTTCCTCGGGGGAATTTCTCTTGCATTTTTTCTTGTTCCCTTTTTTTTCCCTCTCAGGTAAAATTAACTCCTCTTTTTTTCTTTTTTTCCTCCTTTTGGGACGTCCTTTCCCCCCCCCCGAAACCCCTTTCCCCTTCCCAACGGATAATGAGATACCTTCCTCCCCCCTTTTCTCCCCCCCCCCTTCTGAGGGGACCCCATGAAAAGTTTCACCTCCCCGGTTCCCCCCCCCTTTTCCCTTTGAGGGAGGCACTTCTCTTTTTTCTTTTTTTTTTTACGAAACGCCGTCCCCTTCCTTTGCTCCTTTTTTTCGAGTTGGAAAAAACCCCCCTTCCCCGGAAGACCGTTCCCTTTTGGATGAAACCAATTCACCCCCCTTTTTTTTTTTTTCCCCACCAATGAAAGAAAAAAGCCCGACCCCCCTTGACGACCTTTTTTCCCCTTCCCCCCCCCTCGACTAAAACTTCCCCTTTCCCCCTTCCCCTTTTTCTCGTAAAGGAGCGCCACACCCTTTTTTTTGACGTCAACTCCCCCCCCCTTCTCCCCTTCCCTGAAACGTAGGATGAGTATTCCCCCTCTCTTTTTTCTGAATAAAGGTGGCTCGTCGTTTTCTTTTTTGAACTTTTTTGCATTTTTTTTCTTTTCTGTTAGAAGCTCTTTTTTTTCTTGGGCCCTTTTTTTTTACCCCCCCCCCCCTCCCCCCCCCTCTCGAAAAAAGAGACCGTCCTCCCCCTTTTTTTTTTTCCTTTCAGAGGGAGTTAACCGTATGCCCCCCCCTGAATTCCACTTTTTTTCCCCCTTCTTTCCTTCTTCTAGAAGGAGGGAGGTTATAGCTCCCCCTTTTTTTTCCTTTTCTCCCTAAAAGAGAGGAGATCCGTCCTTTTTTCCCTCCCTTCTGAAGGGAACCGGGCTCCCCCTCCTCCCCCCCCCGAGAGCAGAAAAGTTTTGACGAGTCCCCTCCCCTTGAGAGGATAGGTTCTCCTTTTTTTTTCTCTGGGCGCGGAGTCTCCCCCCCCATTTTTTCCCCCCCCCCCCCCCCTCCCAGTACAAGAGGCTCCCTCCTCCTTTTTTTTTTCTCCGCGACGTCAAAACGGGTTTTTTTTCTTCCCCCTGGCATGTTTCTCCCCTGGAAAGAGAAGGAAGGTTCCCTTTTCCCCCCTTTTCCCCCCTTTTTTTCCTTGCAAAGTCAAGTTCCCTTTTTTTTTTCCTGATAACGTTCCTTTTTTCCTTTTTCCTGTCCGATTTACTGGATTTTTTTTTTCCCTCCAATTTTTTTTTTTTCCTTCCCCCTTTTTTCCCGGAAAGGAAGGCTCCTGGCCCCCCCCTTCAAGAGGCGTTTTCCTTTGGCAGACCTTCTTTCGGTAAAGGAAAAGGGATTTTTTTCTTTCTTTCCTTTCTAAAAAATGATCTGGTTTGATCCCTCCCCTTTCCCCTGACTTCCCTCCTAAGGGCTCCCCCTTTCCACGGCCCCTCCCTTCCTCCCCTTTCGGAAAAGAAAATAGGCCTTCCTTTTTCTTTTTTTTTTTCCCTTTTCTCCGAGAATAAAAGGCAACTTTCTTTCAACCTCCCCCTCTTCCGCGGAGGAAGCCCTCCCCCTTTTTCCTTTTTTCCCTGTATTTTAGATGAGCGCCCGGGGTTCCTCCTTTCCTCCGTCTCTCTTTTCCCCCTAAGAAGTTTTTTTGTTGAGTATCTCCCCTTTTTCCTTCTTGTCTTCCCCCTTCCCCTCTTCCGAGAACAAGACCCTTTTTCCCTTTTTTTTTTCCCCCGGCCGACCCGAGACTGCCGTCTTTTCTCCCCCCTGCCTGTGGACCGTGGTTTTTTTTTCCCCCCGGAGGCCGTCTTCACTTTTTTTTTCTTTTTTCTTTGTTCCCCCCGGGCGAACGGCTGCCAGGTTCTTTTTCTCCCTTTGGTGGGCGTGCGTCTTTTTTTTTCCCTTTCCCCGAAACTTTTTTTTTTTTTTTTTCCCCCTGGAAATAACCAGTCTCCCTTTTCTTCTTGGTGTCTCCCTTCTCTCCGTAAGAGGTTTTCCCCCTTTTTCCTCCCCCCAGACAGTTTTTTCCCCCTCCCCTCTTCCTCCGCAACCCCCGGAGAAAGGCTTCCCTTTTTTTCTGGGGGAGAGAAGTCTTTTCGGTGGGAAAGTCGCCAGCTTCCTCTCTGTACGTCTTCTCCAACGTCATCCCACACCCCCCTTCCCCTTCCCTTTTCCATGGGAGGGGAGGAGGATCCCTCCCTTTTTTCTCGGGCCTTGATCCGGACCCCTCCTTTTTTGAAGAGAAAGGATTTCCTTTTTAGGGAAGTAAAGGGAACTTCGATTTTTTTTTCCTTTTCTTTTCCCCAGGCAACCTCTTTTTTTCTCTTTCTACCAGGTGGGAACAGTAGAGGATAATTTTACCCCGAGGAGGGTGCCGTCCTCCCCCCCCTTTGGGACTTGTTTTTTTTTTTCTTTCTCCTTTTAAGAGGACCTTTATTTTCCCTGGCTAGGGGACCGACTCCTCCCGAACCGTTTTCTTTGAAGTCGTTCCCTTTTTTCAGGGGATTAGTTTTCCCTTTCTTTGTTTTTTTTTTTTCTCTTTCCCCCAAAGGAAGGAGATGTTCAGCTTCTTTTTTTTTTCCCCTGGACACTTTCCTCTTTTTCTTCTCCGGCAGATGAGGAGAGTAACTCCCCCCTCCCCTTGAGCACTTTTTTTTTCCCAGGCCTTGAGGAGGTTTCCTCTCTTTTTTTCCTCCCCCTCTTCAGGGAGCCCCTCAAAACACAAGGGCCCCTCCCTTGAAGACCGCCACTGCCTTTTGTTTCTCTTTTTTTGAAAGAAAGAATGAACTTTTTCCTCTTTGGTATATTTTTTGTTTCTTTCCTTTTTCCCCTTTCCTCTACAGGTTTTCCCTCCCCCCCTCAAGACTTCGTCTTCCCCCCCCATCAGTTTTTTTTTTTTTTTCTTCTCCTTCATCCCGTAGAATCTCCCCCTTTTTTTTTTTTTCCCTTTTTCCCCCCCCGATTAAGTTTTTTCCTCTATTCTCCCGGTAAGAAGAAGATCTTTTTCTTTTCCTTTTTCCACAAAAGGGTGTGTTTTTTTTCCCTTTTGGCCCCCCCCCCCTTCTCCCTAAGTGAATTGGACTTAATGGGGAGGGGAGGTTCCCTTCTCTTTCCCTTTTTTTTTCTTTTTCTTTTTCCCTTGTTCTCCTCTCAGTCTCTTCTTTGGGGGTTTTTTCCCCCTCGACTTTGGAATTGTTTTCTTTTTTCCCTCTTCCTCCGGCGTTTTCCTGGGTGGCTGGGGTATCTTTTTTTTTTTCCCCCCCAACTAGAAGAAGGTTTGTGTCCCCCCCTTCCCCCCCTCTTTTTTTCGTGGAAGATTGTTTTGCTCTTCTGGCTTCTCCCCTTCGTTGAAGGACCTTTTTTCCCCTTTTTCCCCCCCTTTCCCCGGGTTATTTTTTTTTTCTCACCTTTTCCTTTTTTCTAAATGATGATGTATTCTTCTTTTCTTTCTTTTTCATGAGACAGTTGGGGGACCTTTTTCTTTTCCCCTTTTTTCTAGTTTGTTTCCCCTTCCTGAGAGTCGTATTTTTCCCTCTTTTTCCCCTCGCGCCAAGCGATTATTTGGCTTCCTTCTTTTCCCCCTGGCCAGAAAACGGGACTTGCTTTTTTTTTTGTTGGGGAGCGCCCACCGGCCCTCTTCCCGAAATCATCCTCCTTATCTCTAGAAAAATGGGAAGGTTTCCCCCCCTTTTTTTTTTTTTTTTCCCCCCCTCCGAAAAGTGAGTGGTTTCCTTTTGCGTCTTCTTCTTTTTTTTCTCTTTTCCTTCCGAATTTAAGGAGATAGGCGGACGCCCCTTTTTCGGGATATTGTTTCCCTTTTCCCCTTTGGCGGAAGGGGAGGGAGGAGATTTCTTTCCTTCCCTCCCCCTCTGGTTTGAGTCTTTTTTTTCTTCTCCTCCCCCGACACCAAAAGTTTCGCGACCTTCCCTCCCCGGAACCCCGTTCCATCTCTTCTTGTGGAGATTGAAAAACTACGGCTTCTTAGATTTCATCCCTTCGCAACCATTTTTTCGTCCCAGGGAGTAAGGAGGCTGTCCTTCCCTCTCTCGATTGGGAGAGGCTGGCTGTTCCCTTCCTTTTACCTATCTCTCTTTTTCATCAATAACTTCCTTTTTTTTTTCTCTTCTCTTTTTCCCAACCTAAGGCTGGGGCCACCCCTTTTTTTTCTTCCCACCCCTCTCGGGCGGCTCTCCCTCTCCCCCTCTCTGCGACAAGATTAGCGCTCCCCCCTTTTTTCCTCGTGGGGAATATAAAACGACTCTCTTTCTTCCCCCGGGTTCCAGCCTCTTTTTTTCCCCCCCCCCCCCCCACGAGAAAATTAGAAGATATCTTCCTCCCCTTTCCCCCCCTGATCCTTTTTTTTTTTCCCTCAGAGAGGGGCCCCGTCTCCTTTCCTTCCCTCCTTTTTCCCCCTTTATAAACGAACGTCCCTTTTTTTGTTTTCCCCTCAAGTCCCCCTTCCAGGGTGGAGATCAACCTTCCTTTCTTTCCTCTGGAATGAGGGGAGTGTCTCCCCCCCAGTCCGGTTTCCTTCTTTTTCATAGAGCAGTTTCCCTTTTCCCCCCTCTCTGTTAGAGAAGGTCACCCTTTTTCTTTCCGGTTTTTTGGCTCCTCTCCTTCGGCAAAGAGATTCATTTCCCCCCCCCCCCCCCCCCCCCCCTTTCTTTTCCATGAGATTTCAATGACTTTCCTTTTTGGTCGACCCTTTTTCCGTTCACAGAGAAAGTTTTTTTTTCCTTTTCTCCCTTTGAGGGGAGTCACCCTTGGTGTTTTCCTTTTAATAAACCCCTCCCCCCCCTTCTCTTTGAGAGCCACCCTTTTTTTTTTTTTTTTGGTCACCCCACCTGAGAACGTCCCCCCCCTTTTTCTCGCTGACCCCCCTTTCCCCCCCCCTGCGTTGATACTTCCCCATCGAAAATGGGACAAGAACATCCCCCTCGTTCAAAGGAAAGTTTCCCTCCACCTACCTTTTTCTTACCTTCCACCCTGGGTGGGTAAGGAATAAGAACACTTTCCTTTTTCCTTCCCTGCAAAGAAAGTAAGCTTCCTCCTCCACGGGCCCCCACTTTTCTTAGTAGAAGGTTTTTTTCTGCCGGAAAAGTTCTTTTTTTTCGTTACCATTCTGATGGGGGAGAGGATCCCCCCTTTCCCCCTTTCTTCCGAAAAAGAGACCCCCATTTTGCAGAGGGAGTTTCCCCTTCTCCCCCCTGGAATGAATTCTTTTTTTTGCCTTCTTCCTTGGGATAGCAGAGGGTTCCCTCCCCCTCCTCTGAAGGAGCCTCCCCTTCTGACCTCTGCGTGGGTAGAGACGTCTCCTTTTTTTTCTTCTAAAGGATAAAATTCCTCCCGATCGCCTTCCCCCCCGCGAAAGCCCCCCTTTTTCCTTTCTCTGGAAGACAGTTTTGGCGAGGAGGACTTCCCCCCCATTGAAAATGAAAAACCCCCTTTCCCTCATTCGACCCTTCTTTTCGCCCTGATCAGGAGACTTCCCCCCCCTTTTTTATTTTCGAGTAATGCATTCCTTTCCCGAAGGCCGGGACGGGCTCCCCCCCCTTTTGCGCGGGAAAAGATAACTTTCCAAGTTTCACGGCCCGCCATACCGAGGGCGCCGTTCTCCTTTTTTTTCCCCTCCCCCCCTCCTGACAAAGCGTCCCCCCCTCTTCTTTTTCCCCCACTTCGGCGACGCGGAGGAAGAGGTTCGTTTTTTCCCTCCTTCCCCCCCTGACGGAGAAGAAGATGAATTTTTTTTCTTTTCCCCCCCCCCTTTTTTTCCCCTGAGGCATTTCGGCAAGTTCCCTCCCTTTCCTCTAACGGAAAATGCCTCCCCTTTTTTCTCCCCCCACCCAACCCTTCTGCTTTCTCCTTTTCTTCGGGGGGGAATTTTTTTATTTTCCTTCCCCCCTTCCCCTGCGGATAAAAGGAAACCGCGTCCCCTTTTCGCAAGCCCCTCCTGTCTTTCGTGATCGGAAGGGAAGGCTGCTTTCCCCCCTTTATTTCCTCTTTTCTCTTCTAGTTGAAGAATAATAAGTGGTTTTTTTTCTTCCCTTCTTAGC
>Ga0179593_1335077_pt1 | contig 17168 bp, 5 predicted proteins | sample CZODoug2_1_08_16_FD_185931 | JGI IMG/M metagenome (GOLD analysis project Ga0179593, IMG submission 185931) | Vadose zone soil fungal communities from Angelo Coast Range Reserve, California, USA - CZODoug2_1_08_16fungal (PacBio error correction) | ecosystem: Environmental > Terrestrial > Soil >... | reverse complement strand
AGTTGTTGTCAGCGTCTTGAGATGTTCCATTTCTCAGACTGATTGGCTGGCCGTCGCCTCTTCATGACTGAGTTCCCTTTCCTTTATCACTGGGTCTCTTCTATAGCGTAAGGCCCCATCAGTACGATTGCTGATGCAGAGTGCCGGTCTTAAGTCCGGGCTTTGATCTTCCTGTATGTTCTCGTTAATCGATTCGAACTTTTGTTGTTGTGTCTTCTTGCGTTACTCTTTAGGGGCACGCCACCTTCGAGGTTCCTCTCTGACTCCTTCCTCATGGTGTTTTGGTTTTTTTGGTCTTTCTGAGAGACCCCCGACCTTCATCGCTTTTTCTCTTGTCGCTTAGGATGCGTTTCTGGACCTTGCTTATAGTCGAGCTTTCATGACGATAACAGCCATTCCTTAGCACCTCCCACAAGCCTGTGAGGTGGCCCTCTTTTTCCTAGACCGGCGGGTGAAGGATAAGTAATCGTCTGTGAACTGATGTTTTTCCTGGATCGGGCATCCATTGACTCTTGAGAAGCGCTCCCGGTGTTCTTCTTAATTTCACACGACCTGATCTGCAGGGGTTTGGTTAAGTTCCCTTTTTTCGATCCTTTTCCGCTCCAGAGGTTTCTGGAAATTCGGAGTCCCTCCTTCCCCTTTTACGTCTCTGGCCCGACGTTAGTGACATGAACCTGAGTTCTCGATGGCATTCTTATTTCCGCGATCGGTCATCGGCGCAGAGCTACCACGCCGATCTTCCACTTTGTCGCTTCCTTAAACCTTTAGGGCGCTGAGTGAGATTAGCTCAAAAAGGGGTGAGAGGTACTTTCATCTTCTGGCTTCAGTCGTCGTCAGGTCCCCCGACTCGCTGATTCGGTGCACTTCTTTGGTCCCTTTGAATTTCCTATAAGAGGCTCACTTTTTCTTGGCGCCTTGAGATTCACTACCTCTTCCCATTAGTGCCTTATGGTTTTTCCTCAAGACCTGGCTTTTGCTTGTACTGTACTTCTGCTCAGCTTTTCCTAAATGCTTTTTCCTGTGGTTCCTGCAGCGTGAGCGTTCCTTTCGATGCCTTCTCCCCAGCATCTGCGGTGATGCGCGACTCTCGTCCGTCGGTTCTGCTTGAGGTTCCCCTCCATAGGATCTGCTTCTCGACCGATCGCCAGGAAAGCGGTCCCCCTCATGACTATTGCCCCTTGTTCCTCCTGGGGTGATTTCTCTTTTTTTTGAGGGGCGTACTCTGCATCGAATTAAGAACATCGACACGCATCCCTATGGCTTTTCTATCGGTTGGACCCCCACGTAGACTAGCCGCGGACAGCTCATTGTCCTTTTCCTTCTCTTTGTTCAACTTTCCCTTTGTCTTTGCTGCGCTGATCCTGAGTTTTAACCGTATGAGCAGGTTTGGAATGAACGGAGGATATTCCCGCAACCTCTTTGCGCTTTAGTGCCAGTCTCTTGGCGCCACGATCATAGTGCCCTCTCAGGCGATCGCATCTCTTTATTTATGGCCGGCCTGTTTCCGAAGCGGGCTCGGGCCCGTCTCGATGTTTGTAGCCCCTTTTTTACGAATTCAATGAGACCAGATGCCTTTGTGCGCTTGGTCGATTGAGACGAGCACGCAGATGTTTTCGTCACTTTGTCCGACCTGACCCACATTCTGTGAAGCCATGTTAACGGCTGTGTGCTGCGTTGAATTTTTTAGTCTCCTTTTTACGCGTAACCTGAGCAATTTTTCTTTCATTCTGTTGGTGTTCGCGTGACCTTGCTTTTTTTCCTCGACGTTCCTGTGATGACCGAGGACCTTCTCCCGACAGTCTGACCTTCTCCCCGACTTATCGTGAATTCTTTTTTTCGCGTTCGCCAAGTCCCCCTCGAAACCGTCTTAGGCCTGTTCTCTCTCCCGACTAGCGCTTTTACTTTCCAAGCTCGAATCTACACGCAGCTCGCTCTCGCGGCTGAGTGGCTCTCGCTCTAGATGTCTTCTACTCCGCTGTTGAACCACACTGAAGATTCCCTCGAGCTTCGAAGTATGTTCCGTGTTTGGACTTGAGCGTTTTTCCGCGCCCTACCTTTTCCTTTACAACAAGCTCCTTACTAGTTACTCTTCGCACGTGTGATTCCCGTGCTGGCGCGTCGTACGGGATCTCACTAATGGGCGGGTAAGACTTGCACCGACGCTTCGCGCCTCTTTTTGGGCTGACTCGGTCTCGTTCTATGGCGCGCTTGCGGCTAAGGCCTTCCCTATTGACCCGTCGACGAGCATTCCTTTGCCGCAGAGTTTTTTTGCGGCCTTCTGTCCGTCTGATATCATTCGCGAAATTGTCAGCTACCCTTGAGAGCTTCAGAAGTGATTTTTTTATTGGACCTGAACTACTGTACTTTCTCGTTATCCCTTTCTTTTGTTGGAGAGAGATAGGCTACCTGGACTGAGTGTCTGCGTGCTCCCCTTCTAAGACTCTCCTCACGGTTAACAGCACCTTCTTTAGGGTGGGGATTTACAGAATTTTCTTTCTTGATTTTTCACGAGTATCTTTGCCCCCTCCCAAGCTTCTTTCTACGAATCAGGTTTGGGGTTTTGTGAAAGTTTCTTATGCGCCGAGAGCTCGCAATCCTCTAAAGAATTTCTTCCCTCTGCGCCCACATCGACGCTTCTTTTGCCAAGTTCCTTTTTAGATTGACTGGGACGCCTGCCTCGTTTTCCCTTGACTCATTCTTTCACTGTAAGCGATGTCGTCACGCTTTTTCCTCTGGGTGAGACGTTGACTACTTAGGTTTCATCTACAGTTTTTCCCTGCCCACTGGTGAACGCGAATCCTTCCTTTCTTCCTGAGACTCATATTTGAACAATCGTTTACGCGCAGGCTCAGACCGTTTCGAATCTAATCGTTTCAGCATGTTCTTCCCGTAGCTTTGTGATATTAGTGATCGGTCGGCTTCGTCTTCGGTTCTTAATATGCCCACGCACGATCCCGATCGCCTGTTAGATGAGACTTGCGCGCCCTAGCTTGCGATCCCTCTCCTTGGCTTTTGCGTTGAGTCCCGACTCTGATCATTATCTTTCTCTCCTAATCTTCGCGGTGTTCGCTCCATCCCGACCCAGCAGATCGAAAACCGATTGCGACCGTTTCTACTCAGTCTCCGTTTTTCTCCCGCCAGAACGTGGTTCTCTCCGTTTTCTGTCTTCTACCTTTAGCGCGACGCCCTAGCGCGTTCTGCGGAGGAGCGACTAATTTCCTCCTGCGGTCTCCTTGTTATAGCCTAGGAAGGGCGTTTACCCTGATCGGAGCGCCTTCCTAGCAATTTTTGCCACTGGTCGTCGCCATGCGCAGAGCATGCCTCACACGATCGCTTGAATCTTCTAACATTGGGGCTTCTTTCCATATCGAGAGAACTTGACGAAGCGCAGATTTGGTGATAGAGATGGTTCCCGTTCAAGGCAACCAGAACGATATAAGTGATATATGCTCGGTTCCTTTTTGATCCCCTTTTGATACGAGTCGTTCCCTGCGTCAACGAGAGCAAGGGTTTTTCTCGAGCGACCACACCCTAGACCGCCGGCGCTCCTTCGCAATTTTCGTCCCGCGAAACTCGTTTCACGCCTCCCATCCTCGAGGTCTCTCTCCGTTTTCACCAAGTGATGAGTCAAAGCTTAGTCCTTCCCCTCAATTTTTCAAGAACGACACATAGATACTTCTGATTTTAGAGGAGTGACAGAACAGAGAACTTTTGATCGGGGTGGAGAGACCAGCCCCTATCAGATTGGGTCGTAGAACTCTTAATGCTGCGGTTAAACTCCCCAACGCCATGTAGAGAAGGGACCTGAGTTTTGCCAGGTCAATCTGGGACCTGCCCCTCTTGGTCTCCCACAGAAATCTTTCTGACTTAGCTTTTCAGGAATGCTTCAGGTTCTACCAGAAGTCTGACGATAATATGGTCTAGGGACTCCCGAGTACGAACAGAGACTAGGTCTTTGAGTAGGACTACCCTTTTAGCGACCGTATCACCGGTTATTAACAATTTTTTTCATTAACATGAAGGATATTTTCCGCGATGGACGACCCTGTGCACGAAGATTACTAGGAGTGCACGAGATTTATTAGGCGGATTCTAGACTTCTTAGAGGTTTGGAATTGAAATAGGAGAGAATATTTTTGGTCCAATGCAAAGTAGCTACCTTTGATTGCTGACGGGCGTCGCTTTTGACCCGAGATTCTAATCTGACGAGCGACATGCTTTTCTGCCACCAGCCCCATATGTCTCCCCCCAGTATTCCATTTTCAGCGCGGGCACCTGATGGATGCTGCGATTCAAAGAGGCTTTGCCGGTTGAGGCTGACCGTCGAGGCTCGAGGTCCTAGGTGCTCCAGCGCCTTGTGGGCGGTTTTTCCGAGCCCCTTTTTTTACACTCGTGAGAAAGCTCGAGGGTCAGTCGGAGCATTTGATCTTTTCTTTCCCATGGGGGTTGAGTTTCGCGCGTCGCAGCTTTAGGCACCTGAAGCATGTCTTCCGGATCGAGGACCGAATGACCCTCTTGTGCGTGCCCTCCCCGAATCATTTTCTCCCCTGCACGCTACTATTTTCGTCGAATACGACATCTTGCCCGACGCATTTGCTTCACTTGACATAATGGCTCAGATACATTCTCCCTTGACCTTATATGAGTGTGGTACTTACGGACTTACGATTCCTCGATGAGCTACGACTTCCCAGAGACTTCGGGAGGCTCACATAGTAATAGGCTATCAGGTTATGTTTTGCACTCAGTAGATAGACCCCACTCCCTTCAATAGCTTAGTTTGCTTCGGTGGTATTTGCTATGCCTTCATGAGTGAAACGATTAGCTGAATCCGTGTTGTTAGTGGCTCCGTTTGACAGCCATCTTCATGAGATCTGGTCCAGCGTCGGTCCCCCGAGGAGATCGATCTTAGCCTTAGGGAACATCGCTAGTAGGGATGAAGTTCGAGTCGCTGTATTTTCGACGCACCATTGGCGTCCCTTCGTCTGTAGTTCCTTCGCGAAGGCGAAGTGGGTATCGTTATCCGTGAGTCGCGCTGTTTATTTTCTCAACGAGGCCACTCTTGTAACCGCTCTCCTGGTAATTTAAATTCGCGATTCCAGACATGAGTTTCCTGTTCAGCTGAGAATATGATAACCTTTTTCCCTGCAGACATCCGTGACAGAATGGTGTTTCGTGCGGGGCAAAGTGTCCCTTCGTTTTTTCTCACTTACATCTCTCTTAGTGAGCTAAGTTTCCGTTCCGCCAAGATAAATGCCCTTGGGTGCCTTAGATTTTCCTCTATTTTTACTCCTCTTTTGTGCATTCGCAGCTCTTGGCCAGCTAGCCCCTCCTGAAGTCCTTTCGTTGCTGCACGGGTGCATTTTGACTTTTCGTCCCTCACCCGCGAGTCCGTTCTGTTGGTTTATACGCCTATTGCGCTTCATTTCATCCGTTGATCCGTGGCAGACAGAGCTCGGTCCGTTCCGGCATCCTTCGTAATGTTTATCCCGCGGTAGTGACGATGAGCCCCCCTTTCCTTTATATTTTTTTGCCAGTATGTCTTCGCCCGAGTCGGAACACGCCGAGAGCAAACTAGCGGGCCAGTCAATGTCATTGAGCTGGCGCCCTTCTCTTGCTTTTCCCGAAACTGTGGACGCGGATATCGGACGAGATTTCTATGACCGAGATTGGGTCGTTCGCGTTCTCCAGCCACGAACTCGATTTTTCTCGGTTTTTTTGGATGGCGAATTTCCTCCCGTTGATCACGTTTCTGGGTTCTGTGCCGGAAGAAGACCTTCGCACCCCAGCTAGATGTCTGCGTGGGGACGTGTTTTTTTTGTCATGTCCCTGTATCCTTATCTTTTTTTTTTTTGTCCTATGGACAGACCGTGTGGGATCTTTGGCGTCGGCCGGCGCGAGTTCTTAGCCCGACACAAACCGGTCGCAGCCCGACTGGTTGCTGCCTCGGAAAGCGGATCACGACTACTAAGGGGCTTTTAATGTTATTTCCGCCCTTCCTCCCCATTCCTGGCTCTTCGCGGTAACGGCGTTTTATCGCTTTTCACTAGGATTCCTCGTTCTCTTTCTCGGACTTCTCAGGAACACGTGATTTGATTTTGCCTTGCCGCTGCCGGGGTCATGTAGAGCAGTTCCATCGCCTCCTCACGATGCCTCTTTTCCCTGCTCGTTCATCGCCTTGCTACCGCTGGCCCAGACGCACGCGATGATCCCGGCGGACTTGCAGATGATCACATCACTTTTTCGTTTTCCCGAACTGGCGATCCTTTCCGCGACCTGCCATTTTTGAGACTCTTTTTCTTCGTGGCTTAGGCGTACCTTTTGCCTCCCATCTGTTGCCCTCAGAGAGCGCTCTGTTCTTTTTTCTTGCCGTGGACCTTTCTCGTGTGAGCGTAGCGTGTTCTTCAGACTCGAGTTAGTTCGTCCTTCAATGAGAGCGAACCGAGATTTTTTGGGGCTTGTTGAGCTCTTCCCTTTGACCCCTCCTCTAGTCGCGGTTTAAATAATTCACTTCCCACCCCCCAGTTCCCTGGCTGTCTTTTGGTGAGGAAGCCAGTGTTTTTCCCCCCTTGCATTCCTTCTACATCTGCTTGCCGGTTTGTGCTCATCCAGTTGTTTGAAGGAGAGACGTTCCCCACTCCCGACGCGCCGACAGGCTCACATTAGGAGCTCACTGATTTTTATTCGTTGTTTACATACCTCCTGTAGGCTTTATCGCCTCTCCTCAGAAGGCTAGCCACCTCCAACGAGCTTTCCCTTAACTTCCTCGGATACACTTCCTTTGTGTTTTTATCTCTGGACTCTGGCAACCGACAATGAGAATTTGCCCCCCTAATTCTCACTTAAGAGTCTTCTTTCTTCGTTCTCACCAATTCAAGTTAGACTTTCGTGAGCGAGCTTCTCTTCTCGTTGGAGCTGTTTGCGACCTTTCGTAGACTTGTCTTTTCTTATATACCAGCTTCTGGATCCCTTTTTGGTGTGAGGCGCTCTATCCACGGCTCAGCTTCTGCGCGTGGCACGCTATTGCACCTCGTTCTTAAGTTGCTGGCTTTTCCCCGCTGGCTTTTATTTTCTCGTCGCGCTTTGGTTAACCGACGACCCTCTTTTGGTTATGCGTTTCAAGTCTCTTGATCTGCAGCAGGAGCCTTTGCACTTCCGATCCATCTTGTCAGGTTGCCGGTTTTTTTCCTTTGCTCGATGAGTGATTTGATGGGCCCCTTCTGCATTCCTTTCAGCCCTCCTGGTACTTATCTCTCCGTCTTTGGATCTCGGTACCATTTGTTTTCAAACACACTTTGTCATCTTTTTTCGAGCGCGACCCTTTCACTTAACTGGGTTTGATCCCCGGGACTCTAATTTCTGTAATGGAAGCATCATTTGCTTCGCCATGGTGTTGCCAGGAGGGCTTCGGTTGTACCGGCCTCCCTGCCGAGTCATCCCCATGTAAAAGCCCGCCGTACTCTAATCTAGGCTGCCCACGTGTCTCCCCAGGTTGACCTTAAGCCATGATTGGACTGGCTCGCTTCCCGGACTCCCTCGCAGCCGTGCCTTGCGACGTCGGCATGATTTCCGGGCTTTGCGATGAGCAAAACATTGCAAGAGCGGAAAAGTCCCATGACCTAACGACCGCGCATTGTTTCGACGACGTTCTGAATATTTTTCCCTTTTGGAGACGCTTCGACGATCGGCTTCTTATCCGAGTATCCTGATAATATTGGTTTTCCGGCCGCCGCGAGGGACCCTCTGATAGTTCCCCTTCTGCTATTTCGATCGTTATCCTCTTCCCGAGACGTACCGGAGAGGACGCTCTCTTTTCTCTTTTGAGATAGATTTTGCGCCGTTTAGCGTTCTCTGTTTTTTTACTCTTCGTCCTCGCCTGCTGTCGTTTTTTGCCCAAGCCGCACCCAGCAATTTTCTCCCGGACCCCGATTGGCGCAGGGGACGCCCTCGGCTTTTAGCCAGCCGTCGATGGCCATTGTTCCTTGGCCTGAGGGTGAAGCATATTCTAGGCGCTCGGGTTCTCGGCGGACCCCAGCTGAAGCTATCGGATCGGCGGGTCCATTGCCCCCAAGACATTCTAGCGAGACGTCTACCTCTTCTACTCTCCGTTCAGTATGCCGGCCGGCCTCCCTCTCCTGAAGTCATCGTATGGAAGCGGGCCACAGAGCACTCTACCTTTGCCGACCTAAGCTAGCGCCCATGTGCTGGTGATAAGGATTGGAACTTTCCTTCCCCCAAACAGGTTTCGTGATATAGTGTCATTATCCTTTAGTGCGCTCTCGGTGTAATTACACATGGGCTTTTTGTCCTGCTGCTCGTGATCAGCCTTCTCGCGACCCCTCGCAGATGCGTACGCGCGTACGGAGTCTCTTTTTAGCTCCAACCGTTAGTCGAAGACGTCGTCCAAGGACCCCTTCTGAGTGAATCGGCGGCATCCCCGCTCCCCAAGCCCCCTTTATCATCGATACTTGTGAGACGTCGCTTGTGACGCTTTCCTCCAGGCTAGGCTTCCTTTTTTGTAGCGACTTCCATAGAGGGTCTCTGTCCCCCGTCTCCGCCTCCCGTCAACAATTCAGAGGCGCAACGGGTTTCACTTAGTGACACCTCCCTCACCTTTCCATGTGCTTTTCTCGCAGCGATAGTGCGAATCTCGCCCGCATCCACCCAGGGATTCGCTTCGGTCAAATGCGGGCCCCGAGGCGCCGAGCTCCGCTCTTGTCGGCGTGCGGACCTTACAACGCTCGCGAGATCGTACCTGCCGATAGCTTTGCGTTATTCGGATACTTGCCTCCCGTTTGTGATGGTTCCTCCTTTACGTACGCTTGATCTGGCGTCCGGCTGCCTCATCGCTGCGATCGGCTACGCGATGCAAGTTTTGCTGCTGGTCGGCATACTCAGTCTTGAGAGCAGGACGTCCTTAGTAGACGCCTGGAGATCTTCGTTGATTTCAACGAGACAGATCTTTTTTGCTGTCGACGTACTTGTTGTCAATTCTCCCCCCGTCCGTTGCCGCCCTTTCGCGCGTCACGCGTGTACCTACGTTTCGGATTCAAGCCTTGCCGCAAAGTAGCGAGGCGTTCCCTCGCTTTCTGCTCTCGGGCGAGCAATACAGCGGGGTGTTTGCTTAGACGGGTCGTGCCTCAAGGTTTCTTAATTAAGCGCGTCACAGGGTTTAAACTTTTCAAGACTTTTTTCATACTTTTTCTCGCGATTCTTTAAGGGTCTTGAGATGACCGTCCTAAGATGTGCAATCTGAGAGATGTTGCTGATTACCCACCTGTTCTGCGTTTGAAGCTGCATGCTTCCCTCAGCCACAAAGCCCTTTAGTTGATACGTCTTTCAGAATCACATCTCCCCACTTTTCCTGATAGAGCTGCTTACTTGATCGTGTCTTTGAGCATTCCATCCTTTGTTATTCTTTTCAAGCCGGTCTAGCCTTATCGGGATCGATCTCCTAGCCGGGCCAAGCCCCTCTTTGCGAGTTTCTTACTAGCGGTATGACGCACCTTTGCACCCCGAGAAAACTATACCATATCTTCTTCCCCTGTTGTTGTTGCGATCTAGTTGGGGGAAGTAGCTGTTTCTTTTCCTCTTTCTCCACTTATTGCATCCGTATTACTTGTTTTTTGCCCGACACCTGTGGCGCTTTATTTTCTTCCTAGGCTCGACCTATTCAATTCAATCGGAACTTCCCCTTTCTAACCTGCGGAGCTTGTCGCTGTCCTGCTCATTTTACTAGATAGTAGAATAGGTGGACTGTAGTTTTTCCTACCCCTGCGAACTGTCTTTTTGCTTGGTAGAGAGGGTCCAGCCCGCTATAGAATTGCCCCTTATTCCGACTGCTTTATGTTTCCTCGTGTTGCCACTCTTCGTTCATTCATCTTTTCATCCCTTTAGGAGACGCGAGTGTCTTTTTTTTTCTTTCCCCGGGACCTTGTCCGCTAGTCGAGCTGTCACCTTCTTTCCCGAGAGGTTATGGTCCCCCCGCCCCTCCACGCCTGTGGGTGCTTTGCCTTGAGCATAGGGTTCGCCATCATAGTGTGACGACTGGCCCCCGGCTCCGCGTCGCATCCTTAATTACTTTCCCGTGAACGCTGGGGGGCAGAGTGCCGATTTCAAAGCGAAGATGCCTTGGTGTGTTCGTGTTTTGACACTCTGCGTTTTGTTTCCCGTTTCCGGAGTTGCAGACTCAGGCCGTAAGCGCTGTATGGTCTAGAGAGTGACCTTGCATAGCTATGGTCATTCCTCTTTCCCCGCTCTGAATTACCCCTCTTCGCGCGCTTGAGATTCAGAGCAGCTAGACTGGAAGTCTGCTCGCGCTGAATCCTGACAAAAGTGTTGCCATTGGCTCCTATCAGAGAGTTGTTTTTTTTCGCTGCTGACGACAGAACTAGCTGGTTTAGGAGGTATTTTAGCTGGGCAGCCTTTTTCCTCTTGTTGAGGCGGTCTCGGCCCCACCCTGACACGATTCATGCTCTTTTGCGGGCGTACCTGTGCTGTTCCAATGAGATCGCCTTTTGGTACCCCGTATTGGAATTGGTGACTAAAGCGAGCTTCCCGGGCTTCCCTAGATCCGCGCTTCTGGTTGCCGCCGCAAACCCTGTGACGGTATTTATGCTTCCCAGCGTTTCCTCTCCAATTGCTACCCGGCTTGGCCTACCTTGGTACTCGTTTCCCCTTTGTTGGAATTGTCTCTGGTGCACTCTTGGTCGTGGCCTGATGTTGCGTCGGTAGCGGCTTCTTCCCCTCTCCTCTCTTATTTTCGCACCACCACACCCAGACCACTACTTGGCTTTCTCGCGAGGCGTGCTGTTTTCCGCGATATTGCCCGCCGCGTAAAGCAGCTCCTGATTTTCTACGCACGGGATTCTTTGCCTTCCTTTCTGAGGGGATTGTTAGCAGATGATCTCTGGTTCTTGGCCATAACAGGCGGCCTGTTTGTACCGCACAAGCCTGGCAGGATTCTGTTCGACCGAGGGGAGCTACGTCTCCTCCAAGTATTCGTCAGCGCTACATTTTGATGGAGGCCTTGTTCCACTTGCCCGAATGCGTCTTGGGTTCTCTTTTGCTTGCCTATTAGATCGAAGCCAATAACTCCCAAACCTATCGCTTTTTCCTCTTTTATGAGAGAGCCAGCGAGAGAAAGACCGATGTTCGGCCTCTTGTTCCATCGAATGACCAACATAATCAAGCTCTTCGTTCTCTATAGACGCGTCCCGCCGTCCTTCTCCCCCCTTATGTGACTTTGGTTGCCGCGTTGTCTACCCTGTCGTCAATAGCTCTTCGAGTTGAAGCTCGAGCATCCCCTCAAGAATGATTTCACAGCAGGAGTTGAACGCAAGGGCGCACTTGCTTCGAAACTCTATCTGGCGTGAGCGTCGCATTTTTCCCTTACCGGATCTTATATGCTTCCCATTTTCTGATGGCTGCCAGCGTGACAATGTCCTAAAGCCTGAGTCGAACGCGTCGAGACGATTTAAATGAATTTATCATGTTCTCTTTCACGAGTCCCGCGTTTTCTTTTCTCACTTGGGAGCGGTGTCCGCTTGCGGTGGGTACCCCGTCAAGTGGACGATTGCCTTCCCGAGTATTTTGAGGTCTTTTTGACGATCGCGTCACGGGTCGAATGCAACTGTTTTCCCCTTCCAGATTTTTTCAGGACTCTCGCTTGTTGAGGGCCTTACTGTAGTTTATGTGGCAGCAGGCTCGAGAAGTTTAACTGACCCCAATGATCTTTTTTCTTTTGCCGCAGGACTACTCGTGCACCTTTTTGAGTACTTTTTTCTCCTCCAGACGCGAGGACAGGGGCTATGCCAGCTCCCTTCTAGAGTGGTTAAAAATGCCTTTCAGTTCTTTTTCCTGGTAATTCTCTCTTTTTCTCTGTTTCTGAGAGGGGTTGAGCATTCATGTTCCTTTAAATCAAGAGTTGCCCATCGATACTGAGCCCGAAATAGCGTCGCTTTATTTTAACCCCCTTCGAGGAAGTTTATGCGCACAGCGAGCTTACTGACGATCAGGTTCCCTTTTTGGGCGATTGGACCAGGTCTCCAACAGCTTACCTGAGATTCCTCGTTAACCGTCGCGCCGTAGCCTGTCACGTTCGAGTAGTGCCCAAGCGCGTCCCGCTGCCTCGTCTGGTTTTCCCGCTCACCCCCCCTTGCCTTTTTTTTTCCCTTCCCGCGAGGTTAGTGGGTTAGAGGTGCCGTGCCTTTTCCCAAGGAGCGGTTACACCGCGTAAGTCCCACGCTGGAGGTCGTCCAGCCACAATAATTTAATACTTCATTTTTTTAATAGTCTCTCTTCTTTTTTATAGATTTTTTCTCAGACCTGTTATAGGGAAGCCGCCGTTTCTTTTCACTTCACTCTTCCCCGGGAGGCGATGTCTAGCCCTTAGATCCTTTCTAGTCGTCGTGCGTTTTAGAGGAAAATGGCGCCGTTTGAGTCGGTCTTGTCGTTCTTGATCTGCGTTGTGAGCTTCGCGCTCTGCTGAATCCTTCTCGCCGTCCCAGGACGTATTTCCCCGAGCGTGTTCCAACGCTCCTCAAGGTTGGTGTACATTGGTCGAAGACCCGTACCGACCATGGGAGCTGGTTCCTTCCCGTTGGCTTTCCCGCAGCGAAGGAAACGTTCTTTTTGCAGGCAATGGGTGGTAGGTCGTGTCTCTTTTACGACCAGGTTTTTTTCCGTCGAGCCGTTCGGGGACAGCCTGACAGAGGTCGGCGGTCCCCTCCTTCTTGTTCGAGACTGACTACTGCTACAACCTGACGGTCCCCTTGCTACGTGGGGGGGTGGGTGGGTGGGCTCTGTTTGCAGGTTTGCTTTTTTTCTGCGTTTCTTCGGCGTATAACTTCCCCTGGCCATAAGTTCGCCTGCTCGCTTCTGAAGCCTGAACTCGACGATGTTGGCGTTCGCGTCCTTTTTCCGCCGTTCATGGAAAAGAAACTGATCACTTTGTGACTTATCCCAACTTTCCCTGCTTATTGCCAGAGCGCTGCGTCTCTACTTCACTCTGATTTGCGGTTAGATTATGCTGTCCCTCGCCCGCCGGCCGACGTAGAGGTTTTCCTTATGAACGCTGATGCTGAGCATTCCTGCCGCTTTGCGATTTTCTGCCACTGACTTGCGAATTTATCGCTCCTCGAAAGTGTCTTTCGCAGCGCAATCGTAGGTGACCTTGAGGACGCGGGCACGAGCCTTTGCCCGGGTTGTCCGCGCGCAACTTTTCTGCGGGCTCAGTATCCGGCGATCCAAAAGATATTCCAGACGTTTACTGTTGCTCACAGGTCTTGACCCCCCATTTTTCTTTCGCCTTCAAGAAATGTAGGAGAGTCCCCGAATTTTTACGTCCGCCATCGACGTCGTCCGTTTTTTGACTGGCTTTAAGCCGATTGCCCCGCCGAGTGCGACGAGATCGGTTCTTCTCTCTCGGCCATATGCGGACTTCCACCAAGTCCTTTTTGTATCGAATCCGGAGTGCGTCCGTTTTGCGTCTTCCGTCCGCTAGAGATTTAGAGCGCACTTTAAGTCCCGATTGGCAATCGATTGGCTTTTTTTTCGTGATCGCGATTCATCTTCGTTTCTTCCCTAGCGCGATCAGTTTTTCATGCTCCTTGTTGCGGTCACTACGAGGAGTACGTCTCTTGATTTTTGTCGCTGCACCGGCGTGTTACATGATGTCCCTGTCATGTCTGAAACAGACCCCCGCTTGTTACAGGCCTACAAATTCCGCTGCCCCCTTTTTCTCTCTTCTTGCATGATATTTTTGTTCTCGGGCCAGAGCAGTTCGCACAGACGCTGAGGCTTAACGATGCTTTCCGAGGCACGCCAGGTCGTGAGCTTCTCTGGCTCGACGTCGTGAACGTGGACTTCCGATTTAGCCCACCTAACCCTAGCCGTCCTACTCCGCGTGCGTTCAACTGGAGAAGTCCTGCGCTTTTATTGTCGCATATGTTTCCTGCCGCAGTTCGAGTGAGACGGTTTTTGAACTGGTCTCCCTTTGTATATGCCACTGAACTAAGCGATACGTCCTACTCCAGTTCTATTGTGTGACCTTCTCTCCCCGATGGCCAATCTTTTTCTGTTGCTTCTTTGAAAGGTTTCAGCGACAGGCCTGGCTAGGAAATGCTGGTGACGCTGCCCGGTGATCGTTCATATTCTATGAGAAGACCTCGTCCAGCGACTGACGCTTTTCTCGCAGCGGTCAGGCATCTTTTTTGCCAACCAATGACCCCATCTTCTCCTCGTTTGTGTTTTCTGTCTCCCTCGGTGAGATCTAGGTTTTCCTATGACTCCTAAAATGCTCTACCTTTCGGGATGAAATAGTGCCACGAAATCTTTCTCGTTTGCAGGGCTCCGAATCCCTCCCGATCCTAATGGTTAAATACGATGTCGAGGTTCCCCGATTCGTGATACTGAGCGATTGCCGAAAAATTTAGTCAGTTATAAGTAAGTTACTTTGATTCAAATTGTCGTTCGGTTCGTGATTTCTTTTAGTCGTATTTGCAAGATTCGAGAACTGTAGATAGATAATTCATCTTTGCTACCAGTTTTTGCGTCTCCTAGCTCTTAGCGCCCCCAACTCACATTCTATCACGATGTTCTTCGGCATTTGATGTTCTCGACCCTGTTTCTGCTCTCACCCAAAGCTACGTTTTCAGTTCCCCGGATCTCACACTTCCCCCCCTTTAGCGGCCCCCTAAGTTTTGTCGCGACTTGTCCTCTCGGCCGCGCTTTTATACGTCCTGGTCCTAGTGCTCTTTATTTTGCGTTGATGCGTACTGACCCGCCGCTTGGTCGATGTTTACCCTGCGCCCCGGATAAGTTTTCGCGGTCGTGAAAGTCAGGACACCATTTCGCGCGACGTGGCCATATTGACCTTTCCGGACGTTCTCCTCCCTGCGCGCTGTCCGCTCCGACATTTCCTTCGCCAGAGCTCTCGGCCGCCGAGTTCAAGTTCTTCCCCTCTGCACTTGTTTCCTGCTCTTGCACTTTTCCCCCCGCAACAAAGGGGGTAGTTCTTAATCGTTGTTGACGAGCTGCATACGATCCATCTGGTTAGTCCCGAAGCGGTGCGTCTTCTCCCTAGTTTTCTTCATGCGTACGGATTTCTGGCAGGATCCACGTCACGTGGGGGAGGTCCCGGTTTCTTTTCCCATCTTTTCACTTTTTGACCCGTCTGTTCCTTCTGGCGACCCACTGTTCCTGTCTGTCCCTTAACGCCATGGTGGACACTTTCCTGGGGTATCTCTCGTAGTTCGGTCTTAACTGCCGCCCCTGTCATCGCTCCCCAGTCTTCCCGTAGAGTTGATTTAGCCGAGTCTTAAGCGTAACCTCCCGGCTTATCCGGCCCTACCTGTTTCGATATTCAAGTGGCTTCGGCGATCACTGTCCCCTTCGCCACTTTTTCGCTTTCAGCTCGTGCGGGCCTACTGGATCACCGCTCGGAGGGCCTTGCCTTCTGAGAGTTCGGGGCCTGACTTAGCTCTTGTTCTCTCCGCTTTCATTCGATAAGCCGCACAGCTTAGTCTGTTTTGACAGCTTGACTTGAGCTGCTCATGCTGGTGACCGGCGTTAGTCTGCCGTTCCAAGATTATTTGACCCTTAACGGAAGACCGCCCGACACACATAGATATCCCAGTTTTAGGATTATGGCGAGGCGTAAGTTCTTTCGCACTTTTCTCTCAAGTCCGTCATAATGACTTTTCCTCGCAATGTCAGTTGTCCTAAGCCTTTGAGAGCTTCCGTGTTGTCTAAGTAGAGCTCGCCTTCCCCAAGTGATATCGAAACCCGTCCTAATGAGGTGCAGGTCCTCCTCTTTGCCGTCTTACAGGATATGAACCCGCTTTTCTGCATTTGGCTGAACCGACGTATGACCACAATTACTGACAGCCCCTGTCTTACCGGATGATGGCTGAGACGATCTGCGACGTGAGCGCCGCCTCTGTGCCCCTGTTCTTTCCTCTATGGTCCTTCTTTTTTTTATAACTCTCTGAAGGACGAGAAGACTTTAAGTAACCCGAAGAATTTCTAGCCTAACAGCAAGAGCTGCAGATAGCCCTTTCTGAGACGGCCTCGCCACATTAGATTGATGTTACCTCGCCAAGCCTACCTTTGTCCGGGAACCCTGCCCTCATCGTTACGAAGCAGCTCAACCCCGCGTGCGTCCCCCGTTTCAACCCAGATTTGACGGGATTGACCCCCTCTCTCTGAAGTTTAACGGACTTTTGTTCCCCCTCTCAATGAAGTTTAGTCCAATCATTGAGAGCTCCGAAAATCTTGTCACGCCTTTGAGACGGTCTTCCGGTTTAGGTCCGTCTCAGGTCCGGGCACGTCACCTCTGCCCCCAGCTTAGACCCCTCGTTTCCTATAGCAGGATTTGAGTTCCCTCATGTATCTGACTTTTCAAGTCCACAATGGGCGGCGCTGACCCCCCTGTCCCCCGTTTTGAACTCTGTTTGTTACTCGTTACTTCGCTTGTTTTTTCGGGACAGTTGCAGAGTCGTTCGCTACAGATGTTCGACGGAACCGACCCCTCTCTCTCATGATCTGTACCTTTGAAAGGATTTGGCCTTTCTCCCATCTATACCGTCAGGCCCTTCGCTCCGTCTTATCTCAGTTGAGTTCCCCTAGTTGGGCAGATATCGACCCTTCAGCTTTTTTTTGTGACAGACTTGTTTGCTCATTCAGCCCTCCTCCCCCTCTCTTCTATTCCCTAGGTTGTGGGACTACCATTGGTCTAGTTTTCCGTTCCTGCCATTAGTGCCTTTAGGCCCCTTTCATCGAGTCCGCAATGTCCCCCACCTCAACCGCCGGTCCTCCAAGCCGTCTGAAGTGCCCCGACGACCGTCTGATTCCAGCCGAAAGCCCCTTCTGTTTATACGATCATTTGTTGGACTAGGGACTCGTGGTTTCCTGCTAACAGAAGAATAGCGTCCCCTCGTGCCCAGCGACTAGACTGCTGCCCCCACGCTCCGTATTGTGCCAACAAGTTTTTCCCGGCCGCCCCGAGTTCCGGCGAGGCGCCTTTTCGTCCGCGCCCCTCCGGACCAAATCGTTAATGTGGCTTGCTCAGGTGCTTTCTCCAGTTACCCTGAATTCCCCCCGTTCTCGAAACCAGTTAAAATACGTGACGCAAGTTCGAATGCCCGCTTAGTGCTTACACCTTCTTA
>Ga0179593_1330866_pt1 | contig 17169 bp, 15 predicted proteins | sample CZODoug2_1_08_16_FD_185931 | JGI IMG/M metagenome (GOLD analysis project Ga0179593, IMG submission 185931) | Vadose zone soil fungal communities from Angelo Coast Range Reserve, California, USA - CZODoug2_1_08_16fungal (PacBio error correction) | ecosystem: Environmental > Terrestrial > Soil >... | reverse complement strand
TCTTCTCGTTTTCGTCGCCTGTATTGCGGTTTTTTTCCTTGTTTCATCTCTTGCTGTTGGTTTTTCGCGTCCCAAAGACACGTGTGTCTTGACCCGAAGAAACGCGTGATTTCCAGGTTTAACCCCGTTTCCTCTTGATTTTTTCTGCCTCCTCTGTTCCTTCTGTCTGAGTTTCTCCGCTGGGTTGATCGTTTCTGAACGGGCGGGGGTGGATTTTCTTTCTCAATGGCTTGTCCGGGCGGTTTCAAGAGTGACCCTCTGCGTTTTCTGTATTTCCCTTGACGGACTTGGCGATTTTTGACTTGCCGTTTTGGAGGGTCCAAACCCCTCTCTTCCTTCTTTGTTTCCTATCTTTTCAGTCTCTTCTCTCCCCTGTCCTTTCCCGAAATCAGACTTTGGGACTGATGAACTTTTGCCAGTATTCTTCCAAACCCCCCGCGCCCTTACTTCACCCTCTTTTCACTCGGAAAGAGTCCGCCTGGTGGATTGGGTTCTGTTTTTGCCCCCCTCTGCCCCCTGGTCACTACCCGCCTGAACTTCCGCACCTAATATCAGGAAAATTATCGTCCCTTTTCGGTCGGAAGCAGGTTACTGTTTCCTTCTTTGTGTCTGCTCTATTCCTCCCCATTTTCTTTTTGCGTTTGCTGGTGGAACCGTAGGGACGCGGGTTTTGCTGTTTGGGCTTTTTATTCCGTGCGCATGTTGCGCTCGTGATTTATTCAAGGTTTCTGCTGCATCCCTTTTCGCTCTTCAGCACCATTTTGGGCGGCGGTTTGATTTTCTTGTTTTCGGGACTTTTCGAGCCTCCCGCCACTCTCTATCCTTTCCTAGGTAGTCACTTTTCACGGTCTGGAGAACTGATAAGGTTGTTGCTATTAAGAGGCCAGTGGCCCGGTTTTTTTGATTACAGATACCTCCGCTGCGTTTTTTTTTATTTGCAAGTCTGTTTGGCTTTGTATGGAGGAGCCTGCCCTCTCTTAGCATCCCACTCACGATCATGTCTTCGCCTCTTCTCACTTTTTTCTCTTTTCCCCAAATATTTCGTTTCGTTGCCAAGAATGTGGATTACTATGTGCCGTCATGATCAGACCCCTGGATGACGGTGCGGTGGTCCTTTTCCTTTCGAATGGCCCTTTCTGTTGACTTACAGAGGATCCCCTCCGTCGAGGCTTGCCGTTTCCCCGCTGTTCGAGGTGGTTCCACCAGTTCCAGCTCTTGATGCCGTGTACTTTCCTTTCTTATGACGACTGACCCAGGTGAGCCCCTCTGTGTGCGCCTACATTCTCTGAAGCCTTGATACAGACGATTTTCTCTAGAGCGCGAGAAATCCTTGTTCTTTATTCGTTCGTTTTTTTTAATTCAGCTATCTCTTCCTCTCTGTTTAGATAGATTCCCTTCAAAGGGATGCATCCAGCCCCCTTCCTCCGCGTCGAGTCGATCGCCGTCCCAACCCATCCCTTTTCGTCCCTCTCCCCCTTCATCATCACCTTTCCTGGACGTCGCCGCGAGCTGGAGCGCGCTAATACCCGTTTCGGCACATGTGGTAGCCCGGGCCAGTCCGACCTCCTCCTAACAGTCGTGTCCCGTTCCCCAACTTCACCGACGAGACTCCTACGTCCTAGCTTTCTCTTGGGCGTCGGGCCCTTATAACGCACTCCCGGGCGTCCACTTTTTGACTTTGATCTGTTCCCCTCCAGCTTAGAACCCGAAGAGGTTTGTTCATTACAATATGTGACACACCTTCCAAAACCCTCTTCTTTCAGCCTCTCAACCCCAGTCTTTTGTCCTTTCGTCCTTCTCGGAGTGTCCCCATCTAAATCCACAAATCCAAATTGCCTCAGCGAGTCTGTCTACTGTATCACCACCTCCCGTTTTTTCCCCCGCACAAATTTTTCCCCCTCATTTCAACCGGCCAAGTGAGATTCTCCATAAGGTGAAATAGTGTGACTCCAGGATCTCTCTTAGATGTGCTTTCCCCCCTCACATCCGCTCCTTTTTCCCCCAACCCGCAAGCGGCAGCAGAGCGTAAGAACATCCATTTTTGACAAGAATCCCGCGCTCTCCCCTTCTTAATCACCCGTCCTCCGCATCCCTGAACCGCAACCTTACTTTACCCCGCCTGCCGCCCTCCCAACCTCCCCCGATCTTCTCTCACAACTCTGGTTAAAAGATCCTTTTTCCAGTCACGCCGGATGGAGCAATACTTTCGTCAGTAGTTCTGAGTTTATTCTTTGTAGGCCAATTTGGCCCCTCTTACTCCCAACGCACTTCCACAACATGTTTTCACCCTCTTTTTGTTTTGTGAGATGTGTACCCATGGTCTGTTCCAAAGTTGTTGGTTTGTTTTCCATTCTCCCGCCGGACAGGACCTCGCCCTCGTGGTTCTTTGATCGCCTGGCCGCGCTCCGCGAAGCGGACCTTTCCGAAAGATTATTTTGCCGAGTTTGCCTTAATTTTCGTCAAGTCCTTGGTTCCATTCCCAACGGCATACTCTATCTTGCCCCCCCGACTTACTGCCAGCACTTCCAACAACGGAATGAAAAGATCCATTCTTCCCCCTCCATACCCGCTTCACGACCTCCACGGCAGCCTTCCCTCGTCCCACACCCCCCCACTTCGGTCCCAAAATGTTCCCAGCACTCGGGTTTCGATAGTTTTCCGGCTCTCCCACCCTCCGGTGTTCCTTCGCTTGTCCAGTCCCCAAGCAACCGCGCATCCACTCCCATAACCCTCCGCGATTAGCAATGAAACGGTCGAGTTTCAGCTCCTCATAGCATCCGCCGTCTCTCGTTCCCCAATCATTCTCTCCTCCTGCCTCTTTCCTTCCCCAACCCATTTCTCAGCACCTCCGCTTCTTCGAAACTGCCCAGTTTCGAGTTGCACGGAATGAACATTGGTTATGTATTAAATGATTTCCCCTTGTCGCGCCTTATTCGTCATTCACACTTCTTCTCCGGCAGCTCGTTTCCTCTCCTCCATCCACGCGTCCCCTGACCACCAGTCGATACGCATAGTTGTGATTCAGATAACCTCATGATGCCTTGATGTGGCACTTTATCGATTCCCTGTTTTTTTTTCACTTACTTCGTGGTCTTCACCCCCTCTTATTACAATTCCCTCCCCATGATCCGGCCGCCCCGATTCCCCGTTTTCGACCAACTACTTTTAAACCAAGTTAAAGTCCCTGAGTCCCCCTCTCAAATGCCCCCCTCTGAAGTTCCCCACACCCTTCCCTTCTTTTTCGCCTCTCTTAGTTCGAAATTTCTACTTCCCCGGCTGGTCTTCTGGGCCGTTGGTAGATTTTGCTCCTAGCGGAGCCGACCAAGCACCCAACTCCCTCCTCTCGCGTCTTTTACTACCTTGATCCTCCTCTTATTCTTCCCAAAGAAATGATTTTTACATCGATGACAGGTTAAAAAGACGATTTGTTTCCGCTCTGCGGGCTTCTCTTGTGCCATCTCGTTTTCGCATTCCTCCTTTCTCATGCCTCTTCTTTTCCCCGATTACTCTTCCCCCCTACTTCCCACCTGTTCACAGTCGCAAATTCACCCGACTTCTTCGCTCTTTTTCCACTGCGCGTTGATCGTCTCCCCTACTTATTTTATCGGTTTTTATCCCTTTTTACGACCCTTGCACACATTTTTCCGAACGTGAATGCGCTCCAATCCGGCCCTTTGTTTTGTCGGCCTTTGTTTTTGTTAGGAATCGTAGTTAGGGTTTGTTGTTTCGTTTTTCCTTCCCCCGCGTATCGACAGTGTGCAGCGTCAGTTTTTGGTTCAAGTTTCCTTCCCCTGGTATTGAGAGTCTTTCCTGGGTCTCACAACTAGGAAAGGCACATGTTACCGGCAAAGCCAGCCAGCGGCGGAGGATTCCCCACCTAGTTACATAAGCCGCCTGGATTCCTCCCTGCTTAAATTTTCCCATAGGCCTTCTTTTCGTTGGTGGGAGCGAATACAAGGTGAGGGTTTACCATTTCAGCTGTTCTCCGGCAGGATTAGTGTTCACCTAGTGTTTTGAATCCCCTCCCCACTTCGTGCCTTCTGTAGTGTTGCTTCTTTTCTTACTGACCTTTTGCCCCCAATTATGGCCTTAGAAATTCTCTCTCCCCCCCTTACTTTTCCGCCCAACCCCTTACGCTCTTTTTAAGTTGTGCGGCGTAACTGCACGGGCGGGCCCCTTTCGGATGCCGAACCGCTGCGGAGCTAAACTACGGAGCAAGGCTTCTCTGCGCCTTCGGCCTCTGTTATTCTTCGCTTTTTTCCCTTGATATCTTTCTGCCCCCTTGCAGCATCTCCCTAACTTTTATTGTCGATCGGAGCTTGGCCCCAACGCACTTTCGTTCTACGCCGTTTTGCCTGTTTCGCGGACTTTCTCCGATTACTAGTACGTGGCGTAGTTCTGACTTCGCACTATTGCTATTTCTCCCGATTCTCCATCTAAACCTCTCTTTTTCACTTAGCTCCCTCCCCAATATTCATCTTACACTGAGAGTAAGTGGACTTTTTCCCATCTTTTCTAATTTCCCTACGATGCGGTCTTTCGTCTACTCTTCCCCTCTCCCTTCTCTTTGTTTTGAGGTACGCCGATGCAGGATCCTAAGTAACCCCCGTCGTTCCCGTTTTCCTTTTCCCCTGTTCTAAAATTTTCTACCTCACGAGCGGAGATTCTCCAGGGATTTCGGTTGAGTACTCCTACTTTGCGGGTGGATTGACCTATTATCGGGTCCTCGCGACGTTTTACTGTGGTTTAACTTCTTTTTTTTCTCCCAACGGATTCCCTAATTTTTTCGGGCATGCCGACGCTTATCTGGCAAACGATTGTTTTTTCTTCGACCTTTTCCTTCTCCCCAAGGTATCCTCGGGATTTGCCGCGGCACCCCCAATTCACGGCCTGCAAAATTGGCTGGCTAATAGCGCTTTTTCCAACCTCTTGGGTTGCGTGTCTTGGCTTGTCGATCTTTCTGCCGCCTCCTCATTTTGCTTCCCCAGATTTTTTTGTAGGCCCGATCGCGTGCATCTCCAGTTTGGACTGATCCTCTGGAAGTGAACGGCGAGTTTCCGTCAAATGTCGAGCATCGGGAGGAAGTCTTATGTATCTTTTTTCTTCCCTTCCTTTCCGGCCGAACGATTGACTTCGTCGGATTATATGTAGGCTTTTGCCGCTCAGAGTTTATGGAGTTGTTTTTGATTGAGTGTTTGAGGGCGGTCGTGGTCTGCTTTCTGGGGCCCCTTGTTTTTTTCCCGTAAGTGTCGCACCCTTAAGGATGTAGTTTACGCGTTGTTAATATCTGTCTTACCCCGCGTGTCTTTTGTTGCGGTACAACCTTTCTTTTCTTTTTTTTTGTTTCCCTCCTCCTGTCATTCTTTCCTACGTTTGAGCTGGTATAATGCGTGAAAGGCCCTGAGCTGCCTGTTTTTTTGTGAGGGTAAAGGCGGTGCAGTCCGGTCTGTGTGCCAGGTTAGGGCATCTCTTTTTTTGGGCATCCTCATGACTTGTTGAAAAAACGCAGTTAATGAGGCGTCCCGGATGTTCACAACAAAAATCTTGTCAACTCCGCTCGCGGTCTCATGATCCCCAGGCTATTTTTTTTCACCCCCCTCGTTCCGTTCCGGCGTGCGCAGTAGTGACCACCAAACCTCGTTGCTCCCCACTAATGCGCGTATCAACCCGAGAGCTTTTTGTTCTTGTGTTGTGCTTTCCTCTTTTCACACTGCCTTCCCCCCGCGTCCACTTCATGCACTCCTATGTTTATTCCTTAGTAGGGCGAGAAAGTTCCCGGTCTGTGATGATCGAATACATGTTGTTTTGTGCGGGCGGGCTGCTTTTTTTGAATCCGGATATCCCTTTTCCTTTTTCTTCTCTTCTTGGGTATTTGTATTTGGAAGGTTGACTTCAAGGTATATGGTCGGGTCGCCGCGTGTGTTTCCCCTCTCTTGGGAGACTTCATTCCCGAAGTGTGCTTTTCCCTGATTTCCTTACCCTTCGCCATTCCCCACCTCGAGTAGCCTTCTAGGAGCAGATGTCTTGGGTTGGAGCAAATACGATTCTCCGTTCTGCTGCTTTGCCCTCTTCGTAAGATTCGTGGTTTGATCAACAGTTGGCTCCAAGAAGTAGACAGCGTCGTGCTTCCACTCCTGTTTGTTTCCTGATGTTATTCTCCCGACGTCACATCTTTATTACTGCGCACGCATGGCTCGCTGCTTGTATATGTTTTCCTTTTGTACCCCACACCTGGTGTCAAATCCTGTGTTTATTTTAGATCGTTGGCTCAGCTTCGATCAGGATCGCAGGTTGTTTGCGTTCCTTAGATCTCCCGCATCTCTTGATTTGCTTCCGGTATGTTTTGTGTCTTTTACTTTTCTCTGGCGGCGTGGCTGTCCCTGCTCCTTCCTTTTATGGAAAACTTGGCGTTATACGGTTTTCATGGCTGCGATTTCGGGAATTGACGAAGCTTCCTCCTTTTTCTCTTTGATGGGTTTTTCAGACGATCGCTCTCTCTTATAGCTTTCTTGCTTAGGCTAAAGGGTCGTTAATTTTATTTCATCCATCCGTTGTTGTTGAGATCCCCCCGCTCTTGTTTCAAAGCACAGGATCCCCTCTCTTGTCTCGCTTCCCACATCCTTTTTTTCCTCTCCTCCTTTCCGAAACTGCATATTTACTGCGAAGACCCAGTCGGCCTTTTGGAGCCAACGCTCCCCTCTCCCCCCATCCCTTGCGCGCCCCCTTCATCATCCTTTCAGCCGGCCAGGCACTCCCCTCACAGCGTGACTTACGACGGACCCCTAACCCGCGCGCCTCAGCATTCTTTAAGGTCGGGCTCCTTTACCCGCCCCCTCCCCCTTCTGCCTTTCGAGCTATCGGCTGCAACTTCGCAAATCCAAGCATTTTCCCGAAGCGAAAAACTTTTGTTCCGTGCCCACCTCCCACATCCCCCCTATTTCTTTCCAGCTTCCATATCGTGTTAGTCGCTCAGATGTTGAATCGATCCCGTTCCATCCTTCCCCAAAACTCAGAACTGCCTGAACCCGCTTCGGATCCCTGTATCCCACCACCGCCCTTCCTTCCCACAAGAATGAGTTTTGCCCCCTATGCGTATTTCAGCACGTGTTTGAAAACATCAATCGGCGAACCCCCTTTGGTTTTTCCGGTCCCTACAGCGTCCCTGACTTTGTGCCCTGACTTTCCTCGCCACCTCGGATTTTCGTCGCCGCACTTGGACAACCATCCCGTATGAATCGCGATCCTCCCACCCATTTTTGTCCCCTTGAACCCCCTCCCTCCGCTCCGCAAGAATTACTATAAACAGCCTGACGCCCCAAACTACCCTTTCTCTTAGGCCCTTTTTTACACTTTTTTTTCTTGGTGCGCCCTCCCATGGCGCGACCACCATGTTCCTGATAGTTTTAGGCAGTTGGTGGTTTATCCCCTGTGTTTGACACCCATTGCACTCCCCCCCATTAACGAAACAACCTGAACTTGTCCTGTGTTGATAGCCGGTCCATGTGCCCGACTTGTGAGTTTCTCCTTCCTGCAAGCAGGAACGTACTCGTCCCCCTCGTGGTCTTGACCACTCTTTTTCCAGTTCCCTCCTCCCGAGCGGACATGCCAAACCAAATCTTAGTTGATTCCTCTCCGCACCCCCGTCAGTACCGGGCTTCGCCCCCCGTCTTTGCCCTCAATTGCCCACTCTTGCATATTTTTCACCCCCAAGGAGTCTTATAATGGAACACCGCCCCTTAGCCTTTACACTATTCGCCATGAAAATCGTGTTGTACCCCTCAGTTGCTCTTAAAGTTTTTGATCAGCCAACTCTTTCAAAAAATGACGACAACGGTTTCCTTCTTTTTCCCATCGCCGGGAACAACACCTGAGTGTTCTTTCTGCTCCCCCACCAATCCTTTTACCCTGCGACCAACCAGCATCCTTCGCTTTAGCAGCCCCAGTTACGCATGATGTAAGCGACCAACATCTTCCCTGCGATCTCGTTCCCCCCTCCGACGTCAACCGCGAAAATAAGAGTCGCTCCTCCTCGCTCTTGGATTCCCCTCCCCCCCGTTCTCTATTCCTCTTTCCTTTTCCCCTCTATCTCCGCGCGGATAGTCACACCCGAGGAAAGTCCCCCCAGTTTCAGATTAGAGCATAGTCATTCCCCCCATGTTTAGTCCCTCGTTTTTTTCCGCAGCTTTTTTCTTACTCCCCCTTCCCCCCTTTTTGTCTTCCTTTCCTTTGCCCCTAATCCGGATTCTCCTTGTTTTCTCCTCTTCGATGCATAGAATGACCCATCCACCCGACATTCGACCGAGCCGTTCTCTCCGTCTTGGCTCCACCCCCCCTACCAACAGTCTCCCCCAGCGGCCCCATTTACAGACGGCAACGCCAAAGCACCTGTCTTTCATCCACAACCCCGTTGCCACCTCATTTTCTCCTTCCCCTAACTATTTTTTCTTTTATTATTTAAACTTTTTCCCCTTAAACAGGGACTACGATGACAGTTAGTTACCTTCTCAGCGAGCTTGCCCCCCTTTCCCACCCTCACTTCTCCTGATCTTCTCTTTCTGAATCTTCTCCTTATTCCGACCGTCGAAATGATGACTCGCTGAAAGTCACATGTGTGTAAATAGGCAGGGGTTCATCTCTTCGCGGGCTCTTTGTCAGCAGATTTTTTTCTCCCCTCAGTTTCGGATCATTTCCCGTAAATCTATCAAGTCTCTACCCGCCATTTGGGCGTTTTGTTTTTGGAAGCGTCCCTCTTTCGCCCCAGTCTGCTTCTCTTTTCCTTTTTTTTTTTTAGAAAATTCGCCCCACACAATCGCCTCAACGCTCTATTGAGCCCCCTGAACATGGGGCCCCTGTTTGTTATTTAAGGCTCCGGTTCGCTTTTTTATATTGCCTCCGAGCAACCAGACGCTTGTTCCCCGACGTCGAAACTCGCGGTTCCTTTTTCATTCCCCTGGAGGCTCACTCGGGCCCTTGGTTTAACTAACCTCTTCGGCCCGCCTTTGCTCCCAGTTATTCATCAAGGAAGCCTCCTGATTTCCAGAGGGTGTAGGACCCCCCTCGGTTCCTCATCCTCCCAGGGTAGCTTCTGCGTCATTTACCAACTAGACTTGACTCTCTTTTTTTTACCTAGCCTTGTTTGGTTTAGGGAGAAAGTACGGCTTATGGTTTGCCTCCGTTTCCCCTCCCTTTGCTTCACCTTTTTAAATAGTTGGCTCCTCCAGACGTCTACATAGGTTCTGGTTGCCTGATGAAGGAACACTTTGTTCGATGTGATTGGACCCGGTTCCATTTAGCCCTCCGGTGACCGTTTTGTTCTACCAGTAACGCGCTTTGCGCTTGCTGCTAGGGGTCTTCCCCGCGGAGGAGTTTTGGGCTCTATGCCTCTATGCTTTTTTTGGTATCCCCCTTCCCCAGTACCTTAGTCGTTGGATCCTCTGCGGAGGGATCGCCGATTGTATCGAGATTATTCCCAGGTCACCCCCCCCTACCTCTAGAGTCGGCAGCTCCTTCCCGCCTTTTTCAAAACCCTGCTGTGAAAGACTTGGTGACGTGGGCCACGTACTTGCTACCGATTAATATTCCTTGGGCCGCTTGTGTCACTGACTCGTTGTAGCCTCTCTGGCCCGTTGACAAATTCCAGCGAACTATATGTAACCCGGCCCAACCCCTTTACAACTATTTCTACATTCATGGCCGCCTCTCCACCATTTTGTGCCCTGCCGAGAGGGCTGACTACAAGGAGTTGCATTCTCGGAGAGCGTGATGTGCGCTCTTCTTAGCCTTACCCACCTGATCTTCCTTTTTCGCTGATTTTCCGTTTCATTCAAAAGATACCCCATTCCCAGTCTGCGGAGGACGCTGCTACCCCCCTGCTCGGTTGTGTATTACTTAAATCCCTTCTTGATCTTGTTTCTTGCTCTTATAGTTTCTTCCCTTTTTCTTCCCCCTACACCCCTCGTTATCCCTTCTTTCCGCTCACAATTTGCGTTCATCATTCTAAACCTCCGCCATTGACTTTTGACCCCATACCCCGCAAACCATATTTTATCTCCCAATCCCCTATATACCGCCCTATCTATTATCCCCTACCCACATATCCAATAACTTCCCATTCCGCTTCCCATCTCTCTACTACTCTTCCCATCGCTTTCCAACAACCCTAGAATTTTTCAGATTCAAAGTAGGTATCCCAGATGAGCGCGGCTTTTATATGGAGTTAGTCTTTCCCGGTTCCTCACTGTTGCGATCGAGTACTTCGAAACAGAGTAATATTACCCTTGGCCCCCCCAACCAATCACTTCATCAACACTTGGATTTCTCTGATCTTCTCTCTCTAACCACGTTTCCTTGATCTCTGTTGGCGACGCGTTCCTTCGCTCTAGATCTCCCCACGGGCTTACAATTAGGACGATTCCAGCGGCTTAGAACAAGGTTTGCCCTTCTCTCCTCCTCATGACCCTCCCTGGGCGAGGTTCTGTGCACTTTTCTTTTTTGCAGTTTGGAGTTGAAGGGATACGGCTTTTTCTCGTGTAATTTCTCCCGATGTTTGCCGATCTCGTTGCTTCTCTTTTTGATTTTTCTCTTCCTCAAATCGCGCTGACTTGGCTGCGCGCGCTGCGGGTGGGGATTCGTGTATTTTTTTTTTGTTCATCGTCTCCTGGACTTGTCCAATCGGATTTTTTTCTCTCACTTTTTGTCTGTCTTTCCACCCATAGACTTTTCCCCTGCTTTTTTACGGTATCCTGGCTGTCAATACGTGTAGGTCCCGAAGGGGCTGCTGTCTTCTTCATTGTGTGTTCCCGGTCTAAGTGGGCAGGCTCCCCCTTGGTTATTTGGTACCTTGCATGCATGTGTAATGGTTGCTTAATTTTTTTTTTCGGATGGCCCTTCCCTCCTCGATTGGAATGATACCATGATTGGCGTCTTCTGTTCAGCAGGAAATGCGCGGCGAGGATTACCACTACGGTATTTTGTTGTTCTACTTAACCTCTGCTTAGTACTTGGAACCCTTTCTCTCTTACCTTCACATCTTTCCTTCCTGTAAGGAGCTGAGGCCCCAAACGCTCCTCTGCAAAGTTTTACATTCTGGACACTTTTGTGTTTCTGCCAGGGGCCGTGTATCCGCTGTTACCTGCGTAAACAGAAGAATCATAAATCCAGTTTATCGGCGGCTCTTGGGGCTTTCCTCTTTTTTAAAGGTTTTTTTTCTATACATGTTTATTTGAGGCGATGGTGTGTTGTTCTGAATATTTTTGGAGACGTGGGCTGTTTTTTTTATGTCAGCGAATGCTCTTCATGGTCTTTTTTTGATTGGGAGGCGGATTCAAGGTTTTCCTTCTTTTTCGCGCGGACGGAGGTTTGGAATAATTGCACCGCCGTTGCGTGCGCTTTCTAAAGCCCTCCACCTCGAGATCGTCCTTTTTTCATCCTATGAAGGGATGGTCCATCTGGAGCCACCCGCAGGTGGCTATTTTCACAATTTTTTTCCCCCAACGGGAGGTTTCCCTTTCCCCCCTGACTGATCTTATTGCACCTTCTTTTTTCTCATTGATTGTCCCGGTGATCTCTGTGCCCGACCTTCTAAGCACGAGGATCCGTTGTTCTGTTGAGTGTGCTGCCCCCCCCCATATTTCCTCTTTTCCAAACCTGCTGGATTTTATAAGGAGTTGCGCCTTGCCTCTCCATGGCTCGTAAGGGTGCCGGTTATGAGCCCTACTCTTGCGTCTTCCATTACTCCCCTTCGGATTTTTTCTTTGGTGGTCCCAGTTCCCTTCTCTTCTTGCGGGCAGCCGCCCTTCATTATTGAGGCGTCCTGATGTACGTCGCTTCTCACTCTCGTCATCTGATTCAGGTACACTTCCTTTTTTTTGAAGCTTTTTTCCTGTCCGCGGTGATGGTTTTGCGTCGCTCGTCGAGGCATGGTGTGGATGCATTTAGTGGCGAGCTACTCCTCCTACTTTTTTGTTTTTAGAGAGATTCATTCCCCTTTCTTGACCCCAGCCTTCTCTTTTTCGAGATAATCGAGTTTCTCTGGGGAAAAACCATCCGAGTTGTCCTATTTTGAACAGAAGTAATCCATGCGAGACCCCTCGTCTTTGCTGCACCTAGTCCTCTCAATCACGCCCGGTTGCGCACAAAGTAATCACCCTTAGCCGCTCCCAGGCCCCCGACCTGCCCTCCCTCTGTGAAATGCAACCCCCCGCGACCGTCATAACGTGCGGAATTCGAAGCTCTTTCTCTTGACCCCTCACAGGCTATATGGATCCAGTGAGCCCGACCCCCCTTTCCCCCTCAACTCTAGTAGCCTTCCTGAGGATTACGCGCTTTCAAACCTCTTGGTTCTCACTTCAAACCTCAGTCGTCAACTCTCCCCTCCTTCTCCGTGTTTAAGTCTCTCCGTTCTTTGGCCCCCCCCTAAGTGCCCAACACCTCAACTTGCCCCTGCAGCGCGTTCGGTCTTCTGTATCCCACTCCTTGTTCCCCCCCCCTCCCCAAGAACGCCCCGCTCTCCCCTTGGCCACCTTTTTGGTAGATGTAAAGCATCCGACTCGACTCTGGCTCACTTTCTCTCTGTGGTTACAAGGTTTCGTCGGTCGAAGGCGTCCTCCCTGTGAAAATTTTCCGACGCACGCGATGTCCGACGTTTCCGCGCCCCCTTCCCCCCATCCGCCCCCCCTGACTCCTCCCCTCCCCCGCCCCCTCTGATAATCCCCCTTTTCCCCCTCTGCACCCCGACATCCAACTTACCTCTCCTCCGAACCAGAGACCACCCCCTCCATGAGCTGATCCCAACCTCTTTTTAAACCTTTTCAGCTGTGCCTCTCCCTCTGGCTCCCCACACTGTTATAGTAGTGCCATGTCTTTATTAGGGGTAGGCCAGGGTAACAAGACAAATGCACATTTCCCTGAAAAAACTGCTGTTTTTTTTGAGTCATTGGTTTTCAAGAAAATATTTTCCGACGTGTTCCTTCCCCTCCTGGCACGGCCCCCTGTTTCCTGCCACTCGCTCCATCGGTGAAACGTTATAAATGAAACAACCTGCGCCTTACTTGTTTTTTTCACTGCCTCTCCGCCCCGTTTTCCCTTCTTATTCGCCCAGTCATTTTTTTTCACGATCCTCTGCTTCTGATTAATATCAAACAGGTAAACTTGAACACTTCGCCCTTGAGCCCTCCCGCACAAGAACCATCCCCTTCCCGCCTAACTCAGGCCGACTTCCAGAGGGATTCAGCCCCAAAAACTGCCCCTTTTTGATACCCCCCACCTCAACCGCGTTTTCTGCCGCGGATTCCCCCGCCTCCTTGTTATAGACACATCTGCTTCCTCCGCCTTCCTTTAATCACCCACAGCACCAGGCTCTCCCAGCTTTCCCCCAACTCAAATCCCCTCGCCGCACGCCAAGAAGAATCGTCGTCATTGCGAACCACTCTATAGCTCCGCCTATTTCCCAACATCTCGCGCCCCTGTCACATTACCACCCCCCTGCCATTCTCCAGATGCAGAAATGCCGATAGAGTTGCCGTACTGCGTTTCTCTCCAATCGTTCCTCCAGGTCCAAACTGTTTCCTTGCTCCACGCTCTCCCAGTCGATTGGACGCCAATGAGATCACTGATCTTCCCAACCCTAGAAGCCCCCCCGGCGTCTCACTCTCGTTGTTTTTTTCCCCCATCCTTTGATAAGATTTCCCCCCCCTTGATTCTGGATTGTGGACCTTTTATTTCTTTCATCGAAGTACTTAGTCAAAACCCGGTTACCTTAAATGACTCTCACTCCCCCCTCTCTCCTCTCCGTTATCGATGTCGCCCCCCCACATACGTATCCCACCCTTACGTATGATGACAGTCTTAATATGGCCCTCCCCGACAAACAAACCCAATCTCCCGCTATGTACCGTCACTACACTCCATCCCGTTTGCTTCCAAGAGTCTGTTTACTCTTTTTCGAACAATCGGACCTCTGATTTTCCTCGTTTTCTTTCCTAAGACAGTCTCTTCTTCCCCCCCCTTCAAAAAGCACTTCTCCGAGATTGCCCTCTGTTTAATTGATCTCCAGCCGCCTTGTTCAAAAGATTTGATGACCTGCCAGTTCCCTTTATAAAGAAGCATACCGGTGCTTATTTTTAATCCTTTGAGTCATATTCCTCTCAGCTGATTCCCCTGCTATTTCCAGCCTGCCTCACGTAACTCATTATAAGCGATTTTCACCCAGCAAGCTGTTCGTGGTTTGGATCTTTCCTCTTCGACCTCTTATTCATTACGTGCTCTTTTCTAGACTTTTTCCTGGTCCTGTCAATACATCTTGAAAGATCCTCTCATAAGTCGGACGCCAGACCCGGGGCAAGTGTTTACTTGTTGAATTAACGTGTTTCCGTCCGCGTCTCTTTCGCACCAAGCTCCAGTTTCCCTCCCCGCGGTCTTCAACGTCAGTGCGTTTCCAGTTTCCCCCCGGTCTGAGCCCTCTTACAGGGTTCATCAACTACTGGCCAGACTTCCCTTTTCCCTCCCCGCCACTTTTTTCTCCCCTAATTAGACGGCTGGAGCGACAATCCACAGGACAATAATGCCTCCGGATCGAAGGAATATGAATTGTCTACTCTTTCTTTTTCCCCCTGACAAGAATTTTTTTTTGTGAGCTAGTCAATTGCCTTTTTTCCCCCATCTGACGCCCTTTATTCTTGTTCCTTTTTTTCTCCCAATCGAAACTTTCTGGATGTGTGAAATGTATTGAGTCTGGTGTTGGACCCCCCTTTTCCCCCTATTTCCATTTGTAATCCACTTTTCCCTCACAATTCCTCTTTTTCTTTCCGAGCTAGCGAGCACTTCGTCTGTCCTTTAGGCAGACCGCGTTTTCCCCCTTACACCCTTGAAACAAGGTGACCTGCTTCTTTATTCCGCCTGCTCCTTCTTTCTTTCTGTCTCCCTCTTTAATGTTTCCTATTTCGAAACCTTTTCCAAAACACCCGGCCTGCCTCCGTTTGATTGGGATCTGAGCTTGTTACCGGATTTACCTCAGCCTTGTCGCCGTTTTTTCCTTTTTACTTTTTCCTCCTCCATTTCCTTTCAGCGAATCCGGTTCTGTATGCACCAGATAACGAACTATTGTCCAATCTTCTCCATATTGATACAAACTTCCTTGTTCTCCGCCTTCTTGTCCTCTCTTTCCACTCCCTCTGCTTTCTTCATCCTCGGTTTGATCACCAGTTTAGACATTGCAATTGTGAGTGAGTTTGCTCGTGCATTTTTCCTTTACACCCCCCCTCTTCTACTGATGATAGGGGAACTTTTACAAAAGTACACGTTCCCCAGTCCCCCTTTTTCGGGACATTATTTTTTTTTTCTTTTCCATTAATACTGTCTTGAGATTTTGGGGTCTTGCTTTTTTGAGTGTACTGGTTAGTAGTTGACAAAGGCGTCCTAAGCGGTCCGCGCGGAGTAGGGTCCTAATGTTCCCCCTATGTTTTCGCTAGACTTCATCTCCCCCCCCAGGCTCCTTCGCGCGTTCCCCAACCAATAATGTCCTCCCCATTTCCTTTTGATCTTCTTTCTTTGTGTGATGCTGAGGCAAGGGGGACGCGTTGGCTCTTTTTGGATTGAGGGAAGACATAAAGGAATTTCGTACCTCTTCTTTTTCTTAAACTATCTCTTCGCTCCCTTTTTCTCACTTATCTTTCCCGATGGTCCGTCAAGTTGGGGTTTTCTTGGCACTCGATCGCGTCAGACGGCTATCTGGAGGAGTTCTCCGATGGTTGTGCGAGCTGTACCGAGATTTTTCCGATTTGCGGATCGCTCTCTTTTTTCGTTACGGCGACGAGTTTTTGACCTTGGATGCGCGCGGGATTCGTTTTTTGGGGCGTGTATGCGCGGTTTTTTCCGTCTCGGCTAAGTCGAGAGACTCCCGTTCTTCCTCCTCCAGACCGAACACCTCGTATGCTGGCTGTAACACATCCTATCTTTTTCCTCAGCCTGTACGGCTGAGGGTGCCGGGTCTTCCCTGCGTGAAGTTGCTACTTTTGAAGGTTTCCGTGGCTTTAATGGAGGGAAGTCTGGCGGTGTGTCCCTTGTCCTCCGCGTCGGTCTGTTGGCCGGCTTCTCAATGTTCTCCTCCCCTGACCTGCTATTTTGTCCGTCGGACGCCAAACCCTCGGCCGTACTGGGTTAATTATCGCCCCATCGTCCTTTATGGTTCATACCCCGGTCCTTTCTCCCACCTTCCCACCTATTACTATTCCCTGTCCGGCTTTTTCTTCCCATCGTCATTCCCCATATTTCGTGCACCAGTTTTTATAGGCCTTTTCTTTTGTCTTTGACTTTTTAGGTTTGATACTCTTTTCCCCTTACCCCCTCATGCCTTCATTCCCCGGTTAAGTATTTCGCGCCTTCAGTGAGCTTCGGTCCGTCTGGAAGTTTTTTTCCGGGTTTTGTGCTGTTATTATAATGTTTTGCGGGCTGGTTATAGTGAGTTGAGTACGGTCCTTTTGTGCTTCGCTTCTTCTTTTTCTTTCCTGTTTTTCGTTTAGCGTCGGAACACGGTGTTGGACTTTTGCGTTTACGAGGAGGATGATGGCGGTCTTAATTTTGAAATCTGCGTTCGTTCCTGGAATTCCCCATCCAATCACGAGATCGTCACGTACCGATTTCTTGAGACCCCATCCCACGCTATTCCTCTTTTGACTTTTCGATTCTTTTTCTTGCCCACTTTTTTTTTTTGCATTCCAGATGACGAGCGTAATGCTGAATATAAGTTTGTGCCGAGTCCAGGGTCTCCCCCGATGTACCAGAACTTGTCTTCCTTACGCACTCCCCCCTTCTGGATTATTTGCTCGGTTTGAAGTGGTTCCTTTAAAACTATTATGAGACGGGGAACCTCTGTATGTTGATCTAGGTTTGCGCCTTTTCGTCTATACCTTTTCCCTTTACTTTTAGAGGGATGCGACGTTTCGTGAACTTAGCCTTTTTCAAATCCGGTTTTTTCTTTTTTTCTTCCCCCTCGAGAGTTGAGTGAAGGGAAGAATGTCTGATTGAGGCGCGTAAACGGCGAGGCACGATGTCTTGAAGCTATCTTTGACGGGCAATCTCTCTCCTCTTTTCTTACACTCCCTTTTTTCATGGTGTTCGCAGATTCCGCTCTGTTTTCGAGCGCCTGGTTATGGATGAGGAGTGTAATGGTGA
>Ga0179593_1705040_pt1 | contig 17170 bp, 19 predicted proteins | sample CZODoug2_1_08_16_FD_185931 | JGI IMG/M metagenome (GOLD analysis project Ga0179593, IMG submission 185931) | Vadose zone soil fungal communities from Angelo Coast Range Reserve, California, USA - CZODoug2_1_08_16fungal (PacBio error correction) | ecosystem: Environmental > Terrestrial > Soil >... | reverse complement strand
CTTTCTTCTCCCGGCGTATCGGAATGCACCCTTTTGCCTCTGTAGTGACGAAGTTCTTCCCAAAGGGTGCTATTTAAACCCAACCTCCTATGGATGCGGCCTTTTTTTTTTTCCCCCGTAACGACTCCCCTTTCTGAACCTCTTTAGGGGGAAATCGTGCTTCCTTCTGTACCTGCGTTCTCTTGGCGGGCGGCAACAAGGCGTTATCCATGCGTCGTAAAAAACCCCCCCCCTCTCGGCCTTAGGCCTTCTTCCGACCGCCTCCCTCCCCTCCCTAAAGGATAGGACGGCAGGACGGCTTCCCCTCCCCACCGAGCCAACTTTCTGATGTCGGTTCTTTCCTTTTTCAGCCGTCCTCATAGTGATCAAACCCCCCTTTCCCGTTTCTCTCCTCCCCGAGGCCCCTCCCACCCTCGTCTCTTCAGACCTTTTAGCAGAATGCATTTAGGTTATTTCTCCTTCTCCTCCCACAACCAAGACCGTCGTTTTGGGACAACCGGCTATGAGGGAAAACATCCCCCTCCCCCCTCTAAAAAGGGTTTTTGGCATCCCTTCCTGCCACTTTTCAGCCTAGAAGAGAGGGTTCGTCGCGTCCTTTTTTTATCCCGCGATCTCCCCTGCTTCAAAGGAGACCCTCGGGTGCTTTCTAGGATTCACTTATTCCCTTCTGCAAAAAATCAGACGGAGGCCTCCTTCCAGATCCTGGGAGTTCTTGGTTTTTTTGATCCCCTCATGGTCTGGACCCTTCTTTTCTTACGACGAGTTTCTGTGTACACGATCACTTCATCAAGGACGTAGAAAATTCCCGCGTTTCCCCGCGAAATCGAGCGCGACCCGGACAGCCCAACTGCATGCGACGTGTCCTCCTGTCGGAAATCCTCCCCTGACCGCGGACGTTTCCCCCGACGACATAAAAAGGGAGGTTTTTTCCTATCAGGCGTTTTCCCCTCCCTTTCGACGCAGCCTACCTGCCCCCCACGATCACGGCAACGGTCTTTTCCTTCCCAAGTTTCCCTCTCCTCGACCGGGTTCTTCACTCAACGACGAGAAGGACGAATCAGAACTCGCTCCCTCCTTTCCCACCGGAAACGGCTCTCCCTCCATCCCTTCGAACTAGACGTCCATCCCACCTTCCCCCCCTCGAGTTTGAGCAGTTTCTAGCGGCGGCGAGCCAGGTACTTCTTGGTAGCACGGATTCGAGGACAACCCCCTTCCGCGCCGCGTTGCTTTTCTTTCCTTGTCAACGCGACGCCGCCCCCTCTCTTGACGTAATGCCGTGATTGTTTCGAGCCCTTCCCTCACTCCTTATCTTCGAGGAGAAATAACGTTCCCCCTTCCCCCTCGATGTGAAGAACATTCCTTTTCCCTGCAGGGACCGGAAACGTTTTCCTGTCATCGCGTGACGTGAGGCCTCCTTTCCTTCTCCTTGCCACTGTGCCCTCTCACTTACTAGAAGAGGAATAATCTCTCCTCTCTCTTATCTTGAACCATGGAGCTTTTTTCCTCCTACACCAGGCGAAGCTATCCTTCTCGATGTTGCTAGTCGCGTTCGTTTTATTACTCCCCTCTTCGTAGTCTTGGATCTTCCCGAGCATATTTTGATAAAAAAGTACTCATCGAAGACTTTTCTTTTTAAAATCGTTATCTTTTCTTTTCCTTCTCCTTTCTGAGAGATCGGACCCACCTCGTGCACCCCTTTTTCTTCGCCTCGATCAACGCCGCATCGTTCCTTTCTTTGTTTCAGATGTTCAGACGCCGCGCACCTCTTCTTTTTTGTTGCGCGAGAAAAGGCCCTCTTTCTTCCAACGTAGCAAACTATCTCTTTTCTCTAGATTGGCGACGTTGTACTGACGATTTTCCCTCCCCCCGGTCTGCGCGCACCTTATCGACGTCTTCCCTTTTCTTCCATCATAAAGTCTCTCTTTCCGCAGGCCCACTTTTCTTCGAGGCTCCCTTTGAAAGAGGGTGAAAGAGGGTGTTCCGATCTCATCCGCTCGTAGAGCCTCCAATTCTCCTTCGGCCTTCTCCAGAGTAGGCGAGGTCGAATTTCTCCAGATGCTCGGGAAGATCGCTATCCTTTCGGAGGTCCCTCCGCTGCGATTTTCCCTCATGATGATGATAGGAGTCGTATGGTAGGTATTTTATTTTTCAAGATGCTCTCGATAGTCAATTCGACTCGATTTCTGCGGCATCGTTCGCATCCTTTTGCCCAGGGTAAAGACCCTTTCCAGCAGATGACCAGGAACTTTTAGGGGCGGAGACGGAGAGTAGCCGGGATCTCCCATCTGCTTGATTTTTTTCTTTTTCCCTTTTTATCTGCTCGAAACCCTCACTTCCTTCCCGCTCGGCGGTGCGGCGGCGCGTTTCCAGTTGTCTTTCCCCCTCCTCTGGAGGGTTCCCCCCCTAATACGGCTAACCCCTCATCTGTTCATTCGAAGAAGATAGGTAGGGTTCAGTTCTGGCCTCTCTCAAAAGGACGTTTTTCTTTGCTTAGAGGTAGCGCTTCCGCTTTCTCTCCGTTTACGGGGGATTTCCTTCTCCCCTTTTGCGGTCGTTTTTTGATCTTGTGTACGTGTCTTTTCGAGGAGTAGGTGTGGATGCCGAACGGTGTACGGCCCCCCTCCCGGAATTTCGACGTTTTAGACTTTTTTCTTCTCTCCGCGAAGTCCCGAGATCCCTTGGTTTTGGAACGTCGCAGGTCGGGCCGTGTTTTTCTTCTTCCAACAGCGGTTTTTTCTTTGGCGTACGCCACGGTCGTCTGCGAGGTGGCGATGTTGACGGACCCTTACTTTTCACATCTTTTCTTCGGCGTACGCGTGCTTGCCCGGTGAATTGGCCAGACCCCCCTTCTCCGTACAGTTGAGCGTCGCAACAGTCGATCGTGTCTTTCCGCTCGGTCATTTTTTCTTTCGCACGGTGTCTGTTCGCACCCTCGGTTCTCCCTCTTTTTCCCCCCTCCGCTTCCTGAGCATCCGCTGCTGCCCTTTCTCTTATAGGGGAAATAGTTTCTTTTCGGAACTTCCCCGAGGAAGTAGACCGTTCCCGTTTTTTTTTGAGATTTCTTCCTGCCGGTGGTCCGCGGGGCACCGGCGTTCTGTTGACAGAGCCATCGCCGTCAGAACGCACGCCTTCCCGAAATGGTTGCTACTTGCCTCCCTTTACTGAGGGTGTCCTTTTTCTTTTAGGCCCCCTGTGTGCCATCGTTGTCTTTCCCTTCTCCCCTCATTCGGACTTTTCCCTCCGACGGTCACTATGCCATTTTTCCCTGGGGGGGCGGAGCGGACGAAGCCTTTCTTCTAGACTGTGCGGCTTTTTTTTTTTCCGAGAAACAGTGCAATCTCCTAGCCCCCCTTTCGTGTGATGTGTTTACGACGTCTCTCCTTGTGGCTCCTTTTTCCACCAAGCGCGACGGACGTTTTTGAAGAAAAAGATTGAAAAGCGCAGACGTTCCGCCAGAGAGCCTTGCATTTTTCAGAAGCCGCGCCTCCCACTCCGATCGAAGTTTGGGAAGCCCGCCCTTTTTCCTGCCTACTGCTGAAAATACAGAGTTTTCCCTGAAGATACGCGGTGATAGATAGATTGCATCCCCTCCCCTTTTTGTTGTTGAACTGATTTTTGGATCGGGATCCCCTGCCCCGCCCCCCCCGGAGCGCTTTGAATAGGTAGTTGACGCCGGTAGGGCGGGCCCCCCTTTCCCTTCGGATTTGCGTTCCCCCAACTTCGATCTTTCTTCTTCTAGGCTTTTCCTTTCCCCGAACGCCGACGCGGCTTTTAGAAACCATTCCACCTGGTTGCGTCGGTCGCTCTTGGACGCGTTGGTGAGGACGTTCCTGGGCGGCGGCCAACAGGATCCCCTTCCCATAAATGTCCCGAGCGCCGCTCTTATCTCCCTTCGAAAGGCACAGCCCACCGTTCAAGGCTTCGGACGGCTTCTTTCCACCTTCTCCCCCCCTGCGACCCCCTTAGGCATCAGTTGCCCGGCTCCCTTTCCACGAGTTGCGCAAGTCATAATCTTCCCCCGATGGACCTGTTGAGCCCAACCCCCTCTTTTTCTCAGACGGCATTGAGGCCCACCCCATCTGTGCATAACAACTTCTCTTTTCCCCCTTCAGCTCCCCTTTTCAGGTCTTTTTTTTTCGTTCGAAGGAGATGGGGCTTTCTTCCCCCCCCACCCAAGAATTTTTTTTTTTAAAACCGGCTATTCTTTCCCCCCCACGGATGCTTCACCCACCCCCCCAACGGGGCCGTCCCCTAGATGGTGGCATTAAGCTTCAACTATATCAGACTCTTTCCATAGGATATCATTGCTTCCCTGATCACCGAGAGCTTGCTCTTCTTTGTGTTCTTTCGGCGGCGCGCGCCGCCCGGCGAGAGTAACTCTTTCCTCCCTATTTGCACTTTTCGAGCCGGCCGATAGGACTGGGGCCTCCCCCCCCCCTTCTGCTTTGTCTTTCCAATTACCCTGCTACGAAAGCGTTTACTCCTTTTTCGTACCGATCACCGGACGTAGTCCCCTTCCCAGCGCCAACGCGCCTCTCTCCTACTTCGTTGCTTCCCTCTCCTACTTGTGCCACTGGCCTGTTCAAGAAGAGGTACAAACCTTCCTGAAAGCGTTTCAAATCCTATGCTAAGTGGACCTTTCTCTCGACGATTCAACGGGGCGACTTCTTTTCTCCCCCTTCCCCGATCCCCCTCTTCGTACACCGTTAGCGGCATGTCCCCCCTAGCCCGGGTCCTCACTTCCCCCCCCCCCTACGATCGGACGACGGTGGCAGCACGGCCTGACCCTTTCTCCGTGACAGTTTTCGCCTTTTCCCTCTCTACCTTCGTCCTTTCCAGCCACGCCCTCAACCTCTTTAGCAGTCAATGAAGAAAACTGAACCCCTTCCCTTCGGCTCTGCCAACCTCTCGTGGATTGGATGCGAGGTCCCCCCCCTGGGCCCTCCCGCCGCATTGCCGGCGTTCCATCCTTTCAACCTCCCCTCCATGCGTGATTGTTTCGAGTCCCCCCAGAAGGATCCCCTCCACGGGATACTAAGGCAACTCTTCCTCCTCCCGATCCCGTAAGCTCCTCCTGCCACGAAGGGGACCCCCCCCTTTTTTTTTCTCTGTTCCCCCGGCAACTGAGTTGATTTTTCCTGAGGACTCCTCACTTTTCTTGAGACGCTCCTGCGGATCTCTCTCTACTTTGTCTTTTTCCTTTTGAGCATATTGAACATCGTCCTTTATTCCTTGATTCTCAGCCGACCATCAGGCGACTACGATTCATCCCTTTTTTTCTTTGATGTCTCGTCAGTTGTCTGAAGTCGGCTATCTCCCGTTTGTCGAGATCACAGTCTCCTCGCAGAACTTTTCCTGCGAGACATCCGGAGTGGATTTTTTCAACCCGCGTGAAACACCCCATCTTCTTTTTAGCCCCCCCCGCCTCGACGACAGTTTTTTCTCCTTTCTCTCGAATCGACTTTCTTTTCTTCGCGTCGAGAAGGTTGTCACGTGTAACAGGGCCATCGTGATCTGAAGGACAACGTCGCCCCTCCCTCTATCTCCTCTATTTTTTTTTTTAGATGGCGACGTGGTCCGAAGATCCCCTTTCTCGCTCCTTCTCGCCGTGGTGCGGCTTTTTCCCCTCCCCTTCTCTTCTCGCTAACAGTTTTTTCGAGGCCGGCGTTGATCGAGGGATTTTCTTAGTGACACGAGGGGTTCCGATTTCTCACTCTTCCCATTTCCGCAGATGGTTTTCCAGCCTCTTCTTTTCGGAGAGGGAAGGGTGAGCTCGACAGAGCTTTTTTTTTTTTTTTTTTTTGGGAAGCTCCTTCCTTCCCGAAGAGGAGGTCTGCATCCTTTTTTTTTTTTTTCTAGCCGCTGATGATGAGTTCCTTTGCTGGTCGGCTGATCATCATCGGCCATTTCCTTTTTCCCTCCTTCTCTATAGTCAATTTTATCCGCGGAATCGTAGACAAAGCCAAGGTGAGGAGGCCCCAGTCACCTCCTATTCTCCACGGCAGCAGCTCCCCGGTTCTGTCCCTTCGGTCTTTTCCTCTTCTTCTTTCTTCGTTCTTTCCCTTGAAGTCGGCCGTGATGTTCTCTTCGATGCTCGAAACAATAACTGCAATGCGTCGGTTCTTCCCTTCCCCCTTGCGGCGCCTGGTTCTTGGCGGGAGGCCCAGGGGGTTTTTTTCTCTCCCCTTTGAACCCCCTTCATGGTCAGGTCCTCTCCCCTTCTTAGGGTTTAAGTTCTTCCCCTTTACAGGTGACGTGGTGAGCGGCGTTTTCCGAAGATGAAGAAGGTAGCTAGGTTCCTGGTAAAGGCTAAAGTCATTTCTCCCTTTTTCTGCCACCGTCGTTCCTGACTCCTTTTACCGTGAAACACCGGTCGCGGAGTTTCCTTTTTCTTGCCAGTTCCTTTTTTTCTCGCCCTCGCCCAGTTTTTTTCTAGAAGTCACTGAGCATCCCGGTGGAGGCGTTTTCAAACGCCTTCTTTCTTCGAACAGCGGCGTTTTTTCCCCGTAGCAGGCAAGTTGGGCGTCCGCCTTTCTCTCCCTCCTTTCTCGGGGCCCTCGTTGCCGGTCCTCTGGATGCACCGTGATTCACATTCTTAGGAGTACGGCGTGCGCTCCCCCTTTTGACATTGCCCGACTCCCTCCAGCCGTGGTGTCCCCCGTCGCCCAAGCCCCCTCTTATTCGGCGACCCTTCATGAAGCTCGCCACTCCAGGTGACGGAAGAACCCCCCCCTCCTTGAAGCTTTGCCGTCCTTTTCTCCCTGATCCGATGCGCCCTCCCCTTTCTGAAATAGGCTGTTTTTTCTTCATGCAAACAGCCGTTTGTTCGTGATGGTGAAGATAGTGTTTTCCCTTTCTCCGTTTGTCCAGACTCAAGGTTTGGGTGTTTTTTTTTGTTCTTCTCTTTCTCCGTCGACGGAAACAGCTTTCTTTTACATGTAAATGGGGCATTTCTCCCCATTTCCCCAGAGAATTTTTCTTTCAGGAAAGAATTGTGTCCTAATGTTTTTCCCCCCTGTGTGCCATCGTTGTTAGTCACCGTTCAATGGGGTTCCCTTCTCCTGCATCCCCCGTCAAGACCTTTAAAGACTTCCCCTGCATCTTTTTTTTTGGGCGGCGTGTTTGCGGAAGCAGGTTCCGAGCCTTCTCTAGTTGGAGGTGGTAGACGCTAACAGTGCCCTTCCCTTTTCTCTTTTGCTTTTTCCTGACGACATTTTTCGATGTCCGCCCGCCCGACAAGCTTTTCCCCCCCTCCCCCTCTTTGCAAGTATCATTCCCGTGCGCCGCTGTTCAGCCGCTTTTCTGGAGTAGTAGTAAGAAGAGACTCTCCCCTCCTCCCCCCATTTGCTGAAGTTTTTTTTCTTTCCCCCTTTTACCTTCTCTTCATTTCTGCCCCCCCCTTTGCAACGGCGTCGGGGTGATGACTTTCTTTCCCTATATATCTTCCTTTGAGAGATCGGGCGTCCTTATTCGGATGAAAAAGAGAGACCGTTTCTTGCTTCCCCTAGGTTTCGCCACCCCCCTTATTTCTCATGCGCCCAAACTTCGTATCCTTCTTTCCTTCCCTTTCTTTCTCGTCGTCCCTTGACCGCCGCCGCGGCTCTCGGGGATGCAGCTTCTTCCCCCTGAGACGCTTCCCGCGCTGTTGTTCTGCTCGCGGTCGGGAGGGTCGTTTATCTCCTAACTTCTTCCCCCGAGAGCAGTCGGGCATTCCTCGTCGTCGCGTCCCCTCCCCCGCCACGCCGCTCCCTTTTTTCGAGAATTCGCTTCCCGCCGACACAACGTCCCTTTACAACCGTATCACTTGTCTTTTGAGTTCGCCGTCTTTCTCACACCCCTCCGCCTACAAACGTTACAGGGGCATACGACGGCATTCTGGAAACTCGTCTTGCTTTCATCCACAATCGCTGGCACTTTTTTTCTGTTCCTTTGCGTTACGGGCTATGGTTCCTTTCACACCTTTTTCCTTTACGGGACAACCGGATCCTTGGGAAAAACACTTCTTTCTTTCCCCTTCTTCCAACTTTCCCCGGTCACTTCCTCGCTTGTTTTTCCCAGTAAGAAAATAAGACTTCTTTCCTCCCCCTAGAAGGGAGGTTTCCCCCTCTCAGGATGGATCCGCTGACTGAGCGGGCCTAGCTAACGCTTTTTTTTTTTTACCTGTCAACGTTGGTTTCTTTTGATCAGGACGCCACATCGACTTTCCTTTCCCACTATTCGACTTTTCCCGGCTCTCCCACCACTTTTTTTTTTTTCTCCCACCCCTCACTCACGGTCTTTCAAGAGGGTCGTTACACGATCACTTTTCCCAATCATGACTTCCTCCCCCCCTGCGCCACCGCGACCTTCCTCGGCGACCGTGCGGCGCCCCTGTTCTTTTTCAAAAGCCGCTGTTCTCTCCCCGACCGAGTGACTTCAGAAGAAGAATAAACCGTTTTCTCCCCAGTGACTGCGGCGCTCTTCACCCCCTTTTCTTCACGGACGATTCCCCTTGCTTTCCCCTTTCGTACACCGTTTTTCCCCCTCCTCCGGGGGATTCACGGTCACAACGTTTTCAGGACGAAGTGGCACCCCCCTCCCTTCTGAAAGCCGTGTCTTCCTCTTCCTCCACGGAGATACATTCGTAATCTTTTCCCCTCGACTGCCACGCAGCTCAACCCTTTTTTCAGTCAATGGCTCTTTTTTTCCTGCAGGACCTCCACCCCCATTTTTCCGGGGTTACAGGATTAGCTTTACCCCCCCCCCTGGGGACCCCCGCTTTTTTCCTCCCCCCCTCCCCTTGGGCAACGAGACGCCTCCCCCTCGCCGACGTCAGGGCAGGTGATTGTTCTTCCCCCCCTCCCCCCCCTCAGAAAGGAGGCACATCACGGTTCTCCAGGATAATCGAGATTGTGAGTCTCCTTCTAAGCGCTTATCTTTCCCCCCCTTTCCAAACGTTCTCTTTGCCCTTTTTTTTGCGATCGGAAAATGAGATTTTTTTCCCCCCTTTTTCCTCTTTCACTTCTTTATACTTGACGAGCGAGAGCACTCCAAAACATAGGAATTCATTCTTTTTTTTCTCCACGCAGAACATTCGCTCCCCCTCTTTTCTCCCTCGTCAGAGATCGATGCATCGACCCCTCCCCCTCTTTCTATGTTCGGGCGATATTCCGACTTTTCCTTCCCCTTTCTCCCTAGAAGACCCGGCGGAGATGTGGATTCTCGACTATCTTGAGAGATAGGAACACTTTTTCCTCTTTATTAGACTTTCTCACCGCTTTCTTTTTGCCCGTTGAAAGCTGTGATCTCGATAGACTTTTCTTCGACGCCGGGCCGCGGACCAGCTTTTTTTCTTCTTCCCCCTTTCCCCTAGGGATATCTTTTCCCTTCTTATTTTCAGCTCCTCCGTGTTGTGTTCTTTCCTCCTGGAGAAGTTGTAGGAAGATAACGATTTGTTTCTCTGCGAACTCTCGACCTCTTTCCCCTTGTTCTCAAGGAGATCGAGATCACATCCCCGCGTCACCCTGGGTCGTCGAGCGGCGGTTTTCCTCTTCCGCAAGACGAGGTTTTTCACGATGGGTCGAAGCCGATAGTAGAGAATACCATCTTCCTGTGTTATCGCAGATTCTCCCTGGGTTTTTTTCTAGCGGAAGAATACGCGACCTTCTGAGGAGGGTCTATGCATCTTCTCCCTTTTCTCCTCATCGTCTTCGGAGTCGGCTTCTGTTCTTTTGTGATAATAATGCCATGTACTCTTGTTCCTTTGTGATCTATCTTTCGAGAGGATCCGCTGCATCTTTTCCCTTTGCGTCTGGCCCAGTGGCCTCCCTCTTTTCCCGGCCTCCCCGGGTCCTGTCCCGTCGTGGCCGGTTTTTAAGAAGGGATAGTTATTCAAAAACCCCCCCCACTCCCCCTCCCCCCCCCCCCCCCCCACCCCCACCCCCAAACCCCCCCCCCCCCCCATCGCGCTTTCCCCCCCCTTTGGATTTTCTCTGATCTTGCTCGAAACAATCCCTTCTTAAGTAGGGGAAGATAGGCAGGTGGCCTCTCCCCCCCCTTTTCCAGGGTACTTTCAGTCGATTTCTTTTTCCTTTTTTTTTTCTCGAATCCGGCTAACCCCCCCTTTTTTTCGTCAGGTCATGGCTCGCGACGCTAGTTTTCTTTCCATTGACTGTTCTTGGCGTGGCTCGAGGTCTGCTCGGTAGCATCAGTTTCGGGGGCACTTCAACCCACTGCACTTTCCTCCTTGCTGCCAACGTCTTGATCGTCGTTGTGACCGTGAGGACTTTCTTTTTCTCCCGCTAACCTTTCCCTGGTGATAGTGCGTAGAGCTGCTTTGTTTGATCAGTGAAGATCTGCCTTCCTCGGTGTGGAGTGTCTTTCCCTCGGTGACGGTGTACATCTGCGGTACTCAGCGGAGTGGCACACGTCGCATCTTTTTTTTTTTCTCTTTCCCCCCTGCAAATTCTCGGTGGCGCGGTTGCGTCGACGTCAAGTGATTCCCCCTTTTTTTCTAGTCACGCCAGTTCCGTCCCCGGTCACCGGTTTGAATTCTAAATGCCGGTGATCACTTTTTTTGGTAGACCTTTTTCTAGTGGCTGAGTACTCCTTCCCTGCCGTCGATTGTGGAGTAGGATCTTTTTACTATAGCCAGGTGATTTTTCCCTCCCAATAGGTTCGCTCTCTTCCCGCCGCTTTCCTCGGATAAATCTTTGACACCCTCTCTTCTCAATGAATAGGATGAGGGCCCCCGAGTCTCCAAAAGAGAGGAATTTCCTGTACCGTTGTTTCTTTTTTCTTTTGTTGAATCTCATAGCCGGTTGTACCGAAGGGTGGAGGGTAGTGGGGTTTTGGGCAGAGAACCCCTTTCCTCAAAGATCCACCTGGAAATTTTTTTTTTCCCTTTTTTCCTGATGCTTCCCTTCCTTTCAGTTGTTCTGCACTTTTTAGGGTGTAAGAATTCCGTATTAGTCCCTTTTTTTTAACAGTTAAATAGGGGGTGCTCATCTTCTTCGCGCAACTCGCGTAAAGACTTCCTCCTTACTTTTCCATGGTGTCTCTCCCTTTGAAGCAGTACCGCTCCTGAAGAGGGAGGGGAGGAGGCCCTTCTCTCCTGACAGAGTGAAAACGTGCCCTTTCTTTTTTTGTTTGTGATGTGTTACGTACTCCTCTTTTTTTTCCCCTCCTCCACTCCCGCGCTTTTCCGTCTCATTGACGAACACGATTGCCCTCCGATGTTAAGCAGAGAGACCGCGTTTTCCTTTTTTTCCGTCGGTTCGTCCCTACCCCAGTTTTTCCTGGATCGAAGTTGCGGCCGTCCTCTACACCATTTTCCTGACGCTCCCCTTCCCCCCCCCTCTTGCAAAGGCACCCTCCTTCCGCCGGATTCGCTCTTTATTTTACTATAATAATTGTTTTTTCTCGAGCGGAGATTTTTTCCTCCTAGAAGCCCTTTGCCTCCCTTCTCAGGTAGCTGCAGGAAAAGGGGTTTTCTCTTCTCTTGCCACAAACCCTCTTTTTGCTGCGGCGCGGCTTCTCGTCCGTTTTCTGAACGGAAGCGCGGGCTCTCGGTTTCCCCCCCCTTGTCAATGGGTTACGTCACTGCGACTCGCGCGTGGTTGAGGCAAGTTTTTCTTCTTCGGCACCTTTTTTCTCTTTTTTTTGCGTCTTTAAAACACAACATCAACCTTTTTCGGACTGATCTGCACTGTTTATCGTTCCCCTCCTCCCTAAGTCTGCCAAGCCTCCTTTCTTAAGGCTTCGTCTCTTGCCCCCCCCGGCGACACCAGGCCTTTTTCTGGTCGTCTCGGTCCTAATCTTGACCCCCCTGGAAAGGTGATAGACTACACCCCTTTTCCCACACAGGTTCCAGATTTCTTTTCCCCCCTCGTCGGCGTTCACACTTTCGCTGGGCACTTTCCCTTGGTCCTGGGCTCTAGTTAGACGGCGCTCCTTCTTCACACACCCCCTTTCTTTGCCCTTCGGGACAACCGTCTCTTCTTTTTCCACCCCGAGCTCCACTCCTTCACAATAACTTCCTCGATTTTTTTTTAAGGAAATAAGCCATTTCCTCTCCTGATCGTTCTTTTCTATCAGCTGATTTTTTTTTACCCCCGCGGATTCTCTTCCTTTCCCCCACCTAGATGGCCGGCGACGGCACCCTGAGATAAATGATTACGGACTCCCCCACGACGGAGGGCAGAGCCCCGATCGACCTTTGGCTTACTCACCACGGATGGCGTGCATCATTTTTTTTCCAAATTTTTTTCCACCGCGTACGCCGATCCTCCATCGATAGGTGAAAATCCCCTTTTCCCTGACCATCCGTTCCCTTCCCGAGCAATCGAGCGCGTTTTTTTTTCTTTACTGCCAAACTTCTTCTCTTCCCCCTCCGCCTTGTTCGTACCGCTCCCACCGGGCCAGACAGAGACTTCCCCTCCGATGCCAAGTGGTCTCTACGGATAAACTGGGTTCCTTCACTTTCCCGGCACGTTTTTTTTTCCTTGGAACGGGCCCCCCTTAGCCACCACCTACTCTCTCCCTTCAACGGTAACAACGACGATCACTACGCCTGTTAGACGGCTCTTTTTCCCCCGCTGACAGTTTTTCCCTTCCCACCGGAAACGGAGCCTTCCCTTCCTACCTCCGTCACCTGGTGGAGCAGCAGTCAATGGCAGAACCTGAACCCTCCTCCTTGGAGTCTCCAGGTTTGACCGACTTTTTTTTTTTTCTTCTAGGACAACCCAATGTGGCCTCCCTCCCTGCGGACCCCTGGCACACCGACCCTGGCCCCCCTTTCCCCTTCTCCTCAAACGACGACTCTTCAGTGATTGTTCGAGCAATCTTAAAGAAGCACAGGAGAGAACCATTCCCTCTCCTTTCCTGCCCTTGATCCTTTCCTCGCCGTCTCCCGCCCCTCCGTTGACCTTTTTCTCGGGGTCATTGCCTTGTTCTCCCCCCTTCCCCCCCCCCTTTCGTTTTCGGAAGGTCTCACTTTTTTGCGACCCCTGAGGATATCTATCTACTTGAATGAGTCTATCATATTGCCGGGGCCCCTTTCCCTTCCCGCCTCCCCTTAAGGCCGCTCCTCATCAGCGGCTCGATGATGTTTTCTCCTGAGGACTTTCTCTGTCGGCGATTTCCGAGCATCTTTTTTTTCCACGTCTCCTCGCAGAAATTGATCATTTTCTCCCCTCGGCGTTCTGGTCTGACTTCTCCCCCACCCTTCGTGCACCCTTTATTCCTCCTCAACGCCGCCTCTACGACCTTCTTTTTTCCTTTTTTTTCTTCTCGATCGCCCTCTTCGCGAACCAGAGTCGAGAGTTTTCTAAACCGGGCACATACGTGATATCAGGTACCCTTCCCTCCCCAATCTCTTCTCTTATTCCTCTTTTCTCTGGCGACGTTGTAATGCAGATTTCCCGATTCTCGCGCACCCTCTCAAGCTGGTCGCTTTTCCCTTTCTCTTCCCATTTTTCAACCGCTGCCCTTTTTCCGAGGCGAAGACGAGGGTGCACGTTTTTCATCTCAGCAGCCATCGTCGAGAATCCTTTTCTCTCTTTTTTTCTACGTCTGAAGTCGTTCCTTCTCAAGATGCTCGGGAAGATCGCCGCCTCCTTCTTTGCTGCACGATCTCTTCTTTTCTTCCTTTCATCGATCTTTTCGTCGGCCTGTTGTTCGTTATCATCGACATGTACGGCCGATGTTCACTGCTCCCTCCAGATCTCAAGTTATCTCTCCTTCCGGAAAAGTGAGGAGGGCCCCCTTTTCCTCCTCACTCCTCAGTTGCCTCTCCCTTCGGCCCCGAGAAAGGTTCTTTTTGCGTAGCGGATCGTTTTCACATTTCTGATGTCGACAGTGATGTGATATCTGTATTTTTTTCTTTTTCCCTGCAAAAATCTCCATGTTACTTCGTTTTTTGTGCCAGGGTCGGTGGTCCAGGTTTTTCAGCCTCCCGGTCTGGATTGCCCCCGGGGGTTTCATCGAATACGGCGTCCCCCTTTCCTTCCCTGTCAGGCTAGTTTTTTCCATTTGACTGCTCCACCAGGTGTTATTTTTCACGGAGTGGATTAGAGGTCTTCTTCTCTGGTAGATACTTCGTGAATTCTTTTCTCTAGAAATTGGGACGGTCTCTTTTCCACCGTCGTCCTTGATAGTCGTTTTTCCTCCACGGTAGCTCTTCTTTTTTTTTCGGCCCGTTCCGCCGGGCCTTGTGATTTTAGAGCATGCCGTCTAACAGTTGCTTTTCTGACGCGACGTATTCATCTTTTTTTTTCGGTGGAAAGCGCTTTTTGTACATCTTCGGTACGACTCCTTTTTTTTCCACCAGTCCTTTCCACGGTCGACGCTCATTGCTCCCTTCCGATGTGAAGGATTGTCGACCCTCCTTTTATTAAAGTCTTTCACCCCCCTTCTTCCTTCCTTGCCTTAACTTTCTCAGACATGCCGGTGTCCGTAAGATTGCACCAGTCGATCGTTTTTATACTCAGGAAGAATTCTCTTTTTTTTCCTGTCGGCAGTCCTTTTCTCCGAAAGCAAAACTAGGTTCTTAAGATAGTCCCCGTTCTCCGCGGCTTTCTTCGACGACCCTCTCCTTGAAATAGGCTGAGTGGACGGCCCTTCCCCCATCTGGATTCCCTCTTTTTTTCTCTGTTGGAGATGGTGCTAGGTTTTTTTCATAGCCGGTTGTCTCACTCCCCTTCTGTTAGTGTCCTTTTCTCAGTCGAACGCAACCTTCCATGAAACTGACAGGGTATTGCTGCTCCCCTTCCCCTTTTTCCAAGAAGACGCTTTGCCCACTGCCGTGTAGGTTTCCCCCTCTTTTTTTTTTAGGAGCCTTTTGATCACGATTCTTCCTGAAAATAGTGGTCATACCGACAGCGGAATTGGTGTATACGGATTGGGGCGGCGGGATTCTCTCTTCTGAGAAGTTCTCTCCCTTTTTCCCGGCGGTCGCGACCTTCAAAAAAGTGCAAGTCCTTGAGCGTAGATCGTTTTTTTGTCCCTCTTCCTTCGATCCTTGTTGTCTCCCCTCTCCGCTCGCATCTCACCACTTTTTTTCCTTTTTTTCCCCCCCTGCCGAACCCCGTTCTGACCGAGAGCGTTTTCCTTTCCGTAGTTTAAGAAGAGAACGTCCTGCAGCCCCGTGATTACTTTTTTGTCCCCCCCCCTTTTCCTGACGCTTGTTATCCTTTTAACAGTATGGCCACGGGCGCTAGGGGTGCCCTCCTTTTCTTTCGCCCCCTCACTCTATCTTTTTTTTTGCGGAGAAGATCTCTCTCCCCTGCTCCCAACCGAGCGCCCTTTTTAGTGCCGCAGGGTTAGCTTTTCCCCCAGGGGCGTCATGCGGCCAAACCATCCTCTGTCCCTTCCTTTTCCTTTTTTCGTAAAGACGACCGCCCCTGGCTCTCGGGCTGAACTCCTGTCGCACTTTTTCCCTTCAATGAGATTGGCGGCGCTGGTGAGGACCTCCGCGCGGCGGGTTTTTTTTTTTTTTTTTTTTTTCCCACAAGGAGCACCACGAAATGTTCCCCCCTCACCTTCCTTTCCTGAGTGCAATTCTGTTCGTCGTCCCCGCCCATCCTCATAAATTCCTTTACCGGTTTTTTTTTCTGAACCCCCCGGCGAAAACAATGGCCTCCCCATTGAACGGATGCCCCCCCCCTAGGGGGACGGCCTCGTTGATAACCAAACGATGGACCCCTTCCCTTTCTCCCCCCGATGTTCCCCCTTTCCCGCATTGAGGACACCCTTCTTTCTGTACAGTCCTTTCTCTGGTTAACTTTTTTTTATGCCCACCTTTTCTTCTGTTTTGCTATGGGCTCTGCACAACCCCCGAAAAGCGGGTTCCCTTTCTTTAGCCCCACGTCTTTCTCTTTCCCCACACGAGCCCTTTTCACCCCCCCCTCCCCCCCGCGAACAACTTTTTTTTTCCGGTCAACTCCTTTTGGCCACTCCTCCAGAATAGAAGAGAGGGTAGTCCTCCCCTTACTCTACGGCTTTTTTACCGCGAGCGTCCCTCTCTCGAACGAGGTGCTCCCGTTTTTCCCCTGTACGCACATCGCCTTGCCGAGTACTCGGCCACCTCCCTCCGCGGGCAGCTTCTCCCACCCCTTTTCGGAAGGTATGGCCACTCCCCTTTCCTTACTGCACGCGTAGCTTCCTTTCCACCTAAGGGTCTCCCCCCAGGACGTCGACAAGGCCAACAGGACACCTCCATCGACTTCACGTTTCCCCCCCCCATGCATGCGACGTGTGCCACTTTCTTTCCTAGTCTTTCCCCCGTTCACAGCGAACGTCCCACACGAATACAAGGGCTTCTCAGTGTCCTTCGCGTCCTCTCCCCCTTTTTTCCGGCAGCTCTAACGGCACGATCCTTCCTTTTTTTTCCCGGGCGTACACCCCCTTCGACGGGTCTTCTTCAGGTCCCCCCTCTCAAGGACGACGGTGGAAGAACGGCGCCTAGTGCTCGGAAGTTCTTTCCACCTCCTTTCGACCTTCCGCCACTTCTTCACCCCTTCCACCTGGTGGAGGTCCACTTTCTCCCCCCCCTGCCACCGAGAGCTCTGACGCGATGGACTGGTCTCTTCGAGGACAAAAACCCTGCCTCCCTCCTTTCCTTCGGAAACCTTTTACACTGATTCCCTTCCCCCTCCGAGCGTCCCCGGACGTCTTTCTTGTTTCGCGCCAAGATCACGATTCTCATCACGGGCGACATTCCCCTTCATCGCGATTGTTGAAGACCTCCCTTCTTCCTCGCTCTTAGCCACTCCTTTTTTCTTGGAACGGTCTCTTTTTTTTGCAGTGAGATCGGCACCCCTTTTTCCCCTTTGCCTCCTTTTCTTCTTCACTTGACGAGCGATTTTCCCCACAATCGGCAGGTACATTTCGATGATGATCAGCCTCCCTCAGGCATGCCTCCTCCCCTTGCTTCTGTAAGCGTCAGAGCGATGCATCTCTTCGGCATTCTGTAGATCTTCCCGAGCATCTCTTTCCCAGTACTTTTTCCCATCGGCGGAAGCTTGGATCTCGATTCCTGCGAGATCGGAAACCCTAGTGTCACCCCTTTTTCCCCCTCCCTCCACCCGCATTCCCTTTTTGTGAAGCTGTGACTCTCGTCTGCCCTTGTCGACGCCGGCCGCGACCAGCGTCGTTTTTTTTTTTTTTTTCGAGAACCTTCCAAAGTCGACCA
>Ga0179593_1512058_pt1 | contig 17170 bp, 19 predicted proteins | sample CZODoug2_1_08_16_FD_185931 | JGI IMG/M metagenome (GOLD analysis project Ga0179593, IMG submission 185931) | Vadose zone soil fungal communities from Angelo Coast Range Reserve, California, USA - CZODoug2_1_08_16fungal (PacBio error correction) | ecosystem: Environmental > Terrestrial > Soil >... | reverse complement strand
GGTGGCTCGACCGTTGGGGGCCCCCCCCTAGTTTCTAGGGAAGGACAAACTCACATCGGCCCGAGTTTCATCTCTCGTTAAGGCCACCCCACCCGACCCCGGGTGGCTCGGTTTTTGCTCTTTTAGCTTAAAGCAGCGAGGCATGCTGGCCCCAAGGTTTTTTGGCGTTCACGACACAGTTTTTCCCCTTCCCGGCCTCCCGGCTTCGGCCTTGGAAACCCTGGTGCTCGGCAGAGCCTGAACCCATTCCAGCGTCCCGGTGACGTTCCCCCGTTCTTTCTGAGTACTGCTAAGAGATGTGGTCCCTACCCGGCACCCCCTCGCTCTGGGGACGGCCGGGGGTCTTAAACTATCGTGGGTTGTTCGTGGGGGATCTTACCGCGCTCGACTGCCGGCATCTTGCGGGCCGACACCCCCCCCCTTATAGTCGTTTCTGAAGGCGACTGCGCACGTTTTTTTTTTTTCCACCACGGTTCCGGCCCTCTGCCCAACCGACGCCATTGGAAACTGTGAGCTTCAAGCGTGTTCCCAACCCTTCCCCCACCCGGGGCCCGCGGTGGAAGCCGCCCCGGTTGCCGGCAGATAACCTTTCCTTCATTTTTAGTTTAGCTGTCTCGCAGGGTTAGGGAGCCCGAGCGCCACTCCTGCTCGACGGCCAGTTCTCGCCACACTATGAAGGGCCGCCGGAGACCCGGTGCCCCACCTACGTTGCACTGATAGGCCGGCCACTAACTAACATTCTTCGGAGGTTAAGTAAGTCAGCTTCATCACTTTTCTTCCTGGTCCTCCGCGGTCTTGCAGGAGGTGGTGTCGAGGTTGAGCGGAAATCGTCCCTTTTCTGCTCTGTTCCGTCAACTTCAGCGTGAAGCAGAGTTTGGCGTACTGGAAAGGCCTCCCGATGGTGTGCTGGTCCCTTTTTCGCTGGCCGCGTTGCGGGGTTCTTTAGTGGAGAACGTGCTTGCCAGAAACAGTTGGGGCCGCGTTTTTTTCGCCCCTAGTACTGCACCGTGGTTCCGGTTTTTCAGTCGTCTTTTAGGTTCTAAGGTCGTTTGTCAGCCGTAGAGAAGCCAAGTGTCGACCGCCAAAACCCCCCCACCGGGATCGCCTTTTTCATTACGGTTTTCCTTGTAATGTGTTGGGGCCCGTTTGCTTGAAAACAGTGGCCCGCTTCTTGGGGCTTCGGCGGGACGCTGGTCTCCTTTTTTTCTTCCGGTCAGGAAGGGCTCGAGGTTATTGATTCCCCCTCCAGGCTACCCCCCGGGTTTTTGTTCCCTCCCCTCGTCCAGCATTGCCGTGGTGCCCCTGCGTTGACGGCCACCGCACCAGAACCCCTTCGTTCGGTTATAGAGTCATGGAGGTTGACGACCCTCCCTTGCCGTGACAGGATTAGAATACGAATCAGTGCTCATGGATGGACTGTGGGTTTTCCCCCCGCGTCGAGTCCGCCAAGACCCTGGAGCGGGTCCGGAACGACTCGGTTTCGCGCCGGACGGCCCCCTGTCTGAGATCTTTTTTTTTCCCGATGGGAACCCTGAGGTCACCGGTTCCTTTCCTTTGTTCCTTGCCTTCGGACGGAAACGGAGGTAAGAGAAGTTGCCTTGTAATCTTTTCCTGGCGCGGGGTAGCTCGGGGGGGGGGGTGTCATCTTTCGAAGTATGGTTTTTGCCGCCGGTAGCGGCGGGCCCGCCATGAGTAGGGCCATCACGATGTATCCAGGGGTCTGATGGTTAAGACCTTCTAAGCAGAAGTCAAGGGTGTTGTTGATTATTCCTCCCCCCCCAGGTGTGTTTTCCCGGTCCGGGCCTGGGCATCCCTCCAGGAAGGTTTTGCGGTATCAGAGTTCGGGCGGACCTGTCGTGTTGGGCGGTTGCAGCATTCAGGAGTGTAAGTTCTGTGTCTTTACTGTCGGTTGACCCTTATGCGGCACTCCCCAATTCTTTGTGCCCGTACGCCTGAAAGGCCGTCCTGTGTTCCTCGCCTTTCAGCAGCTCTCCTTGAAAATGGATGGAAACAGTTGATTTTCGTTCGCCGATGGTGTCCGCTGGTTATATTAGTCCCGGGGCTGTTTTCGGGTTGGTTGGGTTTTGTGAGGCCTGGTGGTGTGGGTTGGTTCCTCCCCTGAAGTTGGACAGGCCGGTTCGCCGTGTTGGCACCAAGCGAGGAGTTTTCGACCCGCCTCCGGTTTTAGTTGGATTTATGGACCTTGTTTTTCCAGTTTGCAGCAGGTTTGTCCGTAGGGCTGGAAAGGTTCTGCATGTGGTAGCTTCCGGGTTATCTGGTGTTTCGTGGGACCCCCTCGCACTTGCTTTTTCCGTCGGGTGGCGGGGAGTTTTGCGATTAAGGTATTTGTAGGCTTTTCTGTATGCCCCCTTGTCGGGAGTGAGGAACCCAGGGCCTTTAGTTCCGATGTCCCAGGTTCGAATTTGGCGGAGCGGGGGTTGAAGCCGCTGTCGTACTTGCTTTCTTGTTTCGTCAGCTGCCACGCATTCCAACTGGTCATCCCGTGGTTTATGACCAGCTGGCAGTCATTCCGTTCCCCTTCCTCTTTCTTCTTCTTTTTCGTTAGTTGTTACTTGATTCTGTTCCTGGGTCCTCTTTCCTTGTCAAGCCCCGAGTACCAGTTGGGGCTGAGCAGTGGCCCACGGGACTGTCTTACCCGCTACCCCCGACGCCGCCACACGGCGACTGACAAATCAAGGTAATGGTCTCTGCCGTGACAATTTTTTTTTCCGTCTACACGCTCCCCTCCTTTTCTCAGCGTTGCTTCCTCCCCCCTCACGCTGACGCCCCGACCAGTGAGAGGACTACGGGCAACCCACCGCCCGGACGGCTAAATGGCTCGAACACGCTTTACGCACACGACACGCGTGCACATTGCCCAAAGTCACCGCGCCCTAGGCGTCTAACTTCTCGTTGTGGCCCCTTACTCCTCGTAAGGGGCTGGTCCGACTTCCGTCTTCAAAGACCCCCCCCCCGTTTTTTCCAAGTCCGCTGGGTCGAAAAGCCCAGGACGGCACTCCCAACTCCCTCCCGCGTGGGCCTTGGCGCCCTGTCCCGCGAAAGGCCCAGACCCCCAAAAGGGTTTTTTTTTGTTGGACGCCCCTTGCGCCCTTGGAGGCCTGTGCGCGAAGGTATCAGGAACCCGCAGCCCCTTTTCCTACCCGTGCCCACCTGCAAACCTGGGAAATGCCATAAGATTTACGGTAGGCGCCCATTCCGATGTCCTCGGACTCGACGTGCCCGATGCGATGGGCCTCGGTCGACCGGCGACCCCCCCATTTTATGAGCCCCATACCTTTCCCCACACAACCTCTTTCCCTACGACTTTTCTTGGGCAGGTCACCCAACGACCCTTTCTAAATGTGAGCGGCGTCCCTAATTTCTCCCCCGGTTTACTCTCGTCCAGGGGCTTCCACATGACTTTCTCGCCCTGCGAACGGCACGGGCTGTGGCTTACGGTGATCGGCGGCACCCTCGGCCGATCAGCCAATAACTCTTGCTTTCCCTCACTTATTACGTGTTCCGCTACTCCCGGCTGCCGGTCCGCTTGCGGCTGCCGGGCGGCGGGGGTTTGAGCGGGCGCGCTCGGGACGCTGACCTGATCTCCACTTCCATCGACCTGAATTTCCCGATATGTAAACCCGGCACTGCTCGTTGAAAGCCCCTTTGTCTACTTTACGTTTGGCCGTACGAAGTGGGCTGTTCAACCGGGCGCCCTTCAAATCGCTGGCTTGGTCTTTCCCCTTCCCTCCTTTTGTACCTCCCGACCTCGCGCCTCTGTCCTTGCCGTGATACACCCCAGCGTCCCCTCTGGCGGGGTCTTAAATGTTTTTTTTTTCATCCGTTTTTGGTTTTCTCCGGTTTCAAACCCCCGGCCCGCAGGACAAGGTGGCCGGCCTTGCTTTTGTTTCCAAACTGGTTTTTTTGCTGTCGTTGCCACACTGTCTTACTGGCTGTCCCCCCCCCGGACAAGACGTTCACAGCGGTCCCAAAGGCCGGACACTCTCAACCCTTTTTGGCAGGTAATGAGGCAATGATTCTTCTCGGTCAACACTCGGAAAACCTCAAACCGACGGCCATCGTCTCCCCGCCCTCAACATCGTGATTCGTACCGCCTTTTCAGGGCGTCACTTTGAAGTTCACGGCAGGCGTCAACTTGAGGATTTCTACTCCCAAACATTCCCTCGACGACCCCGCGCTTTCTCCCCAGGCTTTTCTGACATGCCCATGATCAGCCTGATAAAGCTCTTTAGGTTAGTTGCCGTGCCCTATTAGAACCCAGTTTGGGTTGCGAGGTTTTCCTTTCAAGTTCTTTTTGGTGCCCTTGTAGGCTTTATGCTCTTGTCCGCGAGGCGTACGTCCTTTTTGAGTTCTCTGGAGGTGGAGCTTCCCTGGAGTTGACTTCCTTTTGTCTCCGAGGATAAGTGGTAAATTCCTTTGAACCATTTGCCTTCTCTCCATCTTTTTTGGCGGTGGTGCTTTCGGTCTTTCCTCGCACAGGGTAATCTAGGTGGTTCGTCGCCGGTGACTCCTTCCTAGGAAGCTAGTATGTCAGACGAATTTTTTTTTTGTTGAGGGTTTTCCCTTCAGTTTCCTTCTAAGATGTAAGACTTTGCCCCGAAACCCTACTCATCTTTGGTACCCCAGATTTTTCGGGATTTTCCCCCCCATTTCTTTGGCATCCTTGGAGAACCGGGGTGGTTTTTTCACGCGTCCAGTTTGATGTTCCGTTAGATTTTTTCCTCACCTCCTGTATCGGGGCTGCGGTTTGCCGCCACTTGGGCCCGTCTTGCTTCGGAGATGATGTCACCCTTGGCAAAGAGATTATTTCCCAGTGGTTTTTTTGGTTTTTCACGGAGCTTGTTGGAAATCTAGTTTTTTTTCTTGAAGTTTGGCCGGCCAGTAGAAGACGTAGCACCCTCCCCCCCCCCCTACGGTTTTGAGATAGAGGTTGGGCTTCCCCTGTCTTTTCTACTCGGAAATAAATCGGAGAGTTCCAGGCGTCGTTCAGAACAAACCCAACCCTTGGCAACTGTTTCTTTCGTCCCCCCCCCCCCATGGAGTTATTGGAGCATGTACACCAATTGTTTCCAACCCGTTTCCAAGCCCCACTTCCCGGCCTCTGGCGCGGATTCTGAACACGGGACATCCCCCGCCGCCAGTTCGGGATTTTTTCCCGACTGACCCGTCTCTCCATTGAGCCTGCTCCCCCGCAAGGCTCTCGGGCAGGGGGTAAATAGTCCTGTGTGTCTTTGGAGTCTACCCGGCGTGGGCTAGCACTTCCATTTCTGCCGGCCGGGCCTTTTCCCTCCCCCAACCCAGGAGGGGGCGAGCGTTGGGCGGGAAGGGGCCCGTCACACCACGGATTCAACCGTTCGCCACCGAAAGGGAGGTCCCTGGTCGAGGAACCCGTGCCTTTTTTTTGCCCCCAAATTGCCCATTGCGGCCTTTGTTGTTGAGATCCCGGGTTCCTTTTCTTCATTTCCACTCCTTTCATGTACGGCGCGACGTTCTCGCAGTGGGCACAGACCACATCCTTTTCTTTTTCGACGCCACATATGGTCCTAGCAACTCAACCTGCCTTTCCGTGTGGAAAGGAAACAAGGTGAACATTTAAAACCCTTTTTTTTTTCCTCACCCACCCACTTTTTCCCTGGCCGGTTTATACTCCCCCTAGCTGATCCTCCTTCCATTGATCCTTAGGCTTCCTCAGATTGGTCTGACAGAGATTTTTTTTTGTCTTCTTTTAGTACGTCATTTCTTTTTTCCTTTCCTTCGTTTCGGTCTTCTTTTCACTTTTGACACTTTCAGTTCTTTTTTTTGACCGCTGTAGCGAAAATTTCCCCGCTTTTTTCTTATGGTATCCTCTTTTTCCTCGTTTTACTAGTTGGCGAGCCATCAACCTTTTGTCCCGCAGCTGCTATTTTCACTCTGAAGCGTGAAAGGTCCGAGGACTTCTTAGTTTGTCGTTTTTTTTTTTTTTTTTTTCCGTTCTGTCCCCCACTGGTCCCGTCATCACAGTTTTTTGCTCGAACAGAGGGTCCTCCCCTTTAGCTTACTTTTTATTTTAATTGGTCTGTCTTTTTTTGAAAGTTTTAACAACCACATGGCCCCACCCTTTTCTGCCTGCCTGGTGTTGCTCGCTGTTTTTCGTTTTTTTTTGAAGCAGGCTGAAGAGGTTCGAGGTTATGCAGGGATTGTTTGACCTTTGATGTCCCCTGCCTCCCGGATTCCTGGGCATACCTCCCTCCCCCCCGATTTTTCCCGTTGTCCCTCCACGAGAAGGTACACCTTATAAGTCCTGATGTTCGTCTCACACCCCCACTGTGTCAGTTTGACAGTTTTATCGATTTACGTGCCCGTCCCCGATTCCGAGGACCTTTTTGTGATATAGTCCTTTTTTCTTCTCCCCCCTTGCCCCTTTCGAGGATGCCTTTGAAAGACGACGTTTCTCGCCCCTTCAAGGCCCGGGCAGTAGCGTGGTCCAAGAGTTTTTTTACAGTATTTTTCCTAACCTTATTTCAACCAAGCTTTGCTTGGTTTTCAGGTTGAGAGGGTGAAAATTCTTTTACACCTATGGTCACCCCTTAATTTCGGAGCGTGGATTATCTGAGAAAGTTTATTGTCTCCGGTTTTCCCTGGTTATTACCCCTATTTTTTTTTCTTCTCAACCCTCTTCTAACCCGGGGTAGTCTCTCGACCTTATTTTATCCCTTTCGAGAAGGTTTGGTGTCCCGGTCTTTCCCTTAGCTTTTTCTGTCCGCCTGGGGTTTTTTTCTCCCCGCGGCCCTTGCGCAGACGGAAGATTATTTTTTAAGCTTCCTCCTAGTGTTCCTTTTTTTCTTTTTCTTCGTTGTTCCTGTGGCCCCCAGTTCCTGTTTTTCTTTTTTTCTTTTAGGACGTTTTTTCCCCCGGGTTATCCCGAACCTTCTTCGTAGCTTAACAATCCTGCGCTTTCTGCTCACCTCCTGCTGCCGTTGTGCCGTCAGGCCCCTTCCGTCCGTTCTTTTCCCATGTCCCCCCTTGCCCCCCTCGGACTAATGACGCTGTTTTTTCCGTCTTTTTTTACTTTTTCTTTTCGCCCCCTTTCTTCCTAGGGGTTTGTGGGTGTTGGATAAGACAACGTAGGGACAATAAGGGTTCCTGTATTCAATTCCTATTCGTAGTTTTCCCCCCCCCCCCCATTCGCGGATCTCCCAACTTTTGCGAGTCGTATCCCTGTCAAGATTTTTCTTTATCTTCGTCCTTTCAGTTCGAATTCCCGCAGGTTATCATGTGGTTCGCTTCCTGTTTTTCGTTTGTTCGGCCGTCCTTCCATTGACTTTTTGCCGTCTTCTGTTCAGGTAGCGTATATTTGCTGTTCCCTCCTTTGGATGGCGGCCCTTTTTTTTTTTTTTTTTGTTGTTCCTCCCACTTGTGCCTGAGGTCCCTGGGGGCAGATTGGGTAGGTCTTTTGTCCTTCGTTCTTTGTTGCCCTCCGCTGCATGTCTTGTGACTTTTTCTCAGGCTGCCCTTCCCTTCCCATTCCCCCCCCTTTAAACTGGTAATAGTTGGCCCCCTGGCCCCTCTTAAGATTTTCCCTTCCTCCTCTTACCTTTTTTTTTCCTCCCCCTTTTCCCCCTGTTTTTGTTTGATGATTTTTTTTTTTTGGTTTAACCCCAAATATTGCACACTCTGTTTTTTTTCACCTTCCCCAGATTGAACCCCCCTTTTTGCCTTTTCTTCCCCAGGAGTTTGACTTCCCAAGACCTACTCCTACCGCGGCGGAAGAAGCCTAGTGCCGGCCCCCCTCCCCCCCCCCTTTGACCCTGCTTTTTATTCCTTTTCCTCGTCCATAGTTGCCCCCATCCCCCCCTCCCCGCTCCACTGCTAGGTGCAGAATACCGGCCCTGCCCCCTCCGCCTTTCCCCGTTTTTGCCGGCTTTTCAGTGAGGCTGCCTGCCCCCCCGATACCCTTTTTCCCCTCTTCGTGCAAATGATAGGTTTGGAACCCACTGATTTCCTTTCGCTTCCCCCCTTCCCCCCCAACCCTTTCCCCCCCCCTTTCTCTCGGGCGCAGACGGCATCTTTTTTTCCCCCACTACTCCCCTTTTTACGGCCCCTTGCTGTTTCGTCGAAAACCCAACCCCCCCGTCCAGGTAGCCCCCCTGGTCTACCTCCACTTCTCCCAACCCCTGCCCCCCGTCGGCAACCCTCAGTGTTTGCCGTGTTGTCCCTGGGAACCCCCCCTCCCCGCTCCTTCCTTTAATTCTCGCCACCGCCCCTTTTTGCTTTTTTCCTCTCCTCCTCCAGCCTGTTCCGTGTGCTGCTCAGTTCTCCGCCCCTCTTGTTCCGTCTACCCGCAACCTCCCCTGACTAAGTTGCATATGATCCGTCCTTTTTTTCCCCTGAGGTCTTTCCTTTTTCCCCGATCTCCCTTCCTTTAATCTCTGTTGCGTCCCCCAGCTGGACCGCTATGGATTGACCCACCACAACCCCCTTTTTTTTTCCGACTGTTTTTTTCCTTCCCTAGCCCTTTTTTCCCCCCTCCCTTTTTTCATTTCCGTTTTTTTTTCTTTGGCCTGGCGGACTTACCCTTCTCCCGGCGGCGTAAACCACACAATTCCCTTCCTCTCTCCGTCTCCCCTCATGTCTCTTTGGTCCCCTCCCATGGTTCGCCCCTCCTTCCCCTAGGTCCGCAACCCCGTCGTTTTCCTTCCTTTGCGTCTGGCCCTTCAGGTCCCAGGATTCCCCGTCTTTCCGTGTGCTTACCTTTTTCCCCTTTTCTTCCGTAGCACTTTTCCTTTTTTTTCCCCGCCCCTGCTTTTTCCAGCTGGCCACTCCCTTCCGCTGGCGATTCGGTACCTTTATCGAGAGACGTTGCCCCAGATTAGCTTCCCCCACTTTGTTTCCCCCCCCCTTCACCCCTTTTCTTTCTTCCCAAAACTTTTTTCATATCCGTGAATCACGTTTTTTTTTCTTCTGATCTTCTTTGGTAACGACGGCCGTGATCTTTTGATCCCTTCCCAGGGATTTCCTCTTGGGTGAGTTTTGCCTCCCTTCAATTGTGTCCTCAGACCCTCTCTTCCCTTTTTCTTTTTTTCCTCTTTACCCCTGCCGCATAAGGCGTAAATCGTGACGAGTGGCCCCGTTTTCTGGTAATGTTTTTCCTTCCCTTAAGTTTCTTGTTACGGCACGCCCCTCCCGGAACCCGGACCCGTAGTGGGAACACCCCAACCCCAACCACCCCCCCATCCTTTTTTTTTCGGCGACCCCCCCCCCCCTTCCCTTTTCTGCAACGGTCCCCACCCCCACGAGAGTAACACACGTACGGTAAACTCCCCTGACCCCTTTCCCACTTTCCTTGTCCCCTTTTTCGTAAGCACTTGATGGCTACTTTTTTCCCGTACTCGTAACTCCCAACGGTTTTTCCCCTCCCCTCAGGCCCCCCCGCTCTCTTTTTCCCCCGCGTCTTTTCTTTTACACCGATGAAGTTCCGGGCCCTCCCCCCCCGAGACCGAACCGTTCTGCTTCCCCCTCCCGGAACTTTTGACACCGTTGCCTTTTGGTCCCAGTGCTGGAGTACTCCCTCTCTCCCCCCATTTTTCCTTCGTAAGCCTGTTTTTCGTTAGTGTCCTCTTTCTCACCATTGTTTTTTTCTTAGGTGGATGGGCCCGGTTTCGACTCCCGTGAGTTCCCCTGGTCCCCTCGCTTACCTCTGCAAGGCAGGCTGGCTCTCTCTGGAGGTGCTTGCCATGGACTTTCGTCTCCCGCGGCTTCCATAGTTCTTTTTATCATTTCCCTTTTTTTTCTTCACCGCCTGAGCCCCCTGTCCCGCAGCTGATTTTGATCCCCCGACCTTCGTTTCCCCCCCCCTTCAAAGGTCGAGTTCGTTTTTTTTTCGCTCCCCCTTTTTTCTCCTTTTTTTTTCTTCCCGCTCCCATTCCCGAGAGGTGTGTCGTGCTTCCTTCCTGCATGTCTGACGCGTTCGGAATTGCCCACGCCCACCACTTTCCCCTCCTTGTTGTACCCCTTCCTCTCCTTTTCCTCTTTCGGTAGGGCATTCTTGGATTTGCTGCTTTTCAGACGCCCCCGTCCCCAAGCGTCACTTGTTTGCGCCCGGTGCCTCCCCTCTCCTTTTCTGTCCCCCCCCCCTTTTCCTTTGATTGGTTCCCCCCCCCCACCTGATGGCCCTGCTTGCCCAAACGCCTGGCCTCTACCCCCTAGGACAAAGTGGTGGGGGCCCACCGACTCGTCCTTTTCCCCTCCTTAGATGTACTTGTCCTTTCTTTTCGACGGTCCGCCTGAGACCTCTTTTCCCTTTCCCCCCCCCTTTTGTTGTTGGTGAGACGTTCTCTGTTTGTTTATTTTACCTGCTTTTTTCCTTTTGTCTTTCTCGTTCCCCTGTCCCCTCATCTGACGCCTTTTCCCCCTGCCGTTTTTTCAGACCAAAACCCCCCACCCCACCTCCCCAAGGTGGCCGGGCCCAGCTTCATTCAGCTGCGTCCCCTCCTTCTTCCCCCGATCGGGTTGGAGACCCCCCCCCACCCCAGGATTCAGATTCCCTCTTGTCCTTTTTTTTTTTTTTTGGGGTCCCCTCTCCTGACCACAGGACCCTCTTGCCCTTTATTTTCTGATTGCCCCTGTTTTCGCTGCCAGCCGACAATAGCAATTTTTGTGCCCCCTCCCCCCCCGCAGCCCCCGGACGAGCGTGTCTTGTTTTTCCCCCCTCCCTTAAGTTTTATTTTTTTTTATTGGTCTTTCCATCCCCCGGTCTTCCGCGCCCATTGCCCCCCTTTCGGGCCTCACATTATCGTTTGGCCAGGTCCGTCCCCGCCCTCTCTTGTCCCCCTCTGCCCCCTCCCACGGATCCCCCTTTTCTTCTCACCTTCCCCCCCCTCTCCGAAGGCTTCTTTCTTCTTGAAACCCCCCCTCCTGCTTCCCCCCCACCGCCAGGGGCGCCGCGATTGGGAGTCCGGTGGTTGATGGGGGGGATGGGGCCCGTTTGCCCCAAATGCGCCTTTTTTTATCCACTGGCCTGGACGATCGCCTGGGGAATTACTTTCTTCGACCCCCCCATTCCCCCCCGTTCCTGGAATAGGTCCCCTCCATGCACACCGCCCCGTCTTTTTCCGCGGCTTGCCCCAAACACACCCAACCTGGCCCCCACCTATCCCCCACCCTCCTAGGCGCCTACTCACTAACGACTACCTTGTCTCCCTCCTCATTTGATAGTCGGTGTCACTTTTCGGCTTGTCGCAGTCTCCCCCCCCCGTTTTCCCCTCGGAATGACTTGACCCCGCCCTATCTGTTTTTATGTTTATAGATGAACTGTGAAACCTTTTTTAAGTCCTTGAACCGCTTGTTCCCCCCCCCTCTTTCAGATCTTTAACCGACTGTATGACCCTGCTGGTTTTATCGTTTCTTTTTTCGAGGAATTGTGCCCGTTCACCCCCCCCCCCCCCTGGACCTTCCAGTTTTTTTTAGTTACCTTCCAGGCCCCGTGTAAGGTGTAGTTCTTTGGTTTTCATTTCCTTTCGTTGGTTCTTTAGGTCCCTTCCCCCAGTTAAGTCAAGTTTTTTTGTCCCCTCACCCCTCCCCTACGGATTTCCCTTCAGATTGGCAGTTTTGTTCATTGTACTGATTTTTGACCCCCTTTTTCTTTTTTCCACCCCCCTTCCCCCCCGTCTTGCTTTTGTTTTTTTTTTTTGTTGTTTTTTTTTTTTTTTGTTGTTACATTACGTACCTCGTCCCTTGCTTTTTTTTCGCCCTTTTTTTTTTTTTTCTTGTCCCCCATTTTTCCCTTCCCGTGGCTGACCTGGCACTTCTTTTTTCCTGCCTTCTCCTCGAAGCCGGATTTGCCCGTAGCAGTCCCCCTCTTTTTGTTTCCCCAGATTCTTCCCTCGGCCCCCCGTTATTGACGTTCACCCTCTACGCGCGATGCCTTTTCCGTTTGCTGCAGCAAGTGTTTTCCCACCTTTTGACCCCAAGTGATCCCTCCCCCCCTAGTGAACCGACCTCCCCCCCTGAGCGTGAGTGGCGGTTCCTCTTCCGAGTGTTGCCCCCTCCTGTTCCCCCCCCTTTCCGTTTCCGAAGCGTCGTCCCCTTCCTCCGGAAGGTCCTTGAGGATTTGACCGTATGCCTCCTTCCCCTGGATTTTCCCCCCCCCCTATGTTGCGTGTGTCTTTCGTTTTCCTTTTTCTTTGGAAACCTGAGGTCCCTGAGCTGGCCTCCCCGGCCCTCCAGGTTTCTCTCCGTCACTTGTGAGTCTTTGGTTCCCTGACTACTTTTTTTCTTTTCCAAGTAAGGTCGTCCGCCTCCCCCTTTGATTTTCTCCCCCCCTTTGTTCTTGTTTCCGCCAGAAGTCTTTTTCCTTTTTTTGAACGCTTTTTCATTTTTTTTTGGGCATTTTCTTTTCCATCTTTTTTTTCTTGCCAGGCGGCGCTTCCTCTCACCGTTTTTCTTTCGACCGCTGATCTCGGCCTGGTTCCCCCTTCTTTTTCCCCGTTTTTCTTGCTTTTTTTTGTTTTTTTCAGGTGTTCCCAGTGTTCTGCCGTTGGTTTTTTTGAGTCTTTTTCCCCCCACTTTCTTTGCCTTTTTCTCTCCACTCCTCCGTTCCGCTTTTGGCGCCGTCCTGCAGCGATCTTGTTGGTGGCCGTGCCAACGTTTTTGGAGTTGTTTTTCCTCGAACCTCTTTTGTGTTCTTTTCTTTTTTCGCCGGGGCTTTTTCGTTTTTTGGGTGTTCTGTTGACTCCCCTCACCCTCTTTTCCCAGCAGTGCCCGATTTTGTTAGTGGGTAGGATTTGAGTTCCCGCCCGAGTTGCTTTCGATGGCCCTGGTGCCCTGCGTTTTCGTAGGCTGGCCATCCTTTTTTTTTTTCCCTCAGGTCCCTCTGAATTTTGTTAGTTTTTTTTTTCTCGTGGTGTTTCTTTTTTCCCCCGCAATTTCTTTTTTTCTTGGGGGTACTTTTTTTTAGATCTTGGACTCCCCCCCCCAGATTGAATTCTTTTTTTTTGTTATGCCGCCCCCGCTTTGTCTTGTCTGTCGGGACCCTGTTTTTTTGACCCTCTTTTCCTTTTCGCCATTTTTTGCGGCGTCGTGCCAGTTCTGTTCCTTGCCTTCCTAGATGACCTGGCAGGCCCCCGTTCCCCCTGGTCCTTGACCGCTTTTTGATTTTTTGCCTTTTCCTCGATCTTCTTCCTCTCCGTTTTGATGAGCTAGACCCGGACCTGGATGGTTCAATTCCCCCCTTTTTGACACATTTTTTTTTGTGCTCCTCCCTTACGTTCCAAGACCTCCTCTAGTCGGCACCGCGACACGGGCGGCGACCTGGCCCTCGTTTCTTTTTTTTTTTTTCTGGTCTTCTTTCCCCCCCGAGTGTTCTAACACGAAACTAGACTTTTTGTTGTTGCCAGATAACGCGAACGATGTCCACCCCGGCCACCTTCCAGTTGAAGTGACCCCTCCTTTTTTTTTTTTAACCCGATCTTTTTGGGCGGACCCCATTGCCATGTTGACTTCACCTGAGAACTGAACCAAGGTACATTTGCGCCCCCCTCGGTCTTTTGTTTTCGACCTAATGTTGTTGACAACTACCTGTGAGGACCCCCCCACTTTTTGCTCCTTCCGTGTCCCCACCGCCCCCCCTCCCCCCCCCCGCAAAACCAGTCCTCCTTTTTTGCGCACAAATCAGTTTGAACCCCCTTCAGTACAACCGTAAAACTTCCGTGCGTTGTCCATGGGCCCCGCCTTTTGTCTTGCTTTCTTTTTTTTTTCCCGACCGGTTGCGACGCGGTCCAGATTTTTAGTGTCCTTTTTTTCTTTTCTTTCTTTATGAAGGGGAGGCAACCCCAGACTTTCCGCACCTGTCCATTTTTCCCCCTTCCAACCTGTCCATATTCCTTTGCCCCCTCCGTTTTTTTCTTTGATCCAGCGTATCGGTCCGTTTTTCCCCTGATTGCTTTTTCGTTCAGGACTGACCTGTCACTCTTCCCCTGGGCCACCACACCCCTTTTGACGGCTCGCTTTTTTTTACATTCTTTACCCTGGTCGACATCGCCGGCGCTTACTTTGGTTTGCCCTGCCCGTGACCTCTTCCATACTCTCCGCATCCGACGCTTTGACCCTCCGTTTTTTGGGACTTTTTCCTTTTCTTTTCCCCCTCGACTCGGACGGTGGTTTGTCGGTCCTCCGGGCCTGCCGTCCGGGATGACGTACGCCGTCTTGTCCCCTTTTTCCGGTGCCCTTTTTTTTTTTTTTCAGCTTTGATCGCCAGTTTTCAGGCTTCGTTGGCCAAACCCCGTCTTCTTTCACCGCGGGGCTCGGGGGTTGGGGTGGGTTTTTTTTTTTCACCATACCTGCCCTCGGTTTTCCAGTCCGTCGCGGGCTTTTCGTTCTTGGGCAAGGGTAGAGTTAGCGGGATGTTTCTTTGTCAGCACGTTCCCCCGTGGCACCCCAGCCCCCCTTACTAGTTTTGATTTTGCTGTCCTGCTCAACACCTTCCCGAAAAGCGGTCTAGCTTGGGCCCGTTTTTTTCTCCCTCTCTGGCTTTTTGGCGGAAAACAGCCAAAGAAAAGGACAAAAGTGGAATGGAGTGAACATCCCCGTGGTGTTGCGGCGCCCCCCCCTTTCTTACTTGTTTTTTTCCGAACCGATTTTTCCCCCACACGCTTCCACCACGACTTTTTCTTTAACTTTCGTGACCCTTTCTAGGTTCAGAGCGTTTTCGGTGCTTTTTCGGTTTTTTTTTTTTTTTCCTTTCACCTACCCCCGTGCCGCTTCGTTGGAGCAATCTTATGAGGACGAGCGTCACTCTTGTAATCCCCTGTCTTCGAGCCCTCCATTGAAGAAGGCTGGACGAACGTGGCGGACACCGCGCTGGCAATGCATTCCCCCCTGCAGACTTATCAAATTGTTTTGACTTCTGTTTTTTTACTAGTTCTTTTTGGCCTAGAACATTTGGATTATTGGATCCCAGGTTTCTGTGTCGGCCCCGGGAAGGTGTTTTCTTTGAATCTTTACTTTTTTCGGACCTCTGTGTGGACTGCGCGTTTCTGTCCCTTTGACACGTTCGGGGCATATCAAGGGTTCACGTGCAGTTCGCCCACTCCTCTTCTGTGGTTTTCCCCCGGTCCTTAGCCGCATATTACTGTCTTTTTAGAGGAATCGACCTTTTTTCAGTGGCCCTTCTTCTTCGCCTCTGGGTTCCATTTCCGTCTCAGGATTTTTTGAAGCCCGAGTTTAGGGTGAGCCGGGGCTAAGACAACCCCCCCCGGCTTTGATGCCCCCTTCCGATCGGTTCTTATCCCTGTAATTTGAGCTTTGCTGGGATTTCAGACCATTCAGTGTTTTACCTGTCCGCTTTTTTCCGTTCTGCGGGGATTCGATTGCGTGGAGTGGCCTTGGCTGTTTTTGTTTCGTCCTTGGTGGCCGGGATATGGACCGCTGGGCCGGAGCCCCCGAGGCACTTTTCTTTTTGGGGGTTTTTTTCTGTCACCGTTTTTTCTCTCTGGTGTCCACTCGTCCCCCCGTCTTCCTCCCCATCTCCTCTCTTTTTCTGTTGGTGTGTTCCTTTTTTTTTCATCTTTTTTGTTCTACTGGGTCCATAACGACAGTATTTTCAAGAACAAACCCCGTTTGGCATCGCTCTTCTTTTTTTTCCCCTTTCTCTGGTCAATTTTAGGTTGGTTTTCAGGCACAACTTCCTTCCCTTCAACCGTTGCTCTTCTCCTTTGGCCGGCACGGTTGATTCCATTTTTCACGCGCGTTCCCCACCTTTTTTCCCTTCCACGTTGTCGTGGAGCTTTCTTCTGCTCCCTCCCCCTTCGGTTTTCTGGTCCTGTCAAGTTATGGTTTTCGTGCATCCTACCCCGGAGCGCAGCTGCTCTCTCCCCTAACTTTCGCCCCTGTCCTTTTTTGCAACCTTCCCTTTTTGGACCAATATTGTTGCTGGTTTTGCGCTGTCCCTTTTTTATTTTGTTAAACACCAGCACACACCTAGTTTTTTTTTGCCAGGTTCCTCCGCTCCCTGTAATTCTGCCAAATGGACTCCCTTCGTTTTTTTAGTTTTTCGGAAGAGTGCCCACTCTTCGGTTCCGATCCTTTATAACCCAGTCTTTTTTTCATGACCCCTGTCCAAGAATTTGGTCCCGCGGGACATTCTTCCCACCCATCACGAAACCACACTTGTTTCCCTTTCCTGGCCTACCCCCACTAGCCCCTCTTTTTTCTTTACTCCAGTTTCCCCCCTCCCAGTTTTTGTTTCCTCATTTATGCTCTTTGTTTTCGTGTTGGCCCCTGAAGTTCCTCTGGGCCGCCTCTTCTTTTTTCTTCCCTTTTGCCTGTGTTTATTGGTACCTCCCAAGGATTAAGGCACCCTGATGTTTTCTCCGGCCAGTTTTTTTTTTTTTTGGGCCAGCCTGATTTGACCATTTTCATGTCCTTCTGTTGTTCCCTCTCTCCCCCCGACAACCACTCCCCTTGCTGTTCCTACCTGGCCCCATTTGCCTTGGTCCGTTGGCCTTTTTTTTTTTCTCTTTCGTCTGCTTACCAGACCTGGTTTTTTTTGGTTCCCCGCGTGCTTTGTCCCCTCCTTCCCCCTCCCCCCTCCTTGTTGTCCCTTTCCTTGTTTACGTTTTGTTGAACATTGACTCTCCCCCAGCTTTTGCTCCCTTCTTTTTCCCGCTCTTTTCCCCCCTTTTTTTTTTTCTCGCTGTCAGTACTTCTCCCCCTGTCCCCCCCTTAAGTGACCCTGTGCTTTAAGTCCCCTCCCTTGACTTTCCGTATGCTGATTCCCCTTTCTTTTCCAGGGAACTCAGTCCACCCAGTGGGGTGTTCCCCTTCGCAGGCTATGTCTATGTTGAAGACCCCTCCCCAATGTCCCCTTTTCCCTGTTTTGCTGACGTGGCCAAAACCCTTGTCTTCTCATTCTCAAGCTTTGTGGTCCCCTCCTGTCCCCGTCTGTTCCTTCAAACGTCCCGCCTACCTCCTTTGTGTCCATTGCCCTTCCCACGCTGTCCTTAAACCCAGTTCCCCCCGTCTTTCCTCCCCCTTTTTTTCCTTTTTGGTAGCTGAAAAGGGTTTTTCCCCGGCAGGTCCGGCCGCGAGGCGTGTTCTCCCCTTGAGAAGTTCCCCCTTTTTTGCCCAGGGGTGTTTTTTTCGGGGGTCTCAATCTGGTTCCGTACCATAAAGA
>Ga0179593_1382732_pt1 | contig 17170 bp, 27 predicted proteins | sample CZODoug2_1_08_16_FD_185931 | JGI IMG/M metagenome (GOLD analysis project Ga0179593, IMG submission 185931) | Vadose zone soil fungal communities from Angelo Coast Range Reserve, California, USA - CZODoug2_1_08_16fungal (PacBio error correction) | ecosystem: Environmental > Terrestrial > Soil >... | reverse complement strand
GCGTTTGAGAGGGTGAGCATCTCTCCTTGTAGTCACTGTTCCTCAGGGTTGGCGGCGGCGTAGGGCTGCTGTCTGGAGCGCGCGCGGCGGCGAGGAGCTGCGGTGTGCTGTGGTGGGGGCGCTGATCTGGTCGTTGGTGTCCCCCTGGGCGTGTTTCTTTGTAACCTGTATTCCAACCTGCGTGTGCCGTGGAGGGTCCAGCCTTGTTAGGGGTGGCTTTTTTGGTGCGCTACTTTGGACTGTCTTTTTGTCGTTTTCGTTCTTGTAAGATCAGGGGCTTTGGTGGTTAGAGGGAGTAGGGGTTTGTCTTGCGAGAGCTGCAGGCAGTTGCTTCGCCGCCTGGCTTTTGACGTTCGGTCGGTGTGTTGGGGTCAGAGAGACGCCTTTCCTGTGTTGTGAACGGTCTAGTGTAGCAGGGGGTCGAGCATCGGGGTCCTTTCCCGGTTGTCTCTTTGTTCCCTTACCAGCTGTCGGTGGAAGGTTATGGCCTCGGTGGGTTTTTACGAAGGGGCGCACCTGTAGATCCGGCGGTGAGCGGTATTGGGGTTAAGCATGTGCCCGTGACGGGTTGCTTGGGCTCAAGCTATGCCAGTGGTTTTGACCCCTAGTCCCGGGTTCCCTGCTGTTCAAGCCCCAGGTCTAGTGTTTTGAGAACGTCGGTTTGGGTGGTCCCCTGGGACCCAACTCCCTTGGGGTAAGTGCGGTAGAGGGGCAAGGGCTGTGCTTTGATGGGAGCTGTGGTGGCGGCTATACGTTTTCCGCGGGTCGAGGGGCGGTTCACGCTTGGGTGTGCAACGCGGTGTACAGTATCCAATTTTAACGGACCGCGGGGGGGGTGGCGGGCGCAGGGGAGCTGGGTACCTGAAGAGGTACTTGGAACAGGCGCGAAGAGTGTCGCCCGTCTGAGGCTTAGCGGTAGCCGACCTCGTTTCGTCGAATAAGTGAGTGCTACATCGGTTTTGCAGAGGTTGGTTGCTGCCGCTTTTGTCGCCGCACAGCGCGGGCAGTGCTGGGTCCCGGAACGTTTCCTTGGGGACGTAGGGTGGGTTATTTTGGTTTTTGTGGGGGGTGAGGGTCTGCTGAGGTTGCCGACTACTATGTGTATAGGAGACGGCACGTGGACGGTTTTTGGGCTCTTAGCGTTCCGGGTGCCGTCTTTTGTGTGTCGGGGAGGTGGGGGGGGGTGTGTGTGTGGCGTCCCCTTCACGCCCCCCGGTGTGGTGTCCTAGGAGGTTCAGAGGGCTTTGTTTTTGGGAGCCTTTGTTTACGCGGGGCGTTTGTAAATTCGGATCGGGCGCGCAGTTGCATTGTTTCGGCCCATTGTCCGCGCGGTTCTTCTTTCCCACGAGATTGGTTTCTCCGCTCTAGCCCTGCAAGATAGAGGGGTTTTGCTGGTTTGTGCCCCCCCTCGCCAGATTCGCTCCCGATGGGGGGCAAGACGAGTTGTGGATCGTGAAATTTTTCGATGTGCGCGCGACTTCGGTTTCGCGTAACAGAGCATGTGATCGGAATAGTTTTCTGTTGTTGGTTTGCTTGGTTGTAGCCTGCGCGTGTTCCCTTCTTTTTGTCGGCCTTAAGTTGACGGCCCTGTTGGTGTCGCCGCGTGAGCACGTTTTTGTTTGGTCTCAGTTTGTGGCGGTCTTCTTTTTAGTTGAGGGCGTGGGACGGGGCCTTCCATTCGCTCATTTGTTGATGAACAGGAGTCAGGTCGTATCCCCGGTGCGGGCCCTAGGTAAGGGGCCACGGAGTCGATTCTTGGGGGTACGGTTTTTTGATATCGATGTTGAGCGTCGCGGTGCTGTAGGCCCCTTCCGAATGTCTGGGAACGCGCGGGTGTCAAAGGTGGGGTTCGGTCGTGCGCCGACGGAGCCCCCAACTCTTTCCCGCCCTGACTTACAGGTTTTGGTTTGATGTTTTTCGCAGTTGCGTCGGGGCCTCTCTCCTCTGTTCATTGTTGCGCGAGAAGTGGAATTTGCTGTTGGTGGTGCATGAGAAGTGCCCCCCACCAACCCCTCTCGTTTTAATTGAGTTTCCGGTGTTGTCGGGGTCCATGTTAGCCCGTTCGGGGGTCGCAGTACTGACTAATCTGCTCTTCCCGCCCCGTGGGTAAGGGTGGGGGTGTGGAGTTAGGGGCCCTTGTTGTTTTTTCTCGTCACTCGTGTGGGTGACCAGGGTATGTTTGGGCTTGGGCCCCCCTTTCTCCGGGTGGTGTGCTGCTTGTGGGGAGCGGAGTCCGAGTGTGCTGCGGGAAATTTTGATGGTCTGATGGGTTGGTCCATCGGTTGATTTTTTGTCGGCATCTTTGTTGCATGCATTTTGGATAGCGTTCGTCGGTTGTTGGCGTGGGGGCCTGCTACGAGCAGGATCTGCCCGGGGCTTCTGTTTCGGTTGTTTTTGCGACAAGCGACGATGAGCCTGCTTTCGCCCGACTCCGGCGTCCCTTTTTCCTCACCAGGTCATTACTCGTTTTTGTGGCGGGGGGGGGCAGCAAGCCGAATCGGCTCCATATTTTCCCCGTGTTTGCCGGCGCCTGCTTGTCCTGTTGTTTGTCGGATCGAACCTATTCTCCCTGCCTTTTTTGGGGGACATCGGAGTGTGCCGTGGCCCTCGTTGTTTTGGTGGGTTGGGTTCGGAGACAAGCACAATCGTCGTGCCTTTCCACGCGGGTTGTTTGTAGAGATATTTGTTGTGGCGCCCTGGTTTCTGCCGTCTCAGACTTGTTCGAATCCCGGCTAGCGTGTTTGTTTTTTTTCTCATATCCGGCTTCCAGCGGTGGGCGCGGCCAAGTGCTGGCTCTTTTTTTTTTCCGGACGTGCGTGGGGGGTTTTTGGTGGTCTGCGATCGTGTGTACTTCCGGTGGCTCTGAGAATTGGGGAGTGGGTGAGTGTAGTCTTGTTGTCGCAACCTGAGCCGTGAGTTTTTTTGAGATACGTAGCGTGCATTTGGCCCGTCGGGAGGTGCCAGAGATTTCAGAAGCCCGGAAAAGCCGTTGCGCGAGGTGAGTGGTACCTATGTTCGGTGCGCTCGTCCGACTACCAGTGCCCCCTTTTTGTGGTCGCGATTTAGAGCCGCTGTTGGTGAGGCCACTTCATGACCACTGGAGACAGGGCAATGTGAACGCTTAGAGCATGGTGCAGGGGGCGTGCTTCGGAATGCAGGAACCGACGGACCTTCCACGCGCTTCCTTTTTTTTCAGGAAGAGCTGGTTTTTGGATGTTTGGGCCTGGGCTGGCGGCCCTTTTGCCAATGTTTTCTCAAGCCTTGCCGTTTCAGAGAGGGGGGACGCCTTGAGGGGGTGGTGGGCGTCAACCACATGTCCTGTTTGCGAAGCAAGTACCATCCCGGGCTATAATGTTTGAGGAGGTGGCTTTAGCATTGATGGGAGGGCTGCGGTATTTTGTGGGCGGGGGGTCCCCTAAGCTGTTTGCCCCGAGTTGCTGCGAGTTGTGTCGAAACGGGTGTCACGTGTCGTTTGTCCTGTCCGTCCCAAGCGGTCGGTGTGCGATTATTGTTTTATATCACGGTAGGAAGGGTTGGCTTCGATGTCGAGCCGGTGTGTTCTGTAGCCTGTTGAGTGAGTGTTAGGCCTTGGGTATCGTACGTGTAGCCTGTATCCGCTTTCTTGAGAAGGGAGGCATGTCTCTTTCTCCTCCGAAAAGGTTTTCGGCCCCTCACGTAGGGTTGGGTAGTTTTCCTTTTGGGGTGTTTTTGTGTGTTCGTGGACACCAATACTAAGCCGTCGGGTGTTGGCCGACTTCACGAGATATCCCGCGGGCCAAGTAGTTCCTTGGCGATGATTCGCGGAGGCTGAGGCGACGGTAGCCGTGGATGAAGCGTGATGTTTATTGTGTGGGGCGGGGGGTTTTCGCTCCGGCCCTACGGTGAGCCGGAGTGCAGGGTGAGCTTTGGGGAGGACACAGGTTGGGCGTTTGCATGGGCGTTTCCTTTTAACGTGGTGTTGTATCTTTTTTCTTTTTTTTGGTCGTGCAACCATGCTGATGTCTTCGAATACGCGAGAGTTGTGGGTTACCTCGAAATATCAAGTGTTGTCCACGCCAGGGTGTGGAAAGACTGGGCTTAGCCTTTTTCTCCCGTGAACGGGCCTTTTCGAAGCTGTGTCAGACGATCGCGGCCCTACGCTGTAGAGTCGCGCAGGCTCGAGAGGCGAGTGCTGGCCTAGTATGTGGGCCCTCGGTCATTGACAGAACATCTTTCGCAGGACGGTTCGGGCACGGAGAGGCCTTTGGCCGCCAATCGTTGGTGTGGGGTGCAACGGGGGCCGTTGTGCCTCAGGGCGTGCTAGTTTTCGTTCTCTTGATTCGAGAGAGGTGCGTTCGGTTGGACATTCTTGAGAGGTGGCGGGAGCGGGCCTTTCTGCTCGATTCGCTCAGGTTCGCGGGTGGTGGGGCGTGTGTAGACGGGATCGAGTGGTGTTTCTGAAGGGGTCGTTTTTTGTGCAACGAACTCGACAAGGAGATCTGGGGAGCGGTTTGCCCCCATCTTCTTGGGGGTTTCGGCGCGCGAGGCGCACGAGTGGCGTCCGTCTCCGACAGAAATCATTTGTGCTTTGAAAAGAAGATCTGCTGACCATGTGACGGCTTTTGTCGCGCGAATGTTCTGGCAGGACGCTGGTACGGGCGCGATGTCGAGTTGGCGGGGTCTGTGTTTCCTGCAGAGAGCCCCGTGATTTGCCCGGCAGCAGGGTGTTGGGTCCGGTTGTTCTAAGAGGGGGGGTGGATGTCTTTCTTCCCGAGAGAGAGATGGAGAGTAGCGAGTCGCGGCCGGCATTGATCGCTGTTGGATGACTGTTTTTTTGTTACAAACGGTTCCGCGGTTTTTGTGTGGGCTCCCGCGGGCTTCCGGCCGTGAAGAGAGAGCACCTGGGGCCTTTGAGAAAGTGATTTGTTTTGGGGGATAAGACGCCCCCCCGGGGTTGTTTGACCCCTGCCACCCCGTCCACATTGGGAGTAAGGGTGCGCGCACGCCTTCGATCGCGAAGTGCTTTGGGAAAGAGAGACTCCGCGCTTTTGCTCAATCCGACGCAGCGCGCCGCCGAGGTGGTCCTGCATGGATCTTGAGTTGGCGCTGTGCGGTGTGGTATCGGGTGTGCGAGGGCCGGCGTCCCCCCGAATGTGGCGTGCTTTCTCCCCGGGTTTTTGCGGTAAAGGAGGGCAATTTGCGAAGACGGCGCTTCTGTGGATCGGTTTTGGCCGTAGGGCGCCGCGCTCGGACTTCAGTGGGGGCTATGACGATGTGTTTTGTCCCCCCCCGTAGCTCGCTTTAAGTACCGCCGCGCCCGCCGTTGTGGTTTGTGGTTGAGAGTGGTTGGGGACAGTTGGGGAGGGTTTGCGCGTTCCCCCTTGCGCTTTGGGGCGCGAGGGGGTTATGTACTGCGAGGCGGGCCGAATTGGCCGGGGGAGAACGCCTTTGGGGCGCGTGGCGTTGGGTTGGGTGGGGTTTGCGGGTACTGTGCAGCGCCTTTCTCTTGTAGTCGGACCTGTGCAGGGGGCTACGTGGGTTTGTCATGTCCTTGTTTTTTCCTTGTTTTGAGGTCTTTTTTTGGATGTGGTTGCGAGTTTGGAGTGGTATATTGTTTCCCGGCCCTTTTTCGGTTGTGAATGGGTGTGTAGGTTTTTTTTTTTTTTGGTGCTTTAGAGACCCGGTGACATCGTTCCATCCGTTTCGGTCGCAACGTTTTTCCCGCACCGGAGTGACGGCGGTGTCTTGTCGTTTCTTCAGCCAGACCGTCAGTTGTGTAACTTAGTGAGTAGGTATCAAGACTTTGGCTGGGACTTTGCGTCGCGCGCTTGTGGGATTCCCCCAGCGGCTTTATTGAAGGCGCGAAGCTCCGTTCGCTGCTCAGTTGAACCCCTTTTCTGAGTAGGCTTAGGGTGGCGCGGGCGCGCGGTTGGCTGCTTTGGGCGGCCTTTTATTCGGGGGGGTTTCTATAGAAATGCGTGCGGGGTATTTCACCTGGTTTGACATAGTCGAAGCGACGCGGAGAGCAGTGGATCGGTGTGAGTCTAAAGACGGGTGACCTTGCCGGGGGGGGGTGTGGTGGGGGGGTGTTTTGTGTTGGGCGCTTGCTGTTCGGCGGCTAGCGACGAGCACCCGCAGGGACTTGGTTATTTCCAGGGAGCGTTGTGGCCATGGCTCTTGCGGTTTGGGGGGGGGGTTTTGTCGCCCCTTTCACCGTACCTTGGGAAACGAGCTCAAGTGCGTTAAGGATACCCTAGTTTTTTCTGGAAGACTGTCCTCCGATGAGCGCCGCCTGGCATTAGTCCTTGTTCCTCCTTTGTCGCCCGGAGCCGGTCGGTGGCTCCTTTGGGTGCGGATAGCGGCGAAGGGGGGCTTCTGGGGGGTCGTGTCCAGGCGAGACGGAGGATGCGCGTGCTTCGTTTGGTTATTGCAGGGGGAAGTCTGGGGTTCCTTGCCTCTGTTCGTAGAGGGGTGGTTTGCGAGGGGTTCGCCCTAGCGGGGAGGTTTTCCGTTTTGTCCCATGTCTGTTTTGTGTGCGGCGGCGGCCCCTGTGCCCCGTCCGTTGTTAGCTGTCTTACTTGGGGGTGGCTGTCTTATCATTGACGTTTCCCCCTTGGACCGTGCAAGGACGGCGGTTTGGACATTTTGTTATCAAATTTCCTCGGTGTTTTCGGTGTCGAACAGCCTCTTTGACCCTCCGGCCCAGTTGCGATTTCATTATGGCCGCATTTGCCTTTTCTCCTCGCGTTTGCCGCAACGGCCCTGGCCCAGGCATAACCGCGCGCTCCTTTGCTCGTCCAAGGTCTCTTCCGTGCGTTTGGGTTTGGGGTTCCGGGAGTAGCTGGAAGAAAGCTCAGAGTTGAACGTTCTGCCCTGAGCTCGAGATCCTGAAATGTCCCTTTTACTTTTTCTTTTTTCCCGTGGCGTTTTTGTGTCTCTCTTTTGTGTTTGTTGATCGTCTGGGGAGGGGTTGTTCGCTTTTTTTTGGGTGCTCGCAGGTTTAGTACGACATCTCAGACCTGTTGGAGGTCACTGAGTCTGTGTTGAGTGCGTGCGTGGCGTCCTTCTCGTTCTGATCTTCTACGTGTGTTGAGTAACTTCGCAGTCGTCGGCCCCTGGTTGGGGGAGACGGTTATCCAGTTGTGGGGGCTGTCTAAGCGCGGTCGAAGATCGTCTTACAGACGTTGGCGTTACGGGTTGGATGGTGGGTGTTCTCCTCGGTGGAGCCCCTTAGGTTTTTGTTGCCAACTTCAGGCTGGTCACGTCCGTGTGGCACTGCGCTTTGAGTTTTTTTCCGTTTTTCCCTCTGGCGACGGGAACTTTCTGTCGGCGGTCAGAGGCCGTTATCACAGGGTGTGTGCCTGCCGCAGCGCCGGGTGTTAGTAGAGTTATTTTGATGGCGAGGGTTTTGCGTTGGAGTTCGAAATGGCAGAGTAGGTTGGGGTCTGGTTTCAGTAACCGACCCGGGTTTTCATATGTTCCTTGTCTTCGGTCCTCCCTTTCGGCCTCGGGGGGTTGGGGGGGCTGCTCGGCGTAACCGCAATTACCGTGATCTCCCTCCTCTCTCTTTTTTCTTCTGGTGCCGGGGCTGGAAGTGGTGGTTGTCTTGCCGATCAGTTATGGGGGGTGTAGACAATTTTTTTTTATTCCCTGAGTTTGGCGCCCATTTCTCCAGGTGGTTGTGCTTTGTTTTCTGATCAAGTGCCCCCTGGGCTTTTGGGCGAAGCCCTGTGTTGTTTGTTGGGTAGTGGTGCCGACCGTTTTTGTTCCTGAGGCGGGTCTTTGTTCAGCGGTCGCGGACTATCGGGCTGTGTGAGCTGGGCGCGTGGCTGGGGACGATGTGAAGCAGGGAGGTTCGTTTTTGCGCCAAAAGCCCTAGCTTTTACGGTAAGTTTCTCCGCCTCCAGGTGACGCGTCAAGGTCCTGAACTCGGAGCTAAAAAAGAGGCGCGCTCAGTCCTGTACGGTGGATAGAGTGATCTTGGAGTCCGAGCCTGTGTCCGTGGGCTGAGGGCAATTCGGTAGACAGTCGCCTTTGATTTTTTTGTTGTTGGGGTAGGCCTCGATATTGGACGGTGGCCGTGCCATCGGGGCGTCACCAAGGCGGTCTATATTGTTTGGGGGCCCGTCCTGGTTGGGTGGTTGAGATAGATGTTTTTTTTGGTCGCTTGCGTTCGAATCGTGGGTGGGGCCCCGAGTTTAGAGTGGTGGGAGGAGGGGGTGGGGTGTGAGAGGGGAGTCTTTTTTTTTTTTTGTTTTTTGTTTGTGTTTTGTGTGTGTTGGGGTTTCGTTTTTTTGTTTTTTGTTGGTGTTGTTTTGTTTTTTGTTGGTTGTGTTGGGTTTTTCTTTTTTGTTGTGTTATTTTTTTTTTTCTGGGTGGGGTTTTTTGTTTTGTTTGTTTTGTGTGTCGTTTTGTTTTTTTTTTTGTGTCTTTTTTTTTTTTTTGTTTGTTTGGTTTGGTTTTTTGTTTGTTGTTGTGTTTGTGTGGTGGGGTTCTTGGTGGTTTGTGGGTTTTTTTTTTTTGTTTTGTGTTTTTTTCTGTGTCGTCGTGCCTCTGCCTGCCTCGTGGCTTGCCGAGTGTTGTTGATATGTGTTGGGGCCTTCGCGCTCTATGGTGGGTTTGTACTACCCTCCTCGGTTCTGTGACTTGGCGGCTTCTTTTTTTTCTGAATATGTCTTTTCCTGGGCGCAAACGAGTGCACGTCCTTGTTGTCCGTGTTGATGCTTTGTTTGCTCGCTGCACAGTTTCGGGTCCTAGATCCGGCGAAAAGTCCGGACGACCCGCTTCCCTCGGGTCTCTCTCTTTGTGTCTATTGCTGGGTGCTTAGAACGGGCAGGGGGAGTCGCATCCCAGAAGAGCAGAGGAGATGCCAGGGGGGGGTTTATCAGGGGTGGGCGCGACTGTCCGAGGGCGTCTGTACTCCGGTTGGTCCCCTCTACTGGTTTTGTTAACTGTGTCCGGCACGGGGCCCAGCCTCCGGTTTCGCTTTGTTTTGTTTCCGCATAGTGTTTATGTGGTGTGCCAGCGCTTGGGGAGCATTTTTTTAGACAGCGACCATTCCCCCTCTGCTTTTGTTTGCTGAGTAGTACCCTCTCTTCTGGGGGGATGCCGCCCCCCTTCCTGACTCTGACGTTGGTCGTGAGCCGGTGTGCGGTCCCGAACTGTTCTGATGTTTGCGTGTGTGGGCTGGTGTGGGCAAACCCTCCTTGTCGGCGCCGGTTCAGTGGCGGCACCGGGTGCTTTGCACCTTTGTTTCAATATGTGTGGTGTGGCCAACAGGTGTATTCTCTTGCGTTCTTCAACGATTTTTGATGGGTCTCATGTCGACGAGGCGGATAGTGTGTAGCCGGTGGGGCGGGTCTTCTGCGCCTGCCCTTTGGGTATTGGGGGAGAGTCCGGGGGGGCCTGCAGTGTTTCCCTTTGACGGACTTTTGTCCGCTTTTTTTTCCGCGTCGCCTCTTTTTGCGTGGCACGACAATCGGTCGTGTGTTCCTTTAGGGTCAGCGCGGACATTAGAAATTCTCCTTCGTGATAAGACACACGAGATAGTCCCTCCACTGTCGCCCCTATCGGGATTACTTCGGGTTTGTTTAGTCCGATCCTTGCGCCGTGTGTGTTGGTGGTTGCTCCGGGTTTTCCCAGCTCCATCCAGGTAAATCCGGGTGATACGGCCGTTTGGATTAGCAGACCTTTGGGTTGGGGTTGTTTTGGTCGTTTTTCTGTCTGGATCGAGGAATGGCATCGTGGGCGGTCCTGCAGCTGGGGGCGCTTCCTGAATCTTTTTTGTTGCCGTTTGGGGCCGATTGGTAAGTGTGGTGTTGTGTTTCCCCGCCAAAGAGTGTCGCCCGGCGGTTGTGAGTTTTTTTGGTTGTAGCCGTCGCAAGCTGTGTGTTGGAGGTCTCCCTCGCCCCAGGGCTGTTTTTTTCACGAGTTTAGGTCTCGGCAGTTCATACGCGCCGGCCTCGCCCGTGGTGTTTTGGGGGAGGTGGGTTTTTGCGATCGGAGGTCGCCCCCCTGCTCCCCGCTCCCCCTTGTTCCTTCTGTCGCGGCCGGGAAGGTCGCTCGTGTGGTGGGTCAAGGAGAGAAGCGACGCCAGTGCGTTTGCTGCCTTCCTTGGCGCTAGCGTTCTGTTCCCGTAGTTCGGGCCAGGAGCTTGGCGTTTTTTTGAGCCCCGTACACCCCGCACGACTTTTTTTTGGCGGTACTGCAGTGCGGTGTCCGTCGTCCTCATCTGGTGAGTTTGGATGGAGGTGACGAGGGGTCCGCTTATGGTTGGTTTCTACAGGTTTAGGGGGATCGGTCCTTTTTTCACGCGGGTGTTGAACTTGTTTCCGCCAATGTCTGGGACCGCTAGCCCCGCTTTTTCCGCGCCTCGCGGGGGGGTTTTTTTGATGCCGGTTGGGCGACCTAGAGGAAGGGTGTTCGTCGTCCCGGACCTTGTTTCTTGCGTTCCGTCTGTATGGTAACAGGGGCCCTGTTAGTCGCCTTCCCTCTGTGTTGGGATGGCGTTGCAGGCGTGTGCCTGTGGCCGGAGGAGTCTTCTCCCCCTCGGCGCGCGGCGCGATGGATTTTGGTTTTGCCTGTGGCAGATTTCGGTCTTGTGTTCTTGTGTTCTGAGCGTTCCGCGGTCGCGGATGGTCCGTGGTAGACCCGGCTAGTGTGGGGGGGGACCCGTGGTGGTGTGTCCTTTGAAGAGCGAGTAGTTGCTGTGTTCTTCTCCAGCCTTTTGAAAGACGGTTGCCGGCGGTGCTGTGTTTCAGAGGAGGACGAGAGGCTGGAGGGGTTCGTGGAAGTGGTTGTTTGGAGCGACCCCTGGGCGCCCTGCGTTGTTGGTGTGTATCCGACCAGTCTGGCTGCGCACCGCCTCAAGTGGGTGAACCGCTATCCTCCCAAGTATCCGTTCCCAGAGGGCTGTGTGGGTCACCGGCGCGGTTGCCCCAAGCCGCGACCAAGCGCGCCGGCCCGGTCCCGGAGGTTCCTTTTAACTTTTTTTGGCGTTGCCGCGGTTTGTTTGGAATAGGTTAGTTGTGTGCCTGTCCGTGTCCTGAGCAGGCGCCCCAAGAGAGTGCGTTTGACTGTTCTGTAGATAAAAAGGGGTTTCCTTGCGCTGCGGGGCGGTTCCCTGCCTTAGGAGGAGAGTGTTGGAGAGCGGTCTGTGAGGGAGGAGGCTGTTTTTCAATGGCTGCTGTGTGTTTTTTTTATTTAGAGGCCTACCTCCTGTTTTTTTTTGGTTGTCTCGGTGCCGGGGGGGGGGGAGGTGTTTAAGTCAGTCCTTGAGGGATTGGAGGCCTTGAGAGTAGGTCTTCTTGGGGGGTGGGGGGGGGGGGGGTTGATTTTTCCTTGGCGTGGGGTGGGGGGAGATGTTGTTGAGTGGACGTGGCGTCTGCGGCGCCTCTTCTGGGTGGGTAGCTGGAGACGCGGGGGGCTGTTGTGTGACTGGTCGGGGATTGGTGTGACTTCCGGTTCCTTCCTGTCGTCCCAGTTGATTATTATACCCGCTGCGCCGTTTGCACTTTGTTTTCCCATGGGCGGGAGGCGTGTTTTTGGTGGTGTGGTTGGGTTTATTTCTGTACCGATTTGGACTTTACGGTTGCTTTTGTCTCTGGTTCTCGGCACTGGTTATGGTTTGTGGTTTTGGAAGGTTTATAGTTTGTTGTGGTATAGCGCCATGACACTATGTTTGCAGAAGTTCGTTGCCCGTCTAGGGTGGGCGGTCTTGTGTTTTTTTCTGCACGAGGGTTCAACTGTGGCGTCCCGTTCCCTCGCGGCTCGGCGGCTGGGACTCAGAGCAGGGGGTTCCTTGTCAGCAGTGAGTGTCTTTGCTTCAATGTCTTCGGGTTGCGCAAGGAAGTGATATGCCCGGGAGCTTTCGTGTCAGGGTTGCTGGCCCCTTTGAGTGAGTCCGCGACTTGGGAGTTTGCTGTCGCGGGTTGGCGCCTTTGGTTGCTGTTGCGGCGTCCCCCCTTTCGTGGGGCCCTTTCATCATGGGGCTGTGTCCCCCTATAATAGAGGCGCGCGATGGGGGGGGGATTAACTGGCGAAAGGGTTTTTGTAGGTTCGACCGTCTTTTTTGTATTTCGGCTCTGACAACTCTGGGTTGTGTTTGGCAGTGGGTGGTGTTGCGGTGGTTTTGTTGATGGGTTTTTCCCCCCCTGTCCGACTTCAAGGTAAGAAAGTTTTGAACCCCTTTCTCGTATCTTGTTCAATGACCACTTCCTCCTTCTCTTGTTTTTGCCTTATCTCTCCTCTGACTTCCCTTCCTGCTTTCGTGAACCAAGTTCCTCCTCCTTCTCTCATCGCTTTATGCATTCTGTGTCCGTCTTCCACAACGCGGATGAGGAGGAAAGAAGGGTTGAACTTATTACTTTTTCCCGGAATTGATTTCTTATTTTTTCCCCCCTATGTTTCCCATATATTTGTACATTTTTAGAGGTGGATCTGGGAATCCTTTCCGGACACCTTAGTGGTGACTTGTTCTACACGTTTCCTTCCTCCCCCTTCCCATGCAGGGGTGGTTGTTCCCCATTCTATTTTTCCCCCCCGTTTCCAACAGCGTATTCGGCCTCTTAGTGCATGGTGCGCCCTTCCCATTTCTCCCTTTTCCGCCTTTCAACCGTTCACCCTTATTTTGCTCTCCCGTCTCTCCCCTTTTTTTCCCACCCCGACCCGACGCTCGCTTGAAAATTATTTTTTTATCACCGTCTTCCCTCTTGCGCTCCGGAAATCATTTCTAGTTAATCTTTTTTTCTGGGGTCTAGCTCTTTTGTCTTCTCCCTCGAGTCTTTGTTTTGGGGTCCCCAACTACACCCCCCCCTTCCTCCCCTTTTTTTCGGTTCGTTCGCTACTTGACTTGCGAGGGGATTCTCCCTTCAACACCGGCGGAACAGATTCACAGTAGGAAACTGCGTCCACCGATACCCAGATTTTGACGGTTTGATAGTCCAATTGGTCCCCCCTCTTCTTTCTACCTTTCCAAGCCCCTTTTTATTGCCTTCTTTGGCCCGTTTCCCCCTTTTCCGCAAAGCCAAATCGCCGCAGTCTCCCAGCATCAGTTGGTACTCCCCGTGAGCAGTAGATTTTGATTGCTGCGCATTTTTTTTGGTTGCCGAGACTCCCCTCCATCGGTGTCCCGGAGGCGGTTCCATGGTCACTCTGTCTCCTACAAGCCTCTACAAGTCTTGGCCCCCACAAGCGTTACGGGGCGGGGAAGGTGGTTTTTCCGGCTCAGACGAGGTGCCCCGGTCGAGTGTTTTTTTCCTCCCGTTGTCTGACTTTGTCCGGGGTGATCGCGACCAACGTTTTGGTGGGATAGAAGAACTCGGTGAAGACGCGAATATTTGAGGGTCTGCTGAAATTTTCTATCGGACGTGCGCTTGCCTTGCGATCGAAAGTCTCGTGCCTTTTGCTCCCCTCCCCACTTCACCTAGTCGCTTTTTCAAACTTAAAGTCGCGCACCCCACCGAATTTTGCCTCAAGCCGCACTTGTTGACAGATTGACGGATATTCCACCCTTTCTATACCTCCGCCCGGGTCCTGTGGAACCATCCGATCCTTTTTTTCAAGCTGGCGCCACAACACACCCTTTTATGTTCCCACTCCTCCGTTTTGAGTAGATGGTGTTGTGACGCCGCTTGCTTCCTTGTCCAAGCCGATGGGGCCCAAGGCAGCGTTTCTTGAGGTAGAGCGGCTTTGTGTCGTAATCCTAAGTTGCCAAGTGGCTTCCCCTTTCTTGCGCGGCGATTTTCGCGCAGAACCGGTGCGCAAGCGTTTTAGTGTCTATGTAGTTTCTTGGCGCAAACTGCAGGGATGAGGGCTCTCTCTCTTCCAGCGCACAGGCCGGCGAATTGACACCCCTTCCCGGTCGTTTGAGCTTCGTTTTCGTTTTACAGACCACCATTTTGGGCCGCCGGGTGATCGCCCCCCCAAGTGCAGGTAGCCGCAGTGCTGTTGATCACTGGGGGGTCCCCTCCACGCCTGACGATGGTGCACTCCCTTGTTTTTTTGCTGAGAGCGTCGTAGAGAGGGCGCGGGGGCCCCCCGTGGCTTTCCCGGCCCCGTCACTCTTGGTTTGTTTGGACCCCCAGGGTTTTGATGTTTTTGTCGTTTCGTTTGCCGGGCATGGAGAGGGACGGGGCGAGCTCAAGCACAGAGATTTTGTTGTTGTGTCTGTTTGTCGCAGGCAGCGTCGTTGTTGTGGCGTGGCGTTTTGACACTCAATGGGTTTAGCATCGGACCGGTTGGGTCACCTGGCAGTGCGCTTGTTGCCGTTGTGGTTGCCGCATCGTGAACTGGCCCGGGCTGTGGAGCCATCGTTGCGCGGGTGTGAGAGGCGTGCTATTGAACGGGGGGTGGCCCATGTGCGTTTGCTGGGCCCCGTAAGCAAGATCTGGGTAGGGGCGGGCGTAGGGTTATGTCGGTCGGGTGGTGGTGTCCGTTTTGGGCGGAGTTCTTTCTTAAGAGTTTTGCCCCACTTAGTAAGGTGTGTGGTGTTTCCCGGGAGCGCGAAAATGTTGGGTCGGCAAGCAATTTTGTGGACGGGGTTGGTTGTGTTTTTTGTGTCTGGGGGCCCCCCCATAGAGCCTCAGCTGTAAGAAGCGGTGCTGCTAGCAAGGCGGGATACCTCGGGTGGTTCTTAGCATGGATTGGCTTGAGCGCGTTCGGGCGGGGTGGATCGAGGCTAATTTTGGACACGGCGCGTCCCACGCTGACCTGTTGAGTTACCCTCAGGCTCTCTTGGGTGGTTTTGGTGAGCCGCATGGGCGCCCCCCTGTTTTTCGGGGGGCGGTTACCGTTTTAGTTTTTGGGTGCCCATTGGGTGGGGGGGCAAAATTGCCAATCAGGCCCCTCAGTACTCTTGTCGCGCGTCGACTGGGTCCGCCCCAAAAATGTTTGTCACAGGCCCGGATCCTTGGGCGTGCCCCTGTGAGTCCTGTTTTATCCGTCCCGCCCGTTTTAGGGTTGGTTGGGGGTTCGGACCAGAGCCAACGTGTGGTCGAGAGCGTCCGCGGTCCTCGCTTGCGAGTTGGGACCCCCATATTTTTTGGGAACCTGTCTCGGGGGCGTCGACCTATCTGCCGCGCGTCCGCCTTTTTCTAATGTGTTGTTGCACTCCTCCTCCGTTCAAAGGCTGCCTTCTCCCCTGGGGGGGGGGGGGGGGGCGGGTCTGTTTGTGTGGAAGTACGAGCCCCCCTTTCCGGCAGAAAGTGCTTTTTATTCTGGGATCCGCGGCAGGGGGTAACGGTGGCCTGTCGGAAGGCAGTGTGCCATCGGAGGGGCGCGAGTACGGCGTTGGTGCTTCTGTAGTGTATTCGCTCATGCTTGCTTTTTTCCTTGATGTTTGAGGCGGTTGGTCCCCCCGGTGTGTTGGACTGGTGGGGATTTTTTCGCAATCTTCCCCCCCTTCCTTCGGCAGCGGATGCTTCCATTTCGTTCTGGGGGTTGTTTGGTGTTGCGGCCTCGGCAGTAGGGTGGCGGGTGTTGTAGCATTTTTGCTTGATAGTCGAGCGCTCCCGCCTTGTCTAGCTAGTGGTAGACCGCTCCCCTTTTGTGGGGCGTTAGTGTATGCGTACCGATTTCTATTCCCGCTTTCTTTTGCAGCCTTAGCTTCGAATCGGGGAGTGGCCGCCTCGACTGGGCGTGAGGATGGGGATTTTTTTTGGTTCGGTGTATTCTTAAGTGGTATTTCTTTCCTTCGCGGGAATTAGTTTTTCTGCCAGGCGGGCGGGTTTTCCTTTCTGCATATTTTTGTCTGAGGGGGGGGAGGGGCACTCGGGGACATTTTTTTAAGTCACGTTAATAGTTTTCTTTTTTGGGTAAAGTCGGCCGGGGTCCTCGGTTTTTTGACCGGGTTGACGGCGGTCGAGCTACTGCTGTGTGGGAGTTCCGGTGTGGAGGGGTCTGGTTTCTTTCCCTGCCGGCCCCGCCCCAGGAGAGAGCTTATCGGAACTAGGCCGGCAGTGGCTTCGAGCGATCTTCTGTCGTCCCAACCCCCTCTCCCGCTGTTGTCCCAAGGTCGGCGGAGGTGCTGCTTATTGTAAGAGTAGCGGCCTGGGGAGGGAGGCGGGATAGAGAGTTGCGTGTGTGCTTTTTGATCGCCACGGTGTGGGTTGGACCTGCCGACTCTCTTTTGCTCTTAGGGTGCGGGTCAGACCTTTCCATCGGTCTGTGGTCCCTCTTCGGCGTAAGTCATATGAGGAAGATGAGAGGGGCGTTGCGTGGGGAGGTTCGGATCCGTTGGCTCGTAGTGTGCTGGGGGGTTTTTTGTCCGGCTCCGTCCTCGCGCGTTCCCTCCGTTTTGGTTGTTGGTTTTTGTGGCGTTTGAGAAGCGGCAGCATGGAGAGCGCGTTCCGGAAGCAGCGAGGGTTGGGGGTTGGCCTCCTTGGGAGGGTGGGTCTTCTTTCAGTGGGAGTTTGCGTCCGGGTGGAGCCTTGCGGGGGGTGGAGGCGGTGTTGTGGGGGTGGGGTTGGGAGGGATTGGGTTTTGGGTAAGGATTAACTGGGGGGATACGTTTCGCGGTCGCGGAAAGCGTGATTATCAAATTCGGTGTGGAGTTTTTGCAGTTAGAGGGGGTTTTGTACCAGGGGCGGGTGGCGGGGGGTTTGTTTGTTTGCCGCCTCTTTTTTTGGGCGGCGGAGGTTTTTGGATGTGAGTGATGGTTATCCACATGTTGCTGTGTGGAAGGGGGATAGAGTTTTTTTCCCCCCATAGGCCCCTGCGGTTCACCCTGTGTGCGGGGACTCGTGGTTATGTTGTCGTTCCTGCACACCAGAAAGAGGGCGGTGGGTTTTGCGAGTGGGGGGTTTTCGGGGAGGGGTTTCCCGGCGTGAGGGTCAGCAATTTGGGAGTTCGTTTCCGTGAGCGCTGTGCTCGCTGCCAGGTTTTTCTTGGAAGGGCGTAGTTCGCTGATGAGTGTCTTGAGCGCGCGAGCTTTTTGTCTTTCGTGGGGGGGTTGGAGGGGTGTGGTCCGTCGTTGCCTTCCCGCGTTGTGCCCTAGCCCCTGCGGGTGGTTGTCGACACGGGCTGTGGTGAGGGGCCCCCCTGAGTGTGCAGGGGGGCGCGTAGTTCGAGAGTTCAGTGTCGGTCCGGGTCTGTTTTTGGCTTCCACAACCATGGCGTTGGAGGGTGCAGGGTCTGGGTGCGTTGGTGGTCGTGCTTTGAGGGGGTGTCTTTTGGGACTACGAGTCCTTTTTCG
>Ga0179593_1291349_pt1 | contig 17170 bp, 17 predicted proteins | sample CZODoug2_1_08_16_FD_185931 | JGI IMG/M metagenome (GOLD analysis project Ga0179593, IMG submission 185931) | Vadose zone soil fungal communities from Angelo Coast Range Reserve, California, USA - CZODoug2_1_08_16fungal (PacBio error correction) | ecosystem: Environmental > Terrestrial > Soil >... | reverse complement strand
TCCGTGCGCAAGTCCGTTTTTGAAGCTAAAGGCTTCCTTTCTTTGAACGTCGACCACTTTCACTCACGAACGTCCAATCCTCGCGTTTCCCGCATAGTGCCCCTCCACAACTTATTCTCATGACCGCCGATGACTTTTTTGCAGTTTTTTTTGAACCTGCGGACTTATGGAGGGCCCCCCCGATTCTGTGCTGTCCGCTCCGCCTTCGGCATGCAGTCGTCTCGATCTGTGCCCTTTGCCCCTTTTCACTTTTTCTGATCGTCTGAGTAGGAAACCATCGCCAAGGACCGGTTTTACGCCCTCTCTTTCAATGCTGCTGCATTCCCCCCCTTGCTGTTTTTTTTCACGCTCCGATTCGAAGTGAGTTTACTTTTCCCTGAAGCAGGGATTCTTCTTTCCTTCTCTGGGTACCCTTCTGGGACTCATCCTTTTTCCCTCGTATATCGCTTGTTCCCGTGGACGAGATATGGGAGGTTGACCCCCACATCCTTCCCTTACTCTCTAGTGTTTCTGCCGTGCCCTCCCCTTTTCAAGAAACGAAGCCTATTGTCGGCCCTGCCAGACAGACTCTTTTTTGACCTGGACGATCTTCCTCTCCTTCAAACTTCCTTACTCAGGGCTGGTCCCTGTATTTCTGACTTGGGCTGATCGCTTGCAATGACCGGTCCTTGCTCAGCCCTACAGTTGAGAGCACGGACCCGGTAAGGACCATTTCTATGACCCACTCTCTTTTGATCCTTTTTTCCCCCCCCACATTTTTTTTTTGCTCCTCATTTTCAGATATCGTGGTGGAAGTTTTTCTTTTTTCCTTCCACCCAGTCTCTTCGCACTCGGGACCTTTTTTTTTTGCAGTTCGTCCTTCTGTATTGTTCGGCCTCCAACGCTGGGATTTTCGGGCTCCGTTTTTTTCTTCCACTGCAACATCTTTGCCCAGACAGTGTTTCCGCAATCCGCCTCCGCTTGGGTAAAGACGGAAACGAATGTCGGCTTCACCCTGTTCTTCTTCCCAGTGAGTAGTACCTGGAGGCCTCTCTCTCCCCCCGTTAGAGGCTCGACAGACCGACTTCCCCCCTGCCCCTTGCCCCCCCCTCTCCCCACCCCTCCCACACCACTACCTCCCCTTCCCCGCTCTTACTCTTCCCCCCCCTCTTCTCCCGCCCCTCCTCCCCCCCCACCCCTTTTATTCCCTCCCCTCTCTCCCTTTGGTCGGTTTTTCTTTTCTTACCGCAGCCATTCGCTGAGATGATCGTATTCATTAGCAATTCAACTTTTCCCCTCCCAGCCGCCCCCTCTGCTCCCTTTTTTTGAGGGCGAGTGCGCGAGACTGATTCGGGAGGCTGTCCACCGTGCAGCAACAAAATTGAGACCGTAGTGGACACTAAGGTTTTCCTCCTCCTAGTCCGCGTACGCCCCCGCGTCTCGGAAAAATCAGGTAGCCCTGCAAGCACGCTTATCCTTGCGTTTTTTCCTCTCTCTTCCTCTTTGTCAGCTTCTTTTCCCCAAACTCCCCTGTGTGATCCCGTCGGGTCAGTCGCTCACGGTGCTTCGTCGTTTTTTCCTAGTAGTCTTTCCTTCCCCTTTTTGAGTACCCTACATCCTGCAACTTTTTTTTACTGCACCTGTTGGGACGCTCTCCTCTCAGTCTATCCGCCCTCACCCTGAAGTTGCTTAAGTCGTGGCATTGTGATTTTATTCCACGCCTTAAGAGCGCCCAGTTTTTTTCTTCCCCTAGTACAGGCCCCCGGCAGATCCTCTACTATTTCTCCGGAGGCATCAACGGTTGCCATCTATGTTCCCTCACGGTACCGCCAGCATCTTGTCGGTCTTTACCCGCTTTTAGGATTTTTGGGCCCCTTTCTCTTTCAAAATGCCGCCTTTTCGCTTCCCCCTTTCCGTTACAATCCTGGACACAATACTACTTCGTTTCGACCTTCGCGAAATGTTCGTCGACCCGACTTTACTCTCTTTTGCCCCTTTTTCCCCAGGACGCCACCCGAACCGCGATCTTAGTTTGTAGCATTTCAACAGATGACGTTCATCAGACCATGCACCTCCATTGACCCCTTAGTTACGCAATTCTTACATTCCCCCCCCCCAACCACAAACCCAAACCCCGCGAACCCCCCCATACTACCACAGCCACAAAAAACACTCCCCCCAGAAAACGTGTCTCCCACCACCCCCCCCCCCCCCCTTTTTCCCCCCCCCCCCCCCCCCACCCCCCCCACCCCACCCTTTTCGCCCTGTCTTTCTGAACCTAGATGGATCCCCCAGACGATCGTCCTCCCTCCCCACTTCACGAATCCGGCCGCCACTCCTGAATTTTTTTTGCGGTGCCCTTCTTTTTTTTAGTCTTGCCATGTTAGATGTTCCCGGTACCTTCTCCCTTTCGGCCTGGCTGCTTGCATGGCACGTTAAGAAACCCATAGTAAGTCGCCTTTTTGGCTTTCCTAGGCCACTTCATCGAGTACGGAACCCCCTCACCCCCTATTTGGCAACCTTCTTGCTGCCCCAGCGCCAACGTCCTTCGGCAGCCCACCTCCATTGTTTTTCATTTCTTTTTCGCCAACTGCGCACTGAGGTTATATTCGGGATGAAAGCGAGGTTCCTCCCCTATTTCCCGCTGGTTGACGCGGTCCCTGACTCTTGGTGTAGAGTTCCCAGTAGTCTTTTTCCTGATTTGACCGGGGCCCCGGCGGATTTCTTCCTATCGTTGAAGACTTTATGTGTCCCTCCCCAGTGCATTCTCCCAGCATGTAATGGTCACCGCGCGTCCTTCCCCCCCCAAACAAGCCCCAATCGCTTTTCATTTTTAATCTTCTTCTTATGATGGTTACTAGGCCGTTATCTTCGGACTTTTTCCTTTTCTTTAATTCTTTTTGCTTTTCCCGGAAGTTTACGTACTATTTTTTTTTTCCACTCCCTATTCGACCGGAATTGTTTCTCAGCTTTCACTAGCCCCAGTGATTTCTGTCTCTATTCGTCCTGTTTTGATTAATGGAGGCCCCCTTGCTGGTCAGCCCGCTGACGGCCTTTTCTGATGTGCCCCATTCCAGGTCACCCTGCCACGTTCCTGTGACCCCCTAGACCCCCCCTAGCTACAAGGTCTCTGTAGCGTGGACTTCACTTTCAACTTCTACTCGCTTTCAGGAATCACCTAGCGCCCACCAACTGCCTGAGTGCCGCCAATAGTTGCGTCCCTTTCGCCTACAGGGTGAACGCTATCAGAGATTTGTCCGATACATTTCCTTAAAATACAGTACTACGAAGATCCGCTCTTTTCCAGTTCAGCGGTGCTACCGGGAAAGAGAAGACCTTAACTTGCAATTTCGATTGTCGCAGAGCCAGTAACGAATCGTTATACCGGATCGAACAGCAGAATTCTTCTGGTCACGTTTTCACCCAGGCTGACGGGCAACTGTTTGACCCTTGAGTCCGTATCAGTAGTAATATTCTCTCCCTCTTAGCATTGCCCGTAAGAAGGTTTGTGTTCCACCCCCTCGGCAGCTGACGTTCTGCACCTAGTACAGACACTTGCTTGGATTGAGGGGGGTTCCTTTATTCGGGAGGTCCGTAGTTGTATATTTTAGCCCAGGCAAGGAGGCATTTTTTTGATACCCCCTCGTTATATTCGTTTTGCCCCGCCCCTGTTGAACTACTCCCAGTTACTCCACCAGGAAGACGAGGGTTGGTAAGTTAGAGCCATTTTCTTTAATTAGTTGCGCGCTGACAAGGGAGGTTTTTCGTAACTATCCTTGCCGTGGGGCGGTCCATTTCCCCGAAGGCTTTCTTAAAGCGCCTCCAACACTATCATTCCCTTTCGACTTCCCCCTTGTCCATTTGGTAATTTTCATTTAAAGGTTGTCTGCGGCTCCCCCCCGAGACCCTGACAGCGGTCTTCTCGCTTTATTCAAAGATGGGATTTGTCTTTTGCTGGACCCCCTCTTTCCTGCCCACCTTATTATTCCGCGGCTCACCTTCCGCTGCCGGAGATTCCTCGTGTGTTCTCCAGCTCAGGTCTTTCTTTATCTTTTCCCCTTCTCCCCCCCCCTCCTTGTTTTGTTTCTTGCGTCCAGTGCCCCGCACTGCGCAAAGTCTTGGAGTCCCCACCAGGATAAGTTATTCGTTTTGATTTATCCTCGCGACATGTTTTGCTGTCACCCCCAATGAAAGCAACTCCCTGACTCACCCCTGAACCCTGTCGTGTTCCCATTTCTCCGACGATTTTTTCGGGGGGCGGGATCAACGACCCCTGCCTAAAACAAAGTAACCCGTGGCTACATGATCTTGTCCCCATTGACTTCATCATGCCCGCTTTATCCAGTTGTTGGACCCGCACGACAGCGCATGATGAAGGCGTTCTGACGTGCCTTTCCCCTAGGAGATCCTGAGGAACATCGTTTTTTCCCCCCGTTGGCCTGGTTAACGGCGTTTATCCTTTCAGGTTTCCCCGCTTATCGCGCGTTTTTCTCACCGACATCCTCCACTGAACGGTACGATACAGTTGTCAGACAAGGCCGTTTTGCATGGTTTCACCTCCGCTTGTTTCCGGGTCTTCCGGCTCCCTTCCCATGGTGTTGCCACAGACGACCGGCGACTTCATCCCGCTTTCGAGAGCACCCCGCCCATTCAGCTGCCCCCCCCCCTTTTCCCTTCCCTCTTGCTGTTACCAGGAATTCGCGGTCGCTGCTCCCTTTTAGGGCCGTCCCCGTTCCCTTCTGCGTCTGGAGTGATTTGTTTTTTCCACCCTTGATCCCGGTCGTGCGCCTTTCTTTGGTCTTGTTACGAGTCGTATACACCCGTACGTCCTTTTTTGGATTCCTCGCCGGCTCGGTCCTGGCCCCAGCGATTTCGTGCCGCGCTCTTCCCAATCCAGCCGAGGCTTCAGAACACCCATTCCCCCTCGAGCACGATTTCCCAGTTATCGAGAAGACCAGAGTTCCGTGTTTTAATGTCCGCTTCTGTCTGCTCAAAAGAGTTCTTACCCTGCTTTTTAAAAGCGCCCGACTTCTTGAGACCAATCCTCCACCTCCCACTTCTTTCTTCCCCCCTTTCATATCATACTCCATCCCTTGGCCAAGCATATGCAGGGTTTTGTTTTTTTAACTTGCATGTCTTCCGGCGTCTCCCTGTGATGTTGCGCCTTCCCCCCCTCTTGATTGTCGCTTTTTCCGCCGCTTTCAGATGATGAGGGTCCCTTTTCTCCCGGAAGAGTTTTCCCCGTGAGGTTTCACTAGGAAGCCTTAGACGGACCATTAATACATGTGCTGGGCAAGACGCGTCCGGTCCCCCCCCGATCCCTCGTCTGGAATGTGATGTCGTTCCGCCAAGAACTATATAAAACCTTCCCCCAGTTTCCGGCGTTCTTCCCTCCTGCTTTCTTTGTTTTTTTCGGCTCCAGCACCGATGGGGACGCCTCGTCTGGGCGCCTGGCGCTCCCTTTTAGCGGTTCACGAGCCTGATAGGACCCATCCCCCCCAACATGCCGTTCGCTCGTTTTTTTGCCCGTGGAGAACATTGCAGCAGTCCGTGCGGCTTGGATACACCTCTCCCCGAGTAACCATTGGCAAAGCTTGCAAGCTCACCGCCCCCAATAGGAGTTTCCCGGCCTTTTTACTTTGCAGACACGGACTTGAAGCCAGGCGGCATTTGCTTTCTCGAGGCAAACCCAGCGCTTTGTCCCGCGGGCGGGGTATCGGTTTGTTCCTGATCAATCTGATGCTTGTGGATACCCTTTTCTTGGCCTTCACTCTCGTCGTGGCACGCTTTTTGAATTCATCTTTTTGTGACCTCGTGGATTTCGCGCCCCGATAGTTCGCCACGCAATTTCTTGCAACTATGGCCCATTCTTTTTTTCGGGCTATTTTGTTCACCATGTCCCGTCTTTGCGCCATTGGTGACGATCCAATAGTGGCCAGTCCCGGAACCGACCCCCTTCATGTCTTTTACGTTTTCTGAGTGCTCTCTGTATTCCCTTGGCCTCTCTTGAAACTGTAAGATGGATAGCCATCTTTTTCTTCGAAGAGCCACTTTTTTCGTCCTTTTTCCCCTGTTTTGGTTCCTCCCCCATTTCGAGTTGGCACACATCAATCCTTGCAGCTGATCCGTTGTCTTTTCTGAGATCGTTCTTGATGAGCTTTGTCCCCAAACGGTTTAGTCCCCCCCCCCCTTGAAGCATACGGTAGACTAATCTTTGGACATATGACTTTTTTAGGTTCCGCGGCTTTCCTTCTCCATTTCATTGTCGCCCTTTTCCCGTCAGATCAGGACGCCCCCTTTTTTTTGGACCTTTTCTTCTCTTTCCGACTCTTTTGTTGTTGTAGCTGTCCCAAATCAATGTTTTCGGGTCTTAGGTCACTTTCTCACGGTGCTTCCCTAGCCGCTTTATGTCATTCAGAGTAGGCGGCCCCTTAGTCGTCCCTCCCGGATGCGGAAATTGGTGGGCCTTCACCTCATCATTGACCTCTCGCCTCCCCCTCACGTAGCAGTTTTGCGCTTGGACGAGTTTTCATTTCCGACTTGGATAACCCCGACCGTCAGCCTCGCCAGTTTCTTTTCAAGAACGACAGTCCCTCTCATCCCGGTCCCCCTAGGATTTTCTCAAGTGATACCCTCCTTCTCCCCCCTCCCCGCACGTGTGAAAGTCCCGTACGGGTTTTGTTTTTGTTAGGTCTGCTCCACGCTGCGGCAGGGTTTTCCCGCTGTATCTCCGTGGTCCATTGTCTGACTCCGTTGCCTTTAAAACTTTCCACATCTTGATCAATCGTTCTGCGTACCTCCTTCGATGACTTACTATCGTTTGCCGTGTTCCCTGCCCTCTTGCCTTCCAGCTTTCTAAGAGAGGAGGGACCCATTTTAGTTACCCTCGTTTCATCCTTTTCGTCATGCACTTGCCCCCACTTCCCCTTCTCCGCCGGTCGCCGTTGCGCGAGCCATCAACTGCGATTGCTCTCGACGTCTTACGACTTGTTTCATGACCTGCATTTTTTTTTTGCCGTCGTCTGCCTAGTTTCTTGCCTGTTTCACGAACTTTTGACTCACATATTTTGTTCGGGACATGCCCCGTTAATCACCCCCAGGCTTCCTGCGACTTCTTCTTGTTTTGTCTCCTCGCCCGTCGTCGGTGAAACCACTCCCTAACGTAGCCTGGCGGGTCCCCTGTTTTCTTGCTCCAACTCCTGTTGAGCCGACTCCATGCTCGAGCTTCCGGCAACCGTTGGTTTTCCTGCAACCCCCACACTGCGTGCAGGAATTTGTAGATGGTTGAGTCCCCGCGGCTGTTAGGTTCGTGAGATCTGTGATCAAACATTGTCCGATCTCCCGCACGCCCATCTTTTGACTTCATCTACTATTCGCGAGACAGTCATCACTCCATTCGAATCGTTTTCTACTATCAGGATTCCCCCCTTACACCTACTGGATTTCCATGGTCCCCCTATGATGTTTTCGTTGTCCTCTTCAGTCTTCTTTCTTTGCCCCTTTTTTTTGCCCTGTGGTTCCGTCTTTTACCTTCCTGCAGTTGTCGAATTTTGCGTTTCCGAGTTTGGCCTCGCACTGAACGTTCTACTCGTCTTGGCCTTTTCTTCATGGTCCCTTTTCGCTGATGTCTGGCCTCCCCGCTGCTCCCTAAGATTTCCGAGCCTTTCGGCTTCCTTACATGGACGTTGTCATAAAGTTACTTCGGCCCATATCCCCCCCCCCCCTATTGGCGAGAAGGGCCTCAACCTTTTTATTTAACACACCCAACATCTCCGCCTCCTAGACGTACGTCCGCTCCGGCTTCTCAGTTTCTCCCAGCTTCCTGTAAGTAGCAATTTTCTGACGTTTTCGAGAATTTCGTCTCTAGCCCCCCCTCGTAGCTTCCTTCTCAGTTTGTAAGACTGGGTTTAACCCCACCTCTTGCATGGCCTTGTCCGGTCAGACCAACTTTTAATGAGCCCCATGCATGAGGCCTGTGCCTTTCGCTTTTCGGGTCATGAGGATTGAGAACTCCCCCCGCTACTTGCCTCACTCCCCCGAACCCCGTGCCCTTTATCCGGAAACCACTCGTGGTTATCTATTCGTCCTCTTGAAGAGATCGGAGTCGCCAGGGTACATTCTTCATTATTCTTTCCCTGTTCACTTTTTTTTTTACTCGTAGGATTCTTCCAGCTGTTCGGTACCAGTGTCGAAGCCTGGTTACTTTGTTTTTCTAACCAGTGGCTGTTTTTGTCACCCCGTTCCGCCCCCGAAAGCGTTTCTCGCTAGAAAGCCTCCTTTTTCTTTTTCATGTCACCGCTTTCCTGAAAATTATTTCGACGATTCAACAATCTAGTCTTTTGGTCTCCTTTTTTCCGCCGATGAGGGTACTTTTTTTCTTATCTTTTCATCCTCCTACGTTTTTTGTTCTTTATATATCTCAAAGTGCCCCGCCAAGAGAGACCACAGACTGTGGTTTTCCCACGGAAGTTCCGTAGCTCTGATTCTCTGTGAACTCGATTTTTTTGCATGTTTTCCCCCCCGGTTAAATTCTTTCCCCTTTCCCAAGGTAAAAGGCGGTAAGCGCGACGCGTGGCTGCGTTTCCTTCCACCCGCCCCTAACCACTTGCTTTTTTTGAATTCCCCCAAGGTAAATGGCTTCTTCCCCCCCAGATTTTACCGCCCACTTTAAGTAATCTGCGTGTCCCCCGTTGACCGCCCCAGACAATAGCCCTAGACGTCAAGAAAGTGTACTGTTCGTAATGACCACTTGGATTCTCCGTCTCGACCACGTGCGTCCCTTTTCCTTTGTAAGTTTTGGATTTAGTCAGTGAGGGCTTAGCTTATATCAAATCCATCACATAAAGGGGAACCTTTTTTTTCCGTTTTTTTTAAGCCCCATGCGGCCTTCAATGCAGCGCCAACATCGACCGCCATTGGTCCCTCCTCTTTCCCCCCCGGCATGCTCAGAGGTCGTTCTGTAACCCCCAGTGCTCTCCCTGGCCCCTCAGGATTTTGTCGGAGCCTCCCCCTTATCTGTGAACTTAACATCTTGCTGCGTAGTTCTTTTTCTTTGCTCGCGCTCTCCGTGCCTTTCGTTTTCCCCCTTTCCACGTGTTGCGGAGAGTCTTTTTTTGTTAACTCCTTGATGAAAGGGCGCGCAGGAGTTGTCTGGTACCGATCTAATCAGACGCCCTGGTGGGAGCGCTCCTTCGACCCTGCGCCTTCCATTGTGAGGAAGAAGGGCAAAGCCCCGCCTCGGGCAGCCCTAAGCGGTCTTAGAAACCATTCCGCTCCCGCTATCCCTCCCTTCTGATGATCTTGAGAACTATAGTTCGTCCCATTCCGTCTATTCTGCATCCTTCCCCCCACCCTATGGAGGCTTACGGTTTTGTCCTTCCTTCACCTTCAATTGACAGATTCCCGTCAACGTTCACCCCTCCGTCCCCCTCATAGAAGAAACATCCTCTAGAACTTTCTGTCCCCTGGAACTGCTTTGACTTCGTCCCCCTTCCTGGAACTGCTTTAGTTTCCTCCTGATGCTGGGCCCCGTCATGCTTCTGTCTTTTCGCGCCTTTCGGCCAAGTCGCCAACCCCTCGAGCGGTCCCAATTTTTCATACAGTTCATGAGCGGTCCTTTACACCCCCTCCCTGCCATTGCCGCGTTAGAAAGCGGTAAATTTCTTATCGGGTTGATTTTTTCCCGACCAGTTTTGCATATCCCCTTTCAGGCCTTACGTTCACTCCTGGCCCTGGACTTTTTACGTGAAGCAGGTGCCCGTTCCCTCATTTCTGGATTTATCCTTTTCACCTATCTCCTGATCTGGTTCTGCACCACTTATCATCTCCCTGCTTTCTGTCTTGTCTACGCGACAGCAGCCCCTTTCAGCCTATCGTGCAATGGGACAAGCTATTATTCACCTGGCGTGTACCTGCCCCCCCTTTGCACATTATTCTTCTTCCTTCAGGTTCGTGAATTGTTTCCGCTCCTCTCAGATTTGCAGCCAGCGACCCCTTGATTTTTTGGATCTGTTCCGCGGCACCTTTTGGTCCGGTGATTGCCAATGCTTCTGCCCGGATTGACGGGGTTTAAGCTCAATTTTAGTCGCATTTTTTCTAATTTTCGTTTTCCGTCGCTGATCTTTTAACAGATCTCATCTTGTCATTTCGTTTTCTGTTCGCCGACTGTTCTTTTCTCTTTCCCCCAATCTTGTGTCCAGGATTTTCGGTGGACGGTCCAATGGAATTTCTTTTGACTCCCGGTCCGTCATCCTCTCCGTGCGCTTTCCCTTCCCTCCTGCCCCCGGACCCTGGATCTGCTTTTCCGTTCGTGGGTTTCTATGCGACTTGGTCGATTGACCAGCAATCCCTTAGAGGGATTCTGCCTGTTTCCGTTGTGCCTCCCAAGGTTTTGCGTGACTTACGGTTTGGTTTTTTCACATTCGTGCTATTTTCCCCTCCCGCCGACAGCTTCTGAAGTTGTCGGGGGGTTTCGAGCTCTTGCTTATGGTGTCTGCGCACCCGTTTCCTACCACGTTGCCGCCTCATTTATTTCTAACTCTTTTCCGATCTTCATGGCGGCCCGACCGCGCTTCGGAATCCTCCTTTTTATCTTCCCTTTGCCCCGACTCTCCGCCAGAACCCCCATGAGTTTGGATCGCCTCTTGTTAGAGGAGCTTTCAATGCACTTTTTCTGGTCTATTTCTTTTCCAGGAGCTCACGTTGCGCATTAGCCGCTGGTAGTCGCTCTTCTTAGTAGCATCCCGGTAGTCGTACAAAGGTACAAATTGGCCTGTGGACTCCTCCGCCTCTCTCGCTCGCCCCCGTTAAAGGAGCCTTTTCCTTTTCTTTCCGGTTTTCCCAGGGCAATTGGATAACCCCCTAGTTTTCTGACTCGTTTCGCCTTTTCCAGAACGCGCGCCGGTCAGTCCTCCCCGGTGCATTTGAGCTCACGTGATACCCTTAGATTTCTCCATAACTTTTCTCCCCGACATCGTTTTGGTCTTTCGAACCTCTTGAGTCAGGATGCGGACCATGTCTCAAACTGTGGTTCAATGCCCCCGAAGACGCGGCCACACTCCCCTGCCTAGTTGTGTAATTTCATTTTTCAACGCTCTCCCCTTTTTCCTCGTCTTGCGTCGATCTGTGCACCGTTTTACGGGCCCCTCTGCTTCAGATTTTCTTCCCTGACTTGTCGCTCCCCGTTGTTTATTGGCCTTTTTCCCTCCCTTTACTTCTACGCGGTCTCCTCCCTTTCTCTATCACATCCAAAGAAAGATTGTTTTCAAGTTTCTCGTATACCAATCCTCTGCCTGTCTTCATCCTTTTGTCCCTTCCTTTCTGGGTGCCCTTTTCTGTCCGAGCTTGCCATTTCCTCGCAAGCTCTTTTTTTGAATGTCCGACCATAGTGCCTTTTTGCATTGTTCAAGACCTCGCTCTGAAGTCCAGGGCTGTTTTTTGTCATGAAGGCCCTCCCGCGTCCCCCCCTTTTAACCGTTCGATAGACAGTGCTTGCTTCCAGAAGCTCTACATACGGTCATTAGCCCTTTCCCCCCCTCTCGACGGCCCCCGGCCTCCGTTACTCGTGGCTTCGTTTCCCGCCCCGATTGTCAGCAGCTTGGAAGGCTGCACCTCGTACAATTGCGCTGGTTTTTCTTGTACTCTATATCCTGACTTGCCCTTTAAATTTCATCCTATCTACTCATTTTTATCTTCTCGAAATTAATTTTCGAGAGCCGTACCCTCCCTCCCATACTTTTTCAGTTGCTTTAGATCCGAAGTTCCTTCCCCCCCCCCAACCCACCACATCATTTCTTCCCCTGGTCTCTTCTCTTTTATTGATCTCGTCCTTTCTTACGTCAGTCTTGGCTTTGAACGGTTTCAGTTTTTTGCGCTAAGGAATTTGTACTCTTCTATGTGATCATACGAGAGGAATTGTCCTACTTGGTTCTCAGCCTTTCCGCAGTTGATTGTCTAGGAAGGGTTGTTTTTTCCATGATTGTCTGGGCTTTGACGTTCGGCAGGATGACACAACATTTCTTGAGTTTCGGTAGTCCCAGTCCGTCCTTTTTTTCTAGACTTCGTGTCCCCAGGACCCTCCGCGGCGCTTCTGTGCATTCAAATGTTAGTCCCCCCAAAGAGATCCACTCCGAACGTTCTGTTTACGCTGAGCCTGTGCTGAGCTTTACTTTCAGAATTCCGTTACAGCCTCATGATTGCGGGGGTTTTTGATCGGCTTCCTCTATTTAAATATTCTCCTCAAGAAACGTTCTTTCCAGTTGTGCCAAACCAGATTCGAGACTTGGACCGAGGACACTTTTACAGGTTTACCAATGCATTTTTTTGGCGCTTTTTTTTCTCCTGCCTGTAGGGATATTAGGCCACCACATGATATCGTTGTTTCCCCCACAAGAACCCCCCCCCGTGCCCTGCCCCCCCTTTTTCCGCCGATTTTCGTCATTCGCCGCCTCGTTGAATTTTTTTCTTCCGAATCCCGGGACCGGCTACGGCATAGATTCGCTTTGTCGTTGCGTGTTCCACTTTGCGCGCTTTCTAGTTTTTTGCATTTTATGGTCCAGAATTAAGTCTCCCATTTGGACGGGTGGAGCGTTCCCCTGACACTTTGGACTTAGGTGCGGGATCATCTCCCCTCAGCGTCGTCTCCAGCTAGAACGATCGTTGAGGGCCGTGCACTTGCAAAGTTTTACAACCCTCCCATATTTCCTGCTACCCGCTCGGATACTCAACTTCCTCGGGGTGTTTCTCTGGCTCTCTTGGCGGGCCCTTGCTCTCTTCCTCCCGTTTTTGTTGTTTGAGATGACCAAGTGCCATCCAGCTGCCGCCCCCAAATTCTTTCTTGATTACCCACCAACGATTGAATTTCTCCCCGGCCAGCCCCCTTTTGTTCTTCTCTTCCCGGCCGAAACCCCGAGGTTTCCTTTTTCGACTGGGTGCACCCGAAAGTAATTTGGAACCCTTTTGTTCCATCTCCGGTCCTGTACGCGGTTGATTTTCCCCTCCCCCCCAAACCTCCACTCCCCCCATGTGAATTCCTTACACAAGTACAGGCTCTGCCCTGATTCTCTTCCCGAACACGCTTTGAAGATCTTCTTCGTCCCTTTTTGCCCATTCTCACCCGCGAATGCCTTGACGCTCTCCTGTCACATCTGCATTCCCTCCTTTCAACAGCTTCGCCCTGTCCTATCAACACGGGTCGTTGCCCTGGCTTTTCTTTGCCAGTCTTGACCCCCCCACCGATTATCTATGGCTTTTTTCTCCCTGAATCTCCGGGCCCAGCGACTCCCCGCCACATTTCCCTTCTCCATGTCCCTCCGTTCAACCTATGACCCAGCAATGGTCAGCCGGTCCCCCTTGCTACCAGCTTTTGGGGTGGTCCCCCCCCCATGATGACGCCAAGATTTTTTCGTGCTTTTTTCCCTTCCCTCGTCTCCCCAATCTTTTTCGTCGGAAATTCCGTTAATATGATTCCGTGAACCTCGCGGATCTTTCTTCTGTTTTCTTGATTTTTGGGAATCCTTTTCTTCCCGGCGTCCTCCGCGTTATTTTGGGTGGTTACCGAGTATTATCCGACCCCCCTTAGGAATTTCTCCGCTTTCCCTCGGGACGCGTCGGGAACGGCCTCCTCCGCCTTCCGCAGCTGTTCCCGACCCGCAGGTCAGAAGCAACCTTCCGCGTCTTCCCTTTCGGTAAGACTTACGGCTAGCCCCTAAGAGTTCCCTTTCCTGCAAGTCTTCTCTGCCTAGCCCCAACGATGATTATTCCTTTTTGCGAACCCCCCTCCTCCCTGACCTCCTCTAAGATCCCCCGTCAAATCCCCATCGAAAGATCCCCAAGAATCTTCCACGTCCCCCCCACGGTACCATGTCCAAAGACTTCTTTAGGGTTTCTGCGTGTTGGTTGGAAGCCTGATTGATTACACAAGGCATTCTTTTTTGCCTGACTGCGATGATTTCTCTTTTGCGCTTTGCTCCCTTTCCTTCCGATAGAGGCCCTTGCACCCCTTCCCCCCCTCTTTGATATAGAGAGGGTACTCTCCCCCCTCTCCCTTGGACCCGCGTTCTCCGAGGTAAAGGCTTCCCCTCTTTCTTTTAGTCCTAGAATATCCGTTAAGTTGCCTTCCCCGTTCTCCCCTCATGGCCATGGCATGTCGCGGAAGGGAAGAGCTCTTGGCCGCAAGCCCTTTCCCTCGACGTTATCTGTTACCCCGAGAGCGATTGTTGGCCTTCGGCGCCTATCATATCATCCCGTTCGTTTTATGAACGTGCCGACCTCATCCCCTTATCCTATATTTTGTGAGACGCCGCTTCTTTTTCTCTGAACATGCAAGTCTTCAGCGACCCGTTGCCCCCAAACCCGGTCAGTAGTTCTTTCTTTTCTTTTTTTCTGACGACTTTGAAAAGGCCATTCTAATTTGATGGATCTTCCAGGCCCGCTCTTGAACAGCCCGGACCCAATGAAGTGGGTTAAAGGGGATGTTCCCCAATATTCTATGCAGAGATGATTCTTTTTGATCTCTCCCCCTGGGTTACTCTTTCTGGAATTGTAGTGTGAGAGTCGTCCTCCTTGACTTGCAACAGATCTATTTTACCCACACAAGTTCCCTTCGCCCTTCTCCCTTATTTTGTCCGGCCCCCCCGGGGATGCTTTTAGGGCGAATTTTTTCTTCGTGCAAAATGAAAGTTTTCAAGACTTTAAACTGCTCAGCTTTCGCCCCAGTCCCACCCAGCACAGAACCCCGATTTGGAGTTTGCTGGATCTGGCTTGGAGTCTCCTCGAATTTACCCTCGCTGGATAGCAGCTTCTTATAGTTAAGTAGCCCCTTTTCTGCAGATTCTGTCGGTGGTCAATTTCAATCCCCTAGTCAAGCCGCCTACTGCTCCGGTGATTGGGTAGTTCGGAGCTTGAGTAGGCGTCCGTGCATCCCCAGTTTGGTATTTGTAGTGACGATCCTGTACCTCATCATATTCGCTCTACCTCGTTTGCTCGGAACTCATCGTGAGCTACTTTGACCCTCCCCTCACTGCAAGACCCTTGGTCCCATTCCCTCCTCCGTTTTTTTTTTTTTTTCTCGAGAGATGTCCATCTGGTTTTTTTTTGGTTTTGGTGTTGGGCTCTTCTCTCTCTTCTTAGAGGGGTTTTTTTTGGGGGGGGTTTTTTCTGGTCTTATTCTTTTCTCTAAGGAGCTTTTGATGTTCCGAAGATCCGGTTTTTTCCCTTTCAAGTAGAGTAAGGCTTTAGTCCTCCCTATTCTGTCACCTGGTGGGGAATGCATGTTGATTCTCCTCATATCGCTCTCACGCCGCTAACGGAGTCATCTTCTTCCTTTCCTTGTGCTCTATTTTTTCACCACCGCCTTTTAGTACGCACCAGTGTCTTCTTACCCCGTATCAGTTACCCGTCTCCCCATTTATTTATCGCGTGGACCCCCCATTTCAATCTTCCATCAGCACAGGTGAAGCCGGCATGGGTTTTACCTCCCACAGATGTGGCAGGCTGCGTTCACGCCGGGGTCATTTGTCCTTCAGTTCGCCGCCCAACTTCCTTCCTATTGAGCGGCCACCACGGAATGCGCAAATGGCCCCGATGGCAGGATGTTGCAAGTTTTCTCATCCGTGAGACACTGACGATTCGCCAGCTATGTCGGCCATCACCCTTTCGCTCACCCGCGTCCTTTCTTTTGCATCATGCATGCCAATCTACCGCGATTCCCTCTTTCTCCCGCGCCTTGCGTCTCAAAAGCGATTTTTCTTCCAGTCTTATTTTTCTTCTTTTCGTCCCCGACGCCTGTAATTCCACTCCACTGCAGTCCAGGCGGGGGCCTTCTGACGAGCCCCCTGTTTTTCAGTCGCCTCTTTTGTTCGTACTTAGACCTAAGGATTAGTTTCTCTGTTCCTGTCTGCCACACGAGCGCCTTGTCCTTCGAGATGATGGCGCCGAAGTGGCCGATTTTTCGCCTCGTGAACAGCTTCACGATCGCGCAGTTGTCCGCTGTTACATACGGCCTGGCTCCTCAATCCATGCTTCTTGAGCCCTCCGGCGGGAAAACTGTATATGGCCTGTTGAACCCTTACTTGGTCATGCCGCCTTTTACTTTTCGGACCCGCTGGTCCTTTCGCTGGGGTTTTTTTGAGATCCGTTATCTCCTTATGACATTTCAAATGCCGTCGACTCGATTGACACCCTTCCCGCTCTGGCTATCAGCCTCATGCTCCCTCCGTGTCCGCCTGGTTTCCTCCTGATTTTCCAACCATGCACACATCTCGGCTTAACTTTTGCCATCTTATTTGTGTTGTGCCTATGTTTCGCTGATATGTGTGATGAAGTCGTTTATTTCCCTTGAGGAGTAATGCCATGGGTTGCCTCTCTTCAATTTACTTAAGATCCGTTCCTCAGGCATTAATCGGGCTTTTTCATCTGCTTTTTTTTTAGGCGCTCTGATGTCTTTGCTCTCTTCTTCGGAAATTTACGCCGTCAGCTTCGCTTTATTCCCTTTTCCCTTTCAGCTCGAAGTCTTCCACTCCTCCCCCCCCTTTTCTTCTCCCAGGTCTTTCCCCACCCCAAACCCCGCCTTCCCTTACGATCGTGTCTGTCACGGAGTCTCGATCCGAATTCCTTTCTTACCTCCAGACTTGAAGTTTTTTGGCATCTGGTCCATTTAGTGTTTCTTCGCCCCGCGTTTCTCCAGTGTTTGCGTCCGCCGGTTTACACCACCGATTGTTGCCGCGCGGGGACTCTTTCCCCCAAGGAGTGTCTTTTTGACTGTGCAATTCCTGAGGTCTTGGGAGTCGCCTGGCTTTTTTTCGGATTCTTCTACACTCCTCGCTTTTCGCATGGCCCCTTTACCTCCCGTCCATGCAAAGTGTTTACCGCTGTTCTCGTCTAGCAGCCTCTTTTAAGATTCCTTGCCGTCTCAGGACCTTTTCTCCGTCCTCGCATTCCTTGTTCGGGCGGTTTTACGCTGCCTGATTCGCGGGTTCGTCACCCATCCCCCCCTTTCTCCATGGGGACGTTTTGACTTTTCCCTGCCCCTTCTTTTTCGGCTGCCTCCCGCTTCGTCGCGGTCGACGCCGGGGTGCCTTTTGTTTGCTTAATTTTTACCGATGTCAACACCAGCTTTCCCGGCCGCCTCTCCCTTCCAGTTTTCTTCAGTTACCTTTCCTCCGTTGTTTTTTCCAATCTGTGGCGTTTTGCT
>Ga0179593_1480569_pt1 | contig 17171 bp, 20 predicted proteins | sample CZODoug2_1_08_16_FD_185931 | JGI IMG/M metagenome (GOLD analysis project Ga0179593, IMG submission 185931) | Vadose zone soil fungal communities from Angelo Coast Range Reserve, California, USA - CZODoug2_1_08_16fungal (PacBio error correction) | ecosystem: Environmental > Terrestrial > Soil >... | reverse complement strand
ACAGAAATTATATGAAACTTCGCGCCGAACCACCCCCGACCAGCGTCCACTCGCCCCCCTGATCCCCCCCCCTCTGTTCCGTTTTCGATCGCCTGGTTTCGAACCCTTGCAATTTCATTTTCCCTTTCTGTGGACACCACTTTCCCATCGTCGGACTGTTCCGGAACCAGCCCCGCGACTGCCTGAATGACCCTGATGTGCCCCACCCCACTCGCTTTTTTCTCTGGCCAGTAGCTCGTTGTCCCTCCCCTGGCATAGAGCCCTTTTTGTGTCATTTCCGGGCGCACAATGATTGCCCTTCCCGAACAGGGTCGCGTTTCCTCAGGTTTTTTTTTCTTTCCCGGCTTGCATGGCCGTATTTGCTGGCCCTGACAGACAACATTTCACGAAGTTCGACCTTTGTTAACGAGACTGTCTTTCCGTGTCCCCACTGATGTCTTTCAATCATTCTTTGATCGTTTGACCCATGAGGGACTTCACCCCACAGCCTTACCACCCCCCCCATCCGACGCCCTGGTACGGAATTAGGAACCCCCCCTTCCAAGTCATCACCTCACACTGGCGCTCCTGTTGACCCCCCCGGCCCTTTTGGGGCTCCCAAACCCCATTTTTTTTTCCCCCTCCCCTTTTTAAAAAAGAAGCCTTCATTGACTTCTTTTCTTTCCCGGTGACTGCTTAGCTCGTAGATGGCCCTCGCCTGCTTTTCCCCTGGCGTCCCAAAGGGCTTCCAGTTGCTGCCCTCGCTCCTTCCCGTGTGGCATCTTTTGCGGACGGTCCGTTGTTTCTTTTTTGGTAGACGAGAGGTAAGCCCCCACCTTCCGAGCGGGATTCGGCGTTTCAGGGGGCGCGTGGGTTTTTGTGCAGACTCTTCACGCCCCTTGCCCCTTACTCCGGCTTCCGCCCCCCCCCGTTTACTCTAGCATCTAGTTCCTGGTGCAGGGACCCTCCCTTTCGGGACCTTGGCCTGCATTTGAACTGGGACCGACTCGTTTTTCGGTGAGTTCGTCCCTTCGTCCCGCTACATTCCCCTTAATGATAAGCCCCCACCTACCCCACCACCCCCCTTCCCGACCCTTTGACTCATCTGACCCCCGACATCCGCTTGTCCACGCGCCCATCCCTTTTTTTGCTTCGGCCCCGCCCTGATTGGAATGTACTTCCTTTTTTCCCAGCGGATTCCCGCGGCACGGAGCGTGTTAACGCGTCCGGCCCCTATTACTCCGGTTTTCCCTACTCCAGTACCTATTTGTTTTTTCTTCTTTCTGAGACGGACCGCCCTGAGTTTTTTCCCCCGCGTCTACGCTGGCTTGGCGCAGCGTCCGAAGCTTGACGGGCGGATCGCTGTTGTTCCCTTACCAGTTTTGTTGTCAGAACGACCCTTTCTCCCCCTGGCCTTCTTCCCCCATATTCTTCCCCAGGGTGCCTCCCGAAGAAGTTTACCTAGGTCCGCACACACGCTTTGCGCGGAGGGCTAGTTACCCTCGCCAGAAGCTCTTTGATCCGTCGTCCTAGGGACGTCTCTGTGTCTCACCCCGCCGACGTTTTGTTTCCCAAGTTGCGTTTTGCAGCCGTTTGGATCCTTCGCACGCCGTTTCAAAAAAGTAAAAAACGGGCCTTGCTAATTTTGTTTTAAGATAACAGGCGACTTCCCCCCTATAGACATCGTCCCCTTCCCCGTTTGGTTTTTTTCCCCTCTACCCCTTGCCCACCCCCCCTGCCTTCCGGTGCGAAGGCGACGTGGCACCTTGTTTGCGAAGTGGCCGGTGGATCCCGAGGTTATTTCCTTGCCACCCCCCCTCCGGCTGTGTCTTTAGGTGGATGGCCGTCTCAGTATTTCTACCGTTCTTTTCTTGGAGTTAAATTATGATTATCGTTCTTTCCCCTATGGTCCGGCGCGTTCGCATCGACTGGCTTTTGCTTTGTTTTTTTTTCCTTTTGGGGGGATAGGGAGCACTTTCCTTCCCCAATGGAATTCGTATTAAACCTTCCCCTACGTTACTAACCTCCGTATTGCACGGTTAGCGGCCCCGCCGCTACACGGCGCCCGCTCACCAGGTTCAAATGACCCCCTCTTTTTTGCTGTCCTTGGCGACAGATTTTTTTAGAAACCCGCGTATCCTCCAACCTACCAGGCTCCGACCTCAGTTTTCTTCCCCCCTGATCATCTTCTCATTTTCTCTGGTTTTTTGTGGAGGAGAGTCTCTCTTGTCTTTTCCTCCCCACATCGGTGGGGTTTTGTTCGCCGACTTTTTTTGAAGTCCCCTTTTTCCCCGCCTGCGCCCCCCCCTTCGGTGGCAATCCAGGTGGCCCCCTGTTGGCGCGGACTTTTCTGGGCTTTTGTCCTCCGGCGCTTCAACTGCCTTTACGTGAAAAGGTGTTTTTCCCCTTTTTTTTTAGTTTCGTTTTCCTTCGTTCCCTAATTAGTTTTTTTTCTCCCCCCCCTGATTGATTCCCCTGTTCCCCTCACGGGTCACCCGGACCTTCTGGTGCCGACTTTTCCTTTTTGTCCGCTTGCGCTCGGCCCGGTTTAATCAAGGTCTTGTGAACAACGCCCGCGACTGTGGCTTTCACCGGCCTTTCCAACGGCCCCAGCTCCATTCTAAACTTCATCCCCCGGGATGTTAACGACGAGTAGGCGACCTGGACGCCTTGCTACTTTTTCATTGGCCCGGTCGTCGCATTAGTTTCCTTCTTATCATGATGGGCAGCGTTTGGCATGTTTGGCGGAAACCCACCCCGGCCCTCCCTAGTATTTTTAAGTCCTATCTTTCGAGTCGGATGTATTTTTTTTCCCCCACCGGGCTTGGGCACGGGGGACCGGTTTTCTTTTTTTGCCCCTTTCTCTGTACGTTCCTTTTTTGAAAAACAAGTCCCTCCGTCGGCGGTCTCCGGCACCCTGCAACGTGATCCGGCTTTTTGACTGCAGTCGCGGCTCTGGCTAAGCCACTTTCGGCCTCGTTTTTTTACCTAGTGGACTTATGTTTCACTTCGGTGGGCTCCCGTCGTATCCCTCAATGTTTTTTTTCTTGATGGATTTTTTGCCTTTTTGTCGGGGCGTTGATTTTCCCAGCGCCTTAGAGGGCCCAAGCGGGATTTTTCCCATTTCGGCTTTTCCCAGAACGTTCCAATTTCCCCCCACGGTCTGTCTTGTGAGTTGCTTTCAGCCGCCCATCGTTTTTTCTTTCTGTGGGGCTTCGAGGTCCTTTTTTTTTCCTCTTTATTTTAAGGCTTCTTTCCCCCCCGAAGTGCAGGCTCTTCCGGCGCTTTTTCCTCTTGGCGCGGATCCCTTGGACTGATGATCCACCGTTCACACCATTCTCGGCGGGCTGTCGTCGACGACACCTCCCTTGTATTCCTACCCTCCCCGATGTCCTTCCCCCGGAGTCCTCCGGGGTGAGAGTTGTTGGTGTTCTTTTTTTTTTTTTTTTTTTTTTAGCATGTGAGTTGTTCTAAACCTCTTCGAGCGCCCCGTTCGTCCCCCCCCGTGCGCCCTGTCGGTTTCTCCCCGTATTTTGATCCACGTTCCCCCCCTCGCTTTCCCGGCAACTATTGCGATCCGTTTTCAGGGCCCCTGTGTTCGTGGGGCCTTCACCGGTTAGTCAGAAGTTTCCCCCCAGCAAACGTGAGTTGATGAACACCATGCCCTTTTGGGTCATAATTTTCCGGTGCTTCAGCAGGTTTTCTCCGACCCCCAAACCCCGTTTTTGGCGCCCGGTCCCCACCGGTCCGTTTTCCCCCCTTCCGACAGTTTTTGGTTTTTTGTGAACAAACGTTTTTCCTCCCTCTTTTTTCCTTGCAAAACTGTTTTGTCTATCGCCTTTGAAACGTTGCGATCTTTCGAGAAACCTGGGAGGAAGGTTTCTCCATCCATTTGTGCCAAAGGACCTCCTTTTTTTTCGTGGTCTGAAACCCGCATGGGTCGTACCTGCCGGGTGTGGTCCAATACTGTCCATGGGGTGGTTTCTCTTTTGAGTTGGACGGGACCTTCCTTTTTATTGGTCCCTTTTTTAACATACTACTGTACCTCCCCCCTTCTTCGGCTTTGGTATCTCCGATTGTTCTTTCTACTCGGCGGTGGCCACGATGGGCAGCCTTTTCCCCCTGTAGGTCCGTTCGGTCGGTTGGCTCCTGAAGGTCGTCGTAACTTTTTCTTTGAACATTTATCCATGGGGTACTTCAAGGGGATTTCTGTGTGGCTTCGTTCCCCAGGGTCCCTCGGACCAAAACCCCCCATTTCTTCCCCCACAATCCGCCTTTTTCGTCTTCCTAGATTTTGTTGTCGCGGGCTGGGTCTCCTATCTTGTGACTCAGTCCTACGGAGGAATGGCCTGACAGCGGCATTTTTTCCAGTTTGTCTTGTGTCTTTGCGGACTCCTGTCTTTTCTTTTGTTCCTTCCTTCAGGAATCTCCCCCTATCGTTACTTCTTCGTCTCGTCGAGGGCTGTTTTGCCCGATTTGGCGACGGTTGGGTTTCGTTCTCTATTTTTTTTTTCGAGTTTTAGGGGGGTCGGTGTGGGTTTTGAACCGCTCTTTTTTGGAATTGCTAGCCCCACTCGACAACGGAAATTCAGTTGCATCCCCCCCAAAAAAATTGCCGGCAGGCCTCCCTTTCTTTGTGCATGCGAACGTTATATCTTTCCAACCACTTAAGCACCCTCCGAAACCGTCGATGTTTGGTTCCGTCCGGATATATTTCCCTAAGTTGGTTTTTTTCTCTCTTTTCTTTCATGGACCACCCCCAGACGTTTTAATTTTTTGGTTTTCGTTGCCTATCCTAGCTTTGAGTAGCCAGGCACCATTCGGCCCTTTGCCGCCCGGGCTTTTGTTTTCTTCTTCACTACCTCGATCTCGCATTTCTTTCTCAAGACATTTTTTTACGAAAGAACCCCCATCCCAGCACCTCTCTATTGAATTCTCCTTGCCAGCTGAGCCTCGTCCCAGAGCGTTGTATTTCTCTTTTCTGTCGGCCCCTATGGCACCCTTGACCCCCCGAGTAGGATCATTACCTTTCACTCCCCCCCCCTGTGTCCAAGCGGCTTGTACCGCTTGGTTTGCGCCCGGTACGCCGCCCCCTGGAGTCACTCTCAGTCCCCTACAGGTCTAAACAAAAATCGACTTTTAACGACCCCAAGGTCCCTTTCGTTACTCATTCCCCCCCCCCCCGGGGGTTCGAGGGCATTTGCCCCCGCCGCCATCGCATTGGCCTTCCCCCCTTCCGACAACATCCCATCTCCTCCCAATCAGTACGACTTTTCAGGTACAGACGTTACTACCCCTTTTTTTTCCCCGGTTGCACCCCGACTTGAGGGGCGCTTTTTGGACTGGAGTACTTCCAGCCGGCCCCTGTTTCCCCAGAATTTTTTCTGTGGAACCACCCCCAGCACTCCTTTTCCCATGGGATCATTTCCCCCTGAAGTTGTTCCCGCGGTCTTCGACCCCCCTCTTTTCCCTTCAAGTTGGTAGGTTCCCGGGTGCCGCGCAAGCTGAATCCCTGTCTGTCCCCCTTCCCAGTCCCCTCGTCCCCCCCCTTTTTGAGTCCATGCGTTCCAGTTGTTGTCCCCTTTAGGAAGACGTTTTGTTCATAGGGCATGCGGAAACTTGACGTGACCGTGTCGCGGTGTGTTTTTTCGCGACGAGCGGCTAGCCTTTTTTTTTCCCGCGCTTTGATTGCGGGTTTTTTTCAGCGCGTTGCCTTTTTTCCTCTCTTACTCATTCCATGTGAAGCGCTTGGATGGGCCCCTGGAGGCCTCTCGCAGAGAGGAGTTTCTCCGGCGCGTTTGGTTCCTTCCTTTTTTCTGACCCCCCAAAATCCCTGAAACTTTCTGTGGCGCTCGAGGCGTCGACCACCTCACTCCTCGCCTTTTTTTTTTACACTCCGCGACCCCAAACCCCAAACTGGCCGCTCTGTTTTTCCCCCCCCGTGAAGCCCCTCCTGTTACCCCCACGCGCCCCATGGAGTGTCGTGTGATTCGACGCTTCATCTCCTTATTTGGGACGTAGGACTTCTTGTTTTACTGTTAGACGGATGACTCACTTCTCCCTGTCCTCCTGTTCCCCTGTCCCGGTGACTCCTTGCACACTGCCCGGCCTCTCCTGTCATGTTACCCCCCCCACTCCCTTTTCCTAATTTCCCGCTAAAACCCCGTTGGACCCGCGTGTGGTACCGGCGTAGCAGCGACTTGCGGGATCTCCTTTTTTCCCCCCAACACATCGCTGTTCACCTTCCCCTCACCCTGACGCACTCTGCCATTTAGTTGCTCCTTTTCGCGTTTTTGACACTAGGTCCAATGGGTCCCATCCTTCGCTTTTTTCTGCTTTTTCGTACCCGACGATTCCGTGTCGAGATTTTTCGTATTTCGTCCATGTCGTGAGACAACGCAAACCACCCCCCCCCCGCCGCCTTTATTCCCCGGGTGTGGTCCCTTTTGGCTCCCGTTTTTGCAGACCCTGTCACCCACAAAAAGACCCCCAACTCGCATGGGGACCTGTATAAGTATACGTAATTTTGAACGATGCCTTCCCTTTTCTTCGGGTGTTTGTTGTACTGTTCCCCCCCCCCCCTCCCCGGTCACGGCCAGGTGTTTCAGTTTTTGACGAACCCCTCCACGGGCTGCCCAGTGGAAGGCGTTTCAGTTTTTCGGGCTTCGAGTCCTTTTCCCTTTCCCTTTCTATTGCGGTTTAGTGGGCTTGGCTTTCGAAGTTTTGCCCGTCCGGCGTTTTTCTTTCCCAGGCTGATTACCTTTTTTTTTTTTTTCCCCACCGGCGTGTTGCAGCCGAACGGGCGGTTTCCCCCCCCTTTTCCCGGGTTGAGAGGTTACATCACTAGTGCCTTTTTTACTTCAACCCTCCCCCCGTTTGACTCCACCTGTGGACGTTTTTTAAGTCGGGGGCCACTCAACGCGTCTTCGCGCACACAGGGTCCAGACCTTTTTTTCCCCCTGACTTGATGGTTGCCCCCCTCCCTTTCCTGCTTTTGAAAAACGGCTTTTAGAACTTGGAACCCTTTCTTCCCCCCGTGTCCCCCCTTTCTTTTTTCGTAAATTCCCCCCTTCCCCCCCGTTGGTTGTTGAGAGTTTTTTTGATTTGTAATTCGTGGTCCCCCCTTTCCGGTTACTAGCGACTTGTTTTCGATCCTTTTTCCCTCCCCCTCCCCCCCATCCTTCGGGGGCAGATCGTTTTGACCCTGTTAGCGTTCCCTTTCTGGCCGTTTTTTTTTTGCACCGCGCAGACCCCCTCAATGATTTTTTCTTTGAGTCCCTGGAGGTAGGAATCAAGCAGGTGTTTCAACTGTCTCTACAATTTCAGGTCTTGAACACCCGCGCCCCTTTATTCTTTTGCTGGTCCGCGGTCTTACCCACGTTTAAGTTTTTTTTTCCCCCCAAACATAATCCCCTAACCTTTATTCCCCCGTGACCGGGCTTGTTTTCCGGCGACGGCAGACACTTACTCTCCCATAATACTTTTTTTTGCCCTCAGTCGAGAGACCCCCCCTTGGAAAGACCTTGTTTCCTAGGTTTCTTTCCCGACTTTATAGACCCTTATCATGCCAGGGCAGTTGTCAGTTTTCTGCTGTTAGGTCCCCCCCCATAGGGGTTCATTTTACCACTTCGCGCTTCGTTAGTGTCTGTATCGGTGTCCCCCCTGTTTCCCAAAAGAGGTTCTTTTTTCCCAACCTTTCGATGGATTGGGGAAGTCTTCCCCTTTTCTCATTGAACCCCAAAGGGTTTCCTTTTCGATTGGCCCCGGCATTCGTGCTACGCCCCCCTCGGGCTTTCGAGTTCTTTTGTGCTGACTCCTCCCCCGGCCGCTAGCGTTTTACTCCCTGGTGGCTACCAACCCCCGTTTCTGTGCCATTTTTGTCCCGGCTCCTTACAATGCTTCTTTTCTCAGGGGTTCTTGATGTTTTGACCAACCCATATGTTTTTTGATGTCTTTGTGTTGCTTTTTTTTTTTTTTTTTTTTTTTTTTTTTTTTGACCCCCCTGGGCCACTCCTTCCCGGGACTTAGTCCCGCTTTCTCTTACCCATCTGGACGGTTGGTTCTTTCTCTTTATCCCCCTCCCCCTGGTTGGTCTCTTTTTTGACGTAAGTGTTGGTAGCCCGGTCTTTTTTCTTTCAAGGGCTTTCCATTGAAAGGTACGCCTTTTCTTCCTTTGTCTCTTTTCCTCATTCCGTTGCAGCGGGCACTTTGCTTTCCCCGGATTGAACCTTTTTCCAACTCTTTCTCTTTTCGACCTTCACCTTGTGTTTGTCCCAGACCCCCTCCTGTCGTCCCGGTTCCTGTAATTCCCCCTTGAATTTTTGTTCCCCCCCCGCTTTTATTTTTTGGGTGGATGCTCTTTTTTAACTCAGTGAGGAGGGTAATACCGTATTGAGCTTCCTCCGGCCAGGGGCGTGGTTTTTTTTTTTCCCAGTATTTTTCTTCCCTTAGCCATACTTTTGAGGTTTTTTTTTTCACTATCTGTTTTTTCATTCCGTTTCAGGTTGCCTCCCCCTCCTGTGACTTTTTTTTTTCCCTTTTGGGTCCTCCCCCTTTTCCAGCACCGTTTTGTTTTGTTTTTGACCAACTTTCCAGCCCTTCTTTTTTCTCTTTTTGGCCGTTGCCAAGACGGCCCCTTTTTTTTTTTTTTTCTGCTCAACCCAAATTGACACCCCCCCCTGCGTTTACAGACCTTCCCTTTCTTCCCGTTTTTCGTCTTTTTATTGTCCGGCAAACTTGGAAAACTGGACCGCCCTTGATTCTTTTCTAGTACCCCCTTTTTTTTTTTCCCCTCTCAACATCTGGGAGTGGGCATTTTTTTTTTCCCCCCCACCCGGTCCCTTTTTTTCTGGCGGAGGATGGAAACCCATTTGGAGTGTCCACCCCTTTCTGTGTTTTTTTTACGTACTTAGGGGGGGCATTCGCAGTTTTCTGGAAAACTTTGCTGTATATTTTTTTCCCCTTTTCCTCTCATTCCCCTTTTTCTTTCTTGATTTAGTTTCCCCTTTCGACCTCTTTTTTTCCCTTTTTTTTGGGGGTCCCATTATGGTCACAGGCACATTCTTTTTTTCAACGTTTCGTCTTTTGTTGACTCGTCCGTAATTACACGTTTTTTCCTCAATAGTTTTTTTGCCATGGTATTAACCGTAACGGGAGGTTTATGTCCTGAGCCTACCCCTCCCCTGAGTACCCTTTTCATACCCCTGGTTTTCGGTACTTTATTTTCTTTTTTTTTTTGGATCCCACCTTCCCCATCTGTTCTGTTTTTTTCTTTTTTCTCTGCGGTTGAGTTCTTTTTAGACGTCTTTTTTTTGACCTTCCCATCGGTCTCCCAGTTTCCACCTTTCGTCTGGGTCTGGTTCTTGTCCTGGACTGTTCCCCTACCTGTTTTTCTTTTTTTTTTTTTCGATTGGCCCCCTCAGCGTCCTTTTTTTTTTTCTTTTCCCCTCTTTTCCTTTTTACCCTTTGCTCTGGTCGACTGGGTGATGTTTGAAGGGTGTTTTGTGCCTGTTTTTCCCTTTTTTTATATATTTGCGCTCCTGTGGCTTTTTTTTTTGCGTTTCCCCCTCTGGTGCTGGGAGCAGGACTTTTCCCCGTTGGCGTCCCTTTTTTGAGCCAAAACGGATTCCCCCCCGACCTCCCCCCACGCAGGGCGGTTTTTCCCCGGGGTCGGCGTTTGTTTCATCTCACTCGCTCTTTCTAATTGTCCGCAACGACACTTTCCCCGTCCGGCGGAGGTAAGTTCTTTCCTCTTTTTTTCCCCCCCTCACTCCCTTTTTGTTGTTGTGAGGCCCTTCCCCCCCCCCAACGGCCCTCTTCGTGTTGTAGTGCGCTTTCCTCCTGAGAGGAGATTCACCCCCCGCTGGACGGGGTCCCTTCCGTCCTTACTCCGTGTCGATCTTTTGGCTTTTCTTTTTTTACCGCGTCAAGCAATTTCCGGTTCGCCACCCCACCAATACGGCTGATAGAACTTCTTCTTTTGTCCACAGTACCCCCCAGGCGGTCCAGACCAGCCCACGAGCTGTCACGCTTCCGACATTCGTGGTTTTTTGTCCTTATGCCATCTTCCCCCCCCTTCACAGCTTTTTCTTGCAAACCCCAGGACCCAGTCCCTTTTAAGTTTGGAAAATTGTTTACGTTTTTCGTGTGTTTTTTTTCGGCTGCTCGTCTGCGTTTTTCTTTTCCGCATAGAGGCCCGAACACCCTCCTTTTTTCCTCCCCCAAATCTTTCCTCCCTGTGACTCTGCGCTGTATTGTTGGTTTCCTGCTGGGCCGCATGTGGCCCGCGCCTGTCGCTTGACCCCCCCCTCATAAACTCAACTGAAGTAACCCCCCCCCCTTTTCCCTTTTACCCTGACCTTATGTACGACGCCTTATTTGTTTTTTGCCATTGACAATCTTGTTCACCCCAGTGAGGAGACCGTGGACAGGACTCCCCTCTTTTTTTCGGTATAGAGTGTTTTCCACCCATCACCTCACGTTCATCACACTGTCCTTCCCCCCCCCCCCCCCCCCCCCATGTTCCCTTCGTTCCCTGTGGTGGACCCCCCTGAGGTACGAACCCTTTCACAAAATTTTTGTACTCATGTAGTCGTTTTTCCCGCTCATCTTTTTGGCTCCCATGTCTTTATTCGATCCCCGACAACGGTTCCGTAGTCCCCCCCTTTCCTTTTCCAAGTTTCGTCCCCCTTATATTGTTGCATTCGGGCTTTCCTCCCCGTCCGGTGCCCACCGGGTCTTTTCTCTTTTTTTGTTTTTTTCTTTTTTTAGGGTATTAAGCAACGCCGTCTTCTTTTGCGCGTTTTCTTAAGTTCCGCATTTGGTGTCCTGTGCCAATATTTCGACGCCTGTCAGAAGCCGCCCGGGTCTGGGGCCTGACAACTTCGCGGGGGCTCGTGCGGGCCGGACGACCTCTTTTTGACTTTATTTTTCCAGGACCAATGAACCCCCCTATGGACTTGGTCTTCCTGTATCGTTCGTCTTTTCCCACCCCCGTTTTTCGTTCTGCCACCTCGACCCCACAACTCCCTTTTTCCCCCTTATTGCCTCCCGCCATCAGCTTCCAAAAAGCTCCTTAATTTTTTTTTTTTCTTTAGACGCTCCGCGAATTGTGTCTTCCCCTCCCCAGAGGTAGGCCCCCCCTGTGCACGGACGCGGGAAATTTTTTTTTTTCGGACCCTCCCCCCCTGTCATTTGCATTTTCCCCTCATTGCAAGGCACTGGTTCCAGTACTCCTGAACCTCTCCCCCCCTCAGTTTTTTTTTTTTTGCTTTGTTGCCAATACGTCGGACCAGCGTTTTTTCCCCCTGGACAGAGTTTCCCTCCGTTTCCCGGGGTATTACCAGATGGTTGAGCCCCGATATTCCCCGAGTTCCCCGCCATTTTTTTTTCCTCATCTGTCGCCATTGATAGACTTTTTTTTTTTGGCGCCTCTCGTCACCTGACTCCCCCCCCCCTTTCTTTAGACGGAGGGTCCTGTTCGTTTTGAGTTCATAGCTTTAGTCTTTCGGAAAGCTTGGCCGAGCCCCGAAGCCCGATTCTCTGGCCTAGCAGAGCGAACTTTCCCCCCCCCCCCCCAATAACTTTTCCCGTTGGGCTCTTTTTTTTTGATACCCAAGCGCCCGAACTGCTCGCTTACTACGGTCGTTTTTTTTTTTTTTCACCCCTGCCCACCCCTTCCCTTGCCTTTCTCGGCTTTTTGGTAAACGGCGACGGGCCGGCACGTGTTTTTTTCGCGGGCAGTGGCTGTGTCCGCTCGAGTCGTCGTGCTATTTCGTGTCGCTTTAGCGTTAGAATGGTTTTCGACGTCGTGGTCGGTCTCCTGCTTATCACTGTCTCTCTTCCCCCCTTGGACACCGGTTCCATGCCGAACCGTGGTTTTTTTTTCCCTCCCCCGTCCGGTTCGGTGGGGTCATCCCGCCTTTGACCCCAATTTTTTTCCTTCAACATCCTACCTCCGATCCCCATTGCTCTTGCACCCTTCGGCGTTTTTTTTTTTTTTTTAGTCTCAACGCCTGTCTTTTTTTCCCCCCCCCCCTTGGTCCCTACTTTTTTTTTCCCCCCTGACTGCTGTTTGCCGCGGGTGGTTCCCCGAGTTGCTCCACCTTTGCGCGCGAACGACCCGCTCTCCTTTCCCCTCAGGTACATCCTTTTTCCCTTCTCCGGTTGTTGTTGATTTTTCTCTCTTGTTTGATTTTTCAACTTCGGGTTACCTGGTTTTTTCTTTTCTTCCCCTTTTTTTTTTCTTTGCCCTTTTTTCCCCCTCTGTTCGCCGCGGCCCACCCTTTGTCCCAGCTGTGTGGACCTGGCGCGGGACCCCCCACCTGGGCGTGATTTTCGCAGTTCCTTTGTTTTTTTTCCCTTTTCGGTTGGTTTTTCCCCGTTGAGGTCGGATGTAGCTTGTTTGTTTTCTTTTTTTTTTTTTTTACCTCCCACTTCTTCGTCCCCTTCCCCCGATCCCCACCTCGTACCTGAAGTTTTCTGTTTGCCACGCCTTTCCTCCTTGTGCGGCGCGGTGTCCGCGGTTTTTGGACCTTCCGGAACCCTGTGTAACCCAGTTAACGACCTGCCTTACGGGCCCGGCCGGCTTTTCCGCAGCCCCCCTCGTACAATAATCCTTTGCAGCCGGTCCGCACGAGCCTCACCCCCCCGGGTTACTCCCGTCTGCGGCTTTCGCCTTCGCACCAGGTTCCCCCCTTTGCAGTGTTTTTTCTGCTGTGTGAAACCCCCCCCCCGGTCCGTAAGTTATATTCCCCCTCTTCGTAGTCGCTTGTATCTTATTTTCCCCATCGGAACACCTTGGTTTTATTTTTTTTTTTTCCCTTTCGTTGTGGGGCTTTGCTCCAGGTCCTGTTGCTCACCCCCCACTTTTTTTTCCGCGTAGGGCGTTTCTTTTTTTTCCCCCGGCCTCATGTTCTTTAAGACCTTGTTTTCTCTTAGAACCCGGGTTCCTTTTTTCCCCCCTCTCCCCGCCGTGTTTTTTCTAGCGTTTTTCTTCCGTGGAACCCTTTTCAAACCGGCTTAACTGTAGTTTTTTTTCCTTTTCATTGTGCGCATATGCCGTCGGTTTTTTTCCTTTTTTTTTTTTTCGTTAAAATATGTTGGCCCCCCCTTTTTTTCCCCCCCCCGCTTCCGCTGGTTTTGACCCCCCCCGCGGTAAAAGATTTTTGCCTGATTTGTTAGGCCCCCCCCATGGCACTCGGTATGGTTCTTTTTCTCCTTTGACTGGTTTATCGGGACGTTTCCTTCTCTTAGGTTTCTCGCGAGCAGGCTTCTTCCCCCCCCTCGTCCTTTTGAACGGTGGAGCCGTCTGTCGTACGCGTTCGCGTACTTTTCGGTTCCCTTTTTCCGCCGGACCCGATGGCCACTTTCGTTAAAAAATCTTTTGCTGAGCCGTCGAAGCAAACCCTCCCTGCTGTTGCACAATGATGTAGTCGGGCCTTCCAAGAGCATAATCACTTTTTTTTTTTCTTTGTGGTTCGGCCTTTTTGTCGCCCTTTGGTTCGGTCCAAGTCCTTTTTTTTTGATCCTCATTCTCGACAGTATTTACTTTATTTCTCGCCCATAGTCCCATAGTTGCCTTCACGGCAAGGTCCTTACTTTTTTCCCGTTCATAACTAGGTTTTACCCTGCACTTGAGGCCCTTGTTTACCTTTCCCAAGTGATCTTTGATTGTCCCCCCCCCTCCCCGCCGACAGGCCTTGCAGTTGCTTTCAGTTTTCGTTCTCGGACACCACGCCGGTTTCTGACGGTCCCCCACCTTGCCGTTTTTTCACGAATTTGATGACCCCCCTTTTCGTCATTCCCCCCCCGTCCCTGGGAACCTCCTGGGCAGGCACCGGAAAAACCGTGCGGAGGTATTTTTCAGCTTTTTGAGGCCCGAGCTTTCTTTCTTTCCCCCCAGGGACCCTACTCCCAATGCTTCCCGTTTTTTTCCCCAGTTTTGTGTGACCTGCCGGTGTGTGGCTTTCACCATATTTTTCTTTTTTCGCAGTGATGGGCCCCTTCTTTTTGATCTTGGACGGTTATTCTACTCCCTTTCCCCCCCCTTCGCAGTTGTTGTGGGCACTTTCCGACGGCGTTTCCGGTTTTTTTTGTCACCTTCTTGGCAAAGGTTTCCCACATGACCGTGGTTTCTTTCGGTGGTGATCGGACAGTGCTTCTTCCCAATGGTTCGGACATTCTTTTTGTTTTTTTTTTAGTGCTTTATTCCAGGGGCAGAGGCGGTTCGCCTTGGAGCCCTTCCCTTTCAACTACCCCCCCCCATGAGTTTAAAACGTTTTCCTCCGATTAAATGGTTTGTCTTTGCTTTGATAGAAGGCCCCCTGGGCTTGTATGTTGATATATGAGGGATTGGTTCTTCCTCCCGATCTGAGGAAACCCCGGCCAAAGATTTTTAAAAGGGCTTCTTTTCGGCTGGTTTTATTTCGGGACTTGATTTTCCTACTCTGTTAATGGCCTTCCTATGCTTTCTGAGCCTATGGCTGATCGTTTTTACGATCTTCTTTTTGCTCTTGTTTTTTGGTCATGTTTTTTCCTTGTGGTCGTCTCAAGTTCCTTTAGTCGTTTTTGATGTTTCGTTTTTTTTTCTGCACGCTGGCTGGAGCCCTGGTGAATTCCCTTCCCCCTTAGTCCCCAATTATTCACGCATCAAAAACCACCAACCGCTTCGGTCCCTCCGGTTTCCGGTTGTGGCATATACACCCCTGCTCTCAGTATTTTTTTCTCCTCCCAAAAACGTTTCCTGACCCGCGGCTGGTTGGTCAGGTATTCCTTTTTTTTTTTTCATCTCCTTTGTTTTTCTTCTGATCATGTCCACCCCGCCGTCGGTGTAGTGTCGTTCGGCTTGATACTTGAGAGGTATTCTTTTGCCCAAAACCGGCGGTTTTTTCTGGCCCCGCCCGGCTTTTTTTGTCTTTTCGGTCCCGTCGATCTTTGGCGAGCGGTCAACCAGAATTTGTTGGGCGTTCGCCCCCCTTTTCCCCCGAGACTCCAACTTCTCAGCAGACCCCCAGTAAGCTTTTTTCCTCCTCAGAGTCCGATCTTTCTCTCGTCAGACCTCCCCTTCCCCCTTTTTTTTCCCTGTAACTGGATCGGTCGTTCCACCCAAAATCTCCCCCTTGTCCTCCTTGACCAGTCTTTTGGGCCGTGGCCGCCCCCAGCCTTAGGACTCAGTTTCACTACACGACGTTTATTTTCCCCCCCGACCCAGGTTAACCTGGATCCCCCACCCCATCAGCAACCCCAGGGGGTCTTTTTTTTCGGTAGTTCCACTTTGGGAGTTGGATTTCCCTGTCCCCCCCTCAATATTTTCCTCCCCAATGAAGGTCCCATACTCTCCTTCGACCGAGTTTTTTTTCTTCTCCTGGATCAATTCCACGGTTGACACTTCTTCTGTTACCTGCCCCATCGTTTGGCCCCGTTGCTTAGCCTTGTTTCACGGGCTTCCACTCTCCGCCCGCCAAGGGTACGCTTTTTTTTCCCCTTTCAGATTTCACCGGTCAATGTCATTTAAGCCCCCCCCCCCCGACTTTGGAAGGCCCCCACACGTTGTTTGACCTTTCTTCATCTTCTTCTCTTCCTTAGGTATTCGGGTGTCCCCCCTTTGCCCTGCTCGGTTTTCATACCAGAGTCTTAGCCCCCTCCCCCACCACCCCCCCTTCTTTTGTCCCCCACCCTCTTCGTCCCCCTGAGTAGTTCTGCCAATTCTCCGACGATGTTTTCCTTTCCATTCCAGTTTGCCCTGACTTTTCCCCCTTGTCTACGCCGCTTTGGTAGTCGTTCTGAAGAAATCCACCTCTTTTGCTTTTGGCGTTTGTTTTCACGTGCTTGCTCCGTTTTCGTTCCCCTTTTATTTTTCTCCCGGCTGCCCCCCCCTTTAAGTCGTCCCCCGGGGAGGGGCCCGGCAAACCTTTCTTTCCGCTCCTTCTCGATTTTTGAATAGTGTTTACTTTGGTTTTCACTATGACGTGCTGGCCGTCGGTTTCTTGATCTCGTTCCCCCCTGATCAAGGTTCCCCCTCACACATCCCACCTCAAAACTTAAGGCCGCCCAGACCTTCGACCCCCACATCGCTTTCCCCCCCCTGCCAGAAGGCGTGTGTTTCGATCTCGTGCCGAGAAATTGTTTTTCTTTTTTCTCAGCGTTCTACTGCTTTCACCCGGCCGCGGAAGCCGGGGGGGCTCAACCCCCCTCCTTTCCTTTTTGTTTCTCCGACCTGGCCCCCTCCACCTTTTGGGCCCGACGATAGATTTTTTCCCCACCTAGGCGGCCAGAGACCAAATCTTCACATTTTCTTCCCAATCGGCTACTGGTTTTTTCCCCCCCCCCGCTTGTCCCGCTCCCCCGGTCCCCCCCAGATTGGCACTCCCCTCCCGCCTCTGTCTCCCCCATGCAGACGCAGGGTTCCTCGTGACTTGTTGACATAGCCCAACCAAAAACTTTTTTTTTTGTTTTCCCCCTTGAGGGATTTGCGTAAGGGTTTGCCCGATCCTATTCGGCGTTTTACTTTCGGACAGTCTTTTGGTGCCCCCCCCTCACTCCATGTTTTCTTTGTTCGCCCCTAGCTAGCCCTCGAACTTTACCACGACCAAACCAACCGTCCCGTGGGGCCATGGGGTCTCCCCTCTAATCTCTTCGACCCCGATCCCGCTACCATTACGCCTTTGGCCCTTTTTTTTTTTTCTCACCTGGTCCCCACCCCTTACGTGATGTCATTCCGGTTCATGGCGACCCCGGCCCCCCGTTCTTTTTTTTTCTCCCCGTTCGGGCGGATGTAGCTCGCGTTTTTTTTGGCCCCTCATGTTGTATTGCTCGTGTGAGTTTTTTTCTTTTCCGTATCCCTGTCTGGCGTCCAGTCTTTTTTTCGTTTATTTTCTCTTTCCCTCTTTTTTTTCACGCTTTGTTCACCGCGCCATGTCCCCTTTTTTTTTTTCCCCCCCCCGGCGTTTTGTCGCAGTCAGTTTTTTTTTTGGTGATCCTGCAGTTTACCCCTTTTCCCCCTTGCTGTAAATTAACCTCCCCACCCTCGACTCAGGGGACTCCACGCCTTTTTTTTCACGTTTGGCGCCAGGCTTCCACCTTCTGGCTTCCTGCAAAACAGGTCCAGACTATGTTTTCCCTCTTGATTGTTTGCGCCCCGAGCTGACGAAAATTTTGCAAACGACCACTCCTCGTTCGCTTGGCCGTCCATA
>Ga0179593_1680714_pt1 | contig 17172 bp, 22 predicted proteins | sample CZODoug2_1_08_16_FD_185931 | JGI IMG/M metagenome (GOLD analysis project Ga0179593, IMG submission 185931) | Vadose zone soil fungal communities from Angelo Coast Range Reserve, California, USA - CZODoug2_1_08_16fungal (PacBio error correction) | ecosystem: Environmental > Terrestrial > Soil >... | reverse complement strand
GGAACCCCTTTCTCTTTGACACTCTTCAACATGATCCTGTTGACATGTGCATTTCCCATTAGTACCCTCTCTCAGCAAGTCTCTATGTACTATGAAAAGTTTTTTCTGTTGGTTTCCTCGAAACTCTTCCTCCGGTCCTCACGATCCCCACCCTGCAAATCCCTTTCTCATGGTCCCTTGCCCCTCGATTCATAGAGTATACCCCAAATATTTTTGCCTTGATTGTGCCCGTTTATTCTCTGGTGGTCCCCCAAATTCCCCTTCTTTTTCGCCTCATAACCCATCGTAGAATCTACTAAAATTTTTTTTTTTTTTTTTAGGGCTTCCCCCCCCCCGGTAGTCTCTGGGCCCCCGGAAGATGGAGGGCTTGGCTTGAGGCCCTTCTCCCCCTCGATCATTCGTCCCCCGTTGGGCTTTTCCTGCGGTACCGCCCCAATTTTTCTTCCGTGGATAGGGCCTGACTTATATCTCTGCCATGACTTTTTCCTCATACAGCTTTTTCGGTTCTTTTCGGTTACACCGCCACTACCTTTTTTTCCGGATCCTACCCTCTTTTCCGATCTTCCCCAACATACTTCCCGGATTTCTGAAAGACCAGTTCCGAGTTACTTCCCGCCGTCGTACCTATATTTCCTTCTCTTCGGTCACTGCTTCTTTGGGTGCACTTTCTTTGGTGCTCTGTCTCTCGTTCTTCCCCCACGCTGCCGAGCGTCTTAGATGCCCCTTTCCCTTCGGTTTCCGTAGCTTTTCTCATCCGATCCCACCTTGGCACTTCTTTATTCGCATCCTTAAGATTAGTGAGTTCCTGTGCGGCTCACGTCCTCTTTTTTTCTTTCGGCATGCCGCGGGTCTTTCACATTTTTTTTCCTCCAAAGGGAGTTTTTGACAGATGTTCTTCCGTTACGCTACCTTTTTCCCTTTTTCAATGTCCTTCACCTGATTGACCCCCCCATCTCTCCTCGAGAGATTGGGTAGGAAGTCTTTATACGGTAAACTCCTCTCCCCTCGATGTTCCCCGCGGAGCACCCCTTATCTCGCCTTCCAGTCCCTCTTAGAATATAATATTAATTCAAAGCTTTTTTCCTGTCACTTTTTTCCCCTTTTTTTCACGGCCCTTCCTTTCTTGCTGAGTGCTCCTCGATCCCGGTGACTACCCTCTCTGAGTCGATCTCCGAGTGCCCGCCAAAGACTGTAGAACCGTTTTTCCTTTTTTTTTCCAGATAAACTTTTTCCTTTCTTCACGGATTGCGCTCCTTTGAGACCCCCCCTCCGGTACTTTGTGCGACAGATAACGTTGCTCTGATATTTAATCGTTTTTTGCGAGCGCCGGATTCCTGCGCCCACGCGTGGCCGGGGTCCCTTTTTTTGTAGCTTCCCCATCGCTTTAGTAAGTCCGATCAAATGCATTTTTTTCCCTAAAATCCTTCCTACTTCTTCCTTTCTTATGACGTCATGAGAGGTTTTTTTCCGAAGACCTTCCCCAATCGCTTTTCCTCTATTTCGACTAATCTCCTCAAGTTTTTGGAACCCCCCCTGTTACTCCCAACGTTGTAGGACGTTGCTTCCGCAACTCCTCCCTTCTTCTCTTTCAGAGTTTTGCGTCCCTAGAGCCTTTCCCTCTTTTTTCCCCCCCTTTGACGCTTCTGCCGCGTTTTTAGATCTTTTTCCATTGCCCCTTTCAAACTCCGCCCCCGTCTTAAAGCCGCCTCATTTGAGCAAGACTTATAAGCGATGTCTCTCCGGCTTCCCTTTTCTGTGTTGAACGGCTGATCCTCTATCTGAGTTCCAGGACCTTTTTCCGAACTCACAAGATGTTCCCACGCGGATTCTCCCCTCCCAGTTTTCTCACATAGTCTTTTCAATTGCCTGCAACCTTCTTCCCACTTTTCCACGACGGGAACCTCCCTTTGGCTTTGTTGTTCCCCCCCCTACGTTGTCTTCCTGGCATCATCTTCCCTTTTTCCACAAAGGATCTGGTTTCCGTGGACTGGCCCCACAACCTCCACCTCTTGTGGCATTTGCTGGGATTAAAATAGGGCTATGTCCAGAGATTTGTTTTTTTTCGACCCTTGTCAGGCCTCCCCAGATCTTCTGATTCCCCCCTCAAAAGTGATTCACACCCCCCCCCCAGGTTCGCATTTTCTGACCTCCTTTCTTTTTTCATGGCGGCGGTACTTTCCTCTTCCTTTCCGGTTTGTTTCCCTGTTTCGTGTGGCTCCCCCCAACTACTGACGTCCTTCCCCGCCGCGTCCCCCGCGATCCCCCCCCTTCCTCCCTCGACTCCTGGACCATTACTCAAGTTTCGTTTGCTTTCCCTTTAAAAATCTTGCACCCCCCCTGTTTCCGTGTATTGTTCAAGGCGATTATCTGAAATTTTTTTTTTCCCTCGACCCCTGACTTGAGTTCCTTCATTACTCGATTGCGTACCTTTAGACTACCTTTCGTGATAACCGCCACCTCCCGCTTTTCCCCCCCCAAATCGTGCCCCTTCCCAACCTACCTCTTGTGCACCCCGTAGATTGACCTTCGTACCTGATAACTTTTAACCCTGCCCCCCAGGCCGATGGGTCTTTAGCAGCGCTCATTTTCTGTATATTTGCCCCGGAGTGGGTCCTTAATGACCCCCCTCCTCCTGGCTGCCGTTCTGTTCCTTTTCCTTTATCGTCCCCTTTTTTCGCTGTCGGAGGGATCGTACTTTTCCAATTTCCATTGGCTAATTTTTTGCGAGAGCCTGCTTTTTTCTTTTAGGTTTCTTGGACATGTCCCCCCCCCTGGCATGTTAAGCAGGTTTCGACTTCTGGAAACTTTTTTCCGCTGAAGATGTGATGGAAGTTACTCTGTTCCGTTCTTTTTTTATTTCCCTTTAACTTTTTTTGTTGTCAGGCCTCTTCTTTTTTAGACGGTACCCTTTCCCCACCAGACTTTTCTCCCCAGAGTTGAGACCCATTTCACATTTTTGGCAGGGGCTTTCTCCCGATTCTTTTTCTTACATCAGGTAGCTCCCCCCCACGCCTACGGGCCCCTTTTTCTTGCCTCTGCGGGCTAGATAGTAGGCAAACGCCCTCCAGTGATTTTTTTTTAAAATCTCTTCCTGGACATGGCATGCCACTCTGGCCTTCGAAGGCTCCCGTCTTAAGTCCCTTCTTTTTCCCAGTAACCCTTCTTCCTTCACCTTCTTTGACAGATCGATTTTCTTTTTACTCCTTTTGGCACCGGGCCTTTCGCCGAGCCCATTGAGATTTTCCTCACGGCGTTCCCAAATGACTCTTTTAGAGCGTAACATTAGTAATTCCTGGGACTAGTGGACCCTTTTAACCCGACGATAAGTCACCTTTTCCGCCGTGCTTTCCCTTTCAGCCAACTCCCTCCCCGAATGTTCTCAGTCTGTCCAATGATTCTCCCCTTGAACCCTCCGTTACAAAGAATTTCCCACTTCTGCCCAACTTTTTTTGTTAGGACTCGTTTTTTTTCCCCCCCCGCAATGTCCAGATTTTTTTTGCCAGTCTTCCCCCCCTTCTCCAGCTTCTCCCGAGAACAATGCTTTGTTTTTTTTCCCTGCGCCTTTTTCCCGATGCTCTGTGGCCGTGACCCCAAGGACCCCAACCCGAATGCTTTCCTACCTCGCCCTTTTTGCCATTCTTTCCCCGCGACAGATCTTCCTCCCCCACGCCCAATTTCTTCCTTCTCCATAGTTGATGCATGTTTTGCCGGGTTGCCCTGGATTTTTCCAGCAGACTGAGTGTCAGAAATTTTTTCTGCGGAAATCCCATATGCGGTTCTTCTCTGAACCGTCTAGTTACTACCCTCTCAAACAGATAAATATTTGCAAAACTTGGAAAGACACTTTTCCCCTCCACCCCTTCTTCTATAGATTGTTGAGATTTTTCTCCCCCACCTAAGGGCTTTTGTTTGCACCTCCCAACATGATCTTAGAGGTTTTTTCACTGCTTTGATCGGTGCCTAAATCTCCTCGAAGCTCAATATTTCTCTATTCTGCACATAGGTGGCTTTACTGATTTTTCCCTGCCCTTGAACTTGATTATATTTCCCAAGTGATCCCCTCACATTCATCCTTTGGACTTCTTGATGTCTATCTCTCCTTCCTTAATCCCCTCGTTAGATTCCCATTCCGGTGGCGGTTCTTTTTCTTTCGGGCTCCGAAATCAAAAAACCTATGAAGGCCCGGCTCGGCGGAATTATTCTTTTTCTTACACTCTGGAGGCGCCTGTAGACTCCCCCAGCCCCCTTTTTCTCTGGCGGAGTGGAGTCCTAGGCGTTCACAAACTCAAATCTAAAAGCCAAAGTTGGGTTTTCTCAAATGAGAGGGTCTCCCCTTCCTGAGGGAGTAGAAGGGGATTTCCTTGTCTTTTCTTCATGATGTCCATTTGTGCGGGTAATCATAATCCGCCCCCCTCCCAAGGCTAGTCTTTTGTACAACTCCCCCGTGCCGCCTTAAATCTGCTCGCGTACGTACGCTCCAACCATAGTTCCTTTTCGTACTCCCCTTTTTTCCGAATTTTTTCCCCCCTCCGCAGAGGTTACCTGACCTTTCCGTAAACTCAGAAGTCTTTTCCCCTTCCCCGCCGGAGTATCTCTATACTGCCCACCGTAGCTCCTTCTTTCTATGATTCCCTTATGAATTGGATTGCCTCTTCTCGCCGCTCCTCATGAAACTTTTCTGATCCGGTGGGCTTCTTTTTCGTCTTTTCCAATTTTTCTTTTTCTTTCATCGACGCGCCCTCTACGGAGATGTCATTTTCTTCCACCGGGACTTTTTCCTTCGGCATGACGTTCAGGTATTTTTTCGGCGAAGCTTTTCCGCTGTTTTTATTCAGATGGTTCACCTCTAAACCCTTCTTCCCCCCGTCCGACCTTCCCCAATATCTCTTTTTTATGAGAGTATTGTGATGATCTTGACCTTACCTAGGGCGTCCCCCTGCCGAACCTTTTCAAGCGTAACTTTTCCTTTAAATTGCTCAAACAGAGTCGAGTTTTTCCCTTATTGCAAGTCCTATTAAGGAAGAGAACTTTTTCCGGTGTAGATCATAGGCGCCCTTTTTTCATAGAGATTCTATAGTCAGAACCTCTTCGAAGCTTTCCCGAAAAAGAGTATCAACCTCTCCTTTGGCATACTTTCGCCCTTTCCTTCCATCAAAGGACTAGACTCCTCTGCGAAGGTTTCCCCCAATCAAGCTCCAGTCGAATGAGACTATTCTCCACCCCCGACAGTTCTTGCTGGGGTTTTGTACGCTCCCCCAGGCGCTGTCTTTAGCCCTTTTCGCCATTAATTTCATAGTATTCACGATACAACAAATTTTTTTTCTCCCCCACCGCTAGTCCCACTTTGCTTCCTTTTTTTCTCTCTGAAGACCCCTCCCCCCCAGCGGACCAGAAGAGCCTTTTTCCATAGAGCTTCTTCTAATTAGACTACTTGACCCCCGCACCCCAGCCCCTTCATAGTGGGATTTCCCTTCGGAACCCTTTTCGTCCGACCTTCTGAGCATATATGCTTCCCTCGTTAGAATCCTCCAGAATTTGTTCGGCGGTCTTTTTTTTTTTCCTCCCCTCTCAGTTTAAGATTCCTTGACTTTCCTGGACCTTTCCCCACTTTCTCTCCTGCGCCATTGATGAGTATGCCCGGCTTTGATCTCAAGCCTTTTACATAGTGGATTCTTTTTTTTGCTAACTTTTCTCAGGATCTCCTCGGAGCTTTTTCATGGTCTTTCACTAGACCCCGAAAATATGTGTCTCTAGTCGAACTTCACGAACACCTCTCACATTTTCCCCTTAGTTAATTTTTTCCTTCACCCTTCCTTCTCAACTCCTCGCAAAGCCCTTTGGCCCAAAGGAACAAATAAGTTTTTTCTCTCTCTTTTTTTTTTGGTGTCTTCTTTTTCCTAAACCCCCACAGACCTTTTTTCTTTGGACCCTAGTTTTTTCGATGCTCCCTAGTGGCCCCTGATGGCCGTCGCTATTCCCTAGTTCCTTTTTCCCCGGACACATACCCCCTCGTCTGGCTTTCGATCCATTCTCCAATGCTAGGTAGCACCTTGGTGGCCTAGCTTTGCACCTTCACTTCGGCGATTTTCCAGTGATTCTTTTTTTGGAATGCCCCTTTTCCTTGTACGGTACCACAAACCCTCTCGATCATCCTTGAAGTCTCGCAGAGTCCGCGTCTTCTGCTTCACTGTCGTGCTTTCTTTCCCACTACCCCTTTTTCGCTATCGAGCGAGGTCTTTTTTTCTGATGCTTTTTATAAGACCTTCCACTATGCAACAGTTGGGTTGCTGGGTTTCCCCTCCAACTTGATCTTGAGAAGTTGCGTCTTTTTCCTAGTATTCTCCCTTTTCATTCCTTTGGGGTTCTGGGGGGACCCGTAACTAATTTTCCCTTCCCGGCGTTGCTTTCGCGGTTAACCAGTGATCGGCTCTCCCCGATTACTTCCCCTTCCTGCTGTGCCCCGGCCTGTAGGTGACCTGCTGGAAGCGCTCCTTTAAATCTCTTGGTTCCGAGACCCTCTTGTATCCTTGATTTTTTTTTTCTTGACTGGTTTTCTCACTTGTCGCGCATTTTTTGTTAACGGTTTATAGCTCGAACTTGTGGCACTTTCTTTCTTGCGGGCTCTTCCGATCAATTTTGGTTCTTTCGTCGCCGCCTTTTTGAGCTCCCTTTTCCCCGTAGGGCGACCGACTGAAATGTTTCCAGAGGAAGCACGTTCTCCCCCCTTTTTGACAGTTTCTACTCTCTAAGGTGACTCATTTTAAGTTACGCTTCCCCTTTTGGAAACCCCCTCTCGTCACCCTCTCTTTTCATACCTTTTTCTGATTGTTCTTTTTTCTTTTTTTCGGAATCCTCTACCTTTAAACAGGAAGCGTACCAAAAAGTCTCTGGAGAAACTGTTGGAAGATTCCCCCCCCCTGACCCTTGCGTTCTGCCTACTGCGCCTTTTTTAGACGCTTGACCCCATCTAAGTAGCTTTCTTGCCTCCTTCCTCCTTTTTTTGATCCTTTCCTTTATCACCTCTAGAAGAAGATTCCTCCGACGTTGTTCAGGCCTTTCTCGATAAATCCTCGTTCAACACGTAACGGCCCAATTTAGCAGTGAGACCCCAAACCCCCCGCGCCGGCCTGTCTCCCCTCCGCATCGTTTAGCTAGTGCGGCTAGAGTCTTTTCTTACTTTCCTTCGATGATCTAACGTGCATACTAGTATTCGTAAATCCCCTGATTTAATGCGGCAATTAGTGCACCTTGTTAAACCGAGATGTCTTTTTTTTCCGGTAGCCACCTCCCCTGAAGCCTTTTACTCCATCCTCTCCACTCGTAGTGATTCAACTTGTCACCAAGCATCAGCGCTCTCCCCTTAGGATCATTCTTTTCACTTCTTGCAAGATTCCCAGATTCCAATTTTCTCTCGTGTTCGAGATTTAAGCCCTCCCCAACGATTCCTCTTTTTACTTTATGTGATCATATTTTTTCTTGGTGGTGTCTTTTTAATTGGGAAAACACAGTGAAAACTGCAGGTTTTTTTTCCAGAGCTTTTAGACGCTGATCTTCTTCTCGTTGTAGCTTTGAATTTTTTCTTTTATGGATCTTTTTTCTTTTTAAGGATGTGTCAATCCCCTTGTATATTTGTTCTATGTCATCTCCCTTCGTTATGTGTTGTTTCTCCAATCTGTATATTTCTTTTTTTTCTGCAGAGATTTCTCGTCCTCCTCTTGCTTTGAGGATAGTTCCTCTTAATCCTTCCACTCTGGCACCAGAAACCTTCGACCTTTTTAACATCATTTCCTCTCTCTTTGAGAGCTTCCCTTTTTTGCTCTTGTTTTTCTTGTATCAGGGTGCTTCCTAGTTTTTCTTTTCAGAGAACCCCTCGAATCCCCGGCATTTTTTTTCCTTCAATGGTCTCTATTGGCGTTCGAGGGGGTGTTCTTTGACACTCACTTTTGATTTTTTTTCCCAAGTTGTCCTACAAACGACCCCCCCCCAAGTCCCCCTTTCCCTGGTGGATGATGCTTTTCTCATTTCCCCCCCCCCCCGTCCAGGCAGTTACATTGCCTGCACTTTTTGTCCAAGGAATTTGGGCCCCATTTACTCTTCAGACTAGACGGCTCCTTTTTCCTTGCCTCTCTGAGTTAAATCTGGCGCGATATTCTTTCCCCCTGACTCTGGGAACTCGGGTGTTTTTGGTCCCTCTGTGCTTCCACGATGCAAAACTGGGAGAGTTGATCTTTTTATTTTTTTTTTTTCCCCACGACTGCACCTTCAGCTTCCTGGATCCTCTCTTTATTCTGCATGCTGTACTTTTTTTATGGTTTTTTTGAGTACCCTCTCAGGTTCCCCCGCCTTTGATCGGACTTACTCCCTATGGAACCAAGAGTTATTTTTACTTTTAGCTTGTCGCCTATCAATCACAGCCTCCGCCGATTTTTTCTTTCCTTATCTAGCCTCAGGCGCCAATAGTATCCCTTTGGATTTGTCTTTTCCGGGTCCTTTCTGTCGCTGCCGTGGATGCCTAAGGTTGGGCTTATTATCGTTTGACCTTTTTTTTTTTTTCGGATTCCGATCAATGTTACCCCACGCGTTTTCTTCGATCGCCGCCTCAATCTACGGAGAGGGTAGGGTTTTGTTTTTTCCCTGGTTTCGTCAGAGTTTTTCTGACTCTGTGCCACTTTCCTCCGATGTTTATTACGCGGGTTTTTTTTTCTTCCCACATTTTCGGCGTGCCCCTGCGCCCTTTCATATCTTCTCTTTCTCTGATGCCAGCTGAAATACCAATTAAGAGGACTCTTCCCCCCCTCATAATCCCTTTTCCCCTCCGATTGGCCGCTTCCTGTTGACGTCCGATTCTGACGGCCATGCCTCATACACGATTCCTTTTTCGAACATGGGACAATTTTTCTTTTCGCGCAGCTCTCTATCTTCCAAGTCAAATTGCGAGAGCGCCTTTTTCTTGACGGTGATCCCCCCTTTAGTTCTCCTTTTTTTCTTTGGCATTGTACGCTCTTCCCGGCATCCTCCATGAAGATTACTCCCAGCGGAAGGAAAAGCCCTTCAACCTTTTATACTTGTGCTTTTTTTCTCCGCCCCGACCCCCTTTGCGAGTTTCCTCCTTTGAACCTTCTCCTTTGAGCCCCAAGCGACGTTCGACGGATTCCGTAGGTGTCTATCGATTTTTATTCGGGCGGGTACCTTTCCGTCACCGACCCCTCCCCCCCCCCCCCCCCCCCCCCCCACTTTGAGTATTTCCCCTTCATTTCTCATGGAAGTCCCACGTGTCTCCCCAATTGTTCTCCTGAAATTGGCCATACCGTGGTACCCCCCCCTTTCAACCTTTTTTCTTTCGTGCCGTTGGTGTTCACAGCCTCCTGCCGAAATTTTCTTGATCTCCTCGCGTTTCGATTCACCAATTTTCCCAATGAGCGGAAGCTTCTCCCGCTTTATAGTTGCTGCCCCCCCCCCCCACCCCTTTCCACAAGGCTTCCTAGTAACTGCCGCGCCAGTTCTCAGTATGCCATTTGAGATCCCTTGGAAATAATCCAAGTTCCCCTTTTTTTTTGGTGTTCAACTTGTTTTCCTCCGCCTTTTTCCCGAGTCCTCCCCCTCCCCCTATGTTCATACCGTCTTTTTGCCCGTCTCCTGCTCTCCTTTCCCCTCTCCTGTTACTTCCCACGAGCTATGGCCCTCCCTCCCGATCCTACTTTGCAACCCAACCTAACCCTTTTCCTTGTCCCCCCTTTTGCTGGATTCCCCTCAAGTTGTTGCAACCACATGAGCCTGGGTCTTTCTCGGTGCGGAAACACTATTTCTTCTTGCTGGTTTTGATTACATAGGGTTATTTGGGGAGTTAGCCTTGAGGTTTTGCTCTGAGTGAGTTAGGTCGCCATCCAAAAATCCCCATCAACCTTATGAAAGACGGGTCTTTTTGATTTATTAGAGTCTCAAATGACTTCAGACCTTTACTCTCTTTTTTCATTGTGTTTTTCCTCCCTTTTTTTTATGTTTCCCATCAAATCTCTTTCCTAATCCTTCGAGGCTTCATGAATCCTTCAGCTGACTATTGTGAGAGAGTTTCCAAGTTTCTCTTTCTACCCTTTTCCCCCTTCGAACGCTCTCCGCTCTCTTTCGGCTTTTTTTTTTTTTTGAGGTCCGGTAAAAACGACTTTCTACACTCATGGACCATTGGGCCCCCCCCAGCTCTTTCCGGAAAATATAAGAGGACTTTTTTGATAACCTCTTTCTGTATACCTTTCCCCCTTCTTTTCATCAGAAAGGGTGGGGTCTCCGCTTTTTTTGTTCTTCCCCCTCTTTTTTATAGGTCCCCCCTCCACGCCTTCTACCTAACTCTTCCCGCGACCAAAACGATTTCCTATGTTTCCTCATATTTCTTCTTTCCCCCTTTCTTTTCCCGGAGTTTCAGAGATTTCCTGTGATTTTCTTCTTCTGGATTCCCCTTGTCTCACCCTCCAGGGACTTGTTTTTAGACGGGGGTATCTCTCCTTTCGCCTCTATTGGTCGATTCCTCGCTTCTCATGCAACCTGTTGCTGCTCAGTGAGCCTTCTTCTCGAATCCTCCTAAGCCCCTTTCTCCCCTCGCAGACAGCTTATACATGGCTCTCCCCACGGACCTTCTTCGGCATTGCCTTTCCATAGGTCAATTGATATTCCCCCCCGGCGATCCCTTGAGTGGAACGAGTGATGGTCTGGTGATGGAGTTTCTTTTTCTTTCGGCCCCCCCTGCACGACTCCTTTTCGCTATCTTTTCATCCAGTTTTTGTGAGTGTTTGCATCTTCTTCTTTCTCTCTAAGTTTTTGTATCTCCCCCCTCATAACCTTTTGCAAACCTTCGTTGGAAGCTCTTTTCCCTCTTCTCCTCCCTTGAGTAGCATATTTTGAACTGAAGCCGAATTAACCGTTCTGTCTGGAAGTTTCCTTAGATAAGGGTCCCCTTTAGTTCAGGGCATCCGGCGGCGAGTTAAGAAACCACCCCCCCCCCCCACACTAACCCCCCCCCCCCCCCACACCCACCCCCACCCCCCCCCCCCCACCCCCCCCCCCCCCCCACCCCAACCCCACCCCACACACACTCCCCCCCCCCCCCCCTTCCCCCCCCCACCCCCCCCCCACCCCCACCCCCCCCCCCCCCCCCCCCCCCCCCCCCCCCCACCCAACCCCCCATTTTTTCTTCCCCCCCCCCCCCCCCCACCCCAACACCCCCCACCCCCCCCCCCCCCCCCCCCCCCCCCCACACACCACCCCCCACCCCCTCCCCCCCACCCCCCCCCCCCACCCCACCCACCCCCACACCCCCCCCCCCCCCCCCCCCCCCCCCACCCCCCCCCCCCCCCCCACCCCCCCCCCCCCCCCCCCCACCCCACCCCCCCCCACCCTCCCCCCTCACAACCTCCCCCCCCCACCCCCCCACCCCCACCCCCCCCCCCCCACACCCCACCCCCCCCACCCCCCCCCCCCCCACCCACACACCCCCCCCCCCCCACCCCCCCCCCCCCACCCCACCCCCCCCCCCCCCCCCACCCCCCCCCCCCCCACAAACCACACCACCCCCCCCCACCCCCCCCCACCCCCCCCCCCCCCCCCCCCCCCCCCCCCCACCCCAACCCCCCCCCCCCCCCCCCCCCTCCCACCCCCCACCTCCCCCACCCCCCCACCCCCCCCACCAACCCCCACCCCCCCCCCCCACCAACCCCAACCCACCCCCCCCCCCCCCCCCCCCCCCCCCCCCCCCCCCCCCCCCCCCCCCCCCCCCCCCCCCCCCCCCCCCCCCCCCCCCCCCCCCCCCCCCCCAGAACATTGATCGGAGAGCTAGAGAAGAACAATCCTCCCACCCGACAGTTAGACCTCTTCCCCCTTTACGAGCCACGTCTTCTTATGGTCATTTCCCGAGACCTCCCTGACGGACAAGCCGGTCACCAAATTCCTAAAGTGCGGTCTCCGAGTTTACTCCGTTTCGGCGGTCTCGACGGATGCTCTTAGCTTTCCCGGGGAAGGTTTCTTGGGGTGGGTTTTTTTCTGGGGGTTTTGGGGCCCCTTTTGTGAGTCGAGATTTTTCCCTTTCCGGTCTGTTTTCCGTCACCGCGTACACCAGGTCTTTGAGTATGACGCCTAGAGCGTTTTTCAGAAGATTTGCGAGCCCCTTGGTACCCCTCCTTGCCGGTTGGACACCACTCTTTTGAATCCTTTTTGACCTCCTTGTGGTTACCCCCCCCTCACCCCTTTCCCGAAATGAAGAGCTCTTCTATCTTTTCCTTCTCTTTTTTCCTCGACCGCCCCCTCTTCCAAGATTCTAAGATTCTCTTTAGGATAGAAGTTTCCTTTTTTGGGTGTTCCCTTCTCCTCTTGCCCTCCTATCACTTGATCCCCCCCCCTTCCCAAAAACCCCCCTAATGCCCTTTTCTAAGTTCTGACCGAGACCCATCCAGCCCCAACTCTTCTTGCTCAACCCTACCCTTCTTTTTTTTCCTGTGATTGTTCTTCCTTCGGGATAGGCCTCCAATCGGTCTCTGTGTTGTTGTTTGGCCGTCGTGCCTTTCCGTTGCAACTATGTTCCCCTTCATCGACCCCCAAAAAACCCCGACTTTCTCGGTTTTAGTTCATTCCTTTTCCCACAGTCCTCCTATTTCTCAAGCTTTCTCACATATCTCTCCTTTTCATACACCCCTTCCTAATCCTCCGTTTGTGGTCCGAGGACCCGTTGCCTCTCACATTCTTTTTTGCTCGGTGAAAGCTTTAGGTCCTATAAATACCTCCCCTCTGTTTCTCACGGTTTCTCGGATACCCCTCCCAGGGGCTTTTCTGCACGCCTGAGGTCGGTGGCCCCGCCAGACCCCTTCAACCGCACTTTTTTAGCCTTTTGATTATCTTGGTCTTTTCTTCGAGGTCTTTAATGCTTTTGTCTGTGGAACTTTTTTTTCCACCAACAACCCTTTCCTCTTCTCCGGCGCCTTCATTCCGAAGTCCCTTTCTTTTTTTCGAGCTTGGGCTTCGGGAGCGATAGGCGAACTCTGTTCCCCTTTCTCCCAGACAGGCCTTTTTTTGTCGTTGTTTTGGTCGTGAACCTCTTTCCCATTGTTCTCCCAAAGTTTTTTTTTTTTTTTTGGGAACTTTGTTTAACGATTGTGCTTTCCCCCCCTCTTCGATCCTCCTTCTCTCCCGATCCCCTTCCTTCTTCTGAAATTTCCGGTGGGGTTTTGGTTCCTACAACCTTTAGCCCTCTTATCTTTTTTGTTTTATTCTCCTCAGTGATTTTACTACTAATCCTTCCCTAAAACCCTACTTCATGCCCCCGGAACATTTCCCAGCGACTTGAGAAGTCTTTGCAAGACGATGTTTTGAGTCTTACGAATTTTTGTTTTTTATATCCTTTTCTTTGTCTTGCCCGGCGTGTTGCGTTCCGCGCTTGGACCTCCTTTATAGTAATGCCAAGTAGAACTTGTTGTCTTGCCGGCGTCGTTTTTCCTTCTTAAGATCCACTTTTTTGGATCCCTTTTAAGTCCTCTCGAGAGCCTCTTCTCCTTTTTAGGTCCGTTTCTGTTTGCTCCCGGACTTTATTTTATTCTGCAAGTCCCTTTTTCCCTTCTTTTTTGTGCCCCTGAAACGCCCAGGATTTTCCCTTTTCTCTTTTTTGCATCTCTTCCTCCTTTGTGATGGAATCTCTTTACACTTCGGCGGTTTCATTAGTTTCTTCCCCCCCAATCTCTATCTTTTCCCTCTAGATTTTTTTTCCTCGGAGGCAGTTCCCGTGAGACTTCCTTTTCCATCTTTCCTCTGCAACTTCCTCCGAGTTTGGCCGCTAGTCCCGTGGCGGGCTCGCTTACGGCCCTTCCCTTTCCCTGGAATTTTTTTCAAAAAGAATTTCTTTCGAGTGTCAGCCTTTTTAGATTCCCCCCAGAACCTATCGGCTGACTCCCCTCGAATGAATCACATAGAACTTTCTCGGCCGTAGTCCTCCCCTGGACGATCCCTGCCTCTTGCACATTCAAACGTCAATAAATTCACGCCCCCTCGGACGTTTGAGACCAGCCCCACCCCCCCCCCCCCAACCCCCCCCCACCCCCCCCCAACCCTCGGACTTTTTTTCCGTTACAATTCCCCATGGGGCTCCCCTTACGGGGATTTTTTTTTCAGGTTCCGGCAACTGAAGGCTTACTGGATTTCTTTAGAGTCCGATCAATAGTTCCTTCGTTTTTTTTTGAAACGCCTCGCGCGCCCCGCCCCTTTCCTAAGCGGTCTTCTCCCCCCAACACCTCCTCCTGCAAGTTAATTTTCCTTCGATTTACCCTTTCCCCTTTTAATTCCCCCTTTTCTTGGAATAGAATGTTTTCAAACGTTTTCTTCTGATCCCTGAGATCTCCCTCCACACATCTGCAAGACCCCAGCCCCCTGATTCGCCATTCTTTCGGAGTTCCTACCCCCCACAATAGCTGGAAGCGTGACGATTCCCCCCCCGGTTCCTTTAACTCTCTGAGACCCCTTTGACCCCGTACCCCCTTTCACACTCCCGACATCGATTCGCCCTTCCCCCCAGGATGGGCCATGGGCCTCGAGCTCATTCTTCCTGCACACCCCAATGTGACTTTCCCATTTTTCGGATATTCTCTCCCGCGGAAAATCTTATCATCCTTTCTATATCAATGCCACTGATTCCCCTTGTGAATAAGAAATATACCTCTTCCGAACTAAGTGATCCAAATATTTTTTAACCTTTCTCGCAAACCCCCCCTCTAAACTGAAATGATCCTTTTTTGACTACTTGCACCTTCTACTTCTTGTTCTCTCTCCATCCAGACTTTGTTTCTGAGCTTTCCACTTGAGGGGGCTTTCTCATAGGTAGTTTCCATGATTGTCTCCCTTTCCCCTGATCTTTTGTGAACCCCCCCAATACCTTCCATCCCTCTTTTGAAGAAATTTTCAAAATCGGGATTGCCTAGTTCCCCTGGGGTCTTCGTTATGTGCACGACCTAAAGTTTCCGTATGGACTCTTTACGATCCCCTAACCCAAGTTTACCCTCCATTAATCTTAGACCCTTCCTTGATTTTGATGATCTGACTAGTTTTCTTCATCGCTCGTCTTCGCTTTGACGTTTTTAATTTTTTTAGGCGTTTTCCTTCCGCGGGGCTTTCAACCCCCCTGATCTGATCTAAATGCTCATTTTTATCGGGCGCCGCTTCGCATTTTTTCTCTTCCTTTTCAAACTTTCCCTTGATCTCCCTCCTTTTTGACCAGATATCATATCGTGGCCCCTGCGGTCTTTGCTAGTGGTTTTATTGACCCTCTTCTCTCCAAACCTTTTCCCGATGCCCCTGGATTCTTCTAAAAAGCGTTTGTAAACTCCCCTTCTTTGCGGCCGGCCTTTTCCTCCATCTTTGACCTTCTCCTAATGATTTCCTTTCTTCCCGGGGTTTAGTGACTCCTTCCTTTCACCGAGTTTGGCGCGTTTCTTCTTCCTTGTTAAACCAGAAAAGCCTTCTAGGACTTACTACCCGTTGGCCCTACCTCTTCCTTCAAAAACCTCCTTCCGGTGATTCTTAAGTAGACCTTTTTCGTGAACCTGATCCGGCAAATTTTACACTCTCGGCCAGCCTCTTTTTCGTTTGGTCGATTTTATTCTCCCTTTTTTCCATTTATTTGATTCTGCTATTTCCCTTGGTCTCAGATGTGTCTTTACGTGGAAACCTCCTAGTACCGGTTTATCTCCCCCCTGTAGTTTATCTTTCTTTTTAGCTCTCTTTTCAACTTTTCTTTTTCCACTACGATTCGTCATCTTTCGTCGAAACACTTGCTTGGGAAAGGCGTTTTCACATTCCTTTCTCCTTTTTTTATGCGTTATTTTCTTTCTGACCTGAACGGCGACGATCACACCTATTTCCCTCTTCTCTTGTTGTCCTCTTCTCCGCTGGTGATTGCAGTTCCTTTCTGGGTAACGCCCCCCTTTTTACGCCCTATTGCATAACAATCTTCTCTCCCTTTCTTGGTGTTTTTTTCTCCTCCTTGATCCCGGGGAAGTCTCCCTTACGCCGAACTTTCTCTTTCCCTTCCTTTCACTCACCCGCTCCATAGATGTTTTTTTTCTGAAACTTCTTTTTAGTGAATTTTCCTCCTTCTTCCACGATTCCCCCTTCCTCCCTCTAACACGAGCGGCCCTTTCGTAAGAAGCCCCGCCCACTACCACCTCTTCGTGCCTTAGACCTCGGCTTTTTTTCCAACCTCTCGGACTCTTTCCCGAACGTGCCCTAACGTCGCCCTCCCCCCCCCTCCCTTTTGCATTAGTCCCCCTTCTCCGGGTCGTTATTACCCTTTTCCCGTGAGACATTTTCCATCACCAAGAACTCCAAATAATTTCCTCTGACCATCTACTCTTTTCTTCTCTCACGCCCGGTCCGAATCCCCCCGGCTTTTTTCCCCTTTCCGGGATTTCCTTTGAATTTTTCCCTTCGAACCTCCCTCTTTTCCTTCCGGGAAGGGGCAATCCTCCGCGAGTCCTCCTTTGACCTTTCCTCGATTGTCTCTCACTTCTTTTTGTAACCTCCCGTCATCCCCCCAGTTATGTATACGCCCCCCTTACTAATTCTCTCGTCACTCCTGGCTCGTCTCCCTCCTCTTCCACTTTCGAGATCTTTCCATTTTGCCTCATAAAGCCTCCCAGGCTCACCCTAAAATTTTTATTTTTGCTTAGGTCCGTTGTTCACCTCCTTTTGAATCTCCCAATGGTCAAGCTTTAACGCTCTTATTGAGGATATCTTTCGCTTTTCCCCGCCACACAGTCTTCGATCCTGAGAACAATTCTGGACGAGTGTCCTCTTCGACTTTTATTTTTCTCCTACTAATTTGTGTCTTCCTACCCCCCCGGCGACCCCAGTAGCCCTTTTTTCTCTAATTTTGGACAGTGATAACTCTATTTATGGTCGTTCAGAGCTTTTCCCGCCCTCGCTCACCTTTTCTCCTTTGAGTGCAGGTTGGATCCTTTCTAGACATCCCTTCTGGCATCGGTTGTGCCCCCCTTTTCCCCCTGCCACTCATTCATATTCTTATGCCAAAGGTTCCTCTGCAAGACCTTTTCTTATTCTTTAGATTTTCTTCCTCTCAGTCATACTCTCTCGCATCCCCAACCCCTCAGATTCTTTTTGAATCCCCGTAACTTTTTCCCATGTTGATTC
>Ga0179593_1554523_pt1 | contig 17172 bp, 17 predicted proteins | sample CZODoug2_1_08_16_FD_185931 | JGI IMG/M metagenome (GOLD analysis project Ga0179593, IMG submission 185931) | Vadose zone soil fungal communities from Angelo Coast Range Reserve, California, USA - CZODoug2_1_08_16fungal (PacBio error correction) | ecosystem: Environmental > Terrestrial > Soil >... | reverse complement strand
CGACAGCCTTCGATCTGCGAAATTTGCTTTTCTTTAGTATCTCGTCTCCTCCTTCTAAACCTCTTTTTCCTTAGGCCCTCTTCTTTATGTCTCCCGGCAATGCAAAATCACTTCCTGTGCGTAAAGAGAGGCGACTTAGGGCTTGAAAGTTTTTGTAATTTTTTCCTGTCCACCATTTTAGGCGGGTCCTGATTTTTGAGTAGCAGTTCCGATTTTACCCCCCCCATAGGGACTGATCTTCTGTTTCTTGTTGGTCCTCCCTCTCCGTTTACCCTGTCATGTAGTTCCCTCACCCCTCCTCGAAATGATGCATACGCTTCCCTTCTTTTGTCCTTCTCCCCCACGATGCGCACTCGAAAACTACCAACCTTTTCTAACCACCTAGCGATCCTTTTCGAAGGAAAGTGATTTCTTGCTCAAGCATCAGCCGAGGAATTCTCTTTGCCCGCTTGAACCCTTTTGTTTACTAAGTTCGCTCTGTCTTGTCCACTTAGTCCGTTTGCCCCCAGGTTCCCTTTTGTGAGTGGTGGTTCCCGAGACACCTGTCTCCCTCTCCCCCCCCCTTTTCTTCGATGGGAATGAGTTCGTTATAGCGATGCGCGATTTCTTCCTATCGCAAGTCGTCTGCCGTTACCACGCGCTCAGGGATTGTGAAACAATTCTTCCCTCGCCCTGAACCTTTTAGCACGGGAATTGCCGTTCCTTTTGTCCTTTTCTCCTGAACAGAAAACTTTTCAAGGAAGGCCCCACCCCCCTCTTTTCATCCATTTTAAACGTTCCCCCCCAAACCCCTTATATCCTGCTCTTTTCTTTCCCTTCTCCCCCGGATTGAAGGGGAACCATCCCTCTCAGTAACGACCTTCTTCCCCCATTGCCTTACCGCGGTAGAGGTTGCCTCCCCCCACCCCCACCTGCACGTGTTTCCCCCCCACAGGCGTTTGCTTTAACCCCCCCTCCTACAGCCACAAGGTATCCTTTTCAACGTTCTTTTCCGTCACTAACCACGGATTCCTGTCCCAACCTGCTTCTTCGTTCGACCACGCTACACCCCCCTTGACCTCCCAGAAAATCAGAATCTCAAACCCCTCACCTCTTGGTATAGCGAAGCACCGCCCGGTTAAATTGTGCGTCGGTCATCTTTTTTTAGAGCCTGTCCACTTGCGCCACGACAACAGGTAGACTTTTTTTCTTCTCCCTCCGCGTGTGATCACTGGTTCGGCTGCTCCTTTCTTCCGTTCCTTTGTAGGCTTTTTTTGACTCAACATTAGTTTATCCTGATGTTGCCGTTTTCTTTTTACCGGTCTCGCCGCCCCGTCCGCGCCAACTTCCGGAAAGTACGCCTGAACTCTCCCTCTTCCGTCCTTTTCGGTTTTCACACGTTATCCCCGCCGGAGCACCTGGGACTTCCCCCAGTCTCGTAGGGCTCTGTCTCTATCTTAACTTACTAGACTCAAAAACATCATTTGTTCATAAAATGCTCTCCTTTTCTTTTCCCACCCCGTACCGGCTAGGGACCCGGATTATCTTTTCCACTCCTATATTTTTTGTTGAGAGAGCCTTTATCTCCCTACCCAGGTTATGGTTTCACCGTCCAAGCGCGAAGATTTTTTGAGAAATTCCTTGTTTTTGTATGGTCCCCCATTTCACTTTCTGCAGAAGTTAGTTTCTTCCTCCTACTGTGCGGTTGAACTCATCCCTCCCTTTACCTTTTGTTACCTCCTGGACTTTACGTGTCAGGGATGGGAGAGATCATTTCCTGACCCTTTTTTTTTTTCCTACGGCCCCTTATAGAATTCTTTTCTTTTCCTGTTGGCAAGACATACGTCGACCACCCTCCTTGCTCCCTTACCCTCCGCGACTCTTCCAAGTAAACCTTGCTTTTTCCTAAAGTCTCGTGGCATTCTTTCCCCCTCCTCTTTGTTTTCAGTAGTTCCCCCCCAGCCAAACTATTACTCGTGCCAAACGCCCACTTCTTTCTTTCTTCTCTTTTTACACCCGGTTCTTGGTTTTATGTTGAGGAATTGCGATTTTTTTTCCTTCTCGGGTGCCCCCAGCTCTGCTTGTGGTTCCAGGATTTAGCTTATCGCTCTCCTTTTTCTTGGCGACGTATCATCGGATGGATGGATTTTTCGACTTCCTCCCTTTATGCTGAAAAGTTCTTGTTTTTGGCGGCCCGTTTACCCGGCACCCTTTCCCTTCTTTCGTGGAGTCAGTCCCTAGTCCCCTTTTTTTTTGTGGTTCTTTCCCCCCTTTCCTCCCGGGTTTTTGAAACTCCCTTATCCCTTTACCCCCGGTTTACGGTGATGACCTTTCCACTTTCTTTCGGCAGAACGGACATGGCTTCGCATCCCTTCCCACTTTCTTATTACCCTTTCACCCCTTCGAAGAACGGGACTGCGGCGACCTCTTTTTGCGGTCAGCCGGGAGCTGTCTTTCCCACCTTCGTCCAATTTTTCTTCCTCTTTTCTTTTGATAGAGATGTTTAACACCCCTCCCCCGAAGTCCTACTAGTACGGAACGGTTACCCCCCAATCTTACAAACTAACTCCCTTTCAGGTGGATAACTGTTCCTAGTTAAAGGGCATACAATATTTTAGTCCCCCAGCCCAGGCGCCCTCGGGTTTTTCAGAACCTCCCGACTCTGCCCTTCTCTCGTTCGGGTGTAGAACAAGTGTACTAGCTCAATTTCCCTCTCTCTTCGGGCCCCGTCTGTTGATTTATTTCCCGGAGTTGTGAGCTTCCGCTTTGAGAGTCTTGGCCTCTTGATAGTCTCCTGGTTATTGGCCAGTCCACTCCCTCCGTCGAGCGAACAATTGAGGCGTCCTCCTTTTCCTTTCCCGAAAGCCGGTTCCAATTCATTCCACCCCCTTCCGACCATCCCTTTTCCCGCCAATTCACACACTCCTGACTACCGAAAGGGACTAGTTTTTCTCCGTTAGATCAACGTCGGCCCCAGTACGTCATGGATGGATCTTTACCCTTTTCATCCCCTTCCGCCTCCCTCCTCCCCCCCCCCTTGCTTTAATCCGACATCTCTTCTTTTTTGCCTCTATTCTATTTGTCTACATACGTTTTGTTGATTCCTCTTTCTCTTTCATCCCAAGCGATTTCGGATGAAGCCCGGACCCGAGGTTCTTCCCTCGTTTCTCCCATTTCAATGTTTGGGGCTCCTTTTTTCCCTGCAATGAAACTCTGACTTAACTCGGCCACCCTTTCGTTCTGAAAATCTTCGGTGATGTTCCTGGTTTTACCTGTTACCGCTTTTTCGTCGGTTTCTTGGATCTCCGGCCTTATAGGGAAATTCCCCCGAGGCCGTACAAGATTAGTGCGGTGAAAGCACCTCAAGCCCGGTCTTTCTCCGTATAAATAATAAGCAGGATTTTTTATTCCCCTCCGTTTTTGCCTCACTGCCTGAGCGGAGGGGACCGGAATAAAGAATGCTGAAAACACCCCTCTGACCCAAGTTTATGTTTCTAGTTCACTTCCCAGGATCACGGAGTAAGCGCTACTCCTCTTCATTTCTTCTGCGTGGAATCAGCTCTCGGTAGAATGGTTAAGGCCTGTTTTCCCCTTTCACTTGCGTTTTCGTTTATAGAATGACAGGAATAGTTAAGTTGGTGGGGTACTTTCTCTCCTCTCAGTTTCTTCCCCCCTTCCCTCGTGGGGTACTTTTCACTACTCTTTCTGCGCGCATCGTATTTTATATCGGAAGTTTTCCCCCGCGTTTGCTACCCAGGTTCGCCCCCAATCCGTCCCTGAGGAGAGGAGCGCACTGGCGAGAACTATTGCCTTTTTCTTCCTTTAACCTCCCCCCCACTTTTTGAAGTGCCTCCGAGTTTAACTTTTCCGCAAGGACCAAATCCCTGTTATTTCTCCCGGTCTCCGTGCTTTCAAGTCTTGCGTTTTTCCCCCCCTGTTTCTAACGACCGTAATTTCCGGTTTCCCTTGGGCGTCAAAAAAAAACTTGGCTTTGGAGAAACACACCCCCAGACTTAGGCGACAATCCCTCTCCTAGGCAACTCCAGCAATTTTCCCGATTTCCTCTAACCTGTATTGCCGAAGAACGACTTTTTTCCCCACCTCCCCTTCTACTCGGCGCCCCGCTATGCAAACCCAGGACGCCGATCTAAGCCTTCCCCTCGTCCCCCTCCCGTTGGTTTTTAGAGATCGCGAATCCCCTGTTGAATAGTTGTCTGATGTCCTTATCTCTTCCTTTTGGGGTTTTACTCCGACTGCATTCGTCCCTTGATTTTTCAAATCGTTTCCGCAGTTTCCTCTTTCCTTTCGGCTTCTTTCAGCTGCGGAAAAGGATTGAAATTTTCCGAGCTTGTTTTCTTTCTCTTTCCCCCTCCCTCTGTTCCCTTCGACCCCCACGGCTCTTGTCGAAAATTTCCCTACCCAAAAGGTTTTTTTGCACCTTTCCAAGTACGCAGTGACGATTTGAGTTTCAGTTAGTCTGATCTGTTTCTCTCAGGTCAAAGGCGTTTCCTTCCTTGTTCGACACGTCTGAGGGAGAAGCATCTCCTTCCTTTTCTTTTCCCAAAAAAAATAATGGTCTGTTTCCCAAATCCCTAGTCCGCGGCCATTGTCGGTTTTCCACACAACCATTAAGGAACTTCTCCCATATTTCCTTCCCCTCCGTTTGGCCGAGCTACCCTCTCCCCCCGTCAACTTTTCTTTTTTTCAACTCACAATGGCCGCGCCGACCTATTGAGAACTTTCCCGATTTTTTTTTTTTTTTTTTTTTTTTTTTTTTATGTTCAACTACCGTATCGAGTTTTCTTCCTTTCCTCTACTTTGTCCTTCTACGATCCTGGTGCTATTGACCACACAGGGCCCATCCAGTTTAAACCTTCTTTACCCCCTTCTCCCTTTTCCTCCTTCCGCGCGGAAGAAGACTGGTCGCTACGTAGTCTTGTCCAACGACTGTTCCTACCGATGGAAGGGCCCGATGATTTCTTTTATTGACAAAGCCCCCTTCCCTTTTTCTCCCCCCCCCCTTCAGAAAGTTTAAAAGAATGACTCCAGATTTCCGCGCTGCGGATACCCTATTCTGACCGCTGGGTTTCTGCGCACTCCCCTTTAGTACGCAACATACCCTCTGACCCCCCCTTCCCTTCTCAACTCAGGGGGTTCGGACCGATTATACAATATTTGTTTTCCCTATGGGGGTACGTATGTCTGGCCTTCTTTTTTTTCATGCCTGCTGGTCGATTTACCAGAAGGGGTTTCCCACCCTTTTCATGCATTACTGTTATAGTTACTTGTTGGATGCCGGAGGGGCTGGTCCCTCCCTGACCTAGGTCTGGGGTGGATAAACCGGGCTGTTTTTTTTTCCCTCCCCCTTGTTAATCGTTTTCAGTTTTTTTTTCGGTAAATGGTTCCTTTTCTCGTTAAATTTCTTGCATCCGGGGGCCGCAGTTTCCCTGCTCGAATCCCTTTCACCATATTTTTTTTTAGACTTCCCCCGTTCTCATTCCCCTACCTTCCCCCCCCTTCACGGAAGTGGTAGGCTCTAAGAAAGGGCACCAATTGTTTTTCGCTTTTTTTTTTCTTTTCTCGATGCTTGCCCTCCTCTTCGTTGTTTTTTCCGATTTTTTGGAGGTAAGTAGGTATCCCCTCGTTTTTCCCCCACCTTTTCCGCAATTCTAGCTTGAGCATTCTCATATGGACAACTTAAATTATAAAGAAGATAATAAGAACTTTTCCGAACGGTTCCTTCGCTCTCCCTTGCCCAACGACCGACGGCCTCCGTGCATTTCTTCAGGATGCGAAACCCCTCCTTGTAGCCTAAACCGAAAGAGCAACTTTTTATCAGAGAGTAGAACCGCCTTTCCTCTTCTCTTCCGGCTCTAGGTACCCGAGTTTTTTTTTTTTTCTTTGAGTTGTCGACCTGCGCGCTGCTTTTTCTTTTATTTTCCCCTAAGGAGTTTAGTCCTAGTGTTTTAGGCGAGTCCCCGAGTTCTTTCTCTCGATTAGGAACACGGCTCTCGCTGAGCCACCATAGTGGCCCTAAGTCTTTTCTTTCCCGACGAAGAGGGTAAGCCAATATTCCTCATCACCGCGCCACGTATCCCCTTTTACAATACGTTGCAACCGCACGTAGATAGTTGTCGTTATTAGTTCTTTCTCTCAAATGGGGAAACAGTCGCACGGGTTTAGATTTTATAACTGTCTACCTCCTTCCTCCCCCCTGGTCCCCCCCCCCCCTTCTCTCTGTCACTATCTCTCTTTCTCTCTCGTTTGGGGTTTATGCGCACATCTAGCGATTAGCCCCGTCGTGTACCCTCTTCTGCTTTTTTCTGAAACCCCCTGCTTTCTTTGGCACGCCGTTGTTTCTTTGCTCAACCAAGAAGCTGTCTTTAGATTTCATTAACGCTTCCTCACTTTCGGTATTAGTGCCCTGGTGAAGTTCTCCTTCGGGTCTGCGGGAAATGATGTGTTCTACCTTCTTTTTCACCCTGGAAAAGAGGCTTTTAGATGATTTCTTTGGGTGGCCGCCCAACGATATCAATGTCTAAAGCCCCACTCTTAAGATCTGGCTGCGCAGCCTACGATGGATGATCCTCCCCACATCTCCTCCCGTTGATTTGAACCCATCAGACCCACCTCCGCGCGCCGTTTTTGTTCTGCTTCCCCGCCTCAAGGGGTTTTTACCCCCGCCACGCCGTGAGAGCTTGAAGGTCTTTCGTAATCGAATTGCGAAAACGTTGGGTTTTCCCTATCTTCCGTCTTTTGCCCTGCAGATTCTAGAACAGGCCTGTTCTTGCGTTGCCCCGTTGCAGGGTTTGTTCCCTCCCTGAGCCATCCTGTCTAACCCTCGCTTCTCTTTCCTTTACAGTGTGGGTTTAGCGTTTCCGCGAGCTTTTACATTCCCTTGCGACAAGGTTGAAACTTCTAACTTCGGCCAAGCCCAATATCGTGCTCCCAAGCTCCTTCCCTTCCACTGGACCGCATTTTTTCAATCCCCCCCCCCCCCCCGTGTCTCTTTTCTAGACCCCCGCCCCCACCCTTTTCCGCGCAAGATGAATTCTTTCCTTTTCTCACCCGGCAACACCCCTGGTATCTTCTCGGATTTTTGGTCCCTTGATGTTGTGAACGATCGATTCAGACAATGGCCCCCCCCCTTCCTCCTTTACTACCGTGGACGCCCCCCAAGGCAAACCCCCTCCTTCTCCCCGTCGTAAAAAATACCAATAAGTCCTGCTACCCTTCATCCCCCCCCCTCCTATCACTTTGCTTTTTTCCTTTAACCCGGATCTCCTTTTGACCTGCCGATCAGGACACCCTGCCTCTCCCATTGTCATCCGACACTTCCCCCCTGTGAAAACCCCCCTCCCCGTGTGATAGCAAAGACTAATCCTTTCTTTTTTCCGAGTTCATGCCCGCAGAAATAGGTGGTTCCGTTCCTCCCTCTTTGCGCCTTCCCGCGTTTTTCTTAATCCGCCCCTGCGCGTCACTCCCTTTTTTTTTCTTAGTCCTTTGTGTACAGACAAGGATCCTTTTGTCTTTGTTGCTTTTTCTTTTCTTTCCCCTCCCTAGGGACCTTTCCTCATTTCATTGTTTTTTTTTCGTAAGGGCTAAATGATCTCCTCCCCCCTCCTTCCTCCCCAGTCAGGTCCAACGACCTTCGTACCCTCTTCCCTGACTACTTTTTCCCCTTTTCTTCTTTTGCTAGCACCGTCCTTATTACTCGGTGCAGTCGCTTAGAATATCGTGAACTAGAAGGTTCTTTTTCTCCCCCAAACAAAAATTTCGCACGTTCCCTTCCAAAATCCCCCTTTTCCCTTCTCCCGGCAATTGTCTTAAAGGAACCTTTTTGTCTAGGGAGATTTAAGGATCTTCTCTTTCACCTCCTTTGTTGATCTCTCTTCCTTCTTTTTCTACGATCCGCCAAGGTTACGTGTGCACCGTGACCAGGGCAGAGCAGCCCTTCTCCCGGCCCTCTTTTTTTTTTTATCCCTACCCATTTATAATATCGAGACTTCTGTCTTTGGGTGGTGAATTTCTTTCCTCCTCCCCTTTTCTCGCCTGGCACATCAAACAGGTCCATCATGACAAGGAGATATTTTTCCTCTCCTTTCTTCTTACCTCAGCGATGAAGATCTTGATTTTTTGTACCCCTTTCTGAAGCTCTGCTCACTCTCGAGCCCACTAATGTCTGCTTTTCCCTCCCTAATCCCGGGAACAGACTTGTATAAACTTTTTTTTCCGCTAACAGTGATTTGACGCCCCGTACCGCTTATTTCTGGTACTCTTTTTCAGCTTCGCAGACGAGGTCCCTTCCCCCTAAAGAAAACCGTTGACCTCGCCAATACCTCGTTGGGCTTATCGACCACCCTTCCTTTTTTTCTTCTCTATGGGTGAGGGAGTGATGTCGGGTTGGCTTCTTTATCTGTTTTTTTCTCCCCCCCCTCCAGATTTAACACTGTATCCTTTCTTAGCCCTTATGTTTATCTGGTTGATGGCCTCCCCCCCTTCCTTCTTGGATTCGCCGGAATACGGTGGGTTCCTGAAAGGTGTCTCCCCCCTTTTTTCCTTCCCTTCGGCTCCACATGACGTTCCCTTTCCCTTTCACTGGGGGAAAAGTTGGACGACGCACTTTTCTCCCCCCAGGGGTTTAGGTTAATAATTCCCATTGCAATTACACTCGTTTTGCCTTTCCCCTTTAAAATCGTTAGTCTTTAAACTTACTTGGGTTTGCTTTCACCTCGCAAGTCCCTTAGTGTTCCCGCCCTCCCGTTCAGGAGGGGAAGTGACGCTTGGTCACATTCGCAATTCTTATCTTAGTTTTGCATCGTTCTTTTTTCCCACGTCTAATCCCGAATATCCCTAGCTGACCCCCCCTTTCTTTCCCTCAAAGTTCTGAGTATCGAATGACCCCACTCACGCAACGGACGCGACATAAAGCTCTTTTTTACTGGCAAAATAGAGTATAAGTTCACGCCATTTCCCCTCTCTTTTTCCTTCCTAAGAGCGATGAAGAGGACTCTTTAGCGGCGTTTGGGTCCCGACCAGCTCTAAGTTCCATCCCCCTCCCCCCTCGCCCGGTGGTGTATATGGAGGAGTGTCACATTCTGGAGCTTTTTGAGGACGGAGGTTTCTAGTAGTCCCTTCCTCTCTTTTTGACTTGGCTTCAGTAAACTACGCAGGTTCTTTCCAGTGTGAACCCTCCCCCTCCTTTCTTCCCGTTCCCCCGTTCCCAGTCCTCCGTTTACCAGTTAAAAAACCCCGAAAAAGCGTCCAATTTCCCCCCTTTAAATCACCAGCCGTAACCTAATTCGTATCCCCCCTAAGCTGATTTTCCCTTCCCTTATTCAGTTTCAAAAGTAGAATTTTCCTGACTTCCTTTCCCTTGCCCCCCAGAAACAGCTAGCTCCCTCTTCCCCTTTTTTACATATATCTCTCATATTTCTACAGTGTTGTGAGTATATCCTAGCGTCACTCTTCTCTTCGGTGTCCTTCCCCGTTGAAAGGAGTCTTATCCTTTTTTCTTTTCCTGTCGAATTAAGTATTGGCCCCCCCCTCCTTTTGTTCATACGGAGGTCCTGTCCCCCCCCTTTTCGTCCCCCTCGCTAAAGCGCTGTCTTAGTGCGGGTCTAAAGGTCGGTGATTCTTTTGACTACTCCTTTTTCCCGGGCTGCGGTGAATTGATTTTGATTCTTCTTTCCCCCCCGTTTCCCTCCCAACGAATGTCAGATTGTGGGTGGACGCCTCCCTCCCTTCTCGTTAGTTTTGGAGTCATAGAATATGATAATGAGATTATCCTTCTGCTTCTGCGCCTACCCTGAAAGCCATTGAACTAATCCGAAACGGGGGCCTCCCCCCCCCTATTGCTCCGGGTGATGCCTGTCGGGAACGGGTGTTTGGCCAAACGGACTACTCCTTTCCGTTAGCTGGAAGTATGTCCCCCTTGGTTTCTTGCCCCTTTTCCTTTCCGCTCTGAGGTTGCCACTTTGAACCGCGTTTTTTCCCCTGGTCTTGAGTCTCTTTCTTCATGGGTGAGTTGTTTTACTTTTTCTACTTATCCTTAATTTCCCCTCTCTTCTTTGGGTTCCTTTGTTCATATAGATGAATAGCTCCTCCCTTTCGACGAGATGCGAGCCAAGTGTGAACTCCTTCTCCCCTTGCGCCCCCTCCACAATGTTGCGAATACCCTCGTCGTCCCTTGCTACTGGCAGAAGATTTGCCCGACACCTTCCTTTTCTTTCAGAAAATTTTACGTGCCGGGCCGAAGAGTGTCAATTTTTCGTGACTCACGGAACCCCCCCCTTTTCCTGGGCGCCGGTCTTTTCCCCTTTTGTCCACCGGATGCGGTTTACGATACTTCTCCTCCATTTCGGACCCCCGGCCGTCCCCGGGTATTTACTTTTTTCTCCCCCCACCCCCCTCCCCACAAACAGCCTTTCTGAACCCCCCCCCCCCAGCCCTGCTTTTTGACGGCACAACATCCCCAGGTTCCCTCTCCTCCCTACCCCCGATTGACGAATAACTATTTAACAACGTCGCGCTGAATTCTCCCCTCCCCCTTCCTCAGCAAGGAGGCAGCAATATAGAGTCCCGCCCCATCGTTCACCCCCGTAGGTTAAGTCCCTTTATTTTTTCTCTTTCATTATTGCAGAGGAATTAGTTGTTGGATTAGCCTCTTTCCCCTCTTCTTTTAATCTAGAATCCTAAAGTCAGTAGGCCTTCACCCCCCCCCTGGTTGTCCTTCTTTCCCCGGCTGAGTGTAAGGACACTGATTTCGGGAGGCGTGATTTTTCACTCCCCTTTCTCTTTTTCTTACGCTGTGAAATTTCCCTAGCCCCTTGAGCCGCCTGAAACCTTTTTTTCCCTCCCTCCCTTATCCCGCTGGCTCGAAGTTAAGTTTCTCTTACTTCCCCCTTTTCCTTCCGGCGCCTTTCTGTGCCTTTTTTTTTAGAGTAGACTCTCGGTGATGCTCAAAAACCCTATGGCGATTCAAACCCCCTTTTTCCGGACTTTCTTCCTCTTTTCCCACCTTTGAGTATCTGGAGTTCTATCCCTCTTCTTTTCCTCCTCTTGTGTTGAGAGTTCTTCATCCTTGACTCCCTCTCTCCCCCCCAACTTTTTCGTTTTTGCAACGACATTTAGCTCCTTGTGATTTGAGAACCCTTCTCCTTCTTTTTCTTTTTTTTTCCCCCCCGTAGATATACCCTCGAATTCCTCCCTTATTACGCGCTGGTGCCTTCTTTGGGAATTAAATCTTCCTCACCTTCCTTGATATTTTCAGTTTTTGACTTACAGTACACTCTTTTTTCTCTTTTCCGTTTCCCTTCGAGCTTAGAGCGGTTTTTTCAATACGAGAATTGGACTCGAATTATGGCAATTACCCCTCCTCCTCCCCCGTCACCATCCTTGTTGTACATATAAGCCTCCCCGCCCCCTCTTCTCCCTTTTATCCTGCAGTCCGCTGCGGGCCTTGACCTCTCCCCTAACCCCGCCCACCCAACTTCCGCAATACGGAATTTCACCTCTTCTTTTTTTTTTTATCCCCTACTTTTGTTCCCAGATTTTTCGTTGTATCCTCTGCTGCCCCAAGTGGCTGAGATTGTTTTTCTCCCCCTCCCCTATTGTGAGTGTTGCCCTGCTCTATGTTCATAGAGGGACGGGTTCTTTTTGCCCTTCCTTATGGCTTTCTCGGACGCGGCCCATGTGGGTTCCCCCTTTCTTTTTTTGTTCGTTTTCCCGTTTACCGCCGGCGGACGTGTGTCCCTTGGTGCCCTTTTTTCCCCTCCCTTCCTTTCCAAGCCGTCCCTCCCCACCACGGGGATTCATGGTTTTGCGCAACTTTCTTATCCCCTGGAAAAATAGTTCTGACCCTCAGCTTCTTTTTTTTCACAAGTCAACCGCGATTAGTTTTCTTCGTCCTCATTTCTTTGGGCGGGGCCGGAGCCGTTGGTCACACTTTTGCCGCTTCTTCTCTCTTTTAATGAGTCCATTCCCTCTCTATGTTAACACCTTTCTCCGAGCTCTTAGTGAAGTCCACCCTTCTCCGGGCCAAGTGTCCCACCCTCACCAACTACTCATTTCCGGATGCGAGAAACGAGCGCCCTTTCCTTGTGAAATCAAGAGAGTCACTTCCAAGCCATTTTACGTTTTTCTTCTCTTCCGCAGCGCCTTTTCCTCGGTTATTCTTTAGTTTGGGAAAACCCTTATTCCATGCAGTTCCTTCTTCCCCCCTCTCTCTTGCGCGTTTGCTTTGAAACCTACGGTTGTCTGCAGGAGCTCGGAAAGAGGTGGGTCAGCTTTCATGGTGGTGAGGTCCTTCCCCCCTCCCTTGATGAGAAAACAGACATTCATTGAGGCGGCCCCCTGGTAATTCAAACCTCCTTTTACCCAAATTCCCGTCTAACCGACACGATCGGTCACTTAACCTAACCAGAATTTTGTCCCCCCCTCTTCCCTTAAGACGATTATGAACTTCTCCTCCACCAAAGGCGGGCCCCTTGCACATGGTGCAGAAAACTCCCCCTTCTTCCCCCCTTCCCTTCGACCGATCGCTTTTAGCATTTATTCTCATCTCCTTTGCTTTCGCTCTCTCTTTTTCCCTTAGATCATGAAGCCTTGTGACGAACTCCCCTAGGTCTTGTCTCTTTAGTTTCCTCCCATTCTCTTTTCGTTTTCTCCCCCCGCCGAAACCCCGTCTTATCCAATCAGCGGAGATCGGGGGTCTCAACTTTCCTTCCGATCAGGTAGGTTCCGAATGTCCTTTTGCTCCACTTTCGGAACCTCCCCCCCCGAGCCGGACTCAGTGTTGGGTTCCCTCCCTTACCATTCGAGGCGACCTTCCGACCGCAGACAATGGGCCTCCGATCGATTCCTCCTCCACGATGTCCTTCGCGGAAAACCGAAATGGATCCCTAAAGAGAGAAACACCTCCTTTCCCGGGCTCCTTCCCTTTCTGATTCTCAAACTGAATCGCCCCTTCCGTTTTTTGCTGTCCCTCGGCGATGCCGTTGTGCCTCCCCTTTCCAGTGGAAACTGACTAGTCAGAGACGTGTATCCCACGTCTTGCGTAGCTTTTTGGTTCCTGTTCGGCCGTTTGAATTTCCCTCTTCGGTGTTTCTGGCGATGTTACGTTAACATAAGCGGAGACTCCCCGCCCTTTCTTTGACTCCTCCCCCTTTTGCCAATTAGCTCTCCCCTTCCCCCGCCCAAAATTCGTGCGAATACGAGTTACCCCTCTTCTTCTGTTTTCTGCTCTTTGAGAAATGTCTTTCTCTCCCCCGACCAATTATCCCGACTCCCCTCCGGGTGCCCTTGCAATCTAAGGAACCTGAAACTCACGGCTCCTTTGTTCCCGTTTGTTAACCGTGTTGCCCTCTCCGAGCTTTTCCCCGACCCAATCCTTTTTCCCCTGGCCGGTGATAAGGGACTCCCCCCCCCCCACCTCTTTGGTTTCCAAAAAAACCTCCAGTCCTACGAACGTCCCGGCCTTCTTCTCCCCGTATTGTAATAACTGATCATTCAAAAACTTAGCGAAGGTCCCTCCCCTCCTTCGCTCCCAAAACCAGGAAGACTCACTATCAGTCGTTTCGCAAGTTTGCAAAAAGTGTCTCCCTTTAGAGCCCCCTAATCAAGCAGAATATGGTTGGATTCATCTGCCTCTTCCCTTTGGGATATGGTACCCATGCCCCTCCAGCAAGCATTTCTTTCCCCCCTTTATCCATCGCGCTTCCGAGACTGGTTAGGCTGATCCTACTTTTCCTTTTACTTGGTCGGGTTCTTTGCTTTTCTCCAAATGCTCCGTTATCTTGATGTCCTACACTCCCTGTCATCGAAAAGTTAGCCAAGCTGCCTACACGGTCCATCCCCTTCTTGCCAAATGAGCGAGTAGTTGTCCCCCCTGCCGGATCCCCCCAGGATTTCAGAGCCTTCTTGCTCGATTAGAACTCGACAGACGGTATTTCAACAACCATTTTCTTTTCGTTCTCCCCCTCCCTTTGGCTTTTGTGGAACCTACTTGGCGGTAGGTTCGACCCATATCTCTCTCGTGTTTGTTGCTCTCTCTTCTTGCATAGAAGAAGGGGACGGTGAAAGAAAATGGTCTCACCGAACCAACAAACAACCCCCCCAACCAAAACCACAACCCAAAAAACCCAAAAAACCCCCCCACAAACACAACAAAACCCCACACCCCCCCCACAAACACACACACAACCACCAAAACCCCAAACCCCCCCCCCCCCCCCCAAACAACACCCAAAATGTGACTTTCCCTTCTCCTTTCTGTTTTGAGCAAACTTTTCTTAGTTATCTGAATCTACCGGTCCCTCTTTCTTACTTCCTCGTTGTTTTTTGCACCAAACTTCCTTCCTTTCATCCGCATGCTCCTATTCAGTACGGGCGGTGTTTCCGTTTTGAATTTTCTCTTCTTTCTCCCCAAAAGGGAGGCAGTTTTCCTATCGAGACTTCCAATCCTCCTTCTGTGGACAGAAATACAAGAAGTTCCCACCTTTCCTTTTCTTTAACCCCCCCCTCCTGCGACAGTCTCTAGAGCTTGATAAGACGCCCGTGATTTTGCGCGTGACAGGCGTCTTTCCCGACACCAAGATTCATAATATAATCTCCACTATATTTCCTTTCTTCGGTCCATTGGTTATTGGTTAGATGGCGTTTTTACGCCGTTTTTTCGTCCTTCTGATCTTCTCCATCTAAGAGTACAGATCCCCAGTTATTCGGCCAACTTTTTCTTTGCTAGGAACCATTGGGGTGTTTTAATTCCCTCGGCTGGTATTTTTAGGCCTGCTGGGGTCCTCCCCTTCTTTGTTTTCTTTTTTGACACTTATACTTTGTGAAGGTTGTGTCAATTTTTTATGTGAAGCCCCTGCAGTGGCCCCCCCTTTGAACCTCCTCCTGACCAGGAGGATTAAGGCAGACCCCGATCTCCTTCCCCCCTCTGTAAGACCCTTTGGGTCTGTTTCTCTTCCCAAAAGGCCTTTTTCTTTTTTTTCAAATCTCACGAGTCGTCAGTGCCCTAGCCCTTTCTTCCTCTCCACTGGTAAGTTACTCCTCTCCACCTTGTCCGCAATTCTTCTGATTTTTTTGTTGCGGACCCCTCTCTTTTACCACGTTCCCCTTATCAAGCACTCCCCCTCGACTAAAAGGATGCGGCTTCCTGCCCCAACAAACTTGAAGCAGAATGCAGCAGTCCTAGACCTTTTCTTCCTATTCCCAGGATTCAAGTTCTTCCTCCAAGGATTTCCGTTCTCCGAGTATTAGCCTCCTCGCGAGGGCTGGCGTGCTTTTTTCTTCCTTTCCTTCCATTGACTTAACTGACCTTGTGTTTCTCTTGAGGGTTAACGTTGCTAATCGTGGTTGGAGGCGTCAACGTGCTGGAGCATGAGTCAGGCTGTCTTTGACGGCTTCCTTCAGGCCAATCTCACCACTAACCCCTTGAGGCCCCTGGCTTGGTAGATTTTTTTAATTTACACCCCCTCCATCCCCCACCCTTTTTGGACAGCGTTTAACCAGGTACCATCACCCCAGCGTTGCATACTCTCTCTGCAGCAGTGGGGGACAGCGTGAGAATCCCTCTTTTCCCCAGGCCCCCCCCCCCCCCCCCCCCCCCAGATTCTCCTTGCGTCACCCCTACAACGGAGTGGTCATTAATTCTTCCTCTTTTCCCGATCTCGAATGTGTTGTGATCTTCTTCTCTTCCTGAAGCTCCTATTTCTAATTTGGACTGGTATTATTCTCTTTCTTCTCCCCTTCTAACAACTGAGGTAATGGTGGACCCAGTTGCATCCCTTGCCCTGAAAGAAATCGGCCTGTATTGCTTTGAGCCTCCTTTTTTTCTTATTCAACTCTGTTTGATGTTATGGTGACTCAGCTCGTGTCGCTTTCTTCCTTTTGGCGCCCTGAAATAATTCCGTCCGTCCCCCGTGATTCTTTTTGGGTTTCCCCGCCGTTCGAGTGTTTGAGTTGCTACAAAGCCAGACTATACTTGTTCGCTCCGTCTTCTCTCCCGCCTTTCCTCCTCGTCGGAAACAGCACTTTTTTCCTTGGACAACGAGCTTGTCGCAGGCTGCCTTATGCAAGGGAGGGACAGTCCCGCATCCTCTCTCATCCTCTTCCCGTGAGCACGGATTTGAAGCTCTCCTCTCGTGATGTTTGCCTTGATATTTTTTCGTTTTTCTCTCCTTTCCGGAGTGCCTGAGTTCGGGGCTATCTTTTTGTTCCCCCTTCTCATGGAACTATTTTCGGGCCTCCTCTCCCTTTTTTCCCCAATTTCTCGAAAGACGTCTCTCTAAGACTGAGGGAAAGGTGACCAACTCTCTCCCTTTTCCCTGCACCTAGGGCCGCCCGCGCACTTTTTCTTTAGATCACTTAAACATTCTTTTTCCCTTTCTTTACATCCACTCACTCGGAAGGACGCAAGGTCCTGCGCCTGTGACATAAACTGTTTTTCCCCATCCCCTGCTTTTTTGTAAACGCTTTCTTTCCCCCCCTCCAGCTTTCTCTGGGACAAAGGATCCCTTGTATTCTCAACGGGTCCGCCAACCCCCCCCTTTTTGCAAAAAAAAAATTATAGGTAACGCCCTCCCCTTCATGATTCCCTCCCCCCCCCCTTGCATCCGTCTCACGTATGCGAACGGACCTTTGTCCCATTAGTGAAGCCCCTACTCTTTCATGCCCAACCCCCCTGCCCAGTCCCAAGCCCTCCCCTTCGACTGCCAATAGGAAACGAAAATACTAGTCTCACCTCCCTAAACTTTGGAGGTTCCCAACGTATTGCTCTTCCTATGCTGGCTTTCACGACGCTGCATCCTCCTTCCAAACCCCTTTTTCCAAATCCGGATCGCAGACGTCACTTTTTCGCTCGAGTTTCCAGAGAAGTGACAATGATTACTTTGTCCCTTTTAGGCTTTATTTTCTAAACGACAACGTGTTTCGATATTTACCCTCCCCCGCTGCCTGTCATTCTTACAGGTAGTCTCTCCTTCTGATTCCACGGACCGTCCCCCCCGCAATATCGTAACGTGAACTTCTTCTCCTTTTATTGATTCCTTCCCCCGTGGATTTGTTGCCGGCCCATTCTTTCCCCTTTCTTCGGCGATTACGTCTTCTGGTTTTGCTCCCAAAACCCTGGTAAGCATTCTGATGAGTCCTTCCTTTTTTTTTTTGACACCAAGTACAATTCTAGGGAAG
>Ga0179593_1612356_pt1 | contig 17173 bp, 16 predicted proteins | sample CZODoug2_1_08_16_FD_185931 | JGI IMG/M metagenome (GOLD analysis project Ga0179593, IMG submission 185931) | Vadose zone soil fungal communities from Angelo Coast Range Reserve, California, USA - CZODoug2_1_08_16fungal (PacBio error correction) | ecosystem: Environmental > Terrestrial > Soil >... | reverse complement strand
ACCCCTCCCCCTTCCGTGATGCCCTCGGACTTTTCACTTGGCCATAGGTTTCGAGTCACTTCAAGCAGTAGCCCCCCGAGATGTTATTGACTTTCTTTTTTTCACGACAGTTTTGTTGCCGATGTCAGGGGTCCATTTTGATAGGCAACCCTCGGTCCGGTGGTGTGTCCGTTTTGTCCCCTTGATAACGCCTTTTTTGATGAACCTTTAAGGGTGGGTAGACCTCCGGTCTCCTACTTCCCGTTGAGGGCCGACCGTCTTTTGTTTCCGTCCCACGGTTGGGAACCTACTTCTAGGTCAACTTTCGAACCGTGGTTCCATCATTTGTTTGACCCTTATAATCGGCCAGAGTAACCCTTCAATTTTTCGAAGGCCTTTTTCGTTCAAAACGGTTTATAGAAGTAACCCCCTCCCTCATCTGGTACACGTGGTACTTTCTGCCAAGACACGGCTCTTTTCTCCCCTGAAAACTTGGTATTGCTGTTCGATTGTACTTCGTGGTCTCCCCGAGCCCAAATCCAACGTCCTTTGCTGACTGCTGTCGAGGATTGAACTATTTCGTGTCAACCCCCCCCCCCCCTTGCACGCCCTGTCCTCTTGGGCTTCAGCTTTTCGAAGTACACTCGATGCGGACCCCATCCATTCATAGAGGTCCCCGTTAGTTCCCCCCTTGTGTTTTCAACAAACCCCTTAAGTTTCGCCGCCAGCCGGAATTCTCCAAAAGCCCCCAGGAGTTAGGACTTCCCACCAATCACGACCCCATTCTGTGAAGACTTTCGTCACACACCCCCCCCCCAGTCGGAATTATTTTTCCCGGTTAGATGCGCTCTGCGCTCACCTAATTTGTACCCTCTTCGATCTCGGAAAGAGCTTTCGGACTTTTTAGTTTCTTCCAACGTAACGATTGAGGAATATTGAAGCAGACGACCCTATGGCGTTCGAGTACAATTACGCTCTTCCCACAACCAAGGTAAAAATAAGTTTTTTTCTTTTTGGACTCTCTTTCCTTCTTTTACCGCGTCCCTCTTACGCACTTCATGGTGTAGGGCGGCTAAACCCCGTTGTTTTTAGTTTTCTAGACGTAGACTTCCAGAAGTGACCCCCCCCCCCTTCCCCGGTTCGCCGTTTTGCCTTAAATGTGGGATAGTAATCGGACTTTTTTTTTTTATACCCGCCGTCATCTGTTCGTACACGACTTCTTTTTGAGACTCTAGATATTGCTCGCAAGGATGCGCGTGTGTTCAGAGTTTTTTTTTGTGGAGTTTTTTTGTTTTGTTTGGGGGCCTTCGATAGGTCAAGTCAACTTCTTTAACTTAAAATGCCCTGGCGCGTCCCTGGATAGGATCCTTGTGAATTCCCCCCTGATATTCTCGTCCGCATGACCCCATTTATCCCCCCATACAGTGATAGATTAAATTTCTTCGTCTTCGGTGTTCAGTTCCAAGTAACGCTCCCCCACCCCCCTGACTCGTCGACTGCGCCTGGCCCCCTTGTGGAAACACCACTGGACTGTTCCCCCTTTCCTTTTCCATCCCTGACGTTTTTACCCCTTCCCCTTCTCCTCTGTACATCCACTGTTGCCGAGGGATTTTTGACCCCTGCCAATCACCTTGTGTCCCGTCCTGTGCCATTTTTTCATCCATCCATGCCCCTCGCCGGGTCAAGGTTTGTTTCCAAAAAACTTCCTTGGAACAGGGATTCACTTTCCCTCCGCTTCTTTATTTGTATTCCGTCAGTGTTGGAGACATAGCCCCCCCCTTTTTACCCATTTACAACGATGTGTGGCCGATCTGATCATAATATCTAGCCTTCTGGTTCCACTTTTTACCTCCTTACATTAGTAATAGTTTTTCCCCCCTCATTTGGCTACCAGTATTAAGTTTCACCGACCATGATGATTAGTTATTGAGAATCCTTTTCCGTGCTCCCTCCCCCACGTTGGTGGGTGCATAGGTGAGCTTCAGCTGCACGATCGTCCTGCACCTGATTTTCTACTCAAGAGACGTTAATTGGATTTCTACCACCCTGTCCGGTGTCACTACCTTGCACTTTAGGGTAGCCGCTGCCCCATCTCTGTTACCCAGAAACTACCTTTGTTCGTACAAGTCTCCATGCAAAAATTCTGCAATTAGACTTTTTCAACTTTGTCGAGTTTCGCCCATTTTCGTACTAATGATCCCGATCTAATTTCTTTCTTCCCGCTGAACCATGTAGACAGTAGGGACATACATGTATCCCCTTTATTTTTAGAGAATACTACCCCCCCCCAGTTGCCGAAAATCCCTACCCTTTCCCCGTTCTTTAGGTCCAGATCTTCTAAACAGAAATTGGCCCCATTTCTTGTATTTTAGTTGGTGTTTTCTTTTACGTATGGTCCGCTTTCGCTTCTCGACCAGTGCTTTTTGGTGTTGAGAGTCATGTACATTGACAGAGATGATCTCACTTTTTGAGTCTTTACCGCACCGGTAGCTTCCTTCACCGGTTTCCCCCTTATGAGTGGTTCCCCCCGCCAAGTAAATTGCCTCTCTCTTTTTTGTTGGAGAGATCAGATTTATTAGAGTGGACCCCCCCAACCACAATTTACTATCCCGTAAGCTACGCGGTCCGGTTCCCTCCTACTCCATCGGCTAGGCTCTCGTTTCTTTTCAATTATCCTTCCACGTGTCCCAAAACCCAGGGACTCCCCCTCCCGCGCCCGCGGTCCCCCACATAAAGATTCTTCACCGCGTAACATTTGCCCCCCCCAAAACCCCCCCACCCATGCAATTCGGGCTTTGTTACCCTCTCTGCCCTGCGTTTCCACAGTCATCCCTGGAACCCCCGATCTGTGGTCCCCCGCAAAGTGTTCTTGTCCCCTTCCTTTTATGCTCTCCAACGGGGCCCGCTTGGATTCCTAATGAAACCAGAGCTCATCCTCGTTTTTCAATCTGAACATTTTTCCTAGGGGCAGCATTTCCTTGGAAGCACTGTAAGATTCCCCTTTATTCACCTGTCCTAGAATCAGTGCTTCTTGGTGTCCTTTCCCAAGGGCAATTTTTTACCAAAACGCCTTGCTGGAGTACTCCCACCGCTTTCCTTTTACTTCCACGCGTGAAGCAAATTCCGTGAAAAAAATCTCAATCAAACCGAAAAAGCGGGATTCACCGGGGATTTCAGATATCTGCGTTCCTTCCCTGAGCTCGCCCCCCCCTTTACCTGGTCACAAAGATCCCCTCCCCCCCTTGCTTTCCGACGTCAACGATTCTCACCCACCAGAATTGAAGTACTCGTACCTTCTCCTTGCGCCCCACTTAAACGTCACACCTCACCCTCCCTTCCCCTTATTTTCCACCGTCGGTGGAACCACCCATCGCCCTCCCGATATCGGAAGGTCCCCCACCCCTCTTTTCCTTTTCGTGGTCCGATGGAAGGGAGAAACCACTTTTGACTGAAATCCCCCCTTGCCTTCTGGCACAGGCAGCTCTTTTTCTTTCAAAGGTATTTCTGGTGAAAACCCGCACGTTTCCCCCTTCCTTGCCCTACTTTTTCCCCTCCTTTTGGCTCGATTCCCACTGGTACAACGGAGGTTTGGATTGGAAATTTCGTAACCCTTCGAGGTCCCCCCCCGTGGAGCTGTGATGCCCTTCTTTTTCTCCCTTTTCTCCTTGCTCTCCCCCTTCTAGCCTACCCCGTGTCACCAGTTTTTTTACCACGACCACCTGTACAGAGAGACCTTGCGTCTTCAACTCTTTCCCCCCATTGGTTGAGAGGCTATAATTGACTTTTAACTTTTTCTCTAATACGTCCCAATCCTCATGGGAAGAGATCATTTTCCCCCCAACTTTTCCTTCAGCTCGGCATAGACGTTTATGAACCAAAGGAGCAATCCTTCGTTCTTCTAACGGCGTGTTCTTTCCCCTCCTTTCGTTCGCTCCACGGACCCCCAACCTCATTCACCTCTTTTCCCAGAGCTAGGTAATTTCAACCTAGCCCGGTACTGAATAGTCGTTCCATCCTACTCCTAGACGATTAAAAACACTGTGAGTGTCACAGGTCGCTGCCTTCTTACTTGGTTCATAACATATGGTCTCGGCCCGAACGGTCTCATCTCGTAAAAACTTTCGCACCTACCCCCGTTTCTTTGAGAAGGTCTTTGATACGAAAAACCCCTCGGTATTATTCCTCTATAGTTCACACCCTCCCGTGTGTTCTACCCCCAGACTCAAAGAACATTATCACCCTCCCTTTTTTTGGATTGCACTCGCAGCAAAATCGCACCCCTGGCCCGGTGCTACGAACTCTCGCGGCCGATCTCTCCCTTGTAACACTTATTTTTCTCGAGCCTGAATGTGCGCACGAACCGTGTCGAAATAAGTAATTATGTTTGGTATTTCGAAGTCTTCCTCATACGATCATTTTTTTCTCTTGGCTGCCATCCCCCTCACGCCGTGTTGTCTCTTTTCCCACTGGCGGTTGATGGTTTGTTACCGCTACAATAACAAGATTTTGGAGAATGTCTCACTTGGTCTTACCTTTCGTGGTCGTAAGACTTACGCCCCTGCCTAGTTTTTTCCCTTTTTTTGGTTTCCACGAATAACCCGCCAGCTCGCAAGCTGCCCCTTTATTTTTTCGGAGCCGATCAAATACCAGATTACGCACTCCCCCCTTTGGCTCCCTCCCCCCGGCAGAAGCAGCCTTCCACGTTTGTTTTCGGATGTTTTCTTGTTTCCCAATACGCGCCTTCTGCAAACCTTTCATGTACTGTTTTCCGATGAGCACGGTTCCAACTCTTTGTTCCAATCACCAGCTTTTCGACGTTTTCAACAATATCAGAGGGCTTTTCACCTTCACACAATACCGTCGGAATAAACCGTTTAATCTGAGCACGGCTTTGATTCCCTCCCCCCCCGGCCCAGTACTAAGTTCCATAGAAGGAGCGACTACCGTCCAAACCCCTTTCCTTCAATCTCGATTCCAGCTTATAAGCAACAACTGGTTCGTCACCTACTCGCATCCAGAGGCTTACTTCTTTGTTTTCCTCCACTCGCCAGCGGCGCAGAAACCAGCTGAACTTTCAACCCTTTTTGATGGCATCACTTTTTGGAATCTATCTATTTTAATCCTTTCCTCTTTTTGTTTTTCTCCCCCCAGCCATAAGTTTTCCCTCACCGGACTTTGACAGGTTTTTTTGTCCCTTGCTTTAATCTCCACGAAGTCGGAGCTCTTTTGAAGTCAGACCCGTTTTTTCTTAGATGGTAAGCTTTATTGATTTCCAGTGCTGGTGGTGTTTTTAATCGCGCGGGAACCTCTATGCCCTTTGTTTTACTTCTTTTTACCAGCGTATCGAGTAAATGTCCCTTTGACTGGCCCAGGTTTGTCTTTTGATATACTTCCCTTTGTATTGATTGTCACGAACGCTGGTTCTTGTACACTCAAGTGTTGAACTTATCATCGTCCCCCCTCCTCCGTCCGGCAATTTTAGAACCTGTCCTTCTCCAGATGTTCCCCAGGTTTATATTCTATGAAACACATGGCACCTTGGAATGATACCAGACTAAATTCCTTGTTTTCCCTCCTTTCGCTGTTCGCTGGTAGTTCACTCTCCTATACTGACACCTCGCCCCGTTTCATTCGAGTATGACCCTTATTCTGTAAAAACCCCATCTTCTCCGTAGTAGCTGGGCCTACTTTATTCGCGCCGAAGATCCTTCACACACTGTCCGTCCCATTTCAAATAGATGGTCCTTCCCCCCCATCTGGGTCCCGCAAACAAAAATAAAAGTCGCCGCCGGCTTTCCCCCTAACCTCTCCCTCGACCCCGTTCGCTTCTTTGTCGCTGGTCCGATGTTAAGAATAAACACACCCTCTACGATGTCGTGTTCGATGAGCGCCTGTTTCTGGAGCCCCACCAGACTATTCTCTTCCCGCGTAGGAATGTCTTCTGACCCCCTTTGCTTTCCCCCCAAGTAACTTTTGGAGGAATTCCCACTCACTACTTGACCCCTTGTCGTTCGTGTTTCCTCCCAACAAGTTACAAGTTTCCCAATAAGTGTTGTTCAAGTTCCCCTTTCCTTATCCGCTCTTCTTCGCCGTGTAGTTTCCTGAACTTTACCCCCCCTTTGTTACTATTCCTTCGACCGGTCCTGTTAGTAATGCCCAAGGTACGATCGAAGTTTTCCTGTGGGGCTCTTCCCCCGGTTCTTCCTTCTAGAAGAAAAGTGTAACCCTATGAATAGTTGTTATCGAGCTCTCCGCTTTCCTCCCTCCAGTTGATGGAGTGGGGAAGGTGCACTCCTCCCGGGAGGACGTCCGAGTTTCATCCTCCTGTAGGTCCCCTTTTTTCATAGATTTCCGCCCCCGAGTCGGGTCAGCATGACTTCCATAAGTGATCGCCTGACAGTCTTTTCTTAGTCCTTTGATACTTGGCCTCACCTTCACCTCCTCACCCTTTTGCCAATAGGTTGAGGTTGTCGGCGCGCGGCCCTTGTTATTTGATCGGTAGCAAGAAGGTGTCAGTTCTTAGAGAGGGCGCATCATCCATGCCTGACCTTTCTCCACAAAACTAAACGGTTTCCCGAGGGAATGTGGTCCCTTTCCCAATTCCCCTCCACGTCGGTGCCAATCGCGCCTTTCCCTCGGTTGGCACGCGCCGGTCACGGCGTTTTCAAATTCAGTTGACTTTGCCCCCACCCCCGGGAGCTGCCCTTGGCCACAATTGCCCCTTTTTTCTTTCATTTCCATACCATCGGTCGAAACCCCCCTCTTGTTGACTAGGTTGTGAAGTTTCTTAGATTCGGTTTAGTGTCCCACCCTACCCGGCCCTCGAAGGACCCATTCACTTTTTTTACCTTTGACTTTCCAGTAAAGTTCCGCTTAGCTGTTCTTTTCTTTTTTCTTTGGTGAGCTTCGTTTGAAGTTGCATTCTGGGCGTGTGCCACTTCCCTAATTCTTCCCTTCGGCAGGCACGAACTTAATGCTGCAAAATGATGTCTTCTATGCGGCCTTCTCCCATGTTATCTTTTTGTCCACCTCCCCATGCCTACCATGTAGTCCGTTCCCTCTTTGTCCCCCTTCTTCCCAGGTTCTGGGACCTCCCCCCATTCGCGAAATGAGATTTTCTTTTCCCCTATTTACCGTTCGAATCCTGCGGCCCTAGATAACTCTGGCCGTACCCGCTGCCTGAGCAAGAATCCCTGCTTCCTCATGTCCATCCTTTTTTCTGGTACCTCACGGAAATTTCAGTTTCCCCCCTCCCCTCTTTCCTTTTTCGCCGAGGGTCGCGAGGTAACCCAACTTAACGGACCTTGCGGTTGTATTGGTTTTTTTTTTTTAAATTGTTTTTCGCCTGCCCGATTTTCTTTTTGGCTCGTGAGTTACTTCTGTTTTCGGGGAAAGATTCACTTCCTAGGAGAGTCGCGCCCCCCTTGTTTTTTGTTTTTTTTTTTGTGTTGTGTGGTAACTCGGAATTGAGTCGTTCTTGTATTCTTGTCACGGAAATTTCGATCTTTCCACTTTTCCTGGTGTTGGTCCCACCTTTTCCATCCCCTCTTTTTCTTCCTTAATCTCATTTTCAATCCTCCTTTTTGAGAGTCCTCTTACGTTGCCATTGGAACCCCCCAACCAGCCTTTACGAAGACCAAAAACCCTTTCTGACCGCCTAAAGCGACTATGCCGGCCTTTCCTCTTTCCCTCTTATCCATTCTCTTCACGGCCCACCCAACAATCTTACTAAAGCTGCTCCCCACCTTTGACCACCTTCTCGCGCCCCCCCCCAATTGCACCCCCCAACCCATAAAAACGAGAAACAATTGGAGTTTACCCCCCCTGGGCGAACATTCATCCTTAGAAGCGGCCTGTGGTCCCTTCAAAGGGTTCTCAGTGACTGCTTCCCCCCCGAACGCGCGCTGTATACACCTTACCCAAGCGGGTTGGCAGTTTTTCCTTGCCATGAAGTTACGGGGTTTTTCGCCCTTCTTTTACCCACGACTGTCGACTAGCAGAACAATGAGTCCCCAGGTCCTGATCCTATAATGGCCGCTTTTTTTCCTCCCCCCCCCAGGGCTTCTTAATGGCTCGGAACACCGATTGTGCCCTTCTAAGAAATTGTTTCAGACATAGTGAAAACCCACTCATTTTTTACACCTTCCAATCCCCTAACGTCGCCCGGGCTCAAATAAAGGTTAAGTTAACCTCCTATGTCCTTGAGGACCCTCTCACCGGCACAACTTTTTGAAGTTTTTCCCCCTCCATTGCTCAAATAAAAAGTAGAAAGTAAGTCGTTCTATTTTGTACTCCCCACTTCAACCTCGTTTTCCCGCTTATGACGATATCTTTAGTTTAACCGTCGGTGGAACCCCCACAAGAGCTGATCTCGTCACCCAACAGACGTGTTCCCTGCTCCTTTTTATTTGCTGGTGAAACAGGGAACTAATCACTCCCTTCATCCATTCGTTGGGCAAGCTCTTATTTTGAAAAGGTATGCTGTGACCAACTCCCGTCCCCCGATTGGCAGTTGCGCGATTCCCCCCCCGTGGACCCCACCGAGGGTTGGATTGGTTACAAGACTTTCCACCCTGGGTCCCCAACCCTTTAGTGGATGTGATGACCGTTTTATTCATGGGTTTTATTTCCGGGCACGTACACCTTTGATCAGCCGATGATCCCCCCTTTTTTTTACCTCCCATGTCCAGCGCGACCACTGAAAAAGATTGGGAACCTTTTTCTTCTTGCTTCCTGGAGCTCCGGTCTTCCTTCAGGACTCGCCTCCCCTCCCCTGATTTCTTAAGAGATCCCTATTTGGTCAGACCCCTCCCCCCGGACCAGATCGGGAGAATTTCGACTTTTCCCCCCCCCCCTTCCTCCCCCTCCCTCTCGACGTGTATGCAATTCCTTCCTTAAGACACCAAACGACCTCCCACCCTTCTTTTTGGTTCATCGCGCGTCTTTCTCCGTAATATGGTAACGACACTTTTTTATTTTCCCCCCTTTCCCTCTCGGACCCCAGAAAACCGGTTCGGACCTCTCCCCAAGGTCCGCTGAAAAGGCTTGATCGTAACGGTTGTCCCTGTCCTCTGGCCCGGCGACGGCGCATTCCAGTAAAAAAATTCCTCGCTACACCCGTTTCGATATGACCCAAACCCGCGTTTCGACCTATGATATCGGCCCCACAACTCTTGGACCTGGAACCTTGACCACCCTGACAAGACCCCCCTCCAGCGTCGTGCGTTGCTGATTGCCGCCCCCCCCCTACCCCTCCGTTGGACTTGAAACCCGACCATTCCCCTTTTTCGCTACGAGGTACCAATTTTTTGGTGCTGAATGCGCGCGAACGTCCGACACCCCAGATATTTTTTTTTTTGGTTGATTGCCCTTTCGAAGTATTACAGCGAACCGTTTGCCTTATTTAATCCCTCCCCCCCTTACCTTCATGCTCACATGGGCGACGTGGGATTTTTTCCGCCGCCCCGAACCCCTCTTTGGGTCCTAATCTTACCCTTTGCGGCCCGGTTCTGTCTAGTAGTGGTACCATATTCGCCGCTTGGTTCCTTCCGTCGGGGCAAGGACGTTGTTGGAAAAAATAAGGTCATCCCGACAGCCTCATAGCCCCCTTGGGCCCCGCTCTTTTGCGAGCAGGCCTGCCACGATCCGCGAAACAGCACCTTTTCTTCTCCCGCGAATGTCTGGTTTCAATCCCCTGGCCTCAACCCTTTTCCAATGATGATGTTCCTTCTCCTAACCCTTTGCGGTCGCCTCGCCAAAATTGACGGTGGCCCCTCATATTTCACCAAATGCTGTACACGCAAGAGTTTAGAATCCCCTCTCGCGGTCTGTCCAAAATCTATCAACCCCAAGAAAACGTGCTTTTTCAACGTTTCCTCTGCCCTTTAACAACTTTTTTTGTAATAACCACTGATCCGAGCCGCGGACACGTCCACACAGGAATTATACCCTTTTCCTTGCTGTCTTAGCACACAACGGTTGTCCACTATGCGTCCCTCTCGATGGCGAATTGAGCGTTAAACACTAAAGGCCCATCCGAACCGCTAACCAGTCCAGTAAGGTGATGGAATCCTCTCTTCTGGCCTCCTAAGTGTTGGAGAGAGCCCATCAACTAATTTGTTCCCTCCCCGAAGTTTCTTCAAGCGGGTTGACTTGCCCCGTTTGCCGTTCTTGGAACGCTCCCGTTAGCCCTCGACCTGCTGTTGTTCGCCGTACTTTTGAAGAAGACACCAGATTCTCCCTCTGGTTCTTTCTTGATATACGCGCCGTGGTTTTTTTTCTTAGTAAAGACTTCAGAGGGGTGTTGTTGTAGTTTGGGGTCTTGCGGTGGGTAGGTGTTTTTTTTGGGGGCTGGGGGGGGGGGGGATCCTGCCCGTTTTGTGGGGTTTTGGGGGTGTTTTGGGTTCTTGGTGGGTGGGGGGGGGGTTTGGGGGGGTTGGTTTGGGGGGGGGTCTGGGGGTTGGGGGGGGGGGGTGGGGGGTTTGGGGGGGTGGGGTGGGGGGGTCCCCTGTTTGTTTGCAAGTAGTAGGCGTGTTGATGAAATCCCTTTTTTTATACAGCCCCCGTAAGATAAATGTTTCACCCCCCGTTTTTTTTAGTTCCTTGTGTGATATCTTTTGTGACACAAGAAATCGGAGCTTTTTCCTTATGAACCCTCGCTTTACCTTGGGAACGTGATAACTAAAGCCTTTAAGGAAATTTTGGCCCTTAAGGCGCACGCTTTTTCGTCAGGTTTTATAGTCTTAACCGAATCTTTTAACCCCCCAGGTCCGGATCCTCCGTGGAGCCAGCCAAGGTTTCGTTGCTGTTGCTTATAGTGGGCGATTGCTCCTCCCCTCCATCTGTCCAAGCTTGGCGACTTATGTAGAGGAGTTTGACCTAGTGCAACAAACTTGCCCCCCTCCCCCGCGCGAATTACTCCTTTTCCCCCCCGACGTGCTGAAAAACTGTTCTCCCATTACCCGCCACCCCAAATATTGTGTTTCAGGCGCACCAAACCACCCCTCGCATGGTTTATCCCCCGTACCTCCCAACACTGTCAGGCCGGACTTATCCATCGACCCCGTTCTTCTTGTTCTGGCTTTATGACTTCGACGGGAATCACACAAACCACACCTACTGATTTCCTTTAGATTTCACTTCCGATGACACCACCGATTTTTCCCCCTGATCGTAGCGGGCGAGAGGAATGTAGTATCTGTTTCTTCACCTGCCCTTTTGCGATTTGAGGAATATTGCAAGCCCGCCCTCCCTCTGCTCGTACCCCTTTTTCTTTAGTTTGTCCTCACCCCACGTTAAGGCCCCTGTGTGAAGATATTCGTTACTTACTACCTTTTTCGTACCCGCTTTTCGTGCACTGAGAACGTAGGAGAGTTCCAGTTACTGATAGTTGACGTCCTTTCGAATATAAGGTTATCCCACCCTCCCACCCCCCCCCCCTTCATCGCCGTTTCAAGTTTGCTAGTCCCCCCCGGTTTTCAGTCGTCCTATAAAGTTCTTCTTTTTCAGTCCCTCTCTCACATGACGCGCGCCGCTATCTCCCAAGTTTTTTTTTGCAAAAGTTTTCTTCGTGTGGCCTCGCCACAGTAACGGAATACAAGCTTTTTCAGATCTTCCCCCCTTCTTTCGTCCGTTTGCATTCACCGGTTTTAATGACCGGCCTCTTCTAGGGTCCCGAATTCCGAGCCAATTTTCCCGCTTTACCGAGTCGGTTCGTCTGGACCCTTTCTTTTCCCGCGCCTAGTTTGGTTGACCCCCCCCCCCATCTTGTTTCCCGTGGTCGCCTGTCTTGCCTTTTCGGGGAACCAAAACTTTTTTCATAGCGTATTCAGTTTTGCCGTCGCGCCTCGACAAAATGAGCCTGGTAATAAATCCCCATCCACTTTACCAGCTTCTTTTCACCTTTGCCAATGCCCCCCATCCTGGTTTTCCCCCACTCCAATAGCAGCAACATGCCACATAGGAGGGGTGCCCGAGACTCCCTTGTTGGTTTTCCAAAAATATGCCCGTTTTTTCAACTTCCCGGCCCCAATGTACTTTCATTGAGGTATTTTCTTTACGTAACTGTGTTGTCTCCTGCCCTCTGATCCACAATTCGCCTTTGAAAGAGTTTCCCTTCTCTCCCTCCATAGAGCTTTCCCCGACGTCCTCGACACATTATTCCCCCCGTTTCTTTGAAGTTGCCAGTGTCGTCCCTTTACCCCCTCTTTACCCTGAATTCTTTTATTGGTGAGCAGTCATTTGACCTCCTCCGGTTTTCTTTCCCTTACGGCGTCGGCAGGCACGCATTTTACTGTTTCCCCCCCTTTTATGTCGCGAGAAGTTGAGTAGTTACCCGTCCCTATCCCCCTGCCTACCCCCCCATGTAGGTGTATACGTGCATCTGTTCATCGCACTCCCCTTTGAACCGACCAGCCTAGACTGAAATTATATTCTTCACGTTTTCCCTGTCGAGTCGGCCTTTTCAAATATCCCTTCAACGTAGATAAAAATTCCTTGACGCTCTCTCTTCCCCCAAGACTCAAGGTCATACAGCGAGTTCACTCTCTACGGAATTCCCCCCCGTGCGAACCAGGCCTTTTAATGTTTATCTCTGTCGCGACGGGAAAAACCTTTCCGGCCATGCTTGTCCTTTTCTTGGTGCCTTGTTGGCCTCTGACAACCGTTCGTTGGTCCGCCTTTTGGCGCGATTTTGTTGGTGGCGTTGGAATTAGAATGGACTCCTTTCCCCCTTCCGAGCCACCCTGCAGAGTCTCGGTTGCGGTGACTGAACCGTCCTTCCGTACACGTATGGTCGTCCAATTTTTTTTGTTCCCCCTCCTTGTTCTTTTCTCCTCCTCCGTTTGTGTGTTTCTCTCCCTATAACTTCTGGACCCACAAATTACGACCGCAGTTCCTTTTGAACCTCGCGTACGCATACTCCTCTTCAGGCTTGCCCCTCCTTGATCTCGGTCATTCCATTCCACGGCCCCCAAAAGCAAGGATGAATCACTCTGCTCGGTTCTCCCCGAGCATTCGGCCCCCCATTTCCCCCCCCCCCCCCAACTCCCCATAAAAAACGAGCGATTCCGTTCCCTTTCGTTTACAGACCTGCTCTCCCCATTCCCTTTCTTCCGGAACGTTTCTCCCCTTTATCTAGACCCCCCCCCAGGACAGATGCTTTTCCCCCCAGCTGTTTTCTTCAGTGGAAGCAGACGGAAACTTTCCGATTTCCCCTCCTTCTTTCACCCCCTGTCCGACTCTCGACAATAGTTCACCAACACGGTCAATGACTCTAATTTTCAGCGATGTGGCCCTTTCCCCTGGCAGTACTCACCAGAAGTATTGGCTCCTTACCCCCCTCTTCCCACTCCCCAGCCCTCAATTGGATTTCAACACCCTGTTTTATCCCCTCCCTCAAAGCGGATAGAACATCAAGTGTGCGCATTCCTCTTCCCGAGAAGCCCCTTACTTTCTAAAAAGATGGAACACGCACCCCCCCTTTCTTCTCCACCCCCTTCCGACCCCCCCATAACGAGTCATCCGTAGTATTTTTCAATTCACTTTTGACGAAAAATTCAAGTCAAAGGCACAGCTGTATGTACCCCGAGTTTTCCCCCCTTCCCAACTACAGGCGATATGCTTGCTCCTGTAAAACCCCAAGAAGGGGTCCCGGCTCGTTGGTTGGCTCAGATCTATGGCGACAAAACCTGACTTCCTACCTCCCCCGGTCGCGAATGGAAAGGGAAGATAGTGTATTTCAAAGGTCATCTTTGGTGACCCGGTTTACTGTGCACGGCTCTTTAACCGTTTGCGTTGGCCGATCCCAGCCGGGACACCTAGTTTTTTGCTTGTAAAGTCCGGTCAAAATTCCCTTTTTTTTTTAAAACCCTTTTCTTTCTGTCCCGTCGGCTCATGGAGATTTCATACCTTCCCGAAATTAAGTTCCCCTGGATCGACCCCTTCTATCCAGTTGTAAACTTCCCAAAATTTCCCCCCCCCAGCCCCCGAACAAGTTCCCACTTTTTGAGATTGAGGAGGCTTCCCTGAACTTCACTTATCAGGCCACCCTCCCTCCTTGCCTTTGGTCGTAAACTCAGGGACCTCTAAAGGTTTGAATTATCGCCTGGCATCTCATCTTTGGGAGAGAAGGAGTGCATTCCTCGTGACCCCTGATGCACGACCCCTAGTTCTAAACTCCTTCCAATAGACGCGTGAGTCTCTTACTGAAATTTTTCCTCTCTATAGTAAAGAAAGAAGTCCCCACCCCCACGGTCTCCGACCTCTTGTGCACGGCGCTCGTACTGAATTACTAACATTATTGTGAACGGCGCCTTCCGTCAGTAAACACTTGTCACTCTCCTTAACACACCTTTTTGAGAGCATTCGGTTCTCGACCTCCCTTTGATACGGCACAAATGATTTGGCCGTCCACTTTTGGTCTTTAAAGAAGACGAACATCCTCCCGCCCCGTTTTCTTGCTTGGCATTGCAATCGCCCCCCCCCCTCCCCGTTACTACAAATGGGCGACGATAATTTATCGAGGGGCTACGATCACCGTTACCCTCTTTGGTGGAATCTTTAGCCTTCCCACCCGACATCATCCATGGGTTTGTTTTTGGGATGAAGTTAGAAGTCTTCCCCCCGACCCCACCTCCCGTGGTTCGAGTGGAATGGCGCGGCATCCCTCGTTTTAGCACAATAACGGTAAGTTATTCTCATTGTTTGGTTTCGTCCCCTTACAATCCCGAGTCCTAATCTGACCTATATTCATGGAGGCCATGTTTTGGCATAGTTTCTTTTTGCAACACTTTCTGGGGCAGAATACGTCCTGCCCCCTGCAAGCGGCCTCCATAAGGTAAGACTTATTCATCGCCCCCTCCTTACCTCTTCCTAAGAGATCGCAACAGACACCAAGCTAAAAAGCCAAACACCCGGTTCTCTCCCCCTTTGGCCGAGGTCTTCATCGCATTACATTTTTCCTTTATTTCTTTTCTACTATCCTACGTGCTCTTCGCGCCCACCCCCTGTCCATAAGTTTGGAAGATTCTCTGCAACCCTCTTCCCAAGCCCCCCCAAGAGTTTAGACCGTGATCTCCGAGTTGCTGGTCCCCGCGTGGCCCCCTCTATAACAAGACCACTTGGGGAAATAAAAGTGGTCATTTATCGCTTGCTTCCCCCCCCCTTCTTGTAATCAGGAAAGTACTACGTGCCTGACGTTCTCACACCACACCGCCTCGCTCACTGGCAGCTGACCAGCGCTAATCCCCCCCTCGTTTTAGTCATCAATAAGGAAGACTTTCTTCCCCTCCCGGACCATAACCCTCCCTTCCAGGCGTGACAGCAACCGCTGAACCTCCCCCTTCTGATTCACGGATGGCCGTTCTTCACTACTCGCATTGTTGTTGTTTGTCTCTCAGACCACAGTTGTCTACCGACGCCGGTTGATGGCTTTCTCTTTATGGGAACCGCTTCAAGAAGTAGACCATAGTATGCGCCTTTACTGACGATGTCCGCTGGTCACGGGCCATTTTCACTGCCCCCCCTTTTGTTTTGTAGTAAGCTTCGCGCACGTAGTATTTTTTGTGCTGACCCCAAAGTTTTTGTAGCAAGAAGTTGCGCAGAATAACTGTCCCCTTGGCCCTATGTGCACGCTGGAACAGCCTCGGATTCCCCTTCCGAACTTGTTTCTCAACTCCAATTTTTTTCCCGGGAAAGCAGCTCCCTTTCTCTAATGAGCTCTGTTAGTAAATTTTGCGAGGGTATCATCGTAATGCATTCCCATCCGTCCCCTTCCCCCCCGGTATGGCGTCTACCTGTATTGCGATGTTGTACTTTTTTTTCTAACCAAATCACATCGTCCCTTGGGCGATGAGTTTTTTGCTGACCCCTCTTCCCCCACGCCTCCGCCGACGTCTCGCTTCCTCCGCATTACACATTTCCGATGAAGGACCCCCCGGCTTCCAATAGATGTCTATTAGAAACACAAATATGGTGAGGTCTCTTCCTCCCCACAACCCCCCCATGTCCCGTTCTCGTAAGTAACTCCCCCCCCTTCGTTATCGGAAATTAGACCATCTTACCACGTTCGTCAGGTCATTCGGACATCTTCGACCCTGCATCAACCCCAAACCCCCTGTCCCTGACTTTCCGGTTCAAGGCGCCGATTATTAACCCCAACCTCAATTGTACACTCGTAGCGGCCCGCTCTCAGCTCCCATTTGCCAAAATGGCGATGTGGGCTTCTTTGCAAGCCCATCCTACGCTTTTTCTTACAAGTTCGTTCTTCGGAATACCCCCCTTCCATTCCCCTTGTGTGAAGATCTTTCATCTTTCCCTGATACGCTTTGTATTCTCGAAAGTAAATGGGGTAGCCTCTTTCTTCTGAGGGCTGCGCCGCGCGCCGCCCCTCGTTAGTATGCCCAAACCGTACTGCAGTTTCGTCTAGAAACCAAAACGTTTTTCGTATCTCTGATGACCTAGAGTAGTACCATATCGTCCTTCCCTGAGACTCTATGAGCTTGACTCTTTTGATCGTTATTTGCCAGGTGAGCTCCCCGTTCACGGAGGCCCACCCCCCTCTTCTTGTCCCAGGGGGTGGGGGGTGGGGGTGTGGTTTGGGAAGAATGTGGGTCTCGGTGCATACCTTCCCATGCATCCTTGTATCGGGTCTCAATGAAAGTTACTTCCCCTTCCCCCTTTCTCTCCCCAGCCCGGATCCGGTATAACCTTTTTTCGCCGTAAAACAGGTGAGTCCCCGTTTCTCGTTGCTCGTTTTGGTGTTGTAAAAAAAATGGATCTTTTCTTCCCCACTGGCCGCGTAGAAACACCCGAGCCCCTCCCCGTTCACACACCCAACTCCCTTTGTCAAAGTTCCTTGTTTTCACCTTATTTCCCCAAACCGAATGTTTTTCCCCTTCCTTTTATCGGCCTCTTGGTGAGTCCGCGCCGTTCAAGGTTTTTCACCCCCCCCCCCCCTAGGCCGTGGAAAAATACCCGCTGCCCTGCCTTTCCGCATCTGGCTAGTATTACGTTGGTTTCTCCTCTCCATTTAAAAACCACCTCTCCCACGCGGTGGTGATTTTTCCTCCCCTATCACAGTCTTTTTCTTTTGGTTCCCCCGCGTTCCCCTCGCATCTCAAAGTTTTGCTTTGACGTTTCGTCCAAGTAGAAGTACCGTTCCCCATTCCTTTTTTGCTTCCCTATTGGTGTCATT
>Ga0179593_1579696_pt1 | contig 17173 bp, 14 predicted proteins | sample CZODoug2_1_08_16_FD_185931 | JGI IMG/M metagenome (GOLD analysis project Ga0179593, IMG submission 185931) | Vadose zone soil fungal communities from Angelo Coast Range Reserve, California, USA - CZODoug2_1_08_16fungal (PacBio error correction) | ecosystem: Environmental > Terrestrial > Soil >... | reverse complement strand
GTTTTCCTTCTGGAGGGAACGTCCCCCCCGCACCCCCTTTCTGAGAAAGACAATTGCTTTCCCCTTAATAGACTTCTTGGTTTCCCCCCAACTGCTCAGTAACCTTCCCTTTCGATAGCGGACCCGTTTTCAACTTTCCTCCAAAACTTCCAAAATTGCTCCCCAACTCGCCTCCCTACTCGCCGGGAGATGTGTACGCCTCCTCCCCGAAAGGGTATAAAAGCGTCCGTGCGTGACTCCCCTTCCTTTTGAGAGTTGTAGGCAAGCCCCCCTTCCTCAACGGGAAGGATCTTTCTCCGAGTTCTTCTTCCTGTATAATGATACAAGTCCCCCTTTCCCCCTGCTCGCAGGGCGGATGGTCCCGGCCTTCCCTCCCCCTTAGGGTAGAGTCTCTGCCGCGCATATTTTAAGGAATAACTCCCCTTCTACCTTTCTCCGTAGAAAAGCTGCACTCCTCTCCCTCCCGGGACGTGGGTCCTTTTGAAACATCGAACCCCCCTTCTCCCCCTTTCCCCAATCGGAACACTTTTGTTTTTGGTCGCAAGAATTGCCTCCTATAATTCCCTACCTTTCCTTTTAAACCTGTATCCCCCCCGGTCTCCCTCTGGCAGGTCCTCTTTTTCGAACCCCCCCCGGAGACCCCTGTGCCCACCCTTCCGAATGAGCGAGAATCCTCCTCCTGTAGAAGAGTCTCCCTTCGACAGGAACATCTCTTATAGGACTCCGAGGCTTTCCCCCAGTCGTCGCAGACCTTTCCCGAAAATCCCCGCGACGACCCTCCCGTTCGTATCGCCTTAAACGGGTACAGATAGAAGTCTTTTCCCCCATTTCAAGATGGAGCCCAAGCCCCCGGAATAGCCCTTGGCTATCCGTTACCTTCTCCATCCACATAGTAGAAGACTCTGGTAAAAAGACTAAAAGACGTTGACCCCCCCTTCTAGACCTTCTCTCCTTAATAGACTTTTCTTCCTGCAGAAAAAGAAAAGTAAAGTTTTCCCCTAAATTAGAAATGTTAAGGTTGGCCGCGCCCCCCCTACTTCCTTAGCGTATTTTTTCTACTTGAAGCACTTTTTTTCTCTTGTTTAATGAATTCCTCGTTCAGTGATGGTCACACAATAAGAACGATTCCTCTCAAAAGTAAAGATTCGGTTTTCCAGGAGACTGGTCGTCAGGAAAGGCCCTTTTTCTCCTTCCGTTCCCCCAAGGTGGGGTTTTGTGTTGGTTTGTTTGTCTGGGGGGAAAGGTGAATGAACTTTCCTCGGTGAACTTCTTCCCTCATTTTTCTGTAGGGGCAAAGACGCAGTTTCCCTCCTCCTCTTTTACGGCATGGAAAAGGCTCCCGACACTATTTTTTTTTCGTGCAAGGAGAGTTAGGCTCTTTGACGGCCACACTCCAGGGATGAACGAATTTTTTTTTTTCTCCCCTTCCTCCCCTTTTTTTTTTTTTTTTTCAGATGAATGCTTTATTTCCCTACCAGGAACATGGATGGTCGTCTCTCCCCCGTCTTGAAAAACGGGACACCACCCATTTCTCCCCCCTTTCTCTGTAGAAGTTTCAGGTCTTTTGGCCTTTCCCTTGAGCACGAAATCCAGCTGTCATTCAGAAGGAACCTTTCCCTTCTCCAGGAAGTTAACGGCCTTTCCCTCCCAAGATCGAGGATTCTGAAGAGTATTGGTTATTCCCTTGGGTAGAAGAGGTATAGGTCTCTTTTCCCTCCGCTGCAAGCGGACTGGATTGTGCCCCCCTTTTTTTTTTTTTGTTTTTTCTTTTGTCCTGCCTGTCCGAAGCGGCCCAACGCGAAGCTTGCCCCCCATGGGCAGAAAATAAACTGTCCCTTTCCATTTTCCTGTCGGGGTCTGAAACGATCTCCTTTCTTCTTAAGCCGGAAGTAAAGGTTCCTAGTCTCTTTTTGAAAAGGACCCTTTTCCCCTAGCGACGGTGGCCCTGGACCTTCCTCATGGGCAGAGACTTTCCCCCGCCGTTGTTCGAGGTCCTTGCTTCCGAAGGGGAGAAAGGGACCTCTCGCCCTGCCCAATCCCGTGCTTTTCCGAGTCGTCGACCTTTCTCCCACGTGGTAGTGCGTGAGAACTTGCCTTCGGCCGACGATGAGAAAGTGAACACGATCTGCGAAAGCCTTTTTTCCTCGGGGAAGTCCCCCCCAGATGGAGGACGCTCGTCCTCCCCCTTAAAAAGAGTCTCGGCCTTTTGCGGATGTTAGAGGCGATTCTGGCGCAGTTAGGTAGAAGTTCTCTCTCCTGAGAACGGAATGGCCTCCTCGTTCTACTTTTGCCCCGGTTCGTTCGATAGGACCCCTCCCTCTCCCTTGAAGGACGTGCCCCCTTCTTGACCTCCCCCCTTCGTGTAGAGGTGAAGCCTTTTTCTTCGTGGTGCCGAGTTACCTCCCCCTTTGGCGCGCAGGGAAAAGCCTTTTTTTTCCCCGACGTCCTGCTAGAGAAGTGATCCCTCGTCTTTCTCCTTCCCAGAAAAGCCCTCGGCAGCGGGCGCTCCTCCCCCCCCCTCCCGCACGACTCTGCCCGCCGCAAGTTTTAGAGGCCCTGGACTCCTGTTTCAGACGCAGAGCACTAACGGCTAAATCTTTCCCACTCGCCCCCTCCGGGGGCGACAGGGGCGGCTCCTCCTCACCATGAGAGCACTGTTACTTCCTTTCCTTGAGAGAATGGTATCCTTTCTTCGACCGGGAAAAAATCAGGCCTTCGTTCTCCTACAGGAGGAAGTGGTGAATGCCCCATATGACTTCTTGTAAAAGAGGAAGGTTTCTTTCCTGTTGAGGTAAACGGTGACGGTAATTTTTCCCCCCATGTTTTTTACTAGTAGAGAAGCTAGTGCGTTTCGAAGAAGGAGTTGAGAGTGCTCCTTAACCCTTCCAGGAGAAATACCCTTCCCCTCCTTCCGTTGTTTTTGTTCTGATAGTCTTTCCCCCCCTCCCCCATGGCTGTGAATACAACCTCCCTTTGAAAAGCCACTCTCTTTCCATCCGAAGTAAGTGGAAGACACCCCCCCCATGATAAGTCCATAAAGTCTCCTCCCAGGTGAAAAAGGAAGTCCCTAGGCCACCCCCTGAAAGACGTCGAAAGAACTCATTCTTCTTCAGATGTGGTTCTTCTCCCGAAAGGTGGGATCCCGATTGCTCCTTCCCCGGTAGATAGGGGCTTTGGCGTTGTAGAAGAACCTTGCTGAGGATGTTTTCTTTCCCCGAGTGTCGTTCTGATACCCCGCTCAGTACCCGATAGAGGCCTTCTGCCTCCCCCCGCGAGGAATGGATCGAGACCGTCTCCTCTTCTGGTCAAGCGTCCCTTTACCTTATTCTAAATTCCGATAAGACTCCGTTTTTCCCCCTTCCCCCTCCTCGATAGTAAAAATTGCAAAACCCGCACCCCCCTAGAAACTCTCTCTTGGTCACCCTTCCTCCTTGAGAGGCTCCCCCTAAACGGGGACACTATTCTCGGTCCTCCCGTTTAGTACATTCCGTTTCAGTAGAATTCCCCTTTCCTCCACTAGGCAAGCACATGTGCTTCGCTCAATATCCAGCCCTTTCCCGTTTGTAGATCGAGGCAGACATTTCCTTGATGGAGAGACTTTCCCTCCTGCCCAAGTAGTAGTTGAAAACTTCCTCCCACTTCTGAAGGTAGTAAGACCCCCCCCCTAACCAAGTCCAGATCTACTTCCTCTCAAGAGTGGAAGTCTGGCACAGGACTAATTTTACCCCCCGTTACCGCAAGGAACCTCCCCGCGCTGAACCATTCCCCTTCTTGCCCCCTTAGACAAAGAAGTTGACCCCTCCTCCCCCCCTCAGATGCAAGGTTCTCCTGCCTGCCTCCTTTTTGACAGGGAAGACACCGACCCCTGAACCGAATTTAGAAAGTACGGGTATCGGGTCAAGCTTAGCGTTGCTGGTGCTTAGGAGGAAGTACAGAGAAAGGGCCCAATCCTTCCCTCTTCCTTGTGGACAACCCTCTTCCCCCGCTTCGACACCCTTTCCTTCTCAGAAAAACTCTTTTTTGTCCGGAGATTACTCTGATTTTCCTTTCAAGAAGAGGTAGAGTTTTTTGGTCCTTCTGAAGATGAGTCATGTTTTCTTGCTCGAAAATTTTCCCCTCTTCAGGCCCCCTTTGCTCGACCTAAGCAGGATTTCCGTGTTGTTAACCCCGCACGGGAGTCCTTCAAACCTCCGGCATGATAGAATATCCTCCCCCTCTCCTACTGTTGTTGTTGTTAGCCTGTAGTTCAATTCCTCCTAAGGGTTCCCGGATTCCCCGAATTCCAGTTTCCCGCCCTACCGTGTCACGATGCCTCTTTTTTCCGGGGAAGGAAGTAGATTTTTGGCCCCGGATGCTTCACTACCTTAATAGTAGAAGGCCCCTCGGCGAACCCGGAAGGTTCCCTCTACGGATTTATTCTGCGTTACACTCACCCCAGGAGAGGTATGGTGATGACTCTTTTCTTTTTTCCCTCCCCGGTTATAGTACTCTTGTTGATCACCCCCCCTTATGAAAGACCCCCCCTGAAGGAATTTTTATAGGACTCTTCCTCTCCACCCCCCAAGAGAAGATTGAAATAGCGTCCTCCCCCCCCCCCCTAACCCGGAAGTTGATTACTGGGTTTCCTCTTAAGGGTATTGCCCTTTCTTCCGAAGTTTCAGTGCGTCACTTTGAATCGTCTTTTTCAACCGAGTGTAGATTATGTTACATGTCTGTTCTGATGGGAAGAGAGGTGGCTGATTTCCTTTTTTTTCTTGAACAAGCAAGTGTAGTTTCCCCCCTTGCCTGCTTTCCATCGTGATGGAGGGAGCCCCCTCTTTCTCTTATGAAAAGTTCGGTCTGATTCTTCCCTCCCCTTTAGGAAGGAAGATGTTTGCCTGCCACGACTACTTCCCTCCAGCCTTCGTCTCCCGAGTAGGAAGCGAGCAAAAGCGTCTTTCTTCGCGAGTGAGAGTTTTTGTAGCAGTCTTCTCCTGTTTTTTTTCGGAAGTGAAGGGAGAGTTCCTTTGACCCCGAATGGCTTCCCGATAACGGTGCTTTTTCCCGTTTCTTATCTACGATAGCGACTTTTTTCCCTTTTCCGAACATACAACCCGGTGCGTTTGTGAAGATCCTTTGGTGACCTGAGGTTGGAATTCTTTATCGCTTCCAATTCTGGAAGAGGTGCAGACTCCTCCAGTTAGGCCCCGTAGTTCCGCAAGCAACGCGGCTCCCCCCCTGTATTCGGACAAGCGTTTAAATACGGACGCCGACCCTTGTAATGGTTGAGACGGGTTCTCCCTGTAGACCGCGCGAAGGCCTCCCGTACCCTACTTCCATCCTGGGGTCGACTGGTTTTTTTGGAGGCGAAAACCTTCCGAGATACCCTTCTGACAAGGAGCTTTCTCTTTCCCTGTTTATTCTAAGGAGACCCCCTTCCCTTCTCTGTCCGGAGGCTTGGGACGTGAGGCGGATTCTCTGACGTACTGGGTTCCTTTCTGTCGAGCGACGGTGTCTTTGCCACGTTTTGAAGGAGTTTTTCCCCCACTTGGTACTCGTCGATTTTTCCCTGCGGGCAGCAGCAACTTTCTGCGGCGGCCCGCTGCTTAGCAATAGATACTCCCCCTTTAGTTGGTTGAATAGCGATGGAGAAGGAAGGCTTTCTCCCCGACAACAAGAACATGCTGCTCCCTCTCATAGAAGAGTAACTCACCTAGGTGGCCCCACCGTGTCATACACCTTTCGGAATATTCTCCCAGGAACGTCCTCGGCCCCCCCTGCCCCACGCCGTAGACTTTTCCCGTCATGACCGTGGGCTTCCGTAGAAGAAAAGGTTCACCCAAAGCTTCCCCGTGAAGGAATTCCTCTTTTTTTCTCAGTTGTCGCCCGCCCCTTTCCGGAAGGATTTCTTTCTCCTGCTTTCGTGACTGATAGTATACCCCCCCCAGTAACCGCTCGGCGGCCGGTAAGAAATTTTTTTTTCCTCTCTTGATGCGCGATGGTCGATGACCTCTGCCCTCTAAGAGGGGACTGGTCCTGAGGAAGCCCCTCACACGTCTCTCAGTAGAAGCTGCTTTCCCTCTCGCCACGTAAGTGGTAGTCCTCGGACATCCTTAAAAAGAGAACCTTCTTCTCCGTGTTTGGAGGGTTTCTCGAAGCGCGATTACTCCGCCTCACCGGTTATAGGTTTTCCCCCCGTTTCAGTGACTAGTCCCTTTTGGAAAGGGAGCCTTTCCCCCTGACGCGACCCCCCTCGAGACATAGTTTTTTCCTTGAGCGCCAGGAAGACCTTTTTTCCTTCTAAAGCGGAGGTGCGAGTCCCGTCTTTTTCTTCAGCTCCTAGGAGGAAAGACCCTCCTTAGTTCAGAAAGAGTTTTTCCGACGGTCCTCGCAGCCTCACCTTAAGGCCGACGGATGAACCTCCCCTTGCTTGATTCCAGAAAGGACCCCCTCTACTCCAACCCATCTCTACTAAGAAATGATGGAAAAAGCCCTTCCCCTTTTTCACCCCCGCAAGTTGAACCCTCCCTTTGCTACGCAGGAATGACCTTTTCCTTCGGCGAGGGCCACCCCCTACCCGGCCCGGCCCTTAAGGGTAGGTTTTCTCCACTTCCTGAGGGAACCTCGCGTGGTGGTGCCAGACAGATTTTTAAAGAGAACGGTGTTTAATGTTTTTTTCCTAGTGTCTGGGGACAACCTAACGATGGCCTCCTTTCCCAAGATCAGGAATCCCCCCCCTTTTTTTTGGAGAATGGTTCCAGGCGATCACGTCTTCTCGTGCCCACAAGGAATTTAACCCCCTTTCCCCCTTTCGAAGTAGTAGTGAATTACTGAGGGAAACGGTTTCTCCATAAAGCGAATAGAAGGGACCGGCCCCCCCTGATCATAGGGATTTACTTTGTTGCAAAGAGAGGTTCTCTTTTAACGGCAAATCGGTTTGCCATCTCTCCCCTTCTACCTCCTCTTAATAATAAGCTGTTGTCGTGAGAGCTTTCTCTACGACAGGGCCCTTGCTGGTGGAATAATAGACAGTCACTTCCCTTCACACAGGGTGAAAAACATTACTACCTCCCCTTATCAGTTCGCTCTATAGCTGGAAGGTTTCCTATCAAGTTAACGACCTTCGGAAAAGACATAGTTCCCCTCCGGCAAAGTTTTGCTTGGGTCCACTTCCCTGGATAGAAGGTACCTCTTCTGCTGCCGCTCTGGGTTTTTTTTACGAAGCTTGGTATCCCTCCAGAACGCTGTGCGGAAAGGTCTTCCAGTGATCCGGTAATTGCTTCCCCCACCAACCCCAACGCGAAGCTTCCCAGGTAATGAGGGAACCTTTTCCTTCGTCATTACGGTGACGTTTCGGGCTCTGGTTCTTTGCCTTCCACTTAGAAGGAAGATCCTTCAGATTCTTGGTAAAAGGCGGTGTCGATTCCCCTCCCCGCAGGTAGGAGAAGATTTTCCTCCCCGGTGGCGAGGTAATGTTTGAACCCCGTTTTTCAAGGGAGATTCCTTCCCCCCGCGAGGTTCCCTTATCCTGGACGATGAGTCTACCCTTCAAATGTGGTAGTTGCCTTCCCTCGCCTGTAGGACTGAAGACCCCGGCTCGCCCCACTACTTTTTCCTAAGGAAGAGTCGAAGAGAACTCCCCGATGTCGGCAGAGACTTCCTTTTTTCCCCGGTATCGGGATTTCTTTCGCGGCTAAGTAGGATCATTCTTTCGAAGTGAAGCGTTCTCCCTAGCAAGGGACCTTTCGGGACCCCCGGTGATTTTTTTCACGGTGAGTTAGGATCTTTAGCGAAGGCATTGCGGTGCAGGCCTTTGCGAGGTGTTCGAGGTGAAGATTCTTTTCTTTTTTCTGTGGAAGAAACAGTCGGGGAGAGCTCTTCCCTTCTTTTGTTCTAAGTAGTAGCTCCTTTAGTTCGTCTCCCTTTCCTAGAAAGAAATAGGAGCTTCGCTATTACAAAGAGCCCCCCCGGCCTCCGATTTGTACGGTGCGAAGGGTCCCTTTCTTTCAAAGAGCTAAAGAACTTCGTACCCTCCCCCCTTGTAGAAAGGGGAGGAGCCCTCTCACCGAGACAATTCTGCACTTTCTTTAAAGGTTATTAGAAGGAGCCCCTTTCAGCTTACGGAGGAGGAGAGTTTGTGACCGGCGGTGCCTTCCCGGTTTGAGAGGAGGTAATCTCTGCGCGATCCGTCTCCTTTGAGGAAAAGCGTCCTCTTTCAACCGGTGCGGGTCTATCGCTCCCTTCTCTTCAGAGGGAGGGTGTAGGCCTCGACCGGACCAGGATCCTCTCCTAAGTGGTGTGTTGATATCCGGAATGGAGTGAAGAAGAAGCCCCTCCAGCTTTTGCTTCGCCTCCCAAAAAGAGCCTTCCCCACGTGGTGGTCTGCCTCCGTTCCCTTGGACTCACAGTAGATATCGGGAAGTCATCGAAAATACTTCCCAAGAAGTCTTCCCCCCCGAAGTAATGAGGCCGGGAGATTTTCGAAAGGGATCTTCTTCTGGAAGGTCCCCCCCCGTTCTCTTTTTTGAGACGTTGGTCTCCCGGTAGACTCTGGCTGTGCTGTTACACTCGTGGCTTCTGGTATATACTGACTCCCCCTCCCCAACCGCTGAGGATTGAAGCGAGTCCTCTTTAGAGAGCCTTTTTTTTGGGAGGTAATAGAGTCCCTACTAAGAAGGCGAACTTTTCTGTAGAACCGAGAAACTTCTCTTCTCAACCTTTCCCGGAAACACGAGGAAAGATCTCCCCCTAATTCGGCAAAAGGTTGGACCCAGCATGACGTAGCCCGACCCGCTCCTGGGGAAAGCCCTCCGTATATAGGGAGTTCTGGAAAGTAAGTGCTCGGCAAGGCGAACTCCCTCAGACCCTTCTCTTTTGAGAAGAGAACATCCCTCGAGCTCGTTTGTAGGACCCTTGCCCGACATCTAGTGATCTTTTCTCTGGGTTCCCCCGCCACGTAGTAGTGCATCCCATTTTCGGCCGCCCGGTCGTAAGAAGAGAATACCCCTTTCCCTCACGATCGAAGAATCTCCATCCCTCATTGCAGGCCTAGGCTTTTTTCATAGAAATTGGAAGAAAAGGCAGGGTTCCTACCTCCGACAAATTTCCCCCCTTCACGACATGATTTCCCTAAGTATAAAAAGATCACGTGATAGAAGGGACGCTTCCGAAGGAATTTCTTCGTCGAGGGCTGGTAAATTGACCCCCCGAATTGCTATCTTGGACCAATGACGAGGTCCCCTTTTTTTTTGGTGTTAGGTTAAGTACAGAATTTTTCATGACTCCTGGGCAGCTGTTTTTAAACCTCGACCGGAGCTTCGAACCTCCCAAGAAACGGCTCCTTTTCCGGCGTACACGCCGTCGTTCCCTTCCCTGACGGACGTCGCGTCCGGTGCCCGACGATGTTTCTTTTTTTTTTGATAGAAGACCCGGCCCTCCCCCTTCCCCCAGGAAGACTCTTTCCCGTGGTGTTCCGTGTGCCCCTTTTCCGGCGAGGACGGCAAACCCTCCTTCAACTCGCAGAAATTCCTATTCTTTCATTCTTTTAAGATGAATGTAGCTTCCCATCTTGGATGGGCCCTGAACGAGAAGGTTTTCCCTTCCACAAGTAGTAATTGCTTTCTTCCCGGTAGCAGGGTCCTTTCTTCTTCTTGCCTTTCCTAGAAAGACACCCCGTCCTTCAAGAAGGCAAAGATCCCTCCGGCAGTTAACGGCCTTGGTTTACAGTAGGTTTTCCTTCAAAGACGAACCAGGCGACGGTTTTTTTCCTCTCTGGAGGTTCCCCCGAAGGTTGGAAAGCAACTTCCTTCCCCAGGAAAACAAAGTGATACCCCTACGATTTGTCCTGTTTCCCCACCCCACAAAGAGAAGATTGACAAATAGTTTTACTCTTCCTACCTTTATTCATGGATACTCTTTTCTCCAGCGGTAGAGTCTTTCTTCAAGCAGACGTCATTTTCCGGCGTAACCTGCAGTCTTCATCTTTCGTCAAAGGCATTTTGTCGACTCTTCCCCGAAGGTCGTGTCCATCCGGGCAGCTCTCCGAGTGGAGATGTTCCTGGAGGTCAGGGTACCAATGGTCTGAAGTGAACATCCTGAAATCGTTGATGGAGGGCTATTTTTCTCTTGGATGAAAATATGGTATTTCTTCTTTAAGTTCGGCCGAACGATTAGGCAGATGCCTTCGTGAGCGACCCTTCTGTGCCGAGTCCTTTTCTTTCTGACCGAGAGCAACTCCCACTGAGGTATAGGCTTTTTAGATTTCAGAAGTAGGCGCTTCCTTACGAAGGTCGCCGTGCGTGCGATTCCTTCCCCCTGGACTGGAAAGAGAACTCGGGACGATACAAGGGGTCTTCGGTGCGTTTTTCTCTAGCTCTCGTTCCTTCCGGTGGAGGCTCTCCCCCCCCATAAAATCTCTTTTCTGGAAAGATCTGGCATCGTTCTTGATGGTGGACAGACCCTCCCCTCGAAGCTTGCACCTCGGTTCCTCTTCTGAACACAGTTTAGCAAGTTTTCCTCGATGACCTCGACTTTCCGATCTACCAGCGCAGACCCTCTTCCTCCGGAGTTCTGTTTGCGACTGGTTCCCCGTAGACAGAGCTCCCTTACCTAGGCTTCCGTCCGGTCTCTGGGAGGCGACAACGAGTCTTAAGGCCGCACGGCTCCGTTTATCCAGGTTATAGCTTACGGCTTCCCACGGCCGCCTCCGGCAGGCGTTTTTCGAAGTTTCCTGCCTTCGGAGTCTCTAGTATTTTTCCGCGCTCCTTGTGAGGATTATCGGTGTAGGCCCACCCACGGTGCTCTCCCCTGTAGGCCGGAGTCGTCCCCCTTGCGCAAGCCCCTTTTTCGGGTGTCGCGGCTTCCCTCCCGGCGCTATCTCCTCCTCCTCCGTTTTTTGTATAGCTCTCGCCGGGAATGGAGGGCCTCCTGCCGACCCCGCCTGCTGTCCCCCCTCAAAGAGCCGTCCCCCCTACCGTGGTGGCCCTAACCCCACAACCTTTCCTTCCCCTAAACCGTCGCTCTCGGACCCGGTGAAAGGCCCTCCCTCGACCCCCTCCGGAACAACTGTGTCTGGACCGACGCCGTCCTTCTTTTTTTTTTAGATGTGGTAGACTCCTCCATAAAAGGATCCAAGCCCTGCAGTTCAGGAATTCACCTTCCTCTCTCTTTTTTGAGCCTTTTCGAGTAGACCCGGACCCTTTGCGTCTAGGTAAAGCGTTTTTTCCTCTTCCAATGCTAAAAGTCTCCCAGTACCATCCTCCCCTGCTTTTCCTGAGAGAGAAGGATAGAGCTTCTCTCCTCAGCCCTCATAGAGGACGACCCCAGGAGAATGAGATAAACCCCCCCGACGAAAATGATGTCCCGATAAAACTCCTAGTAAAAATAGGAAAAGACACCATTCACATAGCCCCCCCCCCTGGATTGGTAAGAATGACTCTCTCCTTTCTAGTCCTATCCCAGGTCCACCGGTCATTCCTCCCCCCCTAAGTCTAAAGTTCCGAACAGAAAAGGTCCCAAACTAGCAAAACCTCTTCTGCGCGAAAATATACCTCTCTCACACTATTTCGAGTTGGAGATTCCTAAGTTGATAGCCTCACGCTGAGAGAATCAGCTGAACTTTACGACCTTTCCTTCGGTAAGAGCAGCCACGGGGCATCCCCTTTTTCCTAGCCCCTCCACAGTCGGAGCCGGCTTTGGCTGAATCGCCATGGATAAACTTTTCTAATCTAAAGAGATGAACATAGTCTCCTTACCTGATGGACATTCATCCAAAATCTTGCCCTCAGTGCCCTCCCTTCCTTTTTCCCCTGAGACTCTTCTTGGAAGAAAAAGACCCGCGTTAAAGTCAAGTTTCTGTTTTAGGGAACATGACCTATTCCCCAAGATTCGAGTGGATTTGGAGGTACCCCAAGTACCGTATGAAGGTGATTTTTTTTTTAAGCGTGTTTCCAAACCCTGAACCTGATCAAGATTACCAGTTCGATAGGTTCCAATCCCTTGGTACCTAGGAGATAAAGACCCTCCTCGTGAACCTCTGAAGGAGGTCTAGTCGTTGAATTAGTCTGCGAACGGCTTTTCTATTTTCTCTATAGGAAAGGAGAATAGACCCTCCCCCTTCCCCCCCCCCCCTTCTGAAAACCCCCCCCCCTGATAAGAGGAGTTCTCCTTTTTTTTCTTCTCTTGAAAGGTCGGACTGCATACTCGTCCACTTCTTTTCCCCCAGACGAAAATTCATCTCTATATTTCTTCTTTTTTTGTTGAGAGTCTCAGCAGGGAACTGGATGGGTTTCCCGTCATAGCAGACAAGGTCTTTCCACCAGGCCAACTTTACTCCTCTGATCAGGTAGACTTTTTTCGTTCGAGGTGCTGGAGGCCTCCTCACCGTCCTTTTTAGTAGAACCTCCCTCTCCTTGAAGTTAACGGCATTGGGAAAGCATTCCCAGGAAACTCTCCCCCCCCCCCGGTTATTTTTACTCCCGATCTTTCCCCCCCTTTTACGGTTATATGTTCGCCCAGCCTTTCGCGGAAAGGAAGGACCCCCCGTGTCCTTCAAGAAAAACCCCCCCCACCTCTTAAGATTTTCCTGGAAAGGTCCTCAAGACGGTAGGCAATTGCATTTTCCCCCGTGAAAGTTTCCTATGAAAGAGCCTTACCGTCAAGGCCCCCCTTGAAGAGTCTATTTTCTCCCAACAACTTCGGATTTTAGGTAAGGAGCACACAATGGGCAGATCTTTTTTCCTCGTCGGGAACCCACCCCCCTCCCAGGTCTCTCAGTGACAAGCGGGAATGAAATTTTTCGAGTACGTGAGCCGTTCTTCCCCGGTAGGGCTTTCGGCAAGAACCCTAAATTTTCACTTCCGCAGTGATCCTGAATCACCGTCCCTCTCACTCTGTTTTCAAACGCGTCTAAAAAGATTGACGAGGGTTCTTTGAAGAAGTCGGCCCCTTTCCCTTGCGGAAGAGCTCTTTTCTTCGACGAGTTTTTTCTGGCAAGCGACGGCGTGACCTCTCTTTGAGGTGTGGTGAGTTCCCCTCTTCCGGAGCGTGAGCCCCAACCAAGGTGAACGATTTTTTTTGCTGTCCTAGTGGTTTTTTGTTTGGGTAAAGGGGGACGTTTCTTAAAGCAGTGAAGATTTTTCTTTCTTCTCTCAGTTAGAAGTCGTCTTCCCCCCCCAGACATCGGACCGGGTCGAGAATAGAAAATCCCCCTCCCCCGGATAGAGGCGTTCCTTTGGGTCCCATGGGTTGAGTCCTTTACTCTCTGAGACCGCGCCCGCAAGAAAAGCTTTTCCCCTCTGGCCAAGCTCATAGGGTAGAAAGGGGAGGCTCCCCCGCGCCCCACAGATTCCTTCGACCCTTCTAGTTGTATAACGGTTCTTTCCCGGTTGGACAACCTTCCCCTGGATCCCCTCTGGAGGAGAGTTCGCTCCGTTCCGGCGGTTGTACGAGGCCCCTCCCTTCCCTCAGAGCTACTTGTACCTTTGAAGGAGAAGGGTGTTTCGTTCCACCCTTCGGTAATAGTCGATTCCCTTGCGGCGCAGGTCCTTTTCGGTTTCGCGTCTCTTAAGTCGCCATATATATCCTTTTTGTTGTTTAGAGATGGAGCAGAGCCTTCCTCCTCCTCAAAAGACCCCTCTTGACTCTTAGCGAAAAGTGGTGTCTCACCATGCCATCAGTCACCTTCCTTCGCTTCCAAGGAAGTAATATCCCCCTCTTCACCAATGAAGCCTCCCTCCTGCGGTCCTTGCTATTTTCGACCGCTGAAGAAACTTTATAGTCTCTTTCCTGCCTTACGTCTTTCTTGTACCTCCCCCTTTTTCCCAAGGACGGCATTGCTTCTTTGATTTTCCCGAGTGGATCCCTACTGTACTCCTATACAACAGTAGAGAGGCGGTTTCGAGCACGGATAGAGATTTTAGGGATGTTCTTCTCTGATACGAAGGAGACTTCTTCTCCGTCTTTGAAGCTCTCCCCCTCGAAGTGTTTTTCCACCTCTCAAACGTCCCCCCCCCCAATCCCCCTTACCTTGGATGGTGAAAAAAGCACTGCCTTTCCTCTCTCCATTTCCTTTAAAGCACTGTTATTGACCGACGGTTTCCGTCCGCTTTCGTCGAACTCGCCCGTTTTTCACCTCGGGCCGCCACAAGAGAAGACCCCCTAACTCTAATCCCCTTCTTTTTTGAGAAGAGGTTGAGCTTCCTACCTTCTACGTGGGATACCCCTTTCTTCTCAGCACTTCTTTTTCCAGATAAGAATTTCAGGAGGCGTTTCCGTAGGTCCCTTTTTTCCCCCTCCCCTACCAAAGGGGAATCAACTACCTTCATCTCCTTACAAAAAGTCTTTTTCAACTTTCGAAATTGGCATAAACGCTTTTTCCCTCCAAGGAACCTTTCCCCTACGACGAAATGCTAGCAAATCTCCACCTCCAGTTGCTCTCGCCCTTACTGCAGAAGTCGGCGCGTTCCCCCCGACCGGTCTTCTTTTAGCCCGTTTTCCTTTCCCTCTGAAAGAGGGAAAGCTTCTCTTCTGTGGTTTCGTCGTCGCAGGACGAGCAGGTTTGATTTCCATGCCTTTCCGCGGGTCACCCCCTTCCCCCCTTAAAAAGTACAGATAGGTCACCCTTTTCCTCTTGTCGTATTTTTTCTTACACTTAGTGAACTGCAGGCCCGTGAGTCGTTGGCATTCGGAATCCCTTTTCCGCGGATTTCCCCTCAGACGCCTTCTTCCCCCTTCTACATGATAAGCGGTTTTTCCTTGCTTCGCGCGGAAGGCACCATCCAGTCTTGCCCGAAACCTTTCTCCTCACTCTTTTTTTTCGAGAGGAAGTCGGCCCTTTTCGAGCAGGCCCCTTTCCCCCTCCTCCTCTTCACCCCTTAAAACACGTCGACCTCCGCTCTCGCCTTGCGGCAGTCGAGTTTTTAGAAACTCCATTCCCCTTTCCTTAGTCAGAAGCAACTACCCCTTTCTTCCCTCCGGCAGTTCACTTCTTCTCTTCTCCTTCTTTATTACCAAGGAGCAGGTCTTGGTTCTCCGTCCCCTGGTTCGAAGCTTTTTGTTTGGCCACCCCCCTCTCTGGAAAAGGCAGGTACACCCCTTTTTCCCCTGTATTGGCGTCCCGTCCCCCACGATAATAATGGGGCCCTTGAAAATACAAGGTCCCCCCTGCGGTTTTTTCATGGTAGGTGTCTTTCAGAGGAAGACTTCTCCTTCCTCCCCCGGGACAGCTCCCCCCTCCCTTTTTTCAGACGGAGGTTGCCCAGAAGGTAGACTCCTCTTTTCCCTCCCCCGAGGTGGAGATTTCCTGGACTTCACTCTTTTGTATCGGTCCTCTGCAGTGACACCTCGCATGACCTTTCTTTTTTTGAGGACGATGCCCCTCTTAGTGACGACCCCCCTGTAGTCCTTCTTAGACCTTAAGAGTCCAGCTTTCTGTTGAAGACTCCAAGATTCTTCCCTCCCCGCGCCTTTTCGTCGAGGTTCCTACAGAAAAGACTGTTTTTTCCCCCGATTTAGGCGGGCGGAGAGCCTTTTACCTTCTCCGGGTGGGGAAGATTTTCCCGGGCGCCCTTTTTTGAATTTCCCCCGACAGGGAACGATACGGTTTTTTCCCGGTGTTTTTATAGAGCTTTCTGGAAGGAGTTTCGGACCCCCCCCCCCTCGATTTGACTAGGCTCACCTTTTCCCTTTTTGCCAGAGGTTCTCTTTTCCCACGTCACTTTCCCTTAAAGAAGTGGAATCTTTCTAGTTATCTCCCCCTTTTTGTAATAATTCCCCCTCCCCCCAACCTCGGCAGATTTTTTCGATCGACCATCGCTCTAAGGATAAGAGGAGGGCCTCCAGATCCCTTTCCCTTTGCCTCTGGGAGAAGTTCCCCGCGTTTTTCCCCCCCTCACTCTGTTCTCGGAAAGCATTTTTTTTCAAGGGTATCTGTCCCCCAAGAGAAAACCTCACTGAAGGACTGATGGTAAAGGTATAGAACAACCGCAGTCCTCCCTTTCTCGTGTGGAGAGTTATTTCGGACCCTCTTGGGAGGACCAGTTCGAGAGAAGTGTTCCGGCCCAGGTCTTTCCCGAGTCAGCTGTTTAGGGCCCCATTGAAGCCTCTAGATTACTCTGAGGGCAGCAATCTTTGAGGTCGGCGGTAGGAAAGACCGAAACTCATTTTTCATACAATAAGGTGTGTTTTGTCTTTAGCGGCCGGGTCCCTGGGCTTTTCCTTCACCAAACCCCCCCCCCCCTGAGGTCGTTCTAAAAGAGACGGCCTCGAAGCCCCATGTCAGAACACCTGTTCTTTTTTCCCCGACCCCACGAGGCCCTTTCCAAAGGAAGTTCAAACTCCCCAGCAAAGTAGCCTTTCTCTCAGAAGGTCCTGTTCTTCGAAGAATTTGGTAGACTCCTTCGATCCATCCCTCTCCTTTTTTTCCTATCCGGGTGAGGAGTTTTTCACAAGTTTCCTTGAGGATGGAACTAGTTGTCATGCGTGGATTCTCCGATCGTTTCCAAAGTACCGAAAATCCCCCGGCGTTAGGCAGCCCCTTCTAGAAGGATTCTTGCTCCTTCCCCCCCCCCAGAGCAGAGGGAGGTTTTCCCTCGGAAGACTACGAGTTACGTCAAGCACCGCTGCCACTTTTCTTTTCTTCCGGAAGGTCTCAAAATCGGAAAACCTCTCGCCCCCCCCCCCTGGCCCCCTTCTTCGGTTGCCCTCCTGATTGAGAGATCCTCACGCACTTTAATTGTAATTCCCCGAAGTTAGATGGCCCCCGCTAGACCTCAGAAAGGTCCCTCCCCTAGGAACTCTTCCCGCTAATTTTCTCCAGCACCCAAGCCTCCGACCTGTAGAAGAGTTGCCAGCCCCTTTTCTCGGAGTACATCCGGGGGCGAACTTTTTCTCTGGAAGAATGCCTTCAAGGCGGCCCCCCCTACAGAAAGGTCAGTCGGCCACCGCACTACCGCCAAAAAAGCGATCCCCTCTCCCAGACGAAGGCTGTCGAAAGCCTTCCCCCCCCTCTCTTTGTTCACTACCTAACGCACCCCGCACCTGAGTTACCCCCCCCCGCAGTAAACTTGGAAGAGAGAATTTCCCACCAAGGCCGTTCCCGAAAGACCCAGTGTAAACGGACGCCCCCCCTAGAGAATCTGCCCCCCTCCCACAAAAAGAGAAGCCCTAAGGCCCCGGAAACCCCTAGGACCCGTGA
>Ga0179593_1275780_pt1 | contig 17174 bp, 15 predicted proteins | sample CZODoug2_1_08_16_FD_185931 | JGI IMG/M metagenome (GOLD analysis project Ga0179593, IMG submission 185931) | Vadose zone soil fungal communities from Angelo Coast Range Reserve, California, USA - CZODoug2_1_08_16fungal (PacBio error correction) | ecosystem: Environmental > Terrestrial > Soil >... | reverse complement strand
TCTTCTTTACTCTATTGCACTGCAAATCCATTCTTTTTTTCATATTCGAGCAGAATGTATAACCCCTTTCGTGTTCTTCGTGATCCGGAATTTCGATTATGCGTCAGGTTTCTCGACCGTCGAATGACGCTCTTGCCGCCACCCACTCGAACCCAGTCAAAAAGAGGTGCAAGCCTGTGAATTGCTGCGCGGCTTTTTTTCCCCCTCCTTGCCCGCCGCCTCCTCTCCTTCGATTCCCTGATGCGATCTGTTTTTAAGCGACCATGATTTTTTTCTTTTCTACCAACGGGATGCACAGTTTCTCCCGTTTGTGCCTACCTGATTTTCCCACGTCCTCTTGCGCGGATGTATTTAGTTTTTCCCCCTTTCACGATCTTTGACCCCACGCTACATTCGCCAGTCCCCGCAATTTGACCCCCGCCACGGCTGGGGTGCACAGAAGCGGCAACATCGAACACCCTCTTCGCGCCACATCGCCATTTTCCCCCTCTTTTGGTCAGTACATCCTTAGACTTTTCATTGTAAGTGTAGACATTCCATAAAGCAATCGGACCGCGGTACTTATCGCGTCCCTTTCGTAACAGTTCTCCTTCCGACATCAGGTCATGCATTCTCGACATAGACTCCTCCTTCTCTCCCGGGGCTTCCCCCGCCTGGTGGATTTTCCCTAGCAATGAAGTTTTTTTCAACTTATTGACAGTTTTTTTTGAGGGTTCTCTCCCTCCTTGAAACTTCATTCCGTATTTGTAATTTACCTTCTGGGTTCCCCCCAACCTCGCACTGATCCTTGTTTTTTATTGGGCTATCTTATAGGTGTAATTATTCGTCTGAATCCCTTCTTTATTTGGTCTTTTTCGCAAGAAGAAACCTGTCTCCCGCAATCGTGGCCGTATCTTGCGCCCCTTGGTTGCGAGAGGCAGTTCGAGCCGCTTGACCAAGCAGACAAGGTTTTTCTCATCCTTACCTCAGTCCCGAGGCAAGCTAGAGTTCTGGCATATCGATATTGTTACACCCAGTGGCATTGGGCCCCTTTTTGAAGTCTCGTTGGCACCCCCCGTCTCTCTTCGAGCTCACAAGACAAGCTTGGGTTCTCAGCACTGCTGTGGTGTTTGTACGGCTTCTCAACGCACCCCCTCTAGGACCTAGAATAGCCGGCATTTTCACTCGGCTGCCGGTCTTGTGTGTCGCTTTTTAAATCCACCCTTACTCTCCTGATTTCCTTCTGAATCACCCCTGCCGAAATAGATCGTTTCCCCCTGAAGCCTTCCGCGAATCAGGCTCGACGCGCGCGGATGCTGGAGCAGTCCCCCTTGCCGAGTTGGTGGGCCCAAAACGCCTTCCGACCCCCCCTTCCGTCTTCCGGACTCTGAACGTCAACGGGAAACAAAGCCCTGGCAAGACCCATTGTTTTTCCCGTCCGTCTTCGCGGAGTGTGTACCACACCATTTAGGGTTGTTCCTTTTTTTTTTTATTAGCACAATTTGCTGCAGTATCGAGTACTTAAAACAATTGCCCCCCAAGCGTTCTTCGCATGTCAGTTTATCACCCGGTTTTTTTTTCTCTCCTGGTAGGCTCAACGGGGCCGTCTGGCTGACCGTTCGCAGCGCCCAGGCAGGACTTAAAAAAACAGTTTTCCCTCCTCTTCGCCCCTCAAACATCCTTTTTGCTTCCTAACTCGTTAGTACCCCCACCTTTTCCTTATGACTCGATATAAAATGGAACACTATGTTCTCCCTTTTCCGCTGCAGAAGTTCATCGATGGCCAATTTCTTCTATCCTCCAAGATCGCCCCCGCGACTGCGCCTTTGCGGGTCCGTTAACCTTAGCTTTCCAAATCTTTCCCATGAGGCCGCATGTTCCATTGGCCCTTTCTTCCGCGAACGGACAAACTGACCCGCTTCACCCGTGTCGTTCTCACATCTTTGAACTCATGACTGAGCCCCAGGACCTACTCAATCTCCTTTTCCACCTTTTTGTGACTCGGAGAGCTATTTGTTTTCTTTTTTTTTCCTTTCGTTTCCCCGCTGAGTTTTTAACGCGCAGGTGCTGGGTTTTCTTATCTGTGTTTTGCCCTGACTGTGTGTTTGACACGGTCCGGTCCCTTGGCCTCATGCGTACGACTGTGACTCCCCTTGAATTTTTCACTATCGTCGTTTCCTCTTCCACCGGCTTGAACGTCCCCGGCATTTCTTGGTTGGCGATTCTTACAGTCTCTCTTTGGCAAGATATTTGAAATAGCGTCCGCACGAAGACTTCTGCCTTACCCCTCCAAGGTGCCAGGTTCGTCTTTTCGGATGCAGATGAGATTCATTTTTGGTTGCTTTTCATACGAGCACGTTTCCTTTCTCCCGGTGACTGGAGGAAAGCGTTTTTCTGGTTTGTCTTTGCTGTCAGTTTGATTGCGTGCCGAAGTCCCTGGCTTGCCCCTTATTTTTGCTTCCATTTCAGACCCCTTTGCCTTACGACGAAGACTCTTTGTTTTGGTTTACGATCGATCAAATAGCGATGTTCTATTGCACGTCCCCTCACTGGTCCGTTCTTTTCCCCCTCCTCCCCTTGACTCTTGACAAGTTTCCCCCGTCTTGCCTTGTTGTCCGTGTCCAGTTTTCGGATACCCGGATCTGGTCTCGATTTTTTTGTGTTTCTCCGAGTGGGGAGCACACAACCTGTCATCCCCCCTGATCGGTGTCGCGTTCTTGACATTCTTTCCTGCGGAGAGTTCCCCCCCCGGTTCTTTTCTATCTCCGGGGTGATTCTCAAAGGACAGTCGTTCTATCTTCGTTCATTGTTTCTCAGCGAGCCACACCATCCGGATTTTTCATCAGTGCCCGGCTATTGTCCGCTTCCAAGCGTCCGGTTATTTTGAGAGCCCCGTACACAACAGCTAGTTTTTCTCATAAACTTTTTTTTTTTGAAGGTTTAGCCTTTCCCAGTGTACCTGTTCGTGTGACATAGAATCCACTGCATTCAAGACACCTTCCCCCTTTTGTTCCCATTTAACATAGCCTTTCGAGCCTTGCTAGCTTGCGCGGTGGACACGTTTCCTCCTTCCCCTAGGATTGAAGGCCGCCAAGCTCTCCTTTCTCTCGTTCGCGTGACTGGCGCTCCTTTTCTTTTTTTATTATGCCCCCCGTATTTAGCCCTTTTTCGTGCGAACGCCAACTAACCTAAACCGTTCTAGACCTTAAATGAACCGCTACCGTTTTCTTTCAACCAAATGCCCTTAAGGGTTGGTGGTTCCCCTTCCCCTTCCAATTCTGTAATATACTAACCTTTTTTTATTTCAAAAAGCTTGTCAACCGTTTGTCCCCCCTCACCTGATTGGCCGGATGGCCTACTTCTTATTTAAAATGGGTTGAACGTGCCCCTACTGGCTATTGCTTCTCTTTTGCTATGTAGAGGACACCTCCATGTTCCTCCCTTTTGCTGCAATTCCAGGGTCATCAGAGCTCTTCTCAACTTGCCCACGCTGCTTTCTTATTGGATGCCAATTTCTAAAAGATTTTAAGAGTTTCTTCCAAAACCAAAAGTCGGTGTGAGTTTCTCTGGAGGACAGGACTCTTCGATTTCGTTTTATTTCGTAATCCGCGCCTTTTTCCGGTGTTCTCGCTGGGCAGGAATGGTAAGCGGGTCCACCCCTTTAGCTTGTCATCCAACTCCCCACTCGCCGCATCGCCGTTTTACGCCCTTGTAGAGGCCCATGTCCCCCTCCTCCTGTTTACGTGAAATCAATGAGGCATGCTGTGCTGAAAACAACCTGCATTTCTGCCAGCTCGTTCGTTTTATGAAGAGTGATTCTCCCTTTCTTTTTCACATTCGTCGCGCTTGCTCCCTCCCCATGCAGCCACGGCTATCTCCTACGTCTCTTTTGTGACCTCTCTTTTCCCTTCTTTTTCTAAACCTGATCATCCTTCCCCCTTCCCAATTTCTTTTCCTCAGCGCTCCGCTTCAGGCCTGATACCCCATCGCTCGAGCCGCCCCCAGCATGCTTGATTTTTACATGCCATCAATAGCGGCAGTCGATTCCTCTTCCTTTCCTTACTGCTTTGTTGTTGTATGAATCCTCCCTTTTCGCTTATTGCCTTCCATTATGATGCTTTTGCAGTTCATCGAGTGCACTTTATGTTTCAAGTAGTGCTATTCTAACCGCCCCCTTTCCCTTGTGTCCGAGTCTGTCCCTTCCCCCTTTTTAGTTTCCCGCGAATTTCCTCTGGCAATCCAACCCTAAAAAGCTTGACCCAAAACCGCTCGGATGTATTAGGTGTTTTTGGGGTGGGTGTTGTTTCCTTTTCTTCATTGCGCTGCGCTTCCCTTTGAATACTGTGCCGCCCCCTGAAGCCCCCCGATCCTCTCCCGCAGAGGGCTCCTTTTTCAGCGACTCTTCTTTGTCTCGTACAAGGAGTTTTCTTTTGACTTGGGCACCGGCGTTTCTTCACCGGCCGATGCGGCGGTTTTTATTCTTTTGGCGCCCCCTTTGAGCCCCTTTTGCTTTGATACCCGCTCTTCCCCTTCGCGCCATACACCGTTCCCAGTGGTCCCGTTATAGAATAAAGAACCTAAACGCCAAGACTCCGCGTAGTCTGCCACCTCCCTCCCTCCCCTTGTCAAACAAGAGTGGGGGTTCCCCCCCGCCCCCAGAAGTAAGACCTCTGTGCCTCTTCCATTACATCCTTTTTTCCCCCTAGTGTACGTGAGCGATGCCCTTCCCCCCTCTTTTCCCCGTTAGTCCTTCGCGGCAGTCAATACACATAGCTCTGATGCCTAGCCATTCAGGGGCCCCGACTTTCTAATGCCCTTCTTTGTGAATACGTCCCTTAAGTTCCACCTTTTTTTCCCAAAAGGCTTTTGAGATCCGGTCCTTTTTCCCCCTGTTTCTGACTAGCCGCGTCGTACTAATTGTCGGTGGGCCTGGGTGGAACTTTCCCCCCCAACACCCCAACCCTCCCTTCCCGGGCCCTTTAGTGCGATTCTTATTCGTTTTTTCCTTGTGCAATCTTACCAGACACCTTTTTCGTGGGCGTTTGAACCGACGACATGACAGGTTCAAGTTGTGTTCCTCCCCAGGAAGGATCTCCGCGCATTCCTCTGTCGGCTGATTCAGTAGAGCTTTTCAGCAGACCGCCTTGAAGGTTTTCTTTTCGTACGTAGTGTCAAGCGCACGTCTTCTTTTCTTCATCTCTGTCTTTCACAGTTCGTCGTTTCTTTTTGGAACCGTGTGCAGTGATGCTCGATGGTCGTTCCATAGACAAAGAAAAATGCTTCAAAACTTTTTTCGACTCGATGGTGGTTTTCTTTTTTTTTTCCAAAGTTGTGACCCCCTTTCCCAGCTCTCCTCGCGAATGAACGCCTTCTCTGTTTTCTGTGTTGATAGCTTCTCTTCTTACAAGTTAAGATCATCGTCGAGACTTAGTCTACATCCCCCCCCCTCCCCCTCCCCTCTTCGGTAAGCTTATTACGATTTTTTCCCCTGAGGAGAGTTACACCGATTCGGTATAATTTCCCTCAGGGGTTGTGCCCCCGACCCTTCTCTAGCGCACCTCGCTCCCCCTGTCTCCCCAATATGAAACGGCGACACCACTCCCCCCCTTTGGCTTTTTCCTGTTTCGTGCAGAGATCGAACAACCATTTTCTGGTTTGTACTCGTTGCATATCAAATGGCGACTTTTCTATCGTTGAAGTAACGCGTTCAAAGTGCCCAAAACGCTTCTTTTTCCCCTTTTCCTTTTCATCAAGGCTATTCATTTTTTTGCCCCCCCTGAGGGCTGCGTTGTGCGCCTCGCCTCCGGCAGGCTGCAAAACCACATCCCCAAACGCATTTTCCACACGCCTTCCCGAAAAAGTTTCGTCTCGTCAGTACCATCCCAACCCCCCCCCTGTCCCTCAGAGGTCTGCGCCCTCTTTCCCCGGCCCCTTGCGCTAAGATGGCATCTTTAATGCCCCTTCCGCCAGCTAGTTCCCCGACAAAGCGTTAATCCTTCTTTTTCCACCCAGTGCTGCGTTGCTAAGCCGTTTTTTCCCCCTAGACGCACCCCTCAGGGCTTCGCGACCCCTTGCGGCCGGCCCTTGCCACGGCCCATTGTACAGTGCCCTTTTCCACGTAGCGGAAAGCACCTCTCGTTCCCAGCCCACGTGCTCGTTCTAACTCGGTGAACGAAGCCCTTTTTTTATGAGCCAGGGAGAATACATTTAATCTCCTCTCTTTCTCCTCCTTTTGTTGTTCGATCTTTAATTGTATTTTACTTGTTTATCTCTTCCCGATGTCTCTTCCTGTTCTTTATTCTGTTGCTGTATGGCAGATTTTTTCCTCTTTTCTTCCACGTTCAATGCCTCTTGTCTTTTTTTTTCATCCTCGTTTTCTCCCCCTTTAGGCATTCGGTTATTTCTCTTAAGCTGTTTTTTTTTTTTTCCCCTTTTCAATCAGGCATGAAGGTTGTGCCAAGAACTAGAGGTTTTTTGCCCCGAAGTACCTCTTCCCCCTATAGGGTCCCTTCTTTTCTCCCGCAGATGTATCCGGCTCCTGTGTGGGGATTCCTACTTTTTCATGGAAAGGCCCCCTGGGAAACTTTTTTCTTTTTCCTTTTTCTGAAAGGTGTTTTCGCTTTTTTTTTTTCATTCTTGCCTTCAGCCACGTGCGTCAGCCCGGCTGCCCGCGTTGCGCCCCCCATTTTAGAACCCCTGTGTTTTCCAACATTTTATCGCAGTCACTTTTTATCCTGTTCCGGCTCCACGATATCACATCGCTTCCCTTTTGGCTGCAACAGCCGGACAACAACCTCCTTGTTGTTTTTCCTCTCCCCCCCTTGAGCGAAGCGAGGGACTTCGCCACCCTTCTGCCCTTTCTTGGTTCCGCGTCCGTTTTGAGTAGGATCTTTTCTCTTGTTTGTTACTACGGACTGGCTGTCTACAACCATTGACGCAGAACTCCTTGGCATCCGTAGTGGCCTTTCTTTCCTTATCGCGGAAGAGTTACCAGTGTTTAAGATCCTTGTTTTTGATTTCAGCCAAAGGACAGGCATTATCCAAGTTTAGCCACCAGTGACTCAACCGGGCAGCTCATTGCCTTTCTTTTATAGTGGCGAAAGCAGCGTAAGTTCCTTTCTTTTTAGCGCCCGTCAACCTCTAGTTCTTCTGTGAATCCCATTTTACGTTCTGTCGGTCTAAGTGAACCGCTCTTACCCGAGTTTCTCAACAGCGTTTCCCCCCCCTCCCCTTGCCCGTGGTCCCCATTTTACTCCTAGACTAGATTGTTCTCACTGTGTGTACCTCGAGTTTCGGGATCACGCTATTCTGCTGGCAGCAGCGCCTTCGTTACTCTCGCGCAAGAGATGCTGGATCTCTTTCCTCTGCAAAGAACGACTTCCCGATTTTTTTTCCGAAACGCACACTCCGATTAGAACTAGCTTCCTAATGAACAACCGACTTCATAATTCCCATAAATTGAACCTGATAAGGGATGTGGGGTTAATTTCACTCCCCCCGTCACAAACAGAAATACGCGGTAACTTTCCCCCCTTTTTTTGTTCCCTCATTGTCCCCTGGTCCCCCCCCTTCATATGACTACACTTTCCTGACAATTAGGGGTCCCCCCCGCCCATGGCTCTCCACCTCTTCTCTTTTCGATCATGACATGCACGAAGTAAGTCTTCCTTCCCCTTCTTCACGCGTACGCGCCCCTTTTTTTCGATGTAGACCTTTGTGTAGTTTATGTACACGTCCCTTCGTTAAGGTTTTCTGCACCCCCCTTTGTCCCTTTCTTGATAATGTGAGAGCCCCCGCCCCCCCCATATTTCGATGGAGGTAGAGTAATAACTTCCTCACTTTGTTGATCATGGTTTTTTCCCTGTACGGTTCTCCCAGTAGACGATTCGGCTTAGACCCCGACCCATACCCCCTGAATCGGAAGAGCGCTACGGCTTGCACATCACTCACCCGGTCCATAAACCATTTCCCCTTCCTTAGGACGCTGTAAAACTTTCTTTGACCCATTCGGATCGAAGGGAATATCGTGTTTTTCTCTCGGCACTTTTACCAATTTCTTCACAATGAAGCCTATCTAATCCCTCTCCCTTCTTTTAGAGTGTGGCGCCGAGTACCCTTTTCTCCCTTTCTTTCTCAAATTTTTCCGATGACATCCTTTTGACACCCTGGGCCCGTGGGTTCGTCACGAAGAGCACGAGGCATTTTTAGTGCTCCATTCCTTCTCCCCCTATCTCAGGCCAGAGCAATTTCATTCCCGCGGGCCTCTCCCCTCCCGCCAGTCTTTTCTCCTACTTCCGTTGTGGTTGTGAGATCCCGACTCTTGTAATCTTATTGCCCTATACCCGTGTTTCCTGGGGCTCTTCGCTCCTGAAAGCCATGCCCGTCTTTTTTCTCTTCGTTTTTTGCCATTGTCTCGAGGTTATTTTTTCCCCGTTTTAAAGCCACAGCTTATGCCGCTTGACGCCACACTCTCCAAGAGCTTCCTCGCCTTCTCATTATCGGGCGAATTTCTTCGGGCGCTTCGTTTAAGAATGTGCCTGAGGTGAATCCCCGGATCCTCTCCCCCCGATGTCGTTTTTCTTCTGTTGCGCGATCTGTTTTTGACCCTCCATTTTCCTCGATTTTTTTTCCCAAAAGGGAGGTCCCATTTTGTATTCTTGTTTCTCCCGGCCGGCCTTAAACGCGCGATGGCGAGGAGTTTTTCATTGGCTTGAAAGCCCATCCCCTGTTTCCGAGGTCGAACCTCTTCCCCATGAAGTTCCCCTTTCTTTCGTGATTCCTTTTTTCTTTTTACTCAACCATCGAAGCCTTTTGTTTCGCTCACGATCAACCTGGTCCAACACGCTGGGTTCCCCCCCTCCCCCCTTCCTTCGGAACGACTGTAGTTCCCCTCCACCCCTAAATACCTGGTTTTTTTTTGACCTATGTGTTCCTTCTACGGACCTGCCTGTCCCGTTCTGCTCAGTAATTACCCTGGACTTTCCCTCCTTTTTTCTCCATATCCCAATAATCGATGCTAGCCATTCGATTACAAATCATTTTTTCCCTGCCCTAGTGTAGTGAAACTGGCATCGTAAGTTGACAAACGGTTCCCCACTTCTTTTTGATGCTTCCGGACCCTTTCCAGTTCTTCCTCTTATCTTTATGAATTGACGGTGGCCTGTTACTGACCCCCCCCCCCCCTCCCCTTATCCCCAGGGCATTTATGATATATTTCTCTTTCTTTTTTATAGGGAAACTCTCTTTCAAGTTGGAGTGGGCGTTTACGACCGGCCAACTTGGGATCCTTAGCATGTTTTTTCTCGTACGGCCTTCCCTCACTTCTCGCAGTTTCTGCTTCTTCCTGCCCATTCCGCTTTGTAAGGTTGATTCGTCTTTTTGACCAGCACTTCGTCAACCGGAAGCTTCTTGTCCTGTATTGCACTCAGACCCACCCTTTCACCCATTGTCACCCCCCGTTACGCGTTTTTGGGGCAGTGAGCTTCTTTCACTCAGATTGCGTCACTGCCCTGTAACACGCTTAAAACGGGGATAACTCGTAAGAACTAGCTGTTCCTTTTCTCAAGGCCTGACAGGACCCTTGTCCCTTTTCTGACAATACCGCGAATCCCCTGCCATTCGATGCCGGTTTAGCCTTTGGTTTGCTCGCTGTATACAAAAATCCCGTTCCTAATCTTCATTCTTTTCCTTTCCTTAGGATGAAATTCAACGACGTACTTTCTCCCCCTTCATTTAAGACAAGCCCTTCCTTTCCGAATGCTCGCCACGACTGCAGCCCTTCCCCTTCTTACTCTGTGGGATACCACAAACGACGTCGTTCTCGAGCAAACCCCCAGAGCCGACAACGATCTTGAGACAATATAAAGGAATTCTTCCCCCCATCCCCCCACGGGGCGGAATTTCTGAGCCCTTACGTTGTTAGCTGGCTGAACCCTTGGTGAGTTCATATCACAAATGGCGCGTTTTTTCTCCCCCCCCCCGTAAGCGTGAAAACAAGGACAGCGTTACTCTTACCCTTTCCCTTTTTTACCATCACACTGTGACTATCCTTTTGATTGATACGGGGCCCGTCCTGGCTGTTCTGTTCTCCCTCGCAATAATTCCCCAATATGAACAACCCCCCCCCCCCTTCTGAAAGCCTTTTACTCACGTTAGCCCCCAGTTTTTTCCCATTTTTGTCTGCAAATACAATGTCGTACCACACCTTCGAGGAGAATCTGGGTGCTCTTGAAACCTGGCAACTTGGCGTAAGATTTCCCTTCTCTCTGAATTTCACACCCTGTCCCCCCTTCTTTATATTCCAGAGCCCGCGGATGCGCTTTTTTTTCCGTTCTTGTCAAGCTTTAAGAATTTTTTACTTTTTTCTTTCCCCACATGTAGCACCTTCTGCTCCCGATCATTGAGTGCCATTGACTTTGCCGCTTCACCAGTCCGCCGGGAACATTAAAAGTACCGCCCAGTCTTTCTCTCAACGGTGACGAGCCGACCAAATTTCTTCCCTACCCCCTTTCCAACCAGCGTCTTTCTCCTCAGTGGTTTTTTTGAGACTTTGCTTGTTTTATCCTTTCTCCTTTGCCGGCTTCACAGCATGAGAAGAAATGTGCGTGTCTTCGATGGGATTTTACATTGACCTTGTTTTTTTCAGGCGGCATGGTACCCGTTTCTTTCCAGGAGCGATTTGCGGCCCTGGATTCTTTTTCCTAGCGTCTCACTATTCGTCTTTCGCCCCAGATCAACCCCACTCTGCCTGGGTTGTTTGAGCTGTAGGATGGTTCCTAAGAGTTGGGTGGAAACTTCGTTCCTCCTTTCCCTCGAAGATGCTGCCAACAAGTGTTGAGTTTTCTCTTTTAGTGCAGATGTATCGTTTAGTGTTGGGTCTACTGATTTTCTTCCACACCCCTTTGGAAAATGGGTTCGAATCGGTGAAGTTTCCCTTCCCCTCGTTCTGTGTTCTCCTTCCCTTCCGGGCCTTCGTTAGATGTCAGGACTTCGTGAATTCTGACTTTCCCCCCCCCCAGGGTGTCACTGCCTCTCCTTCCCCTCCTTCTAGTTTTCGTATCCTCCCCCTCGCTGTGCTGCAACTCCTACATCACCCCTACCCTTTTTGTCCTTCTTCAACCTTTCGACGTGGCTCTCCCCCTTCCGGCACCTGGCTGTTTCATGAAGTGAGTCTAGTGGCTTTCCACGGATCCTGAGCTTTGTTTGTGCTTACACGGTCTGTTTGGTGGATTTCCCCCCCCTTCACCCTTCCCTATTGAAGTCCTCCCGTCGCTCGATTCTTTTCTTTCCTCATTGAAGTATCGGCGAGTTTCCCGGACGTCATTCGTCACTGGTTGCCTTAGCGGACAGGATCCCCCCGACCTTCTCTTACTTTTGCCCCAAGACAGAGTAGCAACCAGTTTCCCCCTTTCAAGCCTCCTGCGGCATTCCTTTTTTTCCTCTTACGTCTGTCTTTTTTGTTCTAAGCACGTACCACAACCGCTATTTCTCTTTATGTAAGTCATTTTATTGTAGATATCAGACCTCCTCTTTTAGTGCGAATAATCCCTTCCATCTTTCCCCCAAAGCCCCCCTTTAAGTTTTGGTTACTTTACCATCCCGCTGAATGCCCTTCTTCTCTGTCCTTCTTGATTTCTATAAACCCCCTTCCCCTTCCCCCTTTCTTGGAGTCTAGATATATCTCCTCTGCTGACTGCTGGATCTGTCTGATGCAAATTGATGGCTCCTCTCCCCCCCAAGTTTCTGTCTTTGCCCTTTACCTTCCACCATTTGCTTCCTCTCCCCTCAGTTCCTGAAAAAATCTACTATGCCTCTTTTTTCACCATACCGCTTCCTGGTCCCAGATGTGGTGTTTCCACCCCGGGCCCCCCCTTCCCCTTCGTACGTTTACCGCCTGCCTCTTTCTTAACTCAAAAAAGCCCGTTGGTCCCCCCCCTTCTTTTTCTTCTTTCCCCCCCCCTTCCGGCTAAGGGTTAGGTTTACATCCCCATGGCTCGCCCTTTTTATGTCCTTGAATGCTGATGACTGTCGAGGTCACTATCCCATGCTAACGGCAACTGTCTGTCCTTTTTTTATAACGGAACGCTTCGACCGGCTTTTTTTTTCTTCTTCAAGAAAGTCGGTTCTACCCCCACGCGTTTTTGACCCTGTTGTATGATGCTGTGCGCGAGACCCCCCCCATGATTTCTATTTTCTTTACCTCCCCCGGGTGCGGATAATGGTCGCGCTTTTCTTCCATTTAAGCGTTTCAGCTATGCCTGCGTCTTTTTCCCGCCCCTAACCCCCCACTCGTCGCCTCGCCACAGGCTTTTTCCCTCCCCTCCCCTGAATCCCTGGTAGCCCCCCCCGTATGCCAGTCGCTGAAAAACCCCCATCTCCTACTCCTCGTCGGCCTAGAGGAGAGGTCTTCTTTTCTCCCGGAATCGTTCCCCCAATTTCGCTTCTCAAGCTTCCATCCACGGCATGAAAGTCGTTTCCTCTCCTTTTCTTTTGTATCGTCTGAGAGGTTCCTTCTCCCCAACTGAGTCCGCCTATAACCGAGCACATCGAGTTCCCTGTTTTCTACGTTTGCCCTCCTTACTTCCTGATAACCGCAGCTGCTTCCCCTTCCCTCATATGGAGACATGGTGAATGCCCTATTGAAACAAGAAGTCTTTTAATTATTTTTCCCCTTCCCGTTTGTTTTTTTTTGATCAACTCTTTGTGTTCTTTTCCCTCCTGTTTTCATGTGCGATTCTAACTCTTATGATTCCTTTTGAACAGGTTCGTTAGAGCCCCGGCAGGTCCAGATATTTTTTTCTTCAGTCAAAAATTTCCCCCTTTCTTCCCCTCAATAGCAAAAGGCTGCACGGTGGAGCATCTTTCTGTTGCTTTTCCCCTGGGACTCGGACCTTTCCCTTTTTCATGTGCCTTCGCAGAGCCCTCTCTCTTCCTATGTCCGAGATGGAGCTCTGTTTTCGACTTTGCTTGTCCTTAGCCAAACAGCTGGGCATATTTTTTTTTTTCTACTTATGGCTGTAAACGTCCCCCCCCTTGATGAGGACGAGATTTGCGTTGATTTAAAGGACGAACATACTCCCCCCGTGTGGAGAAAGATTCCCATCTCTTCCCAGCGCGCTACCCCCCCTCCCCAGTGACCCTTTGACTGCCAGCAGACCCCCCTTTTTCTCCGGACATTTGGAAGTCTAGCCACCCTCCCCGACAACTTGTCACCCTCTGTTTCTTTCCCCATGAAGTAGACGAAATTTAAGTGTCCCCCCGCAAAGAAACTCGGTTACCTCGTTCTTGCTGGACGCGTGCAACTTCTTTCTTTTTACATGGATTTAAGTTATCTACACGTCCTAATAGCTTCCGCCCCAGGAGGCGAAACGTCATTACTTCCCCTGAGTGAGGCCAGAAGTCCAACTCAGTGAATTCCCCCCCCTTGGATTATTTTTGAGGACTTTTTCCCCCTGCCTTTTTTCCCCCCAGTGAGTAGCAGGAGTATTTATCTTGTCGGTGTGTTGCTGGGTGGATTGAACCACCCCCCACCCTATTTAAGATTTTACTGTTTAGAGTATGATATCTTCTTTTCTTCATGGAAATAGGTTTCTTCTGATAAGTTTAGTTCTTTTGGCGTTTAGAAGCCCCTTGGTCGTCCCGGCCTCCCATGTGGGGATAAGTCCCCTTCTTTGCTCTCCACTCCGGCGATTCCGTCTTCGGTGATGCTCCCAAGAGGTCGGAAGTTTTCTCGCCTTAGAACGTCCCCGGCCACCTCTTTGTTTGGAAGTGAATACCCCCCCCCCCCCTTCTTCTGTTCCCCCCTGTCCCAAAGTTGGCGGTTTTTGGTGACCGCTGTTCGTGTTATTGTCTATGGTCATGAAGATCTCTTCCCCTTTCACTTTCAAGATCAGTCCCAGCACCCTTCCCCCACCACTTTATTATGATTGTTGTAATGTGCTCTACGTCCCTCGACAGGTACCCTTTTACCTCCTTCCCTGACCCCACTAGCGGATGCACGACCCACTTTCCGCTGTCCGGGTAGTCCTTTTTCTGTCTTCCGAACTTACTACTCATCTTGCGTCTCCTTCCCCTCTTCCATCACACTGAATTTCCTAGCGTAATCCTTTTCCGCTGCTCTTCAGAATGAGCCGCCCTTCTTCCCCTTCCCCCCCACCGATCGGAATCTGGCCGTTCATTTTTTTCCTTGCACCCCAACGAACTTTCCTTCCTTCCTTTCTCAAAACGCCAGAACCCTCCTTTTTTTCTCCTCTTCGATTTCAGGAAAAACATCCCAAGACTGGCCTGCCTGTTTTTCCCCTTTCGATCTGAGTCTCGCCCCTTTTTTTTTCTCCTTCTGTTTGAATAGCAAAGGCGCCGATTTCTATCCTCTTCCGCCCGCCCACCGGATTCACCCCCCCCCAGCGCAATTCCTGTTCTTTCCTTCTCCTAAACCGGTGTGCTTTTCTTTTTTCCCCACGCGGTGGCTTCCCGTTTTGCCTCTCCACCTGTTCACGTCAGGAATGAACAATCCGAAACTCCCCTTTCCCGAAGCCCAGATTTAGTTACCCCCCCCTTTCCATTGGTTCCATAAGAGACGTTAATCCCCCCCCCCCCCCTGCCCATCCCGGAATTCTTTCAGATCGACACTTACCTTTTTTTTCTAGATCTTTTAGCAGTCTTCGCTCCCCTCCTCTATCTCCCTTGGCCCCTCTTCTTTCTCTTCCTTAAAACCCAGACCTGCGAGTTTTCCGTTAAGCCTTTCCAGTCTTTCTCGACCTATGCCCCCTCCTTCCCCCGTCACAATTGCGCCGTATTATTCATTTACCTTTTCCAGCCGGTCCCCCTCCCTCCTCGCCAAGCCAGATAAGCCAGCACCTTGCTCGTTATACCATTTTCGCCCCCGCCTTTCGATTTCCCCCCAAAGGATCCTACAAGTATATATCGTCTTTTCCCCTTTGGGTTTGTTGAGTGGAGTTTATTTGTATTTTCTCCAACTTTTGAGTCTAATTGCATTCTCCGACTTGCTCACTATTGTTGCTCTATAGGTTTCCCCTTGGGACGGGTTCTGGCTTCCCTTGCTTCCCCAAGGTCATAGTGCCTTCGCGATGTGTAGTAGCCATGATTAACTATCTTCTTTTCCCTCTTCGTTTTTAAAACGTTGAAAGAGAAACTCTCAGCTTCGCTGTACGAGTTTCGGATCCCTTCTCTGAAGAGTTGGCCAGGATGGAACCTTTTCTCGGGCCAGAGCCAATTGGCCCTTCCAGAACCCCAGTGTGACCGGTTTCTCTCTTTCCTTCCTCATGTTTGAATTCCTTTTGGTTTTTGATTCCTCGGAAATGCCAAAATTGGAAAGGTTCATATCTGTGTACGTGTCCGTCCCCCACACTTGTTATGTGGTTAGGAATTCTTTCCCTTTTTATGAGGAGACCCTAACCCCTACCTCCGCCGGGACCCTTTTCGACTTTCATGATCTCTTTCCCCTGTTCGGATCCTTCGCACGCTCTCGGGTACTGTTAGAATCCTCTTCGCCATTTATATGCACCCCGCTCGAAATCAACCACTTTTTCCCAGCTTTACGACAGTTGTCCCTTGGTCACAACGGCCCGTGCTTGTTGTTCTCTTTCCCGGTTTGAGCCGTTTTTTCCCTCCTGTTGTCCGCGATTTTTTTTGCTCCTTATGCAAGGTTTTTGATGCCCCCCCCTTCCCCCTTTTCCAGGATATGCCTAGTTATCTCCCCCGTCGGGCGTGCTCATTTTCCCTATTCCCTTTTCCTAGCTAGCGTCTCTCTTCCCCTTGTGTTTTGGATTTCAGCCTCATAAAGTTGCTAGACTGATCTTACGGAATTGGTTTAAGACAGCAGCAACCTTGCCCCACCTATGCTTGCGTTCTTCTTCCCTTTTTTAAGCTGTACACCGGCAAGTCTCGGGCTTGCGAAGAAATTAAACACCCTTCAGGTTTCCTTTTTTGAGGAATCCCCTTTTCCGCGTTTTCCTCCTTCATGAAAGAATCTTCGTTACCATCGAGATCTGCACAGCGCCAACCCTGATACGGGCCTGGGTTTCCCCAACACTTCCTCCCTCTCTTATTTTCCTCCGAATCAAATTTTTCCCCTCGGTTTATTTCTGAGAGATCCAACACTGAATATCTTTGAGTGGCAGGCAGCCTATGCCTCTTCCCGCGGAATGTTTTCTGAGAGGCTCTGTATTTCCCCCCCCTGTGGATCCTATAAAACTTTTCCTTCCGTGTTGTTTTGTTTTCCCCGTCCAATCACTACTTTCTTCCTTAGAACTCCTAGATTCCGAATGTCCCCCCGCTGAGCCTCGCATACATTTCCCCCTTTCTAGGGCGGGTTGGTTGTTCAAGTAACACCCAGGCACACCTTCCCCTTTCCCCCTAAATACGCGGCATACTGTAAATTTCCGGTATCTCCCTCATAAAATCCTTTTTGTAAACCGTTGTCAACCTCCCCCCGATTGGCGTTGAGAACATCCCCCACTTCTTTGGCATCAGAACTCGTGGTGAAGTCCCCCTCCGGCATCGTCTGTGTTACGTACGAGAAGCTGATGCCCTTCTCCTGCTTTAAAGGCACTGCGGTCAATTTAAGATTACTCTTCCAGTCCTTCCCCTTGTATCGGATTTTTTAGTGGCCAGTATCCTTTTATAAGTCCGTGTGCACCCACAAGCTTTTTTTTTTTTCCAGTTTGCTGATGCTTTGAGACGGCCAAAGTCTTCTTTCTTTTTCTAGCGTCATCTAGTCAAAGTTGCTTTCCTTTTTCATGGCAGTGTTCTCTCTGGGTCGCAGAGATCCCCCCCTCTCTTCTTTCAGTACAACCCCCCCCACCCTATCCTCATCGGCTCTTGTTACCCTTTCCGTTCTTGAAACCCACCCATCGCAACGTCATACTTGTCCCCATACGGAGATTCATTCCTTTTTCCCAACCTCGGAGGACATAGAGTCTTCTTTCTAGCGGCACCTAGTTCAAACGGCGGCCGTTCCCCTGCAATTTCCCGTCCTTCTTCCCGGAGTTAGGTTCCTTCTTTTTTTCCGAGTCATGTTTTTCTCAAAAAGGTTCCCCGCCCGCGCCTAGGTAACACTGTTCCCCTCGTTTTCCTCGAAGATCCTCATTGGACTTTTCCTTCACTTCATGCTTTCCGCTTCTGACAGGAAAGAGAGTCCCCCTTTCCTCATAGCGGTTGCACAAGTCGGCGATTTT